>Ga0213823_1000195_pt1 | contig 62948 bp, 54 predicted proteins | sample MC6MC0907MG_FD_179887 | JGI IMG/M metagenome (GOLD analysis project Ga0213823, IMG submission 179887) | Enriched soil aggregate microbial communities from Iowa State University, Ames, United States - MC6-MC0907-MG | ecosystem: Environmental > Terrestrial > Soil > Unclassified | place: USA: Iowa...
TCGACCGCCTGATCGGCTTCAACAAGATGCCGGGGCTGGACGTGTACTACGCCGCCGACGGCTGCTTCGAAGACAAGGCGCAGACCCTGCGTGGCGGCCTGTACCGCCGCTGGGGCCGCTACCGGCACTTTGCCGAGTACGAGCGTGCGGTGTTCGCCAAGGACGCCCACACCGAAGTGTTGATGATTTCCGAGGTGCAGCAGCCGCTGTTCATCAAGCATTACGGCACCCCGGTGGAGCGCTTCCACCTGCTGCCGCCGGGCATTTCCCAGGATCGCCGTGCGCCGGCCAACGCTGCCGAGATCCGCACCGAGTTCCGCAAGGAATTCAACCTGGGCGATGACGACCTGTTGCTGGTACAGATTGGCTCGGGCTTCAAGACCAAGGGTGTGGACCGTAGCCTCAAGGCGCTGGCCGCGCTGCCATCGGCCCTGCGCAAACGCACGAAGCTGATGGTGATCGGCCAGGACGACCCCAAGGTGTTCCAGCTGCAAAGCGCCACCCTGGGGCTGGGCGACCAAGTGCAGTTCCTCAAGGGCCGCAGCGACATCCCGCGCTTCCTGCTGGGTGCCGACGTGCTGATTCACCCGGCGTACAACGAGAACACCGGCACCGTGCTGCTTGAAGCGCTGGTGGCCGGCCTGCCAGTACTGGTGTCCAAAGTGTGCGGTTACGCCCACTACATTGCCGAGGCCGACTGCGGCCTGGTGCTGGACGAACCGTTCGAACAGGACCAGCTCAACGGTTACCTGCAACGCATGCTCGAAGACCCGCAGGCCCGCGCCAGCTGGTCGCGCAACGGCCTGGCGTTTGCTGAAACCGCCGATCTGTACAGCATGCCGCAGCATGCTGCCGACGTGATCCTGGGGCAGAAAACCGTATGAAGCTGATACTGGCCGAACCGTTCAAGCGCCTGTGGGCCGGGCGTGATGCCTTCGATGCCGTAGAAGCGCTGCAAGGCGAGGTTTATCGCGAGCTGGAAGGGCGCCGCACGCTGCGCACCGTAGTGGCTGGCGAGGGTTTTTTCGTCAAGATCCACCGCGGCATCGGCTGGGGCGAGATCTTCAAGAACCTGTTCACCGCCAAGCTGCCGGTGCTCGGTGCCGGCCAGGAATGGCGGGCTATCCAGCGCCTGCACGAGGTGGGTGTGCCGACCATGACCGCTGTCGCCTATGGCGAGCGGGGCAGCAACCCGGCCACGCAGCACTCGTTCATCATCACCGAAGAATTGGCGCCCACCATCAGCCTGGAAGACTTCAGTATCGACTGGGTCAAGCAGCCGCCAGAGCCGCGCCTGAAGCGTGCGCTGATCGCCGAAGTGGCGAAGATGACTGGCGGCATGCACCGCGCCGGGGTCAACCACCGCGACTGTTACATCTGCCATTTCTTGCTGCACACCGACCGCCCGGTGACGGCGGACGATTTCAAACTGTCGGTGATCGACCTGCACCGCGCCCAGACCCGTGCAACCATCAGCCGCCGCTGGCGCGACAAGGACCTGGCCGCGCTGTACTTCTCGGCGCTGGACATCGGCCTGACCCAACGCGACAAGCTGCGCTTCCTGCGGGGTTACTTCCAGCGCCCGCTGCGCCAAGTGCTGAAGGACGAAGCCCAGTTGCTCGCCTGGCTGGAGCGCAAGGCGCAGAAACTCTACGACCGCAAACAACGCTACGGGGATGCGCTCTGATGGCGGGCTGGACACTGGCGCCGGGTTACGAACACCTGGCGACGGACTTCGGCAGCCTCGATGCGGTATTTGCCCTGCAAGGCGAACGCCTGACCCGCGACCCGCTCAGCGAGGTGGTGCGCATCGAGCGTGATGGGGTCAACTACTACGTCAAGCGCTACACCGGGGCCGGCAAGCACATGCGCCGCTATCTGGGCCGGCCGCGCATCAAGGCCGAATGGCAGAACCTCAAGCAATTCGCCAAGTGGGGCATCCCTACCGCAGAAGTGGTGGCCTGGGGCCTGGAGCGCAATGGCCTGGCCTTTGGTCGCGGGGCAATGATCACCCGCGAGCTGCCGAACACCGAAGACTTGTCGGCGCTGGCCGAGCGCAACGATGCGCGCTTGGCCGACCGGGCCTGGGTCGACCATCTCAGCCGTCAGCTGGCGCGCCATACCCGGGTCATGCACGAGCACCGCTTTGCTCACAATGACCTGAAGTGGCGCAACCTGCTGGTCGATGACCAGGGGACGCTATTCTTCATCGACTGCCCCACAGGCGACTTCTGGCGCGGCTTCATGTGGCGGCACCGGATGATCAAGGACCTGGCGTGCCTGGACAAAGTGGCCAAATACCACCTGTCGGCCACCCAGCGCCTGCGTTTCTATCTGCAATACCGTGGCCGCGACCGGCTGAATGAGCGTGACAAGAAGCGCATTCGCCAGGTGCTGGGCTTTTTCGAGGGAAGGGAATGACCGATTACCTGGCCAGCGCGGACCTCGCGCTGCTCAAACGCCATGGCCTGGACGACTTCGAGGCGCTGTGGGCCTTGCAACTTGAGGCAGTGGATGAACCCAACACCGGCCGTGGCGGCTGGAGCAGCGTGTTCCGCCTGGAACTCGAAGGCAAGGGCTACTATCTCAAGCGCCAGAGCGACTACCTGACCCGCACCCTGCACCGACCGTTTGGCGAGCCCACCTTCGCCCGCGAATTCCGCAACATCAGCCGCTACCAGAAGCTGCACATTCCGGCCTTGCAGGCGGTGTTCTATGGCGAGCGCAAGCAGGGCGGCAAGCACCGGGCCATCCTGATGACCCGCGCGCTGGACGAGTGGGCCGACCTCGACAGCCTGCTGGCCCAGTGGCCACAGCTGGGCGATGCGGAACGCAATGGCATCCTCAAGGCATGCGGCCAGCTGGCGCGCACCCTGCACAGCGCCGGCCAGGTGCATGGCTGCTTTTACCCCAAGCACATTTTCCTGCGCCAGCGCCGTGAAGGCTGGGACGCGCAACTGATCGACCTGGAAAAGACCCGGCCATTGCTGTTCGGCATGCGTGACCGCCTCAAGGACCTGGAGCCGCTGCTGCGCCGCGCCCCGGTCTGGAGCGAGGCCGATGTGCGCACAATGCTGGCGACCTACCTGGCGCAGCCGGCTGACAGCACGCTGGTCAACAACTGGTTGCAACGCCTGACGCAACGCCGTCGTGAAAAAGAGGCCCGCTGATGCGTTTGTCCGAACTGAAAGATGCCGGGCGCAGCCCGTCGTTGCCCCTGAGCATCACCCTGGCGGATGCCGCCGGCAGCGCCGAGTTGCAACTGCTCAGCCTGCTGCGCGTGTTGCCGGGCCAGCGCTATGTTGGCGCCGGAGTGTGGCGCGGGACCCCGGTGCTGGCCAAGCTGCTGGTGGGCGGTAACGCCGCCCGGCATTTCCAGCGCGAACTGCAAGGTGTGAAGCTGCTGGCCGAGCAAGGCCTGACCACGCCAAAACTGTTGGCCGATGGCCTCAAGGAAGGCGAGGGCGGCTGGCTGCTGTTCGAATTCCTCGACGGCGCCGAAAGCCTGGCCGATGCCTGGGCGGCGGTGGAAAACCTGCCGGTGCTGGCTGACGAGCAACATCTGGTATTGGGTGAAGCGCTGACTGCTGTCGCGCACATGCACGCCCAGGGCCTTTGGCAGGAAGACCTGCACCTGGACAACCTGCTGCGCCATGGCGGCAAGCTGTACCTGATCGACGGCGCTGGTATCAAGGCCGAAACGCCTGGCCAGCAGCTGTCACGCCCGCGCGTGCTGGAAAACCTCGGGGTGTTCTTTGCCCAGCTGCCCAAGCGCCTGGAACCGTTCATCGAAGAGCTGCTGGTGCACTATCTGCTGGCCAACGCCGAGCATGCGTTGCCCCTGGAAGCCCTGCAAAAGCAGGTGGACAAGGTGCGCAACTGGCGGCAGAAGGACTACCTGGACAAAGCGGGCCGCGAGTGCAGCCTGTTCAGCGTCCAGCGCAGCCTCTCGGGCTTGCAGGCGATCCGCCGCAGCGAAGTCGACGCCATGCAGCCGGTGCTGGAGCAGGCCGATGCGCTGATCGACAAGGGCCACCTGTACAAGACCGGTGGCGCCGCCAGCGTGGCGCGTATCGAGGTGAACGGTCGCAAGCTGGTGCTCAAGCGCTACAACATCAAGAACACCGCGCACTGGTTCAAGCGCTTCTGGCGCCCGAGCCGGGCCTGGCATTCGTGGATCGAAGGCCACCGCCTGGAATTCCTCGGCATCGCCACGCCTCGCCCTCTCGCGGTGCTGGAACAGCGGGTGCTGGGCCTGCGTAGCCGTGCCTATCTGGTCACCGAGTATGTCGACGGCCCGGACCTGACGGCATGCTTCGCGCCCTACGTCGAAAGTGGCGATGCACCCGAGGAGCAAGTGGATGCCTTGGTCCATGTGATGCAGCAGCTGATTCGCGAGCGTATCAGCCACGGTGACTTCAAAGGCCATAACCTGTTCTGGCACAACGGCCAGTGGTCGCTGATCGACCTTGATGCCATGTGCCAGCACGCCACCCAGCTCAGCTTCGCCCCGGCCTATGCCCGCGACCGGGCACGGCTGCTGCGCAACTGGCCGAGTGGCAGTGCCTTGCATCAGCGACTGGACCGGCTTTTGCCAAAACTGGTCGAGTAAGGCCGCCAGTTCGGGCTTTTATTGGGCTGGTGGTGGTTGGTCTGGCAGTGTCAGCCAGTCACTGCTGCGCCCTGCCTGGCGAACGCGTATCAGCCACTGGCCGTTTTCGTGACGCATCACCGCCCACGGCACCACCCCGGCGTTGTCGGGGCTAGCCATCTGCAAGTGGTAATGATCCGGCAGCAGGTGGCGGCGCACCGGCAACTGCCCGTTCTCGAGCCCCAGGTACAACTGATCGTCAGCCTCGAAAAGCCCTTGTTCGATGTTCAGTGGCAGGCCAGCCACAGGCACCTGCAGGTAGCAGTCTTGCAGTAACTGCTTAAGGTCGGGCAGCCCGTCGTACCAGAGTACCGGTGAGTCGATGACCCACTGCCCGTCGGCCTTGCGCTTGAGCGGCTGCTGCAGGTAGGCGTCTGGCTGGCCAGGGTCGATGGCCCGCCAGCGGTAGCCATCGAAGCTGACCTGGTAATAGCGGTTGTCGTTGTCCTTGACGAAGTACAGCGATTGCCCGCCAAACACCGAGCTTTGCTCGTATACACCTTCACCGTAGATACCGTCGATGCGATAGCGCAGGCTGCTGCTGGCCGGTTGTACCTCGTGGCGTGCGGGTAGCGGCAGTGGCGGTTGTTTGGGGATCCCGCGCAGGGATCGGCGTAGCACTCTGGAACCCAGAAAACTGGTACCCGCATCGTTGAGGTGGCTAAGCGCCTGATACGCATGTCGCATCACCCCTTCGACATCCTCTTGCTTGAAAGCCTCGGCGCCGTCCCAGATATCGATTGCCATGCGGCCGATCGACAGCACCAGCAGCGCACGGTTCGGCAGCAGCAGGCTGATGAAGTCCAGTAAGCGCCAGCTCAGCGCCATGACCGATTCCACGTTCACTTCCCTGGTCGTCATGCTGTCGGCATCGGCCTGAGCGATCAGCGCGCGGGCTTCGGCCATGTAGTAAACGAAGAAAAGGTCGTCCTTGATCTCAGGTGTCGTCAAATGCGTGCTCATGCGCCCCTTGTCCAGCAGCCGCTGCACCGTGACGGCAGGTAGCAATGGCAGGCGCTGGGCTACGTATGCTCTCAATGCGGGCTGTTGGCGCAATGTGCGAAGCAGTTCGCGGGTTGTTCGGAAACGCCGCCAGGCCCTGCGGTCCGGGGCATCCGGGGTGTACAGCACACATGCCGGAGACTTGTAGGTGATGCTGTTGAGCAGAAGTACGCCCTGCAGGGTATGGCCCATGATGTTCAGCTGCCGGACAGTGACCGGGTAGCCTGCTACCGGCGCACGCAAGGCATTGTGTGGTTGGTCCAGCACTGCGCGCACCCAGTTGTAGCCGTGTTCGAAAGGGTCTTCGCCAAAGTGCCCTGCGTAGCGCGCCTTGACTGCTTCAGCGTGCATGCGTGCACGGTTGACCTTGCTGTGCGCAGTGAGGCGCCATTTGCCCGCTCTGGAACTGATGAGTTGGGTGCGCAGGTACTCTGCGTAACTGTCACCCACGTTCAGTTCCCGGACCATGTGCTTGACATACTGCGGCGTGAGCCCGGCGGGCATGGCTTTGCCATGGGCATGGATCACCCGGGCAGTAAGCCAGTAGTCGGTATCGAACCACGGCAAGTTCTTGAGGGCGATCTCTTCGAAGGTGTTTATTTCCTCGACCATTTCGACCATCTCGTCGCCCACGCGTCGCATGCCTGCATAGGTGACATAGGACGAGATGGCGAAGGGATGCATGACGGCGCCAGTGCGGCGGGTACGCACGACCACGATCTTGATATCGCGGGGATCTGCGGCGTACCCCAGGTCATGGCGCAGTCGCTCGCGAAGGCGTGCGTTGGCCCAGCCCAGCAGGCTATTGCGTTGCTTGAAGTCGTTGAAGCTCAGCACTCCCGGGGCGGCAGCCTGCTCGGCGATTGCCACCAGCTCTTGCATCGCCTGCATCATATGGCTCAGGCCTTGCGCAGATGTATTGCGCAGCCAGTTCGGCAGGTTCTTCTCAAGCAATCGGGAGTAACGTGTCTGCAGGATGGGTTTGGCGCCGACTTCGTGCCAGAGCTCCATGGCTTTATGTATTCGGGTGTGCTGGTGGGGTGAGCTGCTCCACAAGCCGGTGTCACTCAAGCGTTGGCGCTGGGCTTCTATCACACTGTCGATCTGGGCCTCCAGCAGGCTATCGGCGTACCAGTCATAGCGCAGGCGCTGTGACAGCCGCACGCGGTCCGCCTGCGCGTCAGTGTACAGATGCAGCAGCGGTTTGCTCTGGAGTGGGTCTTCCAGGCGTTCGCAAAGCTCCTGGTGCAGCGCGGCAAGGGACTCGAAGGCTTCAATGCCTTGTGAGAGGCTGCACAGCAAGGCCATGCCTGCGGCATCCTCGGGTGTGAGCATAGGGCCCTCGGCGGTGCCGGCAACGATGATCAGTGTGCCTGGCAGGTAGCTTCGCCAGTTGGGCCGTAGGCCTTCCAGCAGAACGCGGTAGACCTGTGGCCTTTTGGCCAGGGGCATATGCCTGCGCTGGGAGGGTAGTGGCTGTTGCAGGCAGGCCCATAGTTGATCGGCTGAGCGGTAGCCCAAGGTCTCGTCGCCCAGGCGCAATTCAACCTCGGCCAGCATCAGCGCCTTGCGCAGTGCCAGCAGCTTTTGTCTTGGGGTTTCGCCTTGCTCATCGGCCGTGGTCCAGAAGCTGGCCACTTCGCCGTGCAACCAGGTGCGTGTGTCGGGGTTGATGGGGTGCTGAAGGTCAATCGTCGGAAGGCCGCCGAGCAGGTCACTGATCTGTCGGTCGATCCGTTCCAGTTGTTCGAGGGGGCGCATGGGGCGGGTCCTTGGTTGAGGAAAACCCCATGCTTGGCAATACCTGCGGTTGCGTGGCGGTAGCGGGCTAGCGCCCGCGACGCCAGAGCAGCCCGCGCAGGCTCAACAGGGCCGGCAGGCCCAGGCCGGCCCATGCCAGAACGTCCCAGCCACCGTCGCCAAGCAGTGCGGCGAACAGGCCCAGGAACCCAAGCATGGCAATCAACGCCGGCCAGGCGAAGAGGCGTGCAGTGGATTGCGACCTGTGGCTCATGCGCGCACCTCCCTGGGTTTGCGCTGCTTGCCCCACCACAGGTAGAGGCCGCTGCCGAGCACGATGATTGTCAGCACGTCCAGCAAAGCCCAGAGGATTTGCATCGGTCGCCCGCCGTAATCGCCGAAATGCAATGGCTGCGACAGGCCCATGGCATCCATGTACCAGGGACGGTCGCCTACGGCAGTCACAGCAAGGGTGCGAGCATCGATCAATACCGGCGTGAACAGGTGAGAACTCAGGTGTGTGGCACCGTTCATGAATACCGCATAGTGGTGCTCGCTGGAGAACCGCGTGCCCGGAAAGGCGATGAAGTCCGGGCGCATGCCGGGGGCGGCCTGTTCGGCAATTTCCAGCAGGCGAGTGGCTGGGGCGCGATCGACGAGCGGCGGCGCGTCGCGGTAGGGGGCAACCATCGCTGCCAGGCTGTCGTTGCGCCAGGCCGCGATGACCAGGTCGGACAGGGCACTGATCACGCCCGTCACGCCCACGGTCAACGCCCAGGCCAGTGTAACTGCGCCGATCAGGTTATGCAGGTCGAGCCAGCGCAGGCGGCGGGACTTTTCGTGGCGCACGGTGCCGAACGCCAGACGGCGCATGAACGGCGCATAGAGCACGGTGCCGGAGACAATCGCGACGATGAACAGCACGCCCATGAAGGCCAGCAGCAGCTTGCCGGGCAGGCCGGCGAACATGTCCACGTGCAGGCGCAGCATGATCATCATGAAGCCGCCATTGGCAGCCGGCATGGCCACTGCTTCGCCGGTGCGGGCGTCGAGCATGAAGGTGTGCGACAGGTTGGGGTCGGTGCCAGCGGTAGCGGCGGTGATGGCCACCACGCCGTTGGGTTCGTCCTCCTCGTAGCCGAAGTACTGCACCACCTCGCCGGGACGGTGTTGTTCGGCTTTCAGTACAAGCTGCTGCAGGTCGAGGTGCGGGGTGCCAGCTGGCATTTCACGCAGTTCGGGGGCGTCGCCGAGCAGGTGTTCGAGTTCGTGGTGGAAGATCAGCGGCAGGCCGGTGAGTGCCAGCAACAACAGGAACAGGGTACAGACCAGGCTGCTCCAGGTATGGATCACGGACCAGCGGCGGATGGTTGGGCTTTTCATCACGGTACCGATTTTTGTCTGTTGGATCGAGGGCCGCAAAGCGGCCCCCGCTCACTCAGAACTTGTAAGTGGCGCTGGCGACAACACTGCGCTCATCGCCGTAGTAGCAGTAGTACGAGTCACAGGTAGAGAGGTAATCCTTGTTCAGCAAGTTGGTGGCATTGACCGCCACCGACGCGCCCTTCAGGCTGCTGTCCAGGCGACCCAGGTCGTAATGCACCGATGCGTCGAACACGGTGTAGGCCTTGGCCTTGCCCAGGTAGGTATTGCCCTGGTCACCGTAGGTATTGCCGGTATAGCGCGCGCCCAGGCCGATGCCGAAGCCGTCGAGCACGCCGGCGTGCCAGGTGTAGTCACTCCATACCGAGGCTTGCTGGTTAGGCATCAATTGCAGGCGGTTACCTTTGTAGAGGCCGTCCTGCACTTCAGATTTGGCCAAGGTGTAAGCGGCAATCACTTTCAGGTTTTCGCTAACGTCGGAAACTGCTTCAAGCTCAAGGCCGTGGACTTTCACTTCGCCGCTCTGGCTGGTGACGGTTACGCCACCCACGTTGTTGGTGACCGATACGTTCTTCTGGGTCAGGTCATACACAGCTGCCGACAGCAGCGTGTTGGAGCCCGGTGGCTGGTACTTGACGCCCAACTCCCACTGCTGGCCCTCGGTCGGCTTGAACGACTCGGTCGCAGAGGCGCTGGCATTGCTGGCAGGTTGGAAGGACTCGGCATACGAAAGGTACGGCACGAAGCCCGAATCGAACACGTAGCTGAGAGCCGCGTTGCCGCTGAACTTCTTGTCGCGCTGGGTATTGGTGGCATCACCCTGGTTGAGATACCTGGTACCGGTATGTACCCAGTCCTCACGACCGCCCAAGGTCAGGCGCCAGTTGCCGAGCGCCATCTGGTCCTGAACATACAAGCCGGTCTGGCGGGATTTCTGGTTGTAGTCGTAGAACGCCGTCGAGCGGTCCGGGCGGGTGATCGGCACCCCGTAGACCGGGTTGTTGACGTTGCTGTCCGGCACGTTGAAGCCGAAGATCGACAGGTAATTGGTGTTGATGCGCTGGTGGTCCAGGCCGAGCAGCAGGGTGTGGGTGATGTCACCGGTGGCGAAATCTGCCTGGAAGTTGTTGTCCACGGCGAACTGGCTGATGTCTTCGTCAGTGTTGGTGGACATGCGGCTTACCGTGCCATCGTCTTTCACCGGGCCGCCGGGCTGGTAGTAGCTGCCTGGTGTGATGGTCTGGAACGCCAGGTCTGTCTTGGTGTAACGCAAATTCTGACGGAACTGCCACACGTCGTTGATGCGGTGTTCGAAGGCGTAGCCCAGGGCGTAGTAGGTACGGTCGTAGAATTCGTAGTCCGGGTCACCCAGGTTCTTGTGGTGCGAGATCTTGCCGAACGGCATGTCGATCTTGGTGCCCTGGATTGGCCGGAACTGGCTGGTGGCGCCGGTATCGTCGCGGGTGAACTGGGTGAGGAAGGTCAGCGTGGTGTCTTCGTCAATGTTCCAGGTCAGGCTCGGGGCGATGTTGTAGCGCTTGTCGTCGATGTGGTCGATCTGCGTGCCGCCGTCGCGGATCACACCGCTGACGCCGTACAGGAAGCGGCCTTCATCGTCGATCTTGCCAGTGCTGGCAAAGTTGATCTGGCGATGGTTGTCGCTGCCGTACTGCAGTTCGATCTCGTGCTCGCTTTCGGCTTGCGGGCGACGGCTGACCATGTCCAGCAGGCCGCCGGGCGGGGTTTGGCCATAGATCGAGGAGGCCGGGCCACGCAGCAGGGCGAGGCGGTCGAGGTTCCAGGTTTCGGCTTTCGGGTTGGCGTACACGCCGCGTGGCAGCGGCAGGCCATCGAGGAACTGGGTGGGCTCGAAGCCGCGCACGCGCATCCAGTCATAGCGCGTGTCGCTGCCGAAGCTGGCCGACACGATGCCGGGCATGTAGCGCACGGCGTCATCCAGGCTGTGCACACCGCGGTCTTTCATCTGCTCGCGGGTGGCGATGGAGATGGAGCGGGGGGCCTCCACCAGCGCGGTGTCGGTCTTGGTGCCAGCGGCGGTGCGCTTGGCCAGGTAACCCTCTACCGGGCCCCAGGCACTTTCAGAAACGCTGGCGGCGTCCACGGTGGTTTCCGGTAGCGCCAGGGTGCCGTCCGGCACGGCCACCAGGCTGTAGCTACCCACGCTGCTCTGTTGCAACTGCAGGCCGGTACCGCGCAGGGCCGCTTGCAGGGCGCCGAGGCCGTCGTACTGGCCGCTTACCGGGGCCGAGGTGCGGCCGCTTACCAGTGCCGGGTCGATGGCCAGGGCAATGCCGGCCTGGCTGGCGATCTGGTTGAGGGTGGTGGCTAGCGGCGCGCTGGGCAGGTTGTAGGCGCGCGGCGTGGATAGCTCGGCGGCGAACAAGGCGGAGCTTGCCAGCGGGGCAGCCAGGCCGATGGCCAGGGCCAACAGGCTGGGGCGCAGGATACGATCAACGGCACGGGACATGCGGCGGTTCCTCGACGGGTAAGTGCTTGCTGCTTCCTTGCCGAGCGAGAATTGAAAAGTGACAGGGGAAATCTGAAAAATATTGAGAATTATTTGGTATGTGTATTTGCCTGCACTGGCCTCTTCGCGGGTTCACCCGCGAAGAGGCCGTTACAGGTCTACTTGGGAACGACGTTGACCCACCACTGGGTATGCCGCTCGATTTTCACCGGCAAGGCCGGTACCAGCGACTCCAACGCCAGGTTGGTGTTGGTCAGCGGGAAGCTGCCGGTCACGCGCAGGTCGGCGACTTGCTCGTCTACCCCGAGGTAGCCGCTGCGGTATTTGCCAAGTTCGGCCAGCAGGTCGCCCAGGCGCACGTTGTCCACCACCAGCATGCCGCGGGTCCAGGCATCGGCCCCGACCGGCACTGCGCCGACCTGGCCGAGGCCGCTGGCGTTCATCAGTACCTGCTGGCCTTCGCGCAGCACTTGCTCGTCGCCACTGTTGTGCGGCATGGCTGCAACCGAGGCTTGCAGTACTTCCAGGCGGGTACCGTCGGCTTCGCGGCGCACCAGGAAGCGCGTGCCTAAAGGTCGCAGGCGGCCATCGTCGGTGCGTACCAGCAGCGGGCGCGGGTCCTGGTGGCCGGTTTCAACCGAGATCTCGCCTTGGTGCAGCACGATTACCCGCTGCTCGCCGGCGTAGTCGATGTCTACGGCGGTGTGGGTGTTCAAGCTCAGCAGTGTGCCGTCTTCCAGACGCAGGGTACGCAGCTCGCCGGTAGCGGTACGCTGGTCGGCCAGCCAGTAGCTTGGGGCCAGCGACGGTGCGCCGACCCAGGCCAGCAGCGAGCCGAGCAGGAACATGCCGGCCAGCCCGCCGCCCACTTTGCCGATGCGTCGACGCAAACCGGCGCGTGATTGCAGCAAGGCCTGACGTGCCGGCCCGGCTGCCGCACTGACGCGCTGGTCCATGGCGCCGAGCTGGCGCCAGGCACGCGCGTGTTCTTCGCTGGCGGCATGCCAGCGCATGAATTCGTTGCGTTCATCGGGCGTGCCGCTGGCGTCGCCGAGGCTGAGTTTCCAGGCGATGGCGGCTTCCAGTACCTGGGACGAAACCGGTGCATTGCTCACGTCGGTTCCCCGTACAGGGCCACATAGCACTGGCGCATGCCTTGGGCGATGTACTGGCGCACCCGCGACACCGACACACCCAGGCGCTCGGCGATTTCGCCATGGCCCATGCCGTCCAGGCGGTTGTGCAGGAATGCCGCGCGGGCCTTGCTCGATAGCTTGCCGAGCAGCCGGTCGATGGCCTTGAGGTCTTCGAGGATCAGCAACTGCACTTCCGGGGAAGGTTGTTCGGCTTCCGGGATCAGCGCCAGCTCGGCCAAATAGGCCTGTTCCAGCGCGGCGCGGCGAAAGTGGTCGAACATCAGCCCTTTGGCCACGGCGGCCAGAAACGCACGGGGTTCGCGGGGCGTGTCCAGCTGCTCACGGCCGAGCAGGCGCACGAAGGTGTCCTGGCTCAGATCTTCGGCACGTTGGCGGCAGGCCATGCTGCGTTGCAGCCAGGCGAGCAGCCAGCCGCGGTGGTCGCGGTACAGCGCACCGACCAGATCGGCGTGTGGGCTCTGTGCTGAAAACAAGCAGCGTCCCCCCGGAACGAATGCATTAACTAACGATAATTATTCGCGATTGTTGCAGAGGGGAGGGGGTGGGTGCAATGGACGCTTATCGGATTGCCACCATGGAAAAGGCTGATGGCCCAATGCAAAGCTACAGGCCATGACTCTGTGCTTTGCGCCGCCGCCACCCACGCAACCGCTGCTCCAGCTGCAATGGGCTGTCCAGCTGCTGGCGCCGGGCCTGGCTGAACAGGATCAGCGCCAGCTCTGCGGTCACTTGGGCATCGGCACTGGCATGGTGGCGCTCTTCAACCTGCAAACCAAACCGCGCCACCCAGTCATCCAGCCCGGCCTCGCGCAGCACCGTGTCGGGGTTTAGCATCGGCGCCAGTTCGGCAACGTCGAGGAACAGTGACTGCAGACGATGCCCAAGGCTCTCCTTCAGCGCACGGGCCAGCATGCGCTGGTCGAAGGGCGCATGAAACGCCAGCACCGGGCTGTTGCCAATGAAATCGAGCAAGTCGAGCAGGGCCTCGGCCGGGTCGCAACCGGCGGCCAGGGCGCCAGGGCCCAGGCCATGAATCAGCACGCTGGCGTTGGTCTTCTGCAAAGGCCTGTGCAGGGTGCGTTCGAACTGCTGGGCAAAATCGATGGCGCCGTCTTCGATGGCCACTGCGCCAATCGACAATACCTGGTCCCGGTTGGGGTTGAGCCCGCTGGTTTCGAGGTCCAGCACCACCCAGCGCTGTTCACGCAGGGTGCATACCCCCAGCGGCGTGGGCTTGGGCAACCGGCTCAGGCGCTGGCGTGTGGCGGGGTCCAGTTCGGGCGCGCTGGGGCGCAGCCAGGTGAACAGGCTCATAGCTGGTACCGCAGGGCCAGGCTGCTTTGCAGGCGCTGGGCCTGGCGCAGCGCCTCGCGCAGGATGCGCCGGTCCAGGTGGTTGAGGCTGTCCGGGTCGAGGCGGTTGGAGTAAGGCAGGTTGTCGCGAGCCTGGCGCTGGTGCTGCTGCATGCGGGTTTGCTGGATGAAGTGGTAAGCCTCTTCATAGGCCGCGCCATCCAGTGGCTCGATCACGCCCTTGGCCACCAGCTGGCGCAGCCGCTCCAGGGTGTTGCACGCACCGACGCCATTGGCCAACGCCAATAGCCGGGCACCGTCGACGAAGGGCGTCAGGCCCTGAACCTTGAGGTCGAGGGTGGCGGCCTTGTCATTGCCCTGGCGGGTCAGCACGAACTCGCGCAGGCGGCCCACCGGCGGGCGCTGGCGCAAGGCGTTTTCGGCCAGCATGCGCTGGAAGATGCGGTTGTCGGCCACTTGGTCCAACAGGCGTTGGCGCAGTTGTTCGCAACCTTGCTCATCGCCCCACACCACGCGCAGGTCGAAGTAGATGCTCGAACCCAGCAGGTTCTCCGGGCTGGCTTCACGAACAAAGCCGGCAAAGCGCCGTGCCCACTCGCTGCGCGACAGGCACAGGTCAGGGTTGCCGGCCATGACGTTGCCCTTGCACAGGGTAAAGCCGCACTGGGCCAGGCACTGGTTGATGTACTGCGCCAGCGGCAGCAGGCGGGCACGGATGGCGTCGGCTTCAGCGCTGTCGGCCGCCTCGAAGAGGATGCCGTTGTCCTGGTCGGTGTGCAGGGTCTGCTCGCGGCGCCCTTCGCTGCCAAAGCACAACCAGCTGAACGGCACGCCCGGGTCGCCGCGCTCGGCCAGCGCCAGCTCGATTACCCGGCACACGGTGTGGTCGTTGAGCAGGGTGATGATCTGGGTGATCTGCGTGGACGATGCGCCATGGGCCAGCATGCGCTCCACAAGCTGGCTGATTTCCCCGCGCAGCGAGACCAGGGTGTCCAGCCGAGGCGCATGGCGGATGGTGCGCGCCAAGTGCACCAGGTCGACCCGTTGCAGCGAGAACAGGTCACGCTCGGAAACCACCCCGCACAAGCGCCGGTTTTCCACCAGGCACACGTGGGCGATATGCCGCTCGGTCATGGCCATGGCCGCGTCGAAGGCGCTGGCCTGAGGGCTGAGGTAGAAGGGTTTGACCGTCATGTGCCGCTCGATGGGCGCGCCCAGGTCGGCATCCGCCGAGGCCACCACCTGGCGCAGGTCGCGCAGGGTGAAGATGCCGGTGGGGTAGCGCTGCGCGTCGACCACCACGATGCTGCCGACCTGCTGCTCGTGCATCAGCCGCACGGCTTCGCGCAGCGGGGTTTGTGCCGTGCACACCACCGGGTGACGCATGGCCAGCTCACCCAAGGGCGTGTTCAGCGAATACTGGGTGCCGAGGGTTTCCACAGCGCGCTGTCGCACCTGCTGGTTGACCTGGTCGAGCAGGCTGCTGACCCCGCGCAGGGCAAAATCCCGAAACACTTCAGACATCGAGAACACGCGGATGAACGCGGCCTTGTTCAACTGCAGGCAGAAGGTATCTTCACCGGCCAGGTGCTCGGTGCGGGTGGCTCGCTCGCCCAGCAGGGCGGCCAGCGGGAAGCACTCGCCACTGGTGATTTCGAAGGTGGTTTCCACACCAGGCTTGACCAGGTGCTGGCGCTCGCCAACCACGCGGCCCTGCTTGACGATGTAGAAGTGCTCGACCGGCCCGTCGGCAGGTTTGACGATGCTTTCGCCGCAGGCATAGAAGCGCAGCTGGCACTGCTCGACCAGGTAGGCCAGGTGGCTGTGCTCCATCTGGTTGAACGGCGGAAAGCGCTGCAGGAACTGCAGGGTGCCTTGGATGTTCTGCAGTACTGCTGTCCTGCCCGCCTGGCTGTAGGCGTCCTTTTTGCTCATGAAACTGACCGTATCGCTACGCCGAACTATATATATCTATATATAGGTGCCGGCCTTGTTGTTCTCTGCCTCCATGGTCGGCTTGCGGCGGGGTGGTGCCCATTGGACGTAAGTCTATGAACGCCCCTGTCAAAGACCCGACGAAAGGCGAAACGGGTTACGCGAGTAATGTGGTCCTAAGGCTGAAGCGGAATTTTTTTGACGAGATGAGCATGCCTGAGCACACCGACATCCTGAGCGACGCCGAGCGTGAGGCCTTGGCCGTGGTAAGTGCGCCTGTGGCACCTAGGCCGTTGGTGCTGGTGGTGGATGACAACGCGGTCAACCGTGAGGCGCTGATCCTGTACCTGAAAAGCCGGGGCATCGATGCGGTGGGGGCGGACGGGGCGGAGGAAGCCAGGTTGTACCTGCATTATCAGCAGCGGATCAGTTTGATGATCACGGATTTACGCATGCAGCCAGAGGATGGCCTGGATTTGATCCGCACGATTCGTGAGTCGGAGCGCGCAGCGTTGTCGATCATCGTGGTGTCGGGCGACACCGATGTAGAAGAGGCGGTGGACGTGATGCACCTGGGGGTGGTGGATTTCCTGCTCAAGCCGGTGGACCTGGGCAAGCTGCTGGAACTGGTGAAGAAGGAATTGAAAATAGAGTGATGCACAAAGGGGCCGCAAAGCGGCCCCTTGCGGTTTACAACCCGTTACGCGCCTTGAACTCGCGGCGACGGCGGTGCAGCACCGGCTCGGTGTAGCCGTTCGGCTGCTTGCCACCTTCCACCACCAACTCTACAGCCGCCTGGAACGCGACGTTGTCGTCGAAGTTCGGCGCCATCGGGCGGTACAGGGCGTCACCGGCGTTCTGCTGGTCGACCACCACGGCCATGCGCTTGAGGCTTTCCAGCACCTGATCCTGGCTGACCACGCCATGGCGCAGCCAGTTGGCCAGCAACTGGGCAGAAATGCGCAGGGTGGCACGGTCTTCCATCAAGCCGACGTTGTTGATGTCCGGCACCTTCGAGCAACCCACACCCTGGTCGATCCAGCGCACCACGTAGCCGAGGATGCCCTGGGCGTTGTTGTCCAGCTCGTTGCGGATTTCTTCGTCCGACCAGTTGGTGTCGGCGGCCAGCGGGATGGCGAGGATGTCGTCCACCGACGCCGGGGTACGCGAAGCCAGCTCACGCTGGCGCGCCTGCACGTCCACCTTGTGGTAGTGCAGGGCGTGCAGGGTGGCGGCAGTCGGCGACGGTACCCAGGCGGTGTTGGCACCGGCCAGCGGGTGGGCGATCTTCTGCTCGAGCATGGCGGCCATCAGGTCGGGCATGGCCCACATGCCTTTGCCGATTTGCGCACGGCCTTGCAGGCCGGTGGCCAGGCCAACGTCGACGTTGTTGTTCTCGTAGGCGCCGATCCACTTCTCGTTTTTCATGGCGCCTTTGCGCACCACGGCGCCGGCTTCCATCGAGGTGTGGATTTCATCGCCAGTGCGGTCGAGGAAACCGGTGTTGATGAACGCTACGCGCTCGGCGGCAGCCTTGATGCAGGACTTGAGGTTGACCGTGGTACGGCGCTCCTCGTCCATGATGCCGACCTTGACGGTGTTGCGTGGCATGCCCAGCAGGTCTTCGACCTGGCTGAAGATTTCGGCGGCGAAAGCGACTTCTTCCGGGCCATGCATCTTCGGCTTGACGATGTACACGCTGCCGGTGCGGGTGTTCTTGCGGCTGGTGTTGCCGTTGAGGTTGTGCAGGGCGATCAGGTTGGTGAACAGGCCGTCCTGGATACCTTCGGGGATTTCGTTGCCCTGGGCATCGAGGATCGCCGGGTTGGTCATCAGGTGGCCAACGTTGCGTACGAACAGCAGCGAACGGCCATGCAGGGTGACGCTGCCGCCATTGGGCGCGGCGTACTCGCGGTCCGGGTTCATGGTGCGGGTGAAGGTTTTGCCACCCTTGCTCACGCTTTCGGCCAAGTCGCCTTTCATCAGGCCCAGCCAGTTGCGGTAGACGATAACCTTGTCGTCAGCGTCGACGGCGGCGACCGAGTCTTCGCAGTCCATGATGGTGGTCAGTGCCGATTCCATCAGGATGTCTTTCACGCTGGCGGCGTCGGTGCTGCCAACCGGGGTGTTGGCATCGACCTGGATTTCGAAGTGCAGGCCGTTGTGCTTGAGCAGCACGGCGGTTGGTGCGGCGGCGTCACCGTGGAAGCCGATGAGCTGGGCATCGTCACGCAGGCCGCTGTTGCTGCCGCCTTTCAGGGCAACAACCAGCTTGCCGCCTTCGATGCGGTAGCCGGTGGAGTCGACGTGCGAGCCGGCAGCCAGTGGCGCAGCCTCGTCGAGGAAGGCGCGGGCGAAGGCGATGACCTTGTCGCCACGGACCTTGTTGTAACCCTGGCCTTTTTCGGCGCCGCCTTCATCGCTGATGGCGTCGGTGCCGTACAGGGCGTCATACAGCGAACCCCAGCGGGCGTTGGCGGCGTTCAGGGCGAAGCGGGCGTTCATTACCGGCACCACCAGCTGCGGGCCGGCCATGTGGGCGATTTCTTCGTCCACGTTCTGGGTGGTGGCCTGGAAATCGTCGGCTTGTGGCAGCAGGTAGCCGATTTCCTGGAGGAATGCCTTGTAGGCTACGGCATCGTGTGCCTGGCCTTTGCGTGCCTGGTGCCAGGCGTCGATCTTGGCTTGCAGCTCGTCGCGCTTGGCGAGCAGGGCTTTGTTCTTTGGAGCGAGGTCATTGATGATCTTCTCTGCACCTGCCCAGAACTGCTCGGCGACGATGCCGGTCCCGGGGATGGCTTCGTTGTTCACGAAGTCGTACAGGACCTTGGCGACCTGAAGGCCACCGACTTGAACGTATCCAGTCATTGCTTGCCTCACTCTGCTCAGCTATTTCGCTCTTCTGTATTAAGCCTGTAGCGCTTCTCTAAACACGGCACCAGTGCGTGCCCCCGGGGTTGTACCGGGCGCGGCTGGGTGCGGCTTGCCAGACATGCCGGCAGGCAGTGTGCGTATTTTCACAGGCGCCTTGGCAGACATCCAAACGACGTTTTGTAGTCCGCGCCACGGGATACTACATGAAGCAGTAGGCGGGGCAAAATCAGACTAAAAGCGCCGTTATGCGACCCGTTGGTCGCGTATGGTCACGCTGGGAGTGGGTATGTTCGCAAAAAACAGGTGGATTGTTCCAGATAAATCTTGAAACAGTACACGATTCGTTGTGCTGGCCGCCCTGCGGCAGGTTGCCGCGCCTTGCCTATACTGAGTCGATCCCCCGATTTTCTGCCGCCGGGCGCGGTCCGACACGAGGAAGGGCTTGTGGATCATCTTGTACTGACTGTTATCGCCCCTGACAAGGCTGGCCAGGTCGAACGCATTGCCCAGTGCATCGCCGACCACAGTGGCAACTGGCTGGAAAGCCGCATGTCGCGTATGGCCGGGCAGTTTGCCGGCATCTTGCGGGTGGCGGTGCCGGCTGAGAATTACGCTGAACTGGTGGCATCGTTGCAGGGGCTGGCCCGGTATGACATTCGCGTGCTGATTGCCGAGAGCGGCATCGAGCCGTCGTGTACCTGGAAGCCGATTGCCATGGAACTGGTGGGGAATGACCGGCCGGGGATCGTGCGGGACATTACCCGGTTGCTGGCGGATCTTGGGGTGAACCTTGAGCGGTTTACCACTGAGGTGCGGCCGGCACCGATGAGCAGCGAGGCGCTGTTTCATGCCGATGCATTGCTGGCGCTGCCGTTGACCCTTTCGCTGGATGAACTGCAGCAGAAGCTGGAGAGCCTGGCGGACGATTTGATGGTGGAGTTGCAGTTGCGGGCGGAGGATTGATTCGGGATTGCCGGGGCCGCTTTGCGGCCCATTCGCAGCACAAGGCTGCTCCTACAGGGAATTGCATAACTCCTGTAGGAGCAGCCTTGTGCTGCGAACGGGCTGCATCGCAGCCCCTTGCGGTTATCCCGATATCAAGGGGAAGGCCCTGTGGATAACCTGGGGGTGTACCTCTCCACCCCAGGCCCTCTGTGCCCTGCGTGGTTTTGATCAAAAAACACCCAATAATCAGCAGCTTGTGCACAAAGCACGGGGACGAGGGTGTGGATAACCTTTGGAGATGTCGCTGCAGGCCACGAAACGCATGGCCTGCAGAGTTTTGATCGTTTTTTGATCAGCTGCGCTTGCGCAAATTCATCCACGCATCGACGCTGTAGATCGCCAAACCTGCCCAAATGAACATGAATGCCACCAACGTGCTCGACGACAAATGCTCATCGAACAACAGCACTGCCTGCAGCAATACCAGCGTCGGCGCCAGGTACTGCAGGAAGCCCAGGGTGGTATATGGCAGGTGCCGGGCCGCAGCGTTGAAGCACACCAGCGGTATCAGCGTCACCGGCCCGGCCGCCATCAACCACAGTGCTTCGCTGCTGGTGTAAAACGCCCCCTGGGCACTCATCGCCGCCGGGTGCAGTAGCAGCCAGCCAAGGGCCAGCGGCACCAGCATCCAGGTTTCCACCACCAGGCCCGGCAATGCCGCCACTGGCGCCTGTTTGCGAATCAGCCCGTAGAAGCCGAAGCTCAGCGCCAGCACCAGCGACACCCAAGGCAGGCTGCCTACCTGCCACACCTGCTGGGCTACGCCTACGGCGGCCATGCCCACCGCCAGCCATTGCAGGCGGCGCAGGCGCTCGCCAAGAATCAGCATGCCCAGTACCACATTGATCAGCGGGTTGATGTAGTAACCCAGGCTGGCTTCGAGCATGCGGCCGTTGTTTACCGACCACACATAGGTCAGCCAGTTACCCGCAATCAATGCTCCGCTCAGCGCCAGGATGCCCAGCCGGCGCGGGTTGTCGCGCAGTTCGCGCCACCAGCCCGGGTGTTTCCACACCAGTAGCAGCAGCGAGCCGAACAGCGCCGACCAGAGCACCCGGTGGACAATGATCTCGACCGCCGGGACGTTCTGGATTGCCTTGAAATAGATGGGGAACAGGCCCCAGATGATGTAGGCGCTCAGGCCCAGGATGTACCCGCGACGCGGGTTTGCGGCGTGCATGCAGAATCCTTGCTTAGGTAGCTAAATAAAGCGACGCCTATTGTAGACAGACGTAGGCATGCTTCTAGAACAATTTCAGCGGTGCTTCATCCAGCGCGGCCATTTGTTCGCGCAAGGCGAGAATCTGGTCCCCCCAGTAGCGGGGTTGGCCGAACCACGGGAAGCTGGGCGGGAACGCCGGGTCGCTCCAGCGCCGTGCCAGCCACGCGCTGTAGTGAAGCTGGCGCAGGGCGCGCAGGGGCTCGATCAGGGCCAGTTCGCGCGGGTCGAAGTCGTGGAACTCGTTGTAGCCGTCGATCAGCTCGGCCAGTTGCCCCAGGCGCTCCTCGCGGCTGCCGGCCAGCATCATCCACAGGTCTTGCACCGCCGGGCCCATACGGCAGTCGTCGAGGTCGACCACGTGGTACACCTCGTCACGGTGCATCAGGTTGCCGGGGTGCAGGTCGCCGTGCAGGCGGATCAGCTGGTGCGGAGTGCGGGCGTAGATATCCTCGACACGTTTTAGCAGGTCGCGGGCCACGGACTCGAAGGCGGGCAACAGTTCGCGAGGGACAAAACCACCGTCCAGCAGGGTGTTCAGCGAGGCGTGGCCGAAGTTGTCCACAGCCAGGGCCTCACGGTGCTCGAATGGTTTGGTGGCGCCCACGGCATGCAGGCGGCCGAGCAACTGGCCAAGGCGGTAGAGCTGGTCGAGGTTGCCCGGCTCCGGAGCGTGGCCGCCGCGGCGCGGGAACAGAGTGAAACGGAAGCCTTGATGCTCGAACAAGGTGCGGCCGTCGTGCTGCATCGGCGCAACCACCGGCACCTCGCAGTCGGCGAGTTCGGCGGTGAAGCTGTGTTCTTCGAGGATCGCCGCATCGCTCCAGCGGCCTGGGCGGTAGAACTTGGCGATCAGCGGCTGCGCGTCTTCGATGCCCACCTGATAGACGCGGTTCTCGTAGCTGTTCAGTGCCAGCACCCGGGCGTCGCTGAGAAAGCCGATGCTTTCCACTGCGTCCAGGACCAGGTCGGGGGTGAGGGTGTCGAAGGGGTGGGACATGGTGACTCCGGAGGGTAAGCAGCGTGGGGCCATGGTAACGCGTTATGCCTGTACCGGCCTCTTCGCGGGCATGCCCGCTCCCACAGGTACAGCGCACGTTTCAGGATTTGTGGGAGCGGGCGCGCCCGCGAACCGCGCAATGCGCGGCCAGGCTATGCAGGAACCCCGATCAACACATAGGACGGATGAAACTGCACCTGCACCGCACTGCCCGCCGCCACCGGATGACCAGCCAACCAGTCCGCCTCCGCGATGGCACACAATGTCTGCCCATTGCCCAACGCCAGCCGCACCTCACTGGGCCCCTCATCCTCTGCCAACACTTCTTCCACCGTTGCACTCAAGCAGTTGCTGCCCGCGTCGGCTGCTTCCCCCTCCGGCAGCAACCGTACCCACCCGGCCTTGAGCAGCGCCACCACCATCGTCCCCAGTGTCAGCTCCAGCCGCGCGGTGCTGTCGTGGGTGATCAGCGCATCAATCTCCAGCCCACCGCCCAATGCCAGGCTGACGCGGTCATACCGGCCCTCGCGGCGCAAGCCGCTGACCTGGCCCTGGAGTTGGTTGCGCGCACTGGTACGCAGCATCAGGCGGCCGAGCAGGTCGAGGTCACTGGATTCTTCGGCGGCCTCAAGAATTTGCGCCTGCAGGGCCTGCAACCTTTGATACAGACGCAACACCCGCTCGCCTTCCGGCGACAAACGCGCACCGCCACCGCCACGGCCACCGGTACTGCGCTCGACCAAGGGCTGGCTGGCCAGGTTGTTGAGCTCGTCGATGGCATCCCAGGCAGCTTTGTAGCTAATGCCTGCGGCTTTGGCGGCTCGGGTGATCGAGCCTTGCTCGGCAATGTGCTGCAGCAGGGCGATGCGCTGGGGGCGGCGGGCGATGTGCTGGGTAAGCAGGGTGGGTAGGGGCATGGGTATTGAGTCGTTATATGTGAAGGTCCTGAAAGCGGATTGTGGAGGACTGCGCAGGGTCATGCATACCCCGGCTTGGGCGTGCGTGCCAGGCAATACACATCCACCCGCCGCGCTCCGGCCTTGCGCAGCACCTCGGCGATTGCCTGCGCGGTGGCACCGGTGGTGAACACATCATCGACAATAGCGACATGTTTGCCCGTCAGTTCACCCGAGAGAGCAAACGCTTGTCGCAAATTGCGCCGCCTTGCCCGGGCATCCAGCTGTTGCTGCGCAGGCGTCTCGCGCGTGCGCAGCAACAATCGCTCATCGCACGGTAGCCCAAGTTGCGTGGACAACCACCGCCCGAGCATCCCGGCCTGGTTGAACCCGCGCTCGCGCAGTCGACGCTTGGCCAAGGGCACAGGCAACAGCAGGTCAGGGCGGGGTAGCCCTTCGGCAAAGCGATGCAGCAGCCCAAACCCCAGCAGCTCAGCCATCAAACGCCCCAGAGGCCACTGCCGGTTGTGCTTGAAGCGGCTGACCAGCGTGTCGACCGGAAAGCCGAATTGCCATGGTGCAATCACGCTCTCGAACGGCGGCAAGTGCCGGCAACAGTGGGCGCAGGTCAGGCCAGCCATAGGCAGCGGCAGGGCGCAGCGCAGGCATTGATCGCCCAGCCAAGGCAGTTCCTGCTCGCAGGCGATGCACATCGGGTAGGGCTGATCGGCAGGCTCGTCACACAACAAACATATCTGATTAATAAGTGAGCACTTGTAAACCAGTCTTTTCCGGTGTGGTTGACAGTTCATGGGCCTTCCGTAACTATGCGGGCTATCCGTGATGCGCTTGTGGGCTTTCCTGTCCCGGCGCCAGCTACAGCCTAAACAAGGAAACGCCGATGAGCGCCAGCACAACTGCAACAACACGTCACGACTGGTCCCTGGCCGAGGTCAAGGCGCTGTTCCAGCAACCGTTCAATGACTTGCTGTTCCAGGCGCAGACTGTGCACCGCGCGCATTTCGACCCTAACCGGGTGCAGGTTTCGACCCTGCTGTCGATCAAGACCGGCGCCTGCCCGGAAGATTGCAAATATTGTCCACAGTCCGGCCACTACAACACCGGGCTGGAAAAACAGAAGCTGATGGAAGTGCAGAAGGTGCTGGAAGAGGCTGCTCGCGCCAAAGCCATCGGTTCCACCCGCTTCTGCATGGGCGCGGCGTGGAAGCACCCGTCTGCCAAAGACATGCCTTACGTGCTGGAGATGGTCAAAGGGGTGAAGGCCATGGGCCTGGAAACCTGCATGACCCTCGGCAAGCTCGACCAGGAGCAGACCGCAGCCTTGGCCCAGGCTGGCCTGGATTACTACAACCACAACCTCGACACCTCGCCGGAGTTCTACGGCAGCATCATCACCACCCGCACCTACAGCGAGCGCCTGCAGACCCTGGCCTACGTGCGCGATGCGGGGATGAAGATCTGCTCCGGAGGCATCCTGGGCATGGGCGAATCGCTGGACGACCGCGCCGGCCTGCTGATCCAGTTGGCCAACCTGCCCGAGCACCCCGAGTCGGTGCCGATCAACATGCTGGTCAAGGTTGCCGGCACGCCGCTGGCCGAGGAAGAGGACGTCGACCCATTCGATTTTATCCGCATGCTGGCCGTCGCCCGCCTGTTGATGCCCAAGTCGCACGTGCGGCTGTCCGCCGGCCGCGAGCAGATGAACGAGCAGATGCAGGCCCTGGCGTTCATGGCGGGTGCCAACTCGATCTTCTACGGCGAAAAACTGCTGACCACCGCCAACCCGCAGGCCGACAAGGACATGCAATTGTTCGCACGCCTGGGCATCAAGCCCGAAGCGCGTGAAGAGCACGCCGACGAAGTGCATCAGGCGGCCATTGAGCAGGCGTTGGTCGAACAGCGCAGCAGCGAGATGTTCTACAACGCTGCATCGGCCTGACATGGCCTTCGACCTGGCGGCGCGCCTGGCCGAACGGCGCGCCGCAGACCTGTATCGGCAGCGGCCACTGCTGGAGAGCCCGCAGGGGCCGGAAGTGGTGGTCGACGGCCAGCGGTTGCTGGCCTTCTGCAGCAATGACTACCTTGGCCTGGCCAACCACCCCGAAGTTATCGCCGCCTGGCAGGCTGGCGCCGAGCGCTGGGGTGTCGGTGGCGGTGCCTCGCACCTGGTGGTCGGCCACAGCACGCCGCACCACCAGGTTGAAGAAGCCCTGGCCGAACTCACTGGCCGCCCGCGTGCGTTGCTCTTCTCTACGGGCTACATGGCCAACCTGGGCGCCATCACCGCGCTCGTGGGGCAGGGCGATACCGTGCTGCAAGACCGCCTGAACCACGCCTCGCTGCTGGATGGCGGGCTGCTCAGCGGTGCACGCTTCAACCGCTACCTGCATAACGATGCGGCCAGCCTGGCCAGCCGCCTGGACAAGGCGGTCGGTAATACGCTGGTGGTGACCGATGGCGTGTTCAGCATGGACGGCGACCTGGCCGACCTGCCGGCACTGGCCGATGTCGCTCGCGCCCGCGGTGCCTGGCTGATGGTCGATGACGCCCATGGCCTGGGCACATTCGGCGCACAGGGCGGCGGCATCGTCGAGCACTTCGGCCTGAGCGTGGATGACGTACCGGTGCTGATCGGCACGCTGGGCAAGGCTTGCGGTACTGCGGGTGCCTTTGTTGCCGGCAGCGAAGAGCTGATCGAGGCGCTGGTGCAGTTCGCCCGCCCTTACATCTACACCACCAGCCAGCCACCGGCGCTGGCCTGTGCCACGCTGAAGAGCCTGGAACTGTTGCGTCACGAAACCTGGCGCCGCGAGCACCTGGCGGCGTTGATTCGCCAGTTCCGCGAAGGCGCACAGCAGATCGGGCTGGCGTTGATGGACAGCCCGACGCCGATCCAGCCGATCATGATCGGCGACAGCGCACAGGCCCTGCGCCTGTCGCGCATGCTGCGCGAGCGCGGCTTGCTGGTGACGGCCATCCGCCCACCCACCGTGCCAGCGGGCGGCGCACGCCTGCGGGTGACCCTGAGCGCCGCGCACAGCGAGGCGCAGGTGCAGCTATTGTTGAATGCATTGGCCGAGTGTTATCCACAGTTGGAGAACGCCGATGCGTAATCGTCTTGTATTGCTGCCCGGCTGGGGCCTGGGCACTGCCTCACTGGAGCCGCTGGCAGCCAGCCTGCGCGCCCAGGATGCCCGCTTGCAGGTAGAGCTGATGCCCTTGCCCGAATTGGACCACAGCGATGTGCAGGGTTGGGTCGACCACCTGGACCGCAAGCTGCCCAGCGATGTCTGGCTGGGTGGCTGGTCGTTGGGTGGCATGCTTGCCAGCGCGCTGGCGCACCAGCGCGGCGACCACTGCTGTGGCCTGCTGACCCTGGCCAGCAACCCCAGCTTCGTCGCCCGGCCAGACTGGCCCCACGGCATGCCCGAAGACACCTTCGGCACCTTCCTCGACGGCTGCCGCAGCCATACCCAGGTCACCCTCAAACGCTTCCGTACCTTGTGCAGTGATGGCGCCCAGCAGCCACGTACGTTGCTGCGCCAACTGGGTGTCGGGGTGCCGGACACCGACCCGCTGTACCTGGCAACCGGCCTTGAGGTGCTGGCCAAGCTGGACACCCGCGAAGCCCTGCAGGCATACGCCGGCCCGCAATTGCACCTGTTTGCCGGCAGCGATGCGCTGGTGCCGGCAGAGGCAGCCAAGGCGTTGAGCGAGCTGCTGCCGGATGTGGAAGTGGGCCTGGTCGAAGACAGTTCCCACGCGTTCCTGCTGGAGTACCCGCAGGAGCTGGCGGCGGGCATCAAGAGTTTCCTGCATGAGAGTGGCGATGACTGACCTTTCCCGTCCAACCCTGCCCGGCGCGTTGCCCGACAAACGCCAGGTGGCGGCTTCGTTCTCCCGCGCTGCGGCCAGCTACGACAGCGTGGCGGCCTTGCAGCGCGCTGTAGGGTTGAACCTGCTGGAGCAGTTGCCGGCAGGCTTGCAGCCGTCGCACTGGCTGGATCTGGGCAGCGGAACCGGCCATTTCAGCCGAAAACTGGCCGAGTGTTTCGCACAGGCCAGCGGTGTGGCAGTGGACATTGCCGAAGGCATGCTGCGCCACGCGCGGGATGAACAAGGTGGGGCGCACTACCACGTGGCCGGTGACGCCGAGCGCTTGCCGCTGCGCGATGCCAGTGTCGACCTTGTGTTCACCAGCCTGGCCGTGCAGTGGTGCGACCAGTTCGCCTGTGTGCTGGCAGAGGCGTTGCGAGTACTGCGCCCGGGTGGCGTGCTGGCTTTCAGCAGCCTGTGCGTGGGTACCCTCGACGAGTTGCGTGCCAGCTGGCAGGCCGTGGATGGCCTGGTGCATGTGAACCGCTTCCGCCGGTTCGAGGATTACCAACGCCTGTGTGCCGGCAGCGGCTTTGAACAACTTGGGCTGCAGCGCTGCCCGCATGTGCTGCACTACCCGGATGTTCGCAGCCTGACCCATGAGCTGAAGGCACTGGGCGCGCACAACCTCAACCCGGGCCGCCCTTCAGGCCTCACCGGTCGGGCCCGCATGCAGGGCCTGTTGCAGGCCTACGAAGCATTTCGCCAGCCCGAGGGGCTGCCAGCCACCTATCAGGTGGTCTATGGTGTGTTGCGCAAGCCACAGGCGTAAGGGGAGCGAGATGAGCCAGGCCTATTTCATTGCCGGTACCGATACCGATGTCGGCAAGACCACCATCGCCGCCGGGCTTTTGCACGCGGCGCGCTTGCAGGGCATGAGCACTCTGGGTGCCAAACCGGTGGCCTCCGGCTGCACCATGACACCTAAGGGCTTGCGCAACAGTGATGCGCAGGCGCTGATCGACGAAAGCACGATCAAGTTGCCATACGAGCAGGTCAACCCGTTTGCCTTCGAGCCTGCCATTGCCCCGCATGTGGCGGCGCGTGAGGCGGGGGTGACGCTGGCTGTTCCGGAGTTGCTGGCGGCAATGCGCAATGTGCTGCAACAAAATGCCGATTTCACTTTGGTCGAAGGGGCCGGTGGCTGGCGTGTGCCGCTGTCGGGCCTGGAGAACCTTTCCGACCTCGCCGTTGCCCTGCAGTTGCCGGTGATTCTTGTTGTGGGGGTGCGGTTGGGTTGCATCAGCCATGCCTTGCTCAGCGCCGAGGCGATCGAGCGGGATGGGCTGCAATTGGCCGGGTGGGTGGCGAACATCATCGAGCCCCGTACTTCGCGTCTTGAAGAGAACCTTGCCAGCCTGGCAGAGCGCTTGCCTGCGCCTTGCCTTGGGCGGGTGCCCAAACTGAAGCAAGCCAGTGCCGATATGGTGGCTGAACACCTTCAGCTGGATCTGCTGGATTAGCCGTTTCCACGCCCGGCCTATCGCGGGCTTGCCCGCTCTTGCAGGAGCTGGCTTGCCGGCGATGGGGCCAGAGCAGGAATACCCAAGGCCTATCAACTGGCACCAGGCCATTAGGGTTTTAAACGGGCCTTTTCGCGCCCAGCCTGCTTTAATTGGGGCTGTTCGTTATCCAGCGTCAATGGAGTCCTGACATGGAAATCACCGGTAGCTCCGCCTATTACGCGGGCCTGAGTGCGATTCAAACCGGCCAGAACCGCGTCGATCAGGCCGCAGGCCAGATCGCCAACACCACAGCCGAACGTACCGCCACCAGCCAGTCCAGCGATTTTCAGGCTGAACGCCTGCGCGCAGTAGATCGCAGCCAGCAGATGGACCTGGCCACCAGCACCGTGCAAATGGTTGTTGGCAAAACCGAAGTCGAGCTTGGTGCAAAGGTGGTCAAGGCATCCGACGAAATGCTCGGTCGGATCATCGACACCTACGCCTGACGGGTCACCCCTCCCATTAAACACAGCCCCTGTGGGAGCGGGCGTGCCCGCGAAAGCGTCAGGTCAGGCATCTCTGTTGTCTGGCCGGGCCCTTTCGCGGGCACGCCCGCTCCCACAGGGGCGGCGGTTTTTCTGGGCGTGGCGTAAACGCCATTTTTCGTGGCGCAAATGGCACCATAGTCCCTCCTTGACATAAGCCGGAGCTAAACGTAAGTTTCAAACAACTGTTTGATAGACGGCCGCCAAGAGCTGGTCACCCCCACAGAACTGACCCAGAGGTTCATCGCAATGCCTGATTACAAAGCCCCCTTGCGTGATATCCGCTTCGTTCGCGACGAACTGCTTGGCTATGAGGCGCACTATCAGAGCCTGCCGGGCTGCCAGGACGCCACGCCCGACATGGTCGATGCGATCCTCGAAGAAGGCGCGAAGTTCTGTGAGCAGGTGCTGGCCCCGCTGAACCGTGTCGGTGACCAGGAAGGCTGCACCTGGAGCGAATCGGGCGTTAAAACCCCGACTGGCTTCAAGGCAGCCTACGAGCAGTTCGTCGAAGGCGGCTGGCCGAGCCTGGCCCATGACGTCGCCCATGGCGGTCAAGGCCTGCCGGAGTCGCTGGGCCTTGCGTTGAGCGAGATGGTGGGTGAGTCGAACTGGTCGTGGGGCATGTACCCAGGCCTGTCGCATGGCGCGATGAACACCATTTCCGCGCACGGTACCCATGAGCAGCAAGAGACCTACCTGACCAAACTGGTTTCCGGTGAGTGGACCGGCACCATGTGCCTGACCGAACCGCACTGCGGTACCGATCTGGGCATGCTGCGCACCAAGGCCGAGCCACAGGCCGACGGCAGCTACAAAGTGTCGGGCACCAAGATCTTCATTTCGGCCGGTGAACACGACATGGCCGACAACATCGTCCATATCGTCCTGGCCCGCCTGCCGGACGCACCAGCCGGCACGAAAGGCATTTCGCTGTTCATCGTGCCGAAGTTCCTGCCCAATGCCGAAGGCGGCGTGGGCGAGCGCAACGGCGTGAGCTGCGGTTCCATCGAGCACAAGATGGGCATCCACGGCAACGCTACCTGCGTGATGAACTTCGATGCGGCAACCGGCTACCTGATCGGCCCGGCCAACAAAGGCCTGAACTGCATGTTCACCTTCATGAACACTGCTCGCCTGGGTACCGCGCTGCAAGGCCTGGCGCATGCCGAGGTGGCCTTCCAGGGTGGCCTGAAGTACGCCCGTGAGCGCCTGCAGATGCGTTCCCTGACTGGCCCGAAAGCGCCGGACAAGGCTGCCGACCCGATCATCGTCCACCCGGACGTGCGCCGCATGCTGCTGACCATGAAGGCCTTCGCCGAAGGCAACCGTGCGATGGTGTACTTCACTGCCAAGCAGGTGGACATCGTCAAGTACAGCCAGGACGAAGAAGAGCGCAAAAAGGCTGACGCCCTGCTGGCGTTCCTGACCCCGATCGCCAAGGCGTTCATGACCGAAGTCGGTTTCGAAGCGGCCAACCACGGCGTGCAGATCTACGGCGGCCATGGCTTCATCGCCGAGTGGGGCATGGAGCAGAACGTGCGCGACAGCCGTATCTCCATGCTGTACGAAGGCACCACCGGCATCCAGGCCCTCGACCTGCTCGGCCGTAAAGTGCTGATGACCCAGGGCGAGGCTCTGAAGGGCTTCACCAAGATCGTGCACAAGTTCTGCCAGGCGCAGGAAGGCAATGAAGCGGTCAAGGAGTTCGTTGAACCGCTGGCGGCAATCAACAAGGAGTGGGGCGAGCTGACCATGAAAGTGGGCATGGCCGCCATGAAGGACCGCGAAGAAGTGGGGGCGGCGTCGGTGGATTACCTGATGTACTCGGGCTACGCCTGCCTGGCCTACTTCTGGGCCGACATCGCCCGCCTGGCGGCCGAGAAGCTGGCAGCCGGCACCAGCGAAGAGGCGTTCTACACCGCTAAGCTGCAGACTGCGCGCTTCTACTTCCAGCGCATCTTGCCGCGTACCCGTACGCATGTGGCGACCATGCTGTCGGGTGCCAACAACCTGATGGCGATGGACGAAGAGCACTTCGGCCTGTCGTACTGATTCACCCGCTGTACCCAAAACCCGCCTGCCGTCATCGGCAGGCGGGTTTTTTCATTCTGCGGGCGGATGCCTATCCCTGGTAGGAGCAGCCTCGTGCTGCGAAGAGGGCATAACTGCCAAAGCAAACCTTCTGTCATACCGGACCATTCGCAGCACAAGGCTGCTCCTACAGGGGCCGTGGCGGAACGGAAATTCAACTGTTCATGTGCACTGCCGATGAAGTAAGGGCACAATGCCACTATTGATCTGCCGGGTTGGAGATTACCCTTGTTTCGTCTTAACGCTGTTCGCGCAAGCCACTTCCTGCCTTCGCTGTTTCTGTTGCTGGCAGGGCTCGCCGCAGCCTATGTGAGAGACCTCAGTGTCTTTTTCACATCGCTGTTCAACGTCCTGCCCACCTTGGTCCTGTTGCTGGGCGGTGCCTACTGCGCGGTTTACCGCCGCCAGCGTGAGCTGTTCATGATGCTCACGGTGTACATCGCGTACTACCTGCTCGATACCCAGACCGACTTCTACCGTGACCATGGCCGCGTGCGCGAGGACGCGGCAGTGATCTTCCACCTGGTGTGCCTGCTGCTGCCCGCCCTGTTCGGGCTGTATGGCGCCTGGCAGGAACGCACCCACCTGCTGCAGGACATGGTCGCCCGCGGTGCCGTGCTGTTCGCCGTGGGCAGCGTGGCGGTAGCCCTCGAACAAAGCTACCCCGAAGCGCTGCTGACCTGGCTGGCGGAGATCCGCTGGCCAACCTTGCATGGCCAGTGGATGAGCCTGATCCAGATCGTCTACCCCTTGTTCCTCGGCGTGTTCATCCTGCTGGTGGTGCAATACCTGCGCGCACCGCGGCCGCTGCACGCTGCCTTGATAACCGGCCTGCTGGGCATTTTCTGGATGCTGCCGCAAACCTTCATCCTGCCGTTCACCCTGAACATCATGTGCAGCCAGGTGATGTTGATGATCGCCGCAGCGGTTGCGCACGAGGCCTACCAGATGGCCTTCCGTGACGAGCTGACCGGCCTGCCGGGGCGCCGTGCGCTTAACGAGCGCATGCAGCGCCTGGGGCGCAACTACGTGATCGCCATGACCGATGTCGACCACTTCAAGAAATTCAACGATACCCACGGGCACGACGTGGGCGATCAGGTGTTGCGCCTGGTCGCCAGCCGCTTGTCCAAGGTGACCGGCGGTGGCCGCGCTTATCGATATGGTGGCGAGGAGTTCGCCCTGGTGTTCGCCGGCAAGACCGCCGAGGAATGTGTGCCCCACGTGGAGGCCGTGCGCGAGGTGATTGCCAACTATGTGATGCACCTGCGCGACCAGAGCAGCCGCCCACAGGACGATACAAGCGGGCGCCAGCGCCGGGCGGGCAATAGCGGCGGGACGGTTTCGGTCACCATCAGCATCGGTGTGGCCGAGCGCCAGGTTGACCACCGTAACCCTGAGGCGGTGCTCAAATCCGCTGACCAGGCGCTGTACAGCGCCAAAGGCGCAGGGCGCAATTGTGTCATGGTGCATGGGCAACAATCGCAGCGCGGTGCAGTGCGTACGGCGTGACTGGGCAAGACTGTGTGGTCAGTTGATGACCCTATGTCTCGTAAAAGTTGTTCGGTTACACTGCCGGTAACCCCAGTGTCGCGGTTCCCCGAGACCGCCCCGACCCGACTAGCGAGAGGTTGTCATGGCTGACTATAAAGCGCCCCTGCGCGACATGCGCTTCGTACTGAATGAAGTCTTCAATGTGGCCGAGCAGTGGGCGCAGTTGCCCGGGCTGGCTGAGGTAGTCGATGCCGAGACGGCCATGGCCGTGCTGGAAGAAGCCGGCAAGGTCACCGCCAAGACCATCGCGCCGCTCAGCCGCGCCGCCGATGAAGAAGGCTGCCACTGGGACAACGGTGCGGTAAGCACACCGGCCGGTTTCATCGAGGCCTACAACACCTACGCCGAAGGCGGCTGGGTAGGCGTGGGCGGCGACCCGGTGTTCGGCGGCATGGGCATGCCCAAGGCCATCTCGGCCCAGGTCGAGGAAATGGTCAACGCCTCCAGCCTGGCGTTTGGCCTGTACCCGATGCTGACCGCTGGCGCCTGCCTGTCGATCAATGCCCACGCCAGCGAAGCGCTGAAGGCCAAGTACCTGCCGAACATGTACGCCGGCGTTTGGGCAGGTTCAATGTGCCTGACCGAGCCGCATGCCGGTACCGATCTGGGCATCATCCGCACCAAGGCCGAGCCGCAGGCCGACGGCAGCTACAAGGTCAGCGGCACCAAGATCTTCATCACCGGTGGCGAGCACGACCTGACCGAGAACATCATTCACCTGGTGCTGGCCAAGCTGCCGGATGCACCGGCAGGGGCGAAAGGCATTTCGCTGTTTCTGGTGCCGAAGTTCCTGGTCAACGAAGACGGCAGCCTGGGGGCGCGCAACCCGGCTACTTGCGGCTCGATCGAGCACAAGATGGGCATCCAGGCCTCGGCTACTTGCGTGATGAACTTCGACGAGGCAGTCGGCTACATCGTCGGTGAGCCGAACAAGGGCCTGGCGGCCATGTTCACCATGATGAACTACGAGCGCCTGGGCGTTGGCATTCAGGGCCTGGCCTCGGCCGAACGCTCGTACCAGAACGCCGTGGAATACGCCCGCGACCGCCTGCAGAGCCGCGCCCCGACCGGCCCGCAAGCCAAGGAAAAAGCCGCCGACCCGATCATCGTCCACCCGGACGTGCGCCGCATGCTGCTGACCATGAAGGCACAGATCGAGGGTGGCCGCGCCTTTTCCACCTATGTAGCCATGCAGCTGGACAGTGCCAAATTCAGCGAAGACGCCGCCGTGCGCAAGCGCAGCGAAGAGCTGGTGGCACTGCTGACACCGGTGGCCAAGGCCTTCCTCACCGACCTGGGGCTGGAGAGCACGGTGCACGGGCAGCAGGTATTCGGTGGGCATGGTTATATCCGTGAGTGGGGGCAGGAGCAGCTGGTGCGTGATGTGCGCATTACGCAGATCTACGAAGGCACCAACGGTATCCAGGCCCTCGACCTGATGGGGCGCAAGGTGGTGGCCAGCGGTGGCGCGTACTACCGGTTGTTCTCCGACGAAATTCGCCACTTCATAGCCGGCGCGGGTGGCGAGCTGGGCGAATTTGCCAAGCCGTTGGCGGCCAGCCTCGACCAGCTCGATGGCTTGACCGAGTGGGTGCTGGAGCAGGCCAAGGGCAACCCGAATGAGATCGGAGCTGCGTCGGTTGAGTACCTGCATGCCTTTGGTTATGTGGCCTATGCCTACATGTGGGCACTGATGGCGCGGGCGGCCAAGGCGGGTGAAGGGGACGAGGCGTTCTACTCGGGCAAGCTGGGGACGGCGCGGTTCTACTTTGCGCGGCTGCTGCCACGGGTGGATTCGCTGGTGGCTTCGGTGAAGGCGGGGAGCGAGTCGCTTTACCTGCTGGATGCCGAGCAGTTCTGACAGATTTTAGGGCCGCTTTGCGGCCCATTCGCGGCGCAAGGCCGCTCCTACAGTCACCGCGCGCGTCGTAAGGATTGTGCGGTCGCTGTAGGAGCGGCCTTGTGCCGCGATGGGCTGCGCAGCAGCCCCAATTCACGGCATGAATCCTCTTTGTAAGCTTTTTCCTACACGACGTGGTGACTTTTCACCACTGTTCTCAGATTGGATCCACGGTTAATCTTTACCACATGGACGTTGCGCAGGAAGTGCAAAGGACAGATCAAGGAAGACGACGAAGGACCACCTGCCAGGATGGCGGGGCGATACGGATGTCACAGGGAAACAGTCTGGAAAACCCCGCTTCGGCGGGGTTTTCTTTGTGCGCGTGTTTTTCAGGCCAGCACATCCAGCGGCGATGCGCCCAACAGGCGGGCGTCCGTCTCTTCCTCCAGCAGGGTGCGCAGCAGCTCCACAGACGCCTGCTGGCGCTGGGCATCGCGAAACACCAGGCCAACCTTCAGCGGCACCCGCGGCTCGCTCAACGGCTTCCACAGCAGGCCCTGATCATCCTCGGCGGCTTCTTTGGCCCGGCCCGGCAGAATGGTGGCCAGTGCCGTGTGCGCCAGGCTGTCGAGAATCCCTGCCATGTTGTTCATCTCTGCCTGTACGTGTGGCCGCCGCCCCTGGCTGGCCAGCTGCGCCTGCCAGATCTGGCGGATCTGGAACTCTTCGCCCAGCATCAGCATGGGCAACTCGGCGGCCTGGCGGATGGACACCTTCTTGAAATCCTTCAGCGGGTGGGTATCGGGGATCACAAGCTGCAGCTCGTCTTCGTACAGCAGCAGGCCATGCAGCCCAGGTTGGCGCGGTGGCAGGTAGCTGATGCCGATATCCAGGCTGCCGTTGAGCAGCCGCCGTTCGATTTCCAGCCCCGACAACTCGTAGATCTGCACGACAAGGTGCGGCTGTGCCTTGCGCAGCCGTTCGAGCAGCTGTGGCACCAGGCTCGGCCGCACGGTCTGCAACACGCCGATAGCCAAGGTGCGAAGCGACTGGCCCTTGAAGTTGCGCATGGCCTCGTGGGCGCGCTGCAGGCCATCGAGCAATGGCAAGGCGTGGTTGTACAGGGTGTGGGCAGCCAGGGTGGGCAGCAGGCGCTTGTTGCTGCGCTCGAACAGGCTCAGGTCGAGGCTGTGTTCCAGCTGGCGGATCTGCTGGGAGAGTGCCGGCTGGGACAGTGACAGGCGCTCGGCGGCGCGGCCCACGTGGCCTTCTTCATACACCGCGACGAAATAACGCAGTTGGCGGAAATCCATAAGTAACACTTATCGAAAATGCTGGAAAAACGAAATGGTTGAAAACCGTCGCGAAGCCTAGTCTATCGCCGTATTCCAACGGGTTACAGCGATCATTGAGTCGATTGTTACCCCGGATGAAAAACACTTTTGATAGGCAAGGCAAAATATCGAGTGTCGGCACCACGACCGCCCCGTAGCCGCCCTTTACCGTGATTGGTTGGAGCCCTGATGAACCTGTTCAACCTGCGCCGCTCGGCCCCTGCCGCTGTCGCCGAGCCCAAGCGCGCGCCGGTGATCGTGCCGCACGCTGATGAGCTGTCGCGTGATCGCCTGATGCCCAGCGCCGAACGGGCAGCCCAGGTGTTCGTACGTGGTCAGGGCTCCTGGTTGTGGGATAACGAAGGGCGTGCCTATCTGGACTTTACCCAGGGTGGTGCAGTCAACAGCCTGGGCCATAGCCCCAGCGTGCTGGTGAAGGCACTGGGCAACCAGGCCCAGGCGCTGATCAACCCGGGCTCGGGCTTCCACAGCCGGGGCCTGCTGGGGCTGGTCAACCGCCTGTGCCAGAGCACCGGCAGCGAGCAGGCCTACCTGCTGAACAGCGGTGCGGAGGCCTGTGAAGGTGCGATCAAACTGGCGCGCAAGTGGGGCCAGCTGCACCGCAACGGCGCCTACCACATCATCACTGCCACCCAGGCCTGCCATGGCCGTAGCCTGGGCGCCCTGTCGGCGTCCGACCCGCTGCCGTGCAACCGCTGCGAGCCTGGCCTGCCGGGCTTCAGCAAAGTGCCGTTCAACGACCTGGCCGCCCTGCACGCCGCCGTGGATTCGCGCACCGTGGCCATCATGCTTGAGCCAATCCAGGGCGAGGCGGGTGTTATCCCCGCCACCCAGGAATACCTCAAGGGCGTGGAAACACTGTGCCGTGAACTGGGCATCCTGCTGATCCTCGATGAGGTGCAGACCGGTATTGGCCGCTGTGGCGCGCTGCTGGCCGAGGAGCTGTATGGCGTGCGCGCCGACATCATCACCTTGGGCAAGGGCCTTGGCGGCGGTGTGCCCCTGGCTGCCTTGCTCGCCCGGGGCACGGCATGCTGCGCCGAGCCTGGCGAACTGGAAGGCAGCCACCATGGCAATGCGCTGATGTGCGCCGCCGGCCTGGCTGTGCTGGACACCGTGCTGGAGCCTGGCTTCTTCGCCCAGGTGCAGGATAACGGTCGCCATCTGCGTGAAGGCCTGAGCCGCCTGGCTGGGCGCTATGGGCAGGGTGAGGTGCGCGGGCAAGGCTTGCTGTGGGCACTGCAACTGAAAGAAAACCTGGCCAAAGAGCTGGTGGCAGCGGCCCTGCATGAAGGCCTGCTGCTCAATGCACCGCAAGCGGATGTGGTGCGTTTGTCGCCAGCGCTGACCGTGAGCAAGGGCAACATCGATGAAATGCTGTTGCGCCTGGCCCGCGCCTTTGCCCGCCTGCATGCCCAGCAGCAGGCCCGCCGCGAGGTGCCGGCTTAGCGGTATAGCAATACTGAGAATTCTACGAACCGTCTGGCGTTCCTGCGCATCGCCCCTGGCCTGTTTCATTCGGCCTGGGGCGTTTTTTTTTGCCTGTGGAACCTCTGTGGCGGGCGGCTAGTCTTTGATGTAACCCTTCAGGAGAGACTCGCATGGACTTTATTCGCATCATCATCGCCATTCTTCTGCCACCGCTGGGCGTGTTTCTGCAGGTGGGGTTTGGCGGGGCGTTCTGGCTGAATATTCTGCTGACCTTGCTGGGTTACATTCCGGGGATCGTGCACGCGGTGTACATCATCGCCAAACGGTAAGCGGCGTACACGGTCCCTGTAGGAGCAGCCTTGTGCTGCGAAGAGGCCATTACAGGCGCAGCAAATGCGCTGCCTGTGACGGCCCTTTCGCAGCACAAGGCTGCTCCTACAAAGGGCTAGCTCGGCTTACTGCGCCAAAACCCGGCAGTAGAACTTCCACTCTTCTTCCAACGCATGCGCCAGGTTCTGAGCCTGGCGGAACCCATGCCGCTCACCCGCATAGAAGTGCCCTTCAGCCTCGATGCCGTTAGCCTGCAACGCCGCCAGCATGGCGCGGGTCTGCTCTGGCACCACCACAGCATCCAGCTCACCCTGAAAGAAAATCACCGGCACCTTGATCTGCCCTGCATGCAGCAGCGGCGTGCGCTGGCGATAGCGTTCGGCATCCTGCTGCGGGTCGCCGATCAGCCAGTCCAGGTAATCCCCTTCGAACTTGTGGGTGGCACGGCCCAGGGCAACCGGGTCGCTGACCCCGTACAGGCTGGCGCCGGCGCGGAACACGTCATGGAACGCCAACGCGCACAGGGTGGTGTAGCCACCGGCGCTACCGCCGCGGATAAACGCCTTGTGCTTGTCGACCAGGCCTTGAGCAGCCAGGTATTCGACCGCCGCGCAGGCATCGGCCACATCGCTCTCGCCCCAGCGCAGGTGCAGTGCCTGGCGGTATTCCCGGCCATAGCCGGTGCTGCCCCGGTAGTTCAGGTCGGCCACGGCAAAGCCGCGTTGGGTCCAGTACTGGATGCGAGGGTCGAGCACGGGATAGCAGGCCGACGTCGGCCCGCCGTGGATGAACACCACCAGCGGTGCGCCTTGCGCCTGCGCTGGCGGGTAGAAGAAACCATGGGCCTGCTCGCCATCACTGCCATAGTGGATCGACTGCGGCAGGCTGATCTGCTCCGCCGGCAGCATCTCGACACCACCGGCCAGCACGCGGACCTCGTGGTTGCGGCGGTCGATGGCAATCACTGCCGGCGGGCTGATGGGCGAGGCGGCAATGGCATACAGGTTTTCGCTGTCCATGGCCAGGCTGCGAAAGCGTGTGTAGGCACTGGCGTAACGCGCCATGCGGCCATCTTCATGACGCAGCCCGAGTTGCCCGAAGCCATCTTTGAACCAGCTGGCCAGATAGCTGTGCGGCCCCAGCGCCAACCAGGTACAGGTGCCCATTTGCCAAGGCGCAGCCGCGTGGTCGGCAGGCTCGGCAGGCAACGCCTGCCAGCGGCCATCGACTTCCCCCCAGGGCTGCCAGAAGCCATTGCGGTCGGACAGGCAGTAGAGCCGGCCTTCGGCATCGAAGCGCGGCTGTTGCAGCGACTCATCATCGCTGGCTACACACTGCGCGGGCCCCCAGTGGCCACTGCTGTCGCGTACGCGGCCCATCAATCGGGTGAGGGTCCAGGGCTGTGCCGGGCGGTCCCATTCGATCCACGCCAGGCGCATGCCATCGGCACTCACCGTGGGTGAGGCGTAGAAATCGGCGCCCTCGGCGAGCACTTCGCGGCTGCTTTCAGCCAAAGCCACCAGGCGATGCTCTACCTGCTCGGCATGGCGTTCCTCCACGGCCAGCACCTGGCCATGGTGCCACTGCACATCGCCGTAGCGGCAGCTGGCATCCTGGGTCAGCGCACGCGGTGGCACATCGTCCAGCGGCTGGGTGTAGACCTGCTGGTCCTTTTCGTTGACGAACACCAGCCCGTCGCCACCCAGGCAAAAGCTGCCACCGCCATATTCGTAGACCCGGCTGCGCACGCTGAAACCATCCGGGGTCAGGCAGCGGGCCTGGTGGTACAGCCAGTGCCAGATACGGCAAGCACCGTCGGCGGGGCGAAATTCTATCCAGAACAGCCCGTCGGCACTGACTTTGAGTTCGGCGAAGTCGGTACCGGCGGCAACTGCCTGGGCCGCGCTGAATTCAGCCGCGGGCGATGACACGGGAGTTTCGATCATTGCGGAAGGTCATCTGTTCAATGGCGAGCTGGGCGGTTTCCGCCTCCTCGCGGGCCTTGAGGATGATGCCGTGGTCGACCGACTTGGCGCACACAGGGTCGGCGTTGCTGGCATCGCCGGTCAGCATGAAGGCCTGGCAGCGACAGCCGCCGAAGTCCTTTTCTTTTTCGTCACACGAGCGGCACGGTTCGCGCATCCACTCATAACCACGGAAGCGGTTGAAGCCAAACGACTCATACCAGATATGGTGCAGGTCGTGGTCGCGGACATTGGGGAACTGCACGGGCAACTGGCGGGCGCCGTGGCAGGGCAGCGCGGTGCCGTCCGGGGTAATGGTGAGGAACAGGTTGCCCCAGCCATTCATGCAGGCCTTGGGGCGCTCTTCGTAGTAGTCCGGGGTGACGAAGATCAGCTTGCACGGGTTGCCCTCGGCCTTGAGCTTTTCCCGGTACTCGTTGGTGATGCGCTCGGCCCGCTCCAGTTGCTCGCGGGTTGGCAGCAGCCCCAGGCGGTTGAGGTGCGCCCAGCCGTAGAACTGGCAGGTGGCAAGCTCGACGAAGTCGGCTTCCAGGGCAATGCACAGCTCGATGATGCGGTCGGTCTTGTCGATGTTGTGCCGATGGGTGACGAAGTTGAGCACCATCGGGTAGCCGTGGGCCTTTACCGCACGGGCCATCTCCAGCTTTTGCGCAAAGGCCTTCTTCGAGCCGGCAAGCAGGTTGTTGACCTGCTCGTCGCTGGCCTGGAAGCTGATCTGGATATGGTCCAGGCCGGCCTTCTTGAAATCGGCGATGCGCGCTTCGGTCAGGCCGATGCCCGAGGTGATCAGGTTGGTGTAGTACCCCAGCCGGCGGGCTTCGCCGATCAGCTCGGCAAGGTCCTGGCGCACCAGCGGTTCACCGCCGGAAAAGCCGATTTGCGCGGCGCCCATTTCCCGCGCTTCGGCCATCACCTTGAACCACTGTGCGGTGCTCAGCTCCTGGCCCTGGGCGGCAAAGTCCAGCGGGTTGGAGCAATAGGGGCACTGCAGTGGGCAGCGGTAGGTGAGCTCGGCCAGCAGCCACAGCGGCAGGCCGACCTCGGGCGTAGGCGGCAACTCAGGCGAGGACGATCCAGTGTTCGGCACGGGCCACCTCCATGAACTGCTCGATGTCATCGGCGACTTCCGGGACATCGGGGAATTGCTGTTCGAGTTCGCTGATGATGGCTGCCACGTCACGCTGGCCGTCGATCAGGCCACCGATCAGGCTGGCGCTTTCGTTGAGCTTGATCATGCCCTCGGGGTACAGCAATACATGGCCCTTTTGTGCCGGCTCGTACTGGAAGCGGTAGCCGGGGCGCCAGCTCGGCACCTGATTGCGATCAAGACTCATAGGGTGATCCCCTTGTGCCACACCCGGTCCTGGGTGACGGAGTGATAAGGCGGGCGGTTCAACTCGTAGGCCATGCTCATGGCGTCGAGCATGCTCCAGAGAATATCCAGCTTGAACTGAAGTATCTCCAGCATACGCTCCTGGCCCGCGCGGGTGGTGTAGTGCTGCAGGGTAATCGCCAGGCCGTGCTCCACGTCACGCCGGGCTTGGCCCAGGCGGGTGCGGAAGTACTCGTAGCCGGCCGGGTCGATCCACGGGTAGTGCTGTGGCCAGCTGTCCAGCCGCGACTGGTGGATTTGCGGGGCGAACAGTTCGGTCAGCGAGCTGCTGGCCGCTTCCTGCCAGCTGGCGCGGCGGGCGAAGTTGACGTAGGCGTCCACGGCAAAGCGTACGCCGGGCAGTACCAGCTCCTGGGAGCGCAACTGGTCCGGGTCGAGGCCGACGGCCTGGCCCAGGCGCAGCCAGGCTTCGATGCCACCGTCCTCGCCAGGTGCGCCGTCGTGGTCGAGCAGGCGCTGGATCCACTCGCGGCGTACTTCGCGGTCCGGGCAGTTGGCCAGGATCGCGGCATCCTTCATCGGGATGTTGACCTGGTAGTAGAAGCGGTTGGCTACCCAGCCCTGGATCTGCTCGCGGGTGGCGCGCCCCTGGTACATCGCCACGTGGTACGGGTGATGGATGTGGTAATAGGCGCCCTTGGCGCGCAGGGCCTGCTCGAATTCGGCAGGGGACATTGGCAGTGCGTCGCTCATTCGGCTGGCTCCTGTAAAGCTGAGTCTCGGCTCGATCCCTGTGGGAGCGGGTTTACCCGCGAACACCGGCGAAGCCGGTGCCATACACTGTGTTGGATTCTTCGCGGGTGAACCCGCTCCCACAGGGGAACTGTGTTGCTTGTGCGATCTCGGTTTTACAACTCGATGCTCATGCCATCGAAGGCAACTTCGACGCCCCGGCGCAGGACTTCGGCGCGCTCGGGTGACTCTTCGTCGAGAATCGGGTTGGTGTTGTTGATGTGGATAAGTACCTTGCGTTGGCGCGGGAAGCCGTCGAGCACTTCCAGCATGCCGCCAGGGCCGTTCTGGGCCAGGTGACCCATCTCGCGGCCGGTGCGGGTGCCCACGCCACGGCGCTGCATTTCGTCGTCTTCCCACAGGGTGCCGTCGACCAGCAGGCAGTCGGCACCGTGCATCATCGTCAGCAGCTTTTCGTCTACCTGGCCCAGGCCCGGTGCGTAGAACAGCTTGCCGCCGGTGCGGGTGTCTTCGACCATCAAACCCAGGTTATCGCCCGGGTGCGGGTCGAAGCGGTGCGGGGAGTAGGGCGGCGCGGCGCTGCGCAGCGGAAACGGGGTGAACTTGAGGTTTGGGCAGGCGTCGATCACGAAGCTGCCTTCCAGCTCGATGCGGTTCCACTGCAGGCCACCGTTCCAGTGGCTGAGCATGTTGAACAGCGGGAAACCGGTGCTCAGGTCCTGGTGGACCATGTCGGTGCACCACACCTGGTGCGGGCAACCTTCGCGCAGGCTGAGCAGGCCGGTGGTGTGATCGATCTGGCTGTCCAGCAGGACGATGGCGTTGATGCCGGTGTCGCGCAGGGCACGGGCCGGCTGCATCGGCGCAAAGGCCTGGAGCTGGGCGCGGATGTCGGGCGAGGCATTGCACAGCACCCAGTGCACGCCGTCGTCGGACAGGGCGATGGACGATTGGGTGCGCGCCGTGGCCCGCAGGGTGCCGTCACGGTAGCCCTTGCAGTTGACGCAGTTGCAGTTCCACTGCGGGAACCCGCCACCGGCGGCGGAGCCGAGAACCTGGATGTACATGGCCACTCTCTATGCAGAAAACCGTGTCGTAAAAACGAAAACGCCCCGGCGGGCCGAGGCGTTGAGGCGCAAGCCTGGCTTAGCGGCTTGCGAAGTACATGGTGACTTCGAAACCGATACGCAGGTCAGTGTAAGCAGGTTTGGTCCACATGGAATTACTCCTTCCGAATGAGGGTTGGGTTGCTCAGCTACTACTTGGGTACCGCCATGGGCCGGCAGTTCCCTGAAACTGGGATTGCGCTATCTTACAAGAAAAATTTGTACCGAAAGGTTAATTATTCGAAAAGCGCCGTTGCAGTTGGCGTAACAATCGCGAGGTTGTTCACTGCCATTCAAGGGCTGGCGCGGCAGCGTTGGCCAAGCAGAGCCAAGGGCAATCCTTATCGAGCAGGGTGCCCAGCAGCTGGTCCAGATCCGTCTGCCGCGTCTTCAAGATAGCCCTGCGCAGCTCATCCAGCGTGCCGGGTTGTGTAGCCAGGTGTGTCTGCCATGCCCATTCAGCCACGTCCGCGTTGGCCATGGCGGGCTCGTCGAATTGCTCGGCCATCGCCACGCGAGCGTCCGGATCCAGCGTGATGCCTTGCCTCAGCAGGGTGAGCAGGTGGTCGAGGATCTGCGCTTGACGGGTATGTGGCGACTGCACCCCGAACAACAGGCCGCCGACACCCTCGACCTGACGAAAGGTACTGAACACCGCGTAGCCGAGTTGCAGCTCTACCCGCAGCCGTTGGTAAACCGGCCCTTGCAGCAATTGCGCAAGCACGCGGCCGCTGGCTTCGCTGGCCGCAGGGAGCGGGCAGAACAGCAACAGGGCGTGTTCACTGCCGGGTACTTCGGCGTGCTGCCAACGGTGGCTGGCCCATGTAGGCGGGGGGGCAGGCAGCGAGGCTTGCCCAGGGCAGTGCTGTAACGCAGTGCCCAAAGCGCTCAGCGCAGCAGCGTCGAAACCTGTGGCAAGGCCATGCCAGCGGGCGTGCTGCCACAGGCTGTCGAGTTGTGACTGCGCCGGCATGCCGGCAGGCGCACTTGCGGGGTGGGCGCCCAGTACCGCGTCGGGCAGTTGCTTGAGCAAGGCCCTGATGGGGATCAGTGGCGGTGGCGTCGCCGTGCTGGGCTGCCAGCAACTGGTTGCTGGCTTGAGCATCAGGGCCAAGGCCTGCTCCACTGCCCGAAGCACCGCTGCCGGTTGCCCGGCGCAGCGCAATTGCCAGTATTCGCCAACGGCAGTGAACAGCAGTTGCACCGACGCGCGTTCGCAGCGCTCCTGCAGTGGGGCCAGCGCCTGTTCCAGCACGCCCTGCAAGCGCTGGCGCAAGGGCGAAGGCAGGTGCCAGCGCAGGTAAAGCGCGGCGTACTGACGGGTGCCAGGCAGCAGGTCGCTGGTCTTCAGGGCCGCCGGTAGAGGTTGCGCCGGGGCATTGGGCAAATCTGCCATCAGCAAGGGGTCGACGGGGGGCAGTTGCCATTGCCCATGCGCTTGGCCCGGCAGGCCCTGGAGGAGAGCGCTGAGGGCGCCCAGGCCTTGCGTATCCAGCTTGGCGAACGGCTGGCCCGTGCTGTCCCGGCGAGCCAGCTCAAGCGCGCCGGCGCTGCGTTCACGGCTGAGCTGCAGCAGGCCGAATGCGTGGTTCATCTGCTCAAGGTCGGCCTGGCGGATGAAGCTGAACCAACCTTGCAGCAGGGCATCTGCTTCGTCCGGTTTGGCGCTTGCGCTGAGCTGCAGGTCCATGTGCCAAAGTAACTGCCCGGAGAAGCTGTACAGCCTCTCGGCCTTGAAGCTTTGCAGCCAGCCGCGTTGGCGCAGCGCATGCAGCCAGGTACCCGGGCGGTTGTCGCCCAGGCAACTGATCAGTAATTCCAGGGCCTGCTCGGCACCTGCCGGGAGCTTTTCATGGGTGAACACCAGGCGCGCGTTCGGTGGCGACAGTGGCGGCGGCAGCGTTTGTGGCGCATGCGTGCCCGTGGCGAACAGGCTGGCATGTTGCCTGCCTAGCTGCTCCATTTCATCCAGCGACTGTGGGCCACACAGGCTCAGGGTCATCTGGCCGCCCTGGTAATACCGTTGGTGAAAGCCTTTGAGGGCGTGCTGGAAGGCAGCATTCTGCAAGGCCAGGGTGTGCCGGTTACCAGCGTGAAAAGCGCCTAGCGGATGGCCCGGCGAAACCGATTGCAGCAAGGCGAACTGCTGCTGAGCCTGCGGGTTGCGCGACCAGGCAATGAATTCGGCGTGGATCACTTCGCGTTCGCGGCGTTGGCGCTCGATGCCCAGGTCCGGTTCGGCCAGCATCTGGCACAGGCGCTCAAGGCCCCCGGCCAAGGCATTGGTCGGCACTTCGAAGAAAAAATCGGTGGCCCGTTCCCGGGTGCTGGCGTTGACCTGGCCACCGAGGGCCTGGACGTAGCGCATCAGGCCGTCGTTCAGGGGGAACTGCGCGGTGCCAAGGAAGAAAAGGTGTTCAAGGAAGTGGGCCAGGCCGGGCCACCTGGCGGGAGCGTCATGGCTGCCCGCGTGCACCCGCAATGCGGCGGCCGAGCGCTTAAGGCGCGGGGCGTGGCGCAGGGTCAGCTGCAGGCCGTTGGCGAGGGTGAGGTGGCGGGTGGTGTCAGGCATGGAAACTCCGGGTAGGTGTTCATGCTAACCCATTTGTATGAGCAGGCCCGGCCTCTTCGCGGGCGCGCCCGCTCCTACAGGTATGGTGTGGCTTGCAGACTGACCCCAATCCTGTGGGAGCGGGCATGCCCGCGAATGGGACGTCAGCTTTTACGCAGGTGCAGTTCCTGGCGCAGGTCTGTCAGGTAAGGAAATGCCTCCCGCCCCTGCACCACCTGTTCATGCTCCAGTTCCGCCAGCAACAGGCATTCATCCCGCCCACCCATGGCCAGCAGGCTGCCATCAGGGCCGATGATGCTGCTCTGCCCGCAATACTGGATCTCGTCTTCCGAGCCGCAATAATTGGCATACACCAGGTAGCACTGGTTTTCCTGCGCCCGCGCCCTCACGGTCACCTGGCAGACGAAGTCGTACGGGGCCATGTTCGCCGTCGGCACCAGGATCAGTTCGGCACCACCCAGCGCCAGGCGTCGGGCGTTCTCCGGGAACTCGATGTCGTAACAGATCAGCAGGCCGACTTTCCAGCCGTCCAGTTCCACCACCGGGAAGTGGTCTGGGCCTGCGCTGAACATCGCGCGGTCCAGCTCACCGAACAGGTGAGTCTTGCGGTAGTTACACAGGCTGCGCCCGTGCGCGTCGATCAACTGCACACTGTTGTAGATCGCCCCATCATCACCACGCTCGGGGTAGCCATAGACGATCGCGATGCGGTGCGCCTGGGCTATTTCCACCACGTCCATCGCCGCCGGGCCATCGTCGGCTTCGGCCAACCGCTCGACCTGGGCCAGGCCGATGTTGTAGCCGGTCAGGAACATTTCCGGGCACACCAGCAACTGGGCGCCGCGGTCGGCTGCCAACTGCGCCTGGTGGCGCAGCCGTTGCAAGTTGCCGGGCACGTCCAGTGGCTTGGGGGCGCCCTGGAACAGAGCAATGCGCATGGTGCCTCCTTGTGTCAGTCTGCGAGGGCGATCGGGCCGATCTCGTCAAACACATCGCCCGGGCCGGGGTTGTCCGGGTGGGTCTGGCCACCGAAGTGGTTCATGATACCCCACACCGCATTCAGCGACGTCTGCACCGCGCCTTCCACCCACGCCGGGGTCCACGACACGTCGTCACCGGCGATGAACATGCCGCGCTGCTCGGCAGGCATGTCTTGCTGCATGAAGTGCGCGTACATGCGCTGGTTGTAGCGGTAGTGGCCCGGCAGGGCGCCCTTGAAGGCGCCGAGGAAGTGCGGGTCGGCCTCCCAGGAAATGGTGATCGGGTCGCCGATGATGTGCCCGGCGATATCGGTCTTGGGGTAGATCTTCTTCAGCGCATCCAGGGCCAGCTGCACGCGCTTTTCCACCGGGTGCGGCAGCATCTTCAGCGCGTCGCTCATCCAGGCGTAGGACAGGCAGATGACCCCCGGCTTGTCGTCGCCGTTGTCGAACAGGTAGGTGCCGCGGGTGAGGCGGTCGGTGAGGGTCATGCTCATCAGGTCGCGGCCGGTTTGCGGGTCCTTGTCCTTCCAGAACGGCCGGTCGACCATGACGAACGTCTTCGACGATTGCATGTAGCGGGTGCGGTCCAGGGCCATCCACATTTTTTGCGAGAACAGCGATTCCTCGCAGTCGATCTGGGTGGTCAGCAGCCAGGTCTGGCAGGTGGCGAGCACGGCGCCGTAGTGCCGGGTGTCGCCCCAGTTGTCGGTGACCGCCAGGCGGCCATCGGCGGCACGGGCAATGCGCTTGACCCCGGTGCGCGGCGCGCCGCCATGCAGGCCGCTGAGGCTGGTGCCCTCCGGCCAGTGGGCGCAGCGCTCCGGCACATGGCGCCAGATACCTTGCGGCACCTGCTCCACACCGCCGACGACCAGGTGCTGGTGGTCGTCGCAGTTGGTCATCACCACGCGGAAGATTTCCAGCATCGAGTTGGGGAAGTCCGAGTCCCATCCGCCGGTGCCAAAGCCGACCTGGCCGAACACTTCGCGGTGCTGGAAGCTCAGTTTGGCGAACGAGCGCGAGGTGGCCACGAAGTCGTAGAAGGTGCGGTCGTCCCACAGCGGCACCAGCTTGTTCCACAACTCCTTGAGCCGCGGTACATCGCGGTCGCGGATAGCTTGCTGGATGTCGGCGAACTGGGCGCCACTTTCCAGGGCGTCGGCCCAGGCGTCGGCCACTTCGTGGAACAGCTTGGGCAGGTCGGTGGTTTTTTCGGCGTAGTAGGTCTGGCCTTCCAGGTCGATCACTGTGCTGCCCGAGGCCGGGGTCAGGGGGTTGGGGAAGGGCTTGGTCTCCAGGCCCAGCTTGTCCACGTAGTGATAGAACGCCGTGGACGACACCGGGAAACGCATGCCGCCGAGTTCGGCGATGATCCCGTCGGTGCCGTTGAAGGCTTGCGAACGCAGCCGGCCACCCAGCTTGGAGGCCTCGTACACCACCGGCTTCAAGCCCAGTTTCATCAGCTCGTAGGCCGCCACCAGGCCGGCGATACCGGCACCCACGATGGCCACTTCTTCACCCTGGCGCTCGGCTGGAATGCTGCCCAGGCCTGCGGGGTGTTCCAGCCAGTCGTCGAAGGCGAAGGGGAAGTCCGGACCAAAGATGGTGATGGGCTGCTTGCCGTCGGCGGGGTGGCGGTTTTTCTTGTTCATGAAGTGACCTTGCCAGAGAGGCTGCGCGGGGAGCGGAGCCTGAGTATAGGAGATGCCTGGTGGTCATTTTAGGGAGTAGGGCGTTCGTAATTAAGGTTCAGAGTGGTGTCTGAATGTAGCTTTATTCGTCATATTTACTAATAAAAGATCAATTATGATGAATCAGATAAGGGATGCGAGGTGATCCACGGTCTCGGGGTATTTCTGCACAAGGCGAATGAGCGCAACAGCCTGCGCATTAGGTCTGGAACGGCCTTGCTCCCAGTTCTCCAGTGTTCTGGCGTTGGTCCGTAGACAGTTCGCGAACAGTGCCCTGGACATGTTGAGGCGCTGGCGCAGTTCCAACAGTTCATTAGGCGCCAAGGGGGCCAGTTCGATGGAGCTGACTTTGTGCGAGCGCAGGGTCTTCTTGCCTTGGCGTTCTTCGGCCAAGGCGTCGAAGCCTTCAGTGAGTTCAGTGAACAGGTTGCGTGGCATGGTGGGTCCTCGACAGGTATTCGCGTTCGAGCATGGTTCTCAGAGCTTTTCGCTGGGAGTCGGTCAAGTCATCCTGCATGCCTTTGCCGTATAGGGTAAACAGCCAGAATTGAGTCCCCGGAAGCCAGAAGTAGTAGATGACGCGGATACCGCCCCGCTTGCCCTTTTGGCGTTGGGAGTCCGAAAATCGCAGCTTCCGGAGGCCACCTGTACCTTGGATCAAATCTCCAGCAAGCGGATTCTTCAACAAAAACTGTTGCAAGGAGCGAAAGTCTTCGTCGCTCAGGTAACTGGGACGATGACGTTCGAACGGGGGAAGCTCAACAAAAACGGCGTCCATGCTGTGTACGTTATCTGCGTATAGTTTGGAAGAGGTGGTGAGGCCTGTCAATCCGGCCTCTAACCAGCCTATTACGCATTGACGCTACGCCTCAGCACGAATGAATTGCAGCAAGTAACGCAGGTATAGGCCTCGATCGGTCGATACAGCGTTTCACTCAAGATATTGACGGTGCTGGAGGGTGTCGCTCAGATTGGCTGACCGCGATCCACCTTGCTGCTGAGAATGATCGACGTGGTGGTTTTTTCCACCCCGTCGACACTGCCGATCTGGTCGAGCAGCTGGTCCAGTTGCTCGGGCGAGTCCGTACGCAGCCAGGCCACATAGTCGAATTCGCCGCTTACTGCACACAGCTGCTGCACCTGGCCCATGGCACTCAGACGGCGTACCACTTCCTTCCCGGAGCGCGGCTGCACCTTGATCCCCACGTACGCTTGCAGCCCGCCACCCATCACACTCTGACCCAAGCGCACGCCATAGCCTGAGATGACCTTGTTCTTCTCCAGCCGTTCCAGGCGCGAGTTGACGGTGGTGCGGGCGATGCCCAGCTGGCGCGCGAGGGTGGCGACGCTTTCGCGGGCGTTGATTTGCAGCAGGGCGATCAGCTGGCGATCGATTTCATCCAGCGTGATGGAGCGGGAATCCGACATGGCGAGTCTCTACGGTTGGCCTGCTAGCCTAGCCAGCGAGTGCCAATGAGGGCAAGGCCGGGCACAGCTGAACAATCCGGCGCGCTCCTACAGCGACCGCGCTGGCCTGGTGGCTGTGCCTTCGGCATGATGAAGCGCTAGCTCAACGGGAACCTCAGCGTGAACCTCGACCACCTGCTCGAATGCTGGCGACTGGAAGTCTCCAACAAGAAAAGGCCCGGGCGCCGTATAAGCCTGCTGTTCAACGTGCTGCGCCGTGCGCGCAAGGACAACAAACTGCGTTTCCTCTTTGCCTACCGCCTGGCCCAGTACCTCGACGCCCGCGGCGGCCTGGCGCGGCGTCACGCCCGGCGCATGCAACAGCGGCTCAACCTCAAGTACGCGCTGGACATCGACATCGGCGCACAGATCGCACCCGGTCTGCGCATCGCGCACCTGCCGGGGGTAGTAATTACCCGACACGTGAGCATCGGGCGCAACTTCTTCGTCCGGCAGAACTGCTCGATCGGTATCAAGACACTAGGGTTGGACGATTACGCGCTGCGCATTGGTGACAACGTGAGCATGGGGGCTAACAGTTGCATCGTTGCCGACTGCATCGATATTGGCGACGACGTGGTGATTGGCGCGATGTCGTTGGTTACGCGGGATATTCCGGCTGGCATGACCTTCTACAACCCGCGGCAGGTCGAGATGCGGTCAAGAGGTGAGTAAGAAGAGTTACATTTCCGGAGCTGTGGGCGGGATGCTCGAATGATACTGTCTGGTGCAACCATTGCACTGTATCCATTGACGGCCTCGGTGGGTCGCAAGTAAGGCACTTGAATGGGCTTCGCGAAACAGGGCTCGACTGGTAGCAATGTGGGAGGAGTTGAATCCATGACCAACAAGCATTTCCAGCTGACCGAGGTAACTGTGGTGGGCCCCGCTTCATTGCTGCTCACCTTCGCGGACGGGCAGCGATTCACTGTGGCTCTGGATGAAATCATCGGCAATCACGAGACCTTGGCCCCCCTTGCCGATCCTGGCATATTCGCAACGGCTGCCATTGGTGAGTGGGGAGACACAGTTATCTGGGGAGGTGACGACAATTTTGAGCTCGCGGCCGACAACCTGCGTGCTCGAGCGGTAGAGCAGACGGGGGAGTGTTCACACGAGCTCATCTGGAGCTGGATGGCCAAACATGAGCTGACGTTGGATCGAGCAGCTGAAGAGCTAGGGCTGAGCAGGCGTATGTTGGCTTATTACCGTAAGGGCGAAAAACCGGTGCCGAAGACAGTTGGCCTGGCCATGAAGGGTTGGGAAGCACTTCGGTTGCCTGAGACGCAGGCAAATAGCGTAGCGAAGAAGCGGGCATAACGGCGCGGCTGATCGATAGGCATGAAAAAGCCGCGGAATCGCGCGGCTTTCTGGTATTTGGTGGGCCCACACGGACTTGAACCGTGGACCAAAGGATTATGAGTTGCCTAGAAACGCTGCAAGCCTAGTGAAATCGTGCGTAGCGTAGCGCAGGTGCAGTTAGCTGGAAGTAGCGTTCTAGAGCGGGTTAAGCGTAATTGAGCGAAAACTGTAAAAGCTAGGCACTGTACCGTCATTGTACCGATTTTTGTACCGCCGAGGCATTTCTGCCGCGCTTGGCCTTGGGCGCCGCGGCGCGTTGGGCGTTGATGCGTTCCAGCAGCACGCTGGCCGGTTCGTCGTTCGGGTCTTGTGGGACCAGTTCGCCTCTAAATGCTTTGGCCAAGATGCTTTGGGTCAGGTGGTCGATGCGGCTTTTGGCCGAGGTGACCTTGGCTTCCAGTTGGTCGGCGAAAGCGAAGAGCTGTTCGACGCGGCGAACGATCTCTTTTTGTTCCTCAACGGAGGGTAAACCAAACCGAAAATCAGCAAGCTTTTTCGCGTTGATGTTCGATTGGCTTACGCCATCGGTTTTGACCTGCCAGCAGTAATCTCTCCCCTGCGGACTATTCAGGCAGTAATTCAAAAATTCCGGAGCAAGTGTCTCGCCACAGCTTATGCGAATTAGATATCCCGCGTAGATAGCTGGCTGCTCTCCTTTATAAATTGCAGTCTTTCCAACCAGTTCGGGGCTGTTCGTTCTGTTGAACAGTACGTCTCCCGCCTGCAATGAGTACCTCTTGATTTCCTCTTTGTCAGAAGAAAAAACCAGATCGTCCCAATCAAGGCGACCGCCTTGGATATTACCCATGCGTAAGACTGGAATATCGCCAATCGGCTGTGACTTCGAAGAACTGCCATATGAGAAGTCGCGAGCTACCTCGCCTAGACGTACAACTGGCCAGGCAAAATCTTCTGAACACCCAGTTATCGAGCTTTCTTGGGCACCCTCAGAAAAATTCGCCGAACGCCACTCCTCCGTCAATCGCCCGGAAGCCGCTGCGGCTAGGACAGATTTGCGGAAGCGTTTGAGCAGCGCTGGGATGCCGTCGATGCGGGCTTTGAGGGTGTCGACCTGGGCCAGTAGTTCATCGAGTTTTTGGGCGATGCGGACTTGTTCGGCGAGCGGGGGGAGGGGGAACTCTACATTCTCAATATCTCCCTTTCGAATGTACTTAACAGTTGATCCTCGATTGCTGGCAGTAATTTCAGGAATCTTAGCCTTAACGAGCCAATAGTAATATCTGGTCGGGCCGATTATAGGTGTGATGACGTAGGTTCTTTGGTAAGCATTAAATTTCCCGCTGTATTGGGAAACTCCAAAAGATCCATTTCCGGCAAGCAGGACAGCGTCCTCGTCGAATTCGTAGCTATCAATCTTTAGTGGGCGCTCGGCACAGGTAAAAAAGGGATATTGCCCACTTTCACTTGCTGCATTTGCATCGAGCTTTCCTGTTGAAATATTAATCAGTTGGCCAAGTTTAACTTGGCATCCAGAGAGTACTGTACTAGTCATTCATTGTTATCCAGCTCAAACCCCATCACCTGCGCCATCAACTGCTTCTGCGCCGCCACTTCATCCCCGGCACCCAGCGCCTTCATCAGCTCTTCCAGCTCATGCAGGGCTTCGGTTAGTTCGGCCATGGCCTCACCGGCCAGCACTTCTGGGGAGGGCAGGTCAGCTGCATCCAGGCTATCGGCATCCTTCAGCCAACTGATATCCAGCGAATCACCGCGCTCACGGATCTGCTCGCGAGTAAACACACGGAAGCGGCTGAGCTCGCCGATACCTTCGACGTTTTCGGCGCGCGGGCTGTTGCCGTTGGGGTCATCGCCGTAGGCATCTTCAAAGGGCTTGAGGTGCTGGGCACCAAAGGGCGTGCGCTTGCCAAAGCTGGGCATATTGCTGCGCAGGTCATAGATCCAGACGCGTTGGGTGCAGCGCTGTTCCTGACGAGGGTTGGCCTGGGTGCCTTTCTGGAAGAACAGTACATTGGTCTTCACGCCCTGGGCGTAGAAGATGCCGGTGGGCAGGCGCAGGATGGTGTGCAGGTTGCACTTGTCCATCAGGTCGCGGCGTACGTCGGTGCCGACGCCTGCTTCGAACAGCACGTTGTCCGGCAGTACCACGGCGGCGCGGCCACCCGGTTTCAGACCGCGATAGATATGCTGCAAAAAGGCCAGTTGCTTGTTGCTGGTTTTGTAGGTGAGGTCGTCACGGGTCGGGCCGCCGCCACCTTTGGCGGTGCCGAAGGGTGGGTTGGAGAGAATCACGTCCACATTGGGCAGGTTCGCTCCGCTCTGGCCAAGGGCGTTGCCCAGGTGCACCACGCCTTCCTCATCGCCTTCCATGCCATGCAGTAGCGTGTTCATCAACGCCAGACGTCGGGTGCCGGGCACCAGTTCGATGCCGACAAAGGCCCTGTTGCGCTGGAAGCTGCGGGCTTTCTCATCGAGGTCATAGAGGTCGTCGGTGTGGCGCTTGATATAAGCGTCGGCGGCAATCAAGAAGCCTGCGGTGCCAGCAGCCGGGTCTTGGATTGTCTCACCGGGCTGCGGCTTGAGGCAGTTGATGATGCTGTCGATCAACGGGCGCGGGGTGAAGTACTGGCCAGCGCCGGATTTGGTTTCGCTGGCGTTCTTTTCCAGCAGGCCTTCGTAGAGATCACCGAGGCCATCCTGGCGGGCGCTGAACCAGTCGATGCCGTCCAGGCTTTTGATCAACTGTTCCAGGTGGCGCGGCTCTTTCAGGCGCGTTTGCGCGTCGGAGTAGATGGCTGCAATCAGCGGATCTTCGTTCTTGCCCAGGTCGAGCAGCATCTGCCGGTAGTGATCGAGCAGGTTGAGGCCGGATCGACCCGCCAGATCCGGCCAGCGCGCGCCCTCGGGCAGCTTGTGGGCGAAGCTGTCGTTATTTTGCACCTGCTCGTATTCCATCTTGATAAACAGCAGGAGCACCAGCTCGGTGACGTAGTCGCTGTAGTTGATGCCGTCGTCGCGCAGCACGTCGCAGAGGTTCCAGAGCTTCTGGACGATATCGGAATTGGTCATGGCGTCTCTCTAGCTTGTTCAGGGTGTGAGCCGAATAGGGGGGATATTCGGCTCATCAAGTAGGCGGTGTGATGATGCTCAGGCAGCTGATGTCGTCATCGGTGGGTGGCGCGGGCAGGTTGCCGTCGCGCAAGAAACGCTGTTGTTCCTGAGAGCTAAGGCCCGCCCAGAAGCCGTCAGTGGCCAGCAGCCAATGCTGGTTTGGCTCAAGAGGCCAGTGGTTTATTTCGGGATTGCTCGCTCGCCTGGCGCTGAAGCAGCGAGTCAGGCGGTGGCGTGATGGTGCTTGCGCAATTTCTGCGTGAGTGAGGTTGCCTTGCCAGTTGGCAGTACAGTGCGCGCTATTCAGCCAATCAATCTTGCCGCTTTGCTCGATCAGCCCCAGGCAGCAGTCGCCTTCATGGATACTGAACGCGGCATCGCCGAGCAGACATAGCACCAGGTAACTACACGCCCCCTGTGGGTGTGCATCACCCAGGGCTTGATGGCTGTTGGCGATCAGCTGCAGCAACGCGTCGGCCACTTGCTCAGGGTTCAGTTCAGCCACAGGTAAGTTGTTAAACCCCTGGGCAAGCTCTGCCAGCAGCGCGGTGGCCAACTCGCCACTGCGCGGGTGGCTGCTGCTGCCATCGGCGATCAGGTAAAGGCTGGAGTGAGCCTGCTCAATATGGGCACAGGCATCGCGGTTGTCGGCCGTGAGGGTGCCAGCCTGGGTGTGCCATTGCAGGATTGCGTGCATTCAGGCAGCTACCTGGGTGAGATGACGCAAGCGCTGCCAGATGATCTGCTCACGTTCGTGATCGCCACGTGCGGCGTCCTGCACTAAGTAGCCGAAGTCGTTACTGCTTAGCAGCGCGGTGAGTTTATCTGCCAGGTAGGTGCGTAGTTCGGGCGCGGCAGCGTCGACTTCCTGCAGCAGTTCTTCGCGGCCGTTAACCAGGTTGAGAATGTCCTCGAGGTCTTGGCTACCTAGCGGGTTCTGCGCGCCACGCCCGGCGTAGGCCTCCAGTTTACTGCCGAGAAAGTAGGGGGGGGTGAATAGGCGAATACGACAACCGCTGGGTAGCACGTGCCACTGTGCGTTGGCCAGGCCGTCCTTGAACCAGCGGTTATTACAGCCCAGCAGATCAGCGGTTTCGGCATCTTCGGGCATGAAGTCGACCTTCAACTCACCGAGGCGCAGGCGACAGATGACGTCATCCTGCTGTGATTGCTTGAAGCCTTTTTGTTGCAGTTGCTCGACCAGCTTTTGCCATTGGGCGTAGCCGGTGAGATGAACAACCAAATCTACATCGTCGGTGTAACGCACTTCTTCGCGGCTGAATTCATCAGTCAACAGCAGGGCTGTGGTGCAGCCGCCGACGAATGCGACCTCTTGGCAAAGGTCTTGTCCGAGCGCCTGGGCGACCACTTCGAGCATTTGGATGTTGTGTGTGTGGCTCATGCTTGCAGAACCTTCTCACGCAGAATCTCGTTGGCGAGATTGGCCTCCCTGGCATTACCCATGCGAATTGCATCTATCAAGGCCAGATATTCATACAGGCGAGGGTCTCTCTTGACCGCTCCTGGCACTGTCCTGAATAGGGGGGTGATGGATTGCCCCTTGCGATTGCCGTAAGCGTCTGGCCAAACATGGATAAGGTCACCACCGCTCATGAGCTTGTCCTGCAGCACGGGCGCGGAAAAACTGGTGGGAATACCTCGGACAATTTCTGCTGGTTTGACTGGGAATACGTAGCGCAAGCCGTACTCGATAAAGCCCAATAGTGCTTTGCTGTTGACCCGAGGCAGCTGGGTGTTTGGGTCTACCCGTAATAGCCCGATCTGCTGGCAGCGCTTTAGCGCTGAGGCAATTTCGGTTTTGCTGATACCGAGTGATGCTTGCAGCGCGCGAACGGAGTAGCTGTCGTGGTGGACGGGAGGATCTTGCTCTGAATGATCTTCCCAGCCTTGCCATTGGTCGGCTGCGTAGATGTCGCCGAGTTTAATTAGCTCTGCAGTTTCGCTGTCGAGCCTTTGCTGCAGGCGCTCACGCTGCTCAAGACAGATCAACTTGATCAGCAACAGAACGTCTTGACTCTTCATTGCGGCCTCGGATAGCGACTGTCCTTTGTCCTAGGACTGAGGACAGTTTAAGCGATCATGTATAGCAGTTGTCAATCACTCAGCTAACTGCTTGCCACAGATTCTCGTTCAAGGCTTCCAGCACCCGATCCAGATTGCCGCCCAGGTTGCGATCCAGCGCCTTGAGGCCGCCGTCGTTACGGAAGGCATCGTTGACCTGCTGCGGGTCGATGACCACTTCATGCACCAGTTGCTTGGCCAGACGATCCAGCCATTTGCGTTGTACGGGCGTCCAAGGTTGCTGGGTGTAGATGGTTTGCATGGCCTTGGCCACGCGTTGGTCGAAGGGCAGTAGGGCTTCGCCGATGGCAGCCTGGCGAATGTAGCCAATGATGCTGGCGGCGATTTCCTGGTTGGTCTGGTTGCGCCAAGCGCTTTTCAGGCTGGCTTCGCTGAAACCGTGTTGGTCGAGCAGCAGGCGGACTTCGCGCAGTTGCTCGCGGGTCAGATCCTTGGGGCGGTTGACCACCACGCCAAGGGCGGCGGACTGGTTGAGTTGGTTGCGAATAAAATCGTTGAAGCTTTCCAGGTAGTCGGCTGGTTTCTGGTTTTGCCCGTAGTTCTGCTCACGCACCAGCAGTTCATCGCTGTGGGTGGAAATAATCGGGTAGTTCTCCGAGCCGAGCAGGGCGCTGACGGCGGCGAGCTGGTTGATCAGCTGGCTGTGCTGGCGGACGAAGTTGGCCGCTTGCTGCGGGCCAAGGTCGTGCAGGTGTTTATGTAATTGGGCCGGCTCAACGCCCCACACGTCTTGCAGCTCATCGAGCTTTTTCTTCAGCGTGGGTTTGTCCTCGGACTTGTGCTGGGCCTTGCGCAGGATACGCATCACGCGCTGGCTCAGCTGGTCGAGCACGTCATGGGCGTGGCTGTTGTCGTCCTGGCTGCCGGGTGCGTCATGGCTGGCGCCGCTGGTGAGTTCGCTGACCAGTTGCTCCAGGCTGATGTTGGGGTTCTTCACCAGGGGCTTCATGGTGTCGACCGCTTCCAGGCTGGCGTAGAGGTCGACGGGGTCGTAGATGCGAAATACGGTTTTGCCAATGTCGTCGCAGCGGCGAGTGGCGCGGCCTTTCATCTGCTCGTAGAGGATGCGCGAGCGCACCCGGCGCATAAACACCAGGTTGCAGATTTTCGGTACGTCGATGCCGGTGGTGAGCAGGTCGACGGTGATGGCGATATTGGGGGTGGACTCGTTCTTGTAGCGGCGAATCAGCGTTTCAACCTTGTCGCTCTGGCCGGTGATGATTTCCACGGCGGCCTGGTTGTACTGCTCGCCATAGGCTTCTTTGAAGGCGTCGTCGAGTAGGTTTTTGACCCGCTCGGCATGGGCCTGATTGACACAGAAGATCATGGTCTTCTCGTCGCCAAACGGGTCCAGCTCTTTGGCCAATTCGTCGCAGATGACCTTGTCGAAGGCCGGGGTGATCACGCGGCGGTTGAACGACTCGATGTTGAAGGTGAGTTCATCTTCCAGCTCGGCTACGTCGACTTCGCCGGTCTGGGTGTTGATGACGTTGACCGACTCGCCTTTCTCGAAGCGGATACCGTGCTTGCTAAGCTGGGTTTCGTAGCGGATCGGTGGTTCGTGATCCACCAGCCAGTCGTCGGCCACGGCTTCGCGGTAGCTGTAGGTGAATACCGGTTTGCCGAAGATTTCACTGGTGTGCTTGGCCGGGGTGGCGGTGAGGCCGATGCGGCAGGCGTCAAAGTGGTCGAGCACGCGGCGGTATTGCGAGAGGTACTGGCTGTGATCGCGCACGGCCAACTCACCTTCGGTCATTTCCTGGTCGAGGGTGTAGCCTCGGTGGGCTTCGTCGACGATGATGCAGTCGAATTCGCCCACGGGCGGCGGGTTATCCGAGCGGAAAATGCGGCTGACCATAGCTTGCACGGTGGCGACCTGGACGCGGGTCTCCGCCTCAGCGGCCATGTCGCCCAGCTCTTTGATGTCGTAGATCTGCGCTAGGGTGTGATTCTGCTCAAGCGTGGTGTCGTTGAACGCGTCGATGGCTTGCTGGCCGAGGGCGCTGCGGTCAACCAGAAACAGAATGCGCTTGAAGCGCTCAGCTTTCAGGAATCGGTACATCAGGCCAATGATGGTGCGGGTTTTACCGGTGCCGGTGGCCATGGCCAGCAGGCAATCGCGCTGATTGTTGGCCAGGGCCTGCTCCACGGCCTGGATGGCTTTCTCCTGGTAGTCGCGCAGCTTGAGATAGGAGAAGCCTTCGGCCTTCAGCTTGGCTTCGGCGTCTGCCTGGCTGCGCTTGAGCAGGTCGAGCAGGTCATCCGGCTTGTGGAAGTCTTGCAGCGGACGGCGTGTATTGGCCGGGCTGCGCAGGTCACGGAACCAGGTGCCGGACTGTTCAGCGAGCTGCTTGATAAAGGGCCGACCGTTGCAGGCGAAGGCAAAGGGCACGCGGAAGGAACCACCCTGGCCATCGCTCCAGGGCTGAGTTTGACCCGCCAGTAGCCAGGGCTGCTGATGCTCTGTCGCCAAGTTGAACTCACGGGCATAGCGCTCGGCCTGGGGGATGCGGTCGGCGATATTGATGCGTTTACGCTTGGCTTCAACGATGGCGATGGGCGTGAGGCCGGCGAACAGCATGTAGTCGGCGCAGGCTTTGGGGCTGCTTGTAGGCCACTCGGCGATGGCTTTGTTCTTGCCCTTCTCAGGGCGTACTCCCTTGCCGTAGGTGAGGTCGAGGGAGTCGGCCTCCCAGCCGGCGTCGATCAACTGCTGGTCGATCAAGATGCGTGTCAGGTCTTCGGATAGATCGAAGCTGCTGCTGGCCTGCTGAGTCAGCTTGGCGACCTGCTGGCTGGCTTGTGGCTGGACAGCCAGTTGCTGCTGCAGGGCTTTGAGGCTTTGTTCGTGCTCTCTGCGCAGCTTTTGCAACGCAGCTTCGTGTTCGGCTGCTAGCTGTTGATGGCTGCGTGACTCGGCATCCATCTGCTCGGCAAGCACTGCATATTCTTCGGCTTCCTGCTTGAGCAGGTCGGCCAACCTCTGGTTGCTCTCCAGTTGCTGGCTGGACTCGCTGAGCTGTGTCTTGAGCTGTTCGATCTGGCTTTGCAGATCGCGCAGCGGTGCGCTGGGATCTGCGGGGGTGACGAAGGGGCCAGGTTTGAACGCATGAGCGTTCTTGCCAAACGACTGGTGATACCAGATGGCAAGCGCGCGGGCGACCTTCAGCCCATCCATGGCCTCACGGTGCTGGGTGCGGAACTCATGGGTGGCCTTGTTGCCCTCGACGCGCAGGGTATGGAACAGGCTGCGGATGTTCTGATCCAGCTGGATCTCGCGGCTGAGCTTGTAGAGCAGGTCGGACTGGGTGGTAGTGGCATCGAACTCAATGCCGGCGCGGCAGGACAAGTCCTGAGCCAGGGCCTCGCCGAGTTGGCGCAGCTTGATCAGTGTAGTGTTGGGATCGCTGGCGAAGACCTGCTCGGCTGTGCTCGCAAGTTGCAGGAATACGGGGTCGTGTTCCTGGAGAAAGGCGAAATTACTGCTGGCTGCCATTGTCGATCCTTCGGTTGCGTTCCACTCATTACGCCAAGCTTGGTCGTATTATGCGTTAGTTACGGCAGCTTACCCAAGGTGAACCGAGTTTGGCCATGGCGTTGAGCCACCAGTATCCAACTTTGACCATGCGCGCTAGGGGCTAGTGCCGAAGTAGGACTTCATTAAGGAACACTCCTCTGTCAGCTCTTCAAGGCCCATCCCAACCGCTAAAGAGTCTGGCTGGCCAGACCTGAGTCTACCCGACTCCGAGAAGCCGAGGCTCAGACGATGGAGGCAGAGCTATCGTTGAGCACCTACGCAACCGGCTGGAGCACGCGAAGACGCCGTCCTGGATGAGCTGCAGATGCTCAGTCGAGCAGTCGAGCTGATGACAGATCAAGCAACAGCAGAGTCCCAACACAGTAACGGCCTGCAAGGCATGGATGGCGTATCGCTGGAAATGTTGCTGACCTTGCGACAACTGGCAGGCGCTAAAAACGACCCAGCACAGAAGGAAATAGCACGCCAGGGCTATGAGGTTTGGAGCGCAAAGTGAACCACGGCTAGAAAGCCCTTGGCCTAGCACAGCACGCTGCGGCGGCCTTCAAGATGCTTCATCCTAATTTTGATGCAATGCGTTCACAAAAATTTGGGGGCTGTTGGTTAAGAAGCTCCAGCTATCCGACTTCAGATTTCACGACTTAAGGCATGAGGCTGTCAGCCGCTTGGTGGAAGGTGGCCTTTCCGACCAAGAGGTATCAAGCATCAGTGGCCACAAATCGATGCGAATGTTGAAAAGATACACACATCTACGCTCCGAAGATCTAGTAGCCCGACTGGACAACATGTCAGAAAGTAAAAGTTTAGCTAAAAATTCAAAAGCAGTTTAGCTAAACCCCAGCCCTATAGCCGCACCACATGAGTTAAAGTTCAAATTTATCGGCTAAAATAGCCATGACTTTAAAGAAGTTGAGCTAAAACAAGTACAGAGAACTATAGCTAAACTATTCCGCTGCTAAAGCGATATCCAAAAAGTTCTTTAAAAATTTGCGCTAGGTGTCATAGGATATCCGAAATTAAGCGGAGGACACCTAGCATGACCACTGAAGAATATATACGTGACTTATTCTCTGGGGCTCCACTCTTGTCCCTCGAACAGCTTGCGGAGGTGCTACACAGAAGCAAGGATGGCTTGAGGATCAGCCTGAGTGGCGACAATGAGGTATCGAGAAAATTCCTCCCCTGTAAGGTGAGAATTGGCAGGAGGATTTATTTCCGAACCGCAGATGTAGCCAAGGTGCTTGAGCAGGGCTGACGAAGATGTCTATATCCCTAATTGTAAAAAGAAAGGTATCCAGCCATTTCACAATTATCCCTAACGATGTAATAAGCGACTCAAACCTGAGCTGGAAATCGTTGGGCCTACTTGTGAAATTACTATCACTACCTCCAGGGTACCCATACCTGACGGTGGAATCGCTATCTAAGAAAAACGGCACTGGCACAGCCGCAACCAGGAGCGGATTGCAGGAGTTGGAGAACGCAGGCTACTTGAGTATCAAGCGCACCCATGACTCCCGAGGCCGATTCGCAAAAACGCTATGGCATATCTCTGACGAGCCCTTTGGGCAAGCATCCGCTGCACCATATTGCGATAACCCGAACATGGATAAACCGCAGACGGAGCAGCCGCACCTGGGAAAACAAGCACATATAAATACTAACAAAACAATAAAACCTAAAAATAAGAAAACTACTACGTCCCTCGACGATGTACCGGTAGCCGATGGTCCGCCACTGCGGTTGACGGCATTGGTCTCAGCGGAAACGAGAAGCCAAATTTTCAAGGCGCTGGAGCAGGTTGCTCCCGTTGACCAACAACGCATGCTGGACGAACTGTCGGCGGCGATCAAAGCGGGATCTATCAAAACCACAGCAGTCCGGTGGTTCCACGGAATCATCAAGCGATATCGAGATGGCAGCTACAACTTCAAGGACCGAGCACCTGCGGGTAAACCTACGTGTGACGATAACGCACCTCACTTTACCTCGACAGACAACCTGGAAATAGGCCCGTCAACTGTCAAGAACGAGAATCGGTCGACCGTAGGAAAGGAGTATTTGAAGAAGTTAAGGACAAATAGGTCTAGCTCTGGCCCATCACCAGCCCGAGTTTTGACAACTGAGAAACCAGGCTCTAGCTCTGAGACTTAGTCATCCATGAGGTTGAGATGAAACCCCTTACCATTCGGATCGCAGAACGAGTAATCGCGACCTACCCTCCTTCAGACTCGAGTACCAATTTGGCCAAGTTTATCCTGCTACGCGAGGAAATCCTGCACGCGATTGAAAGCGGTTGGTCCTTGCTAGGGATCTGGAAGACTTTGCATGATGAAGGATCTATAGACTTTGGCTACCAATCTTTTCGTCGTTACGCTAGGAAATTACTACCCATAAACTGCGGTGTTCAATAGCTATTGAGCACCGTTGCCTAGCCGAACAGTCGTTGCTCTAGAGTTCAACAACCGATCATTTCCTTTGTTTAAGCGATCAGCTCATAATTAAACGCTGTAGCGCACATGTTGCTTGCCTGAGTTCACTACTAACGCTCATTTCAGCTACACGAATATTCAGGGCAAGACAGGCGAAGTTAGCTAACCGATAAGTCGGTTAGCTAACTTCACTTGCGTATTCGCGCCTGTGGCACTCAAAGCAGGGAGTCGCTGCCGCGACTTTCTGAGCACCACAAGCCCCATCAGGCATAGGGGCGGCGCTTTCCATCTCTACCGGGCTCACCGAAAAACACCAGGTTGCAATCGCTAGGGCGAGCTGGATTCATCATCGCGGCTTTGAAAAGCTCTGTAGCCCGCTTGCTCAGAGGCACAGTTCGTTGGCCATCATTTTTCGTGTCGACCAGTCTCACGATGCGCCGATCTGTGTCCACCTGAGGTCTGCGTAGCGACGCAATTTCACCTGAGCGCATACCAGTTTCCAGGGCGATGCCAACGATCCAACCAAGCATTGGATTGCTATGTCGATTCACCTCTGCGAACAGCCGGCGCTCCTCCTCCGGTGAGAGCCTACGATTGCGACCCTCCCCGGGGCTTGGCTTGCGTATGTTCAACACAGGGTTAAACGTCAGGCCCAGCCCCCACTCCTGGATAGCGACGGTGAAGACGTGGCTCAGCAGAGCTAGCTCAAGGCGTACGGTGTTGTTACTGGTCGTACCTGCACGGCCTGGCTCGTTAAGGCGTTTGTCGCGATAGTTGGCAATGATCTCAGCGGAAAGGGCTGCAAGAGAATATTTGCCCAGGTGCTCCGTTAGCTTCTTCGCCTTGGCGATCTCACCGCGTTGGGTAGTAGGCTTCTTTGTAGGCGTAATGTCGGTGAGGTAGCGCTTCAGCGCTATTTCCAGCGTCATGCGCTCGGAGCCGCTGCGCTGTATATACACACCCCGCACCATTTCATCCTCGGTGCGTCGTGACCAATCCTCGGCGTCGCGTTTGGTGCGGAAGGTTTTGGCATTGGTCGGCCATCCGGTCTTGCGGATGACGGCCTTCCAGGTACCGGCAGGGGTTTTGACGATTGTGGCCATCTGAAGGACTCCAAAGGCGTGCAAGCGAAGCCGCACTGTACCTAATTTGTACCTTCGGACCATAGGACTGATCCGGCTTCCACAAACCCAAAAAGCCGAAAGCCGCGTAATACGCGGCTTTAAGGTTGGTGGGCCCACACGGACTCGAACCGTGGACCAAAGGATTATGAGTCCTCTGCTCTAACCAACTGAGCTATAGGCCCTCAGTAAGTGGCCGGATTATAACGAGGGTTTCGCACCTGTGCCATCTGAAAGATCCGATAGTGCTATGCG
>Ga0213823_1000199_pt1 | contig 62411 bp, 68 predicted proteins | sample MC6MC0907MG_FD_179887 | JGI IMG/M metagenome (GOLD analysis project Ga0213823, IMG submission 179887) | Enriched soil aggregate microbial communities from Iowa State University, Ames, United States - MC6-MC0907-MG | ecosystem: Environmental > Terrestrial > Soil > Unclassified | place: USA: Iowa...
GAAATATTCCCTATTTCCTGCAAGTAGATTTTCTGGTAGAACCTTTTCATAGGCAAGTTCTTTATATTCCGGTGCAGCGTCAACCAAAACCATACCACAGATGTCCTGCGGATAAAGACTGGTATACAATCTGGCGACCAAACCACCAAAGGAATGGCCTACTAATATATAAGGCTTTTCCACGTCAAGCGCTTGCACCAATTCGGAGAGCTCTTCAACAAGATCACAGCAAGTTCGCGAGACAGCTACGTCCTGACTCCTGCCAATACTTGCCCTGTCATAGGACAAGGTAGATGTTTCATCCGATATTCGGTCTTGTACTTTTTTCCATGTTTCATGGCTATCGCCTAACCCTGCAATAAAGATTACGCTGGGTGTATTTTTACGATATTTATTGAACAGTATACGCCTATCATAAACATTGATTAACTTTTTATGTTGTATCGTCACTTTTAATCACCTAATTAAATTATAAGCTTTACATTATTCTTTCTACAATATAAATAAAGGACCTTTTATGTAACGCAGTAATAATTTGCTAAAGTCTTCGGTTAGTTTAAGTGAAAAACTTCACCTTCTTACTCAATTTTCAACAATATCCATTTTATCGAAAACACTTCTCAACAATCTGGTCCTTTAGATGAAGAGAGACGCATTCTTACTAAAGAACTGCGCCCAATTATGGAATATAGTTATTGCTACTTTCAATAGTAATCTAGATGTTTGAAATCCATTAATATGCGACATTCAGACGTTTCGAGACAGGTATCTATCCGAATTAACGAATCTCGATGCGTCTGACATCTTAATTCTCATTTTTTGTAAATTCATAATGAATAACAAAATTACCGAAACTTAAACTTTTTTAATAAAGGATTTTCGATATTCTTTTCAATGAACTTATATCTACCTCATATTTATTGCCACATGTTCTCGGTGAAGGGATTTCTTCCTTTGCTCCAAAAAATAAGATTTTAAAATCATCTTCTGTGAACTGAACTACGAACAAATCATCAAATTGGTTGAATGTATTTTTATTGATTGTAATAAAACTTTTTTCTTGGGCAGTTGTTTTAACACTAATTCTTCTACCGTTTTTCACCACATCAAATCCATGTTGATTAGTTACTTTAGCTAGTTCTCCTTTCGTGTAAAGAACACAAAAGAATTCACCTAGCCGCCCTATAAGATGCCTTAATTCAGTAGCCTTGCATCCAAATACATTCATTTCAAATCTTAACATTTCTAAGTATTCCTCATATAACTTTTCTATTTGTGATATTCCTATTGTACCTTTATTAACAGTCTGTTCATTATAGAGTAGAAGTTGCCCTTTATCCCACTCTCCTACAACACTTTCAAACTCTGCGCCTTTAGGATTGTGAAAGATTAGTCCCGTATAAGGATAATTTTCACCAACAAATCTATATGTACTTCGATTAATATATATAAATAGATGTTTATTAAAAGATATACCTTTATTGTAACGGTTATAACAATAATCTGATAGAATAATACTCTTTAGATTTGTATTGAATTTTTTTGATAATCTACCTTTTACCTCTTTAGATGTTAAAATATTACCTTTTTCTTCTTTGAGGAGCTCTAATAGTTGTTCATAAATTGTCATCGTAATCCCTCTCCTTCTAGTAATCTTAGACGTATAAAAACTTCACAAATAATTAAATTTTCATATCTTATTGAAGAAAAAATTTAAACCAAATAAAGTAAGCTACCATTAGTTTATAGACTAATGGTAGCTTATTTTATAACTTTGCACTATAAACAGTAGGTTTTAAGTTTAAGGAGGCTCCTAGGTCACCTTTTATTCTAAAGAACTTGCCAGAATTAAATTCATGGTCATATTCATAGACTCTATATAATTCGTAGTTACGTGCATAAACTGAGGAAAATGCAAGTTCATTAGCAGTTATCATAAATGGCGTATTGATACCACCTTTTGTTGTTTTTACCTCTATAAATATAGAAGTACCATCCTCTTTAGTAGCTTCTATATCATACCCAGCTCCATCACCTTCTATTAATGAAGTATGAATGGTATCATAACCTAATACATTTTGGAGATGTTTAATAACTAATAATTCACCTTTCAATCCAAGCTCAGAATTTCTTTTACTGTTCTCAGTATAATCTACTTTAGTAGCATAAAAGTTTCTTGTTTCTCTTAATTTGTTTGGCATTGAATTTGGTACCTTACGGATAACGCCTGTTCCTCACCATCTAACATCGAAGTAACGATTGTCATAAAATCTTCAGCTCCAATTTCAAAATGACCTCGACGAAATGGATATCCCCAATTGCGATTTCCACGCGTAAAAGTGAGCTGGTTTAACAACAATGCAATCTTAACTTCTCGACAAGGAATATAACGCATATCTCTGCGAAATGGCACAAACGACTCCGACACTTGATGTTTGTAAGCACCGTTGTCCGTAACCTGACCAATAGCAGTAAATGCTTGAACTGGCTTCCCTTTGGACATGTCTGTGCGAGGGGAATAGTATAGCAGCCAATCACCTGGAGACATTTTACGCAAAGGTGCTGCCTTACCGTGACATAACTGTGCAAAACCACCTTCTATGGCTAAATTCACATGAGAAGCGGATACAACGCCAATCCAATATCTGCTTTTCTGACTTGTTATATTCGACATGATGCATCCCCCTACTCTTCAAATACTAAACTTTTCAACCGATCCAGTTGTAAAAAATGATGTCTGTAATGCATTTCAATCAACATAAACCATTCCTGCGCGTTTAAAGCACCGAACGCCGGATGAAGTATCTTGTTACTTACAGGCGCTTGTAGTAGAACTGATTCCGTATTCCTCATCCGTTCCACTACACTGTGAAGTCCTTCTACCAAATGCTCCATGCTCTCTGGTGGTTGCGGAGTATAGTTTGGCGAAGCAGGGACCTTAATACGAACAGCAGGAAATTGTTCTAGTTTAAAAACAATCTTACCCTGCTCAGTTTTTTCCTTCGTTGGGTTCAATGTCGATTCGTTACCAGCTAAACATTGCTCGACATTATGTAGATGCATGAAAGCTGATTGAATTAAATGTACATACATCTGTCCTATGGACCAATCTTCTTCATTCAGCTTTCTATGTATTTTATCCATATTGAGTTTTGTCAGTTCTGCCAAATATCTTTCTACTGTAAGTTCAAATGACTTCAATACTTCCTTTGTACTTTTCATCCTTCAAGCAGCTCCTCTTCATCTTGGTATAGTCACAGTATAAAAGAACACTACTGACAGGTGTATGTCAGTAGTGTTCTAGAATTTTTTTCGCTACTTCCCGAATCTTGAAGCGTAAAGACTTCGGCTCAATCACCTCGATATCTCCGCCCCAGCCAAGTAAATGCTGTAATAGTTCCTCTGGATACCGAACACGAAATTGAAAGATTACCTCCTCATTCCGCTCCTCAATGGATTCAATATAAAAATTAACTGCCTCAATGATTTTGTCGGCAATTTCGGGGTTTGCCCTCATTATTATTCTTTCATCTCGATTGTCAGGTGGCCGATAGCTACTTAGGTCAAAATCATTTGGTAGAAGAAATTGATCTTCCAACACAGAAAGGTCGGACATCCGGGACAGGCGGAAATGTCGCATTTCTTGCCTCATATCACAGTATGCTAGTAAAACCCAATTTTCATGGACAAGTGTTAATCCATATGGAGAGACCACACGTTTATTTTTCCGATTCCCATCTGTTCCTGGCATTTTTTTAATATACATAAAACTGATTTTGCACTGTTTCAAAATTGCATCGCGAACTTGATTAAGATACGTTTTTACCCGCTCTTCAGTTGACTGCTCGCCTATATGAAGCAGTCGCATTGTTTCCCGAACAAGCCTTGACTCGTTACGAACTGACTCCGATAAAGTAGCCTCGATTTTGCGTTTAGCGGACCTTGCATTAATACCATAATCTGTATCCAACCTTTGCTCGATAAAATCAGCTCCCATGAGCAGGGAGACGGCCTCTACGGCTGTGAACCTAACCGGGGGTAGAAAATATCCTTCCATTAAGGAATAACCCTGTCCAGGGGCGCCTAAAATGGGAACCCCAGCCTCACTTAGAGCTTGAATATCCCTATATATGGTACGCACACTTGTCTCAAATTGAGAAGCTAAATCTTCTGCTCTCAATGTTTTGCTTCGCTGTAATTCAAGCGTGATTGCAAGCTGCCTCTCCGTTTTATTCATTTTTTTCCTCCACAATTTCTGCATTCTATTACGGTACTTGCCCAATAATTGCATAACAGCAAGCAATGTATTGGGGCTATATCCCTGGTTTCGTTTGTATGCCTCCTAATGATATCAAAGCTTGCTTAGAATCATAGTACAACACATTATTGGAACAATTAAATAGTTGCTTCGATTAAGAGGTTTTAAACACCATTCAACTAGATTTCCCTGTTAAAACAGGTATTCACGTAATAATTCTTCAGTAATTTTAATCATTCCTAGTCTCAATTTGCAGATATACTTCTTTCCTAAAAATTTTTGTACTAAACTGCCCCGTTTGTTAAACAAAAAAATCCTGCATATCGATACAGGATGTTTAAACAAACTTTATAATAAATGATCAATCTTTTATATAAAACTACGATGGTTACCCGTGAATTTTCATACACAAGTTAAATTTTTCCATAATTTCCCCTTTTTCTATGAATCAATATAGCATGCTATTTCACTATTAAAACTGGGCAATGAACATGTTTCATAACTTTATGGCTTACACTTCCTAACACCATCTCTTGTAAAGTATTTAAGCCTCTGCTACCAATGATAACTAGATCAACTTGCTTTTCATTTGCATACTTTACAATTATAGGACCAGGTGTACCATGTAAAATCGTTAATTTGAAGTTACTCCCAGCAACTCTTAAAACTTCTTCTACTAGTGCTACCTTTCGTTTACGTTCTAATAATAAACTTTCACTAGATACAGCATGTAACACTTCTGTTTTCACCTTTTCAAAATCTGCCACATACACCATTTCAATCAGTGAATTCTCAGAAGCAATTTTGACTGCCTCTTTTGCGGCACGCACTGAATTCTCAGAACCATCAACAGCCAATAAAATATGTTTATACATAAAGTATCCCCCTTAATGTGATACACCTACATTTAATAATTGGTTATATAATTTTTCACTCGCTGGATTCATGCCAATGACTTTCACAGTTTTCCCCTGCTCTTCTAATTTCGTAACGACTTTTACGACAGCACCAACTGCTGATTCATCCCATAAATGGCTACTTGTTAAGTCGATTGTAACGATATCATCCTTAACTGCTTCAATTGTTTGAACAAATTTTTGAGTAGACGCAAAGAATAAAGGACCTTCAACAATAAATTTATCGTTATCTTGATGTATTCGTACCTTTGAAATCGTTGCAACAAAGAATAAAGAACTTAAAATTACTCCCAATACAACTCCAATCGCCAAGTTATCTGTATAGACAACTACAGCTACGGTTGCAAGCATAACGAATGCCTCACTTTTAGGTGCTTTGACAATATATTTAAACGATCCCCAATCAAATGTACCAATACTTACCATGATCATAATTCCTACAAGTACTGGCATTGGAATATCGACCACGATGTTGCCAAGTACCAGGATTAAGAACATTAGGAACATCCCAGCCACAAGTGTTGATAGGCGTCCTCGACCACCTGATTTTACGTTAATCATCGACTGTCCGATCATTGCACATCCCGCCATACCACCAAAGAAACCGTTAACGATGTTTGCAATTCCTTGTCCACGTGCCTCAATATTTTTATTGGATTTTGTATCCGTCATATCATCAACAATTTGTGCGGTCATTAGTGATTCCATTAACCCAACAAGCGCTAATGCTAGTGCGTAAGGGAAAATAATTACTAACGTTTCAAAATTAAATGGTACGTCTGGAATGAAAAAATGCGGTAAGCTCTGTGAAATTGCACCTAGATCTCCTATCGTTTTTAGTTCAAAATTAAAAATGAATGTTACAGCCGTTAACATAATAATCGCAATTAACGGTGCAGGTATTGCTTTAATGAATCGAGGTAAAATGTATACGATACATAATGTGACCACGATGAATATATACGTTATATACCCTTCTCGAAAAAAGTGTGGTACTTGAGCCATGAAAATTAAGATTGCTAGTGCATTAACAAAGCCAATCATGACCGAATTTGGTATAAAACGCATGAGCTTAGCAATTCCAAATACACCAAATAAAACTTGAATAATTCCTGTTAAAATGGTTGCTGCTAATAAATATTGTAACCCATGGTCTGCCACCAAATCTGCAATTACGAGTGCCATTGCTCCTGTTGCGGCAGAAATCATTCCCGGTCTTCCCCCAACAAATGCTATAATAACAGCAATAGAAAATGACGCATAAAGTCCGACCATTGGATCGACACCAGCAATGATAGAAAAGGCAATTGCTTCTGGTATAAGTGCTAAGGCAACGACAATCCCTGACAAGATGTCACCACGCACATTACCAAGCCATTGTTGCTTTAAACTTTGCATGATATTCTCCTTCTTTACTAAAATATAAACTTTGAATATCATAGCGCACTTTTCCCAAAAAGGAACCTTTACGGAACTAAAATGGAGTGAAATTATATGATTTATGGTTATCAACGACCCTTATTTAATGATGAGGATATGCAAATTCAAACTGCTGCTTTAAAGAATTGTGACCATCTATTTACTGAAAATCATGGTCGTGCGAAAAAGCGATTAGTTCTTGAAGAATTACTCATGACTATAGAAAAAGACGATACCATTCAGGTACTTCGTTTCTTTAGCATTGCGGATACAACTAGGCATTTAGAAGACCTACTAAAAATTTGTAAAAGAGATCAAGTAACAATTCATTTTATGGAGGAAAATATTATGTCCACACAAATTCTTGAAATGCCACTAGAGCAAGTTTTACAATTCTTTTTAACATTTCAAAGTGATATCGTAAAGCAATCAACTACTTTGGGAATGGCTGAAGCAAAAGCAAAAGGAAAATCAATTGGGCGACCTAAGAAATCAGATGAAAATATAAAAAAGGCAATTGAGATGTATCAGTCTGGAAACACATTATTGGATATTAAGAATGAAACAGGTATAAGTAAATCAACACTTTATCGTTATCTAGAGTCAATAGAAGTAAAACCACAGTAAATTGAAATCTTTATAACCACTATTAATTAAATAAAAACAAGCCTGCTTATGCGTTAATTTGAGCAGGCTTGTTTTTTATTTAATTAATTCATTTTTACTTCCCAAAAAGTCATATAAAAGAATGGTATTCAATACTATGCTACGTTAATACAATAAAAATGAGCTGCCTTTGCAATTCCTTGTTCTTCAAACAAAGCACTCGTTAGCTTAAATAATTTTTTTCATAAACTTTGTTTGGTGTTCATCTGATTAACTAACCTTTTGTTCAATTCCCATAACGCCGTTTTATTGCTATCCCATTTCAAAAGTGTTACCGCCTCTTCAAAACATAACCATTTATAGTTAAGGTGCTCTTTGGATAAAGATATATCTTTTGTAGGAACTTTAACACCAAAAGAAAATTCTTTTAATACATAAACGTTTTCTCCCCAAAGGAAATTCCCCACTACATCTTCTACTGGTAGTGAAGAAATAGAATCTAATTCAATATATGGATAATCTCTTGTAATGCCAGCCTCTTCAAATGCTTCTCGTTTAGCAGATTCAATAGGATTCTCACCCTCTTCTCCACCACCAGCTAATCCCTGCCAATATCCATAATCACTTCTCTTAAAAATTGCATATTCAATAGAATGATCAGTGATTGTATAAGGAAATACCAAAACTTGATAAGGTGCCCTCATTGCTTATCTCCTCCAAAAATAACCTTAAAATTAATTTGTTCTTTCTTTAACTAACCTACTTATATATGTATCGAACTAACCTGGACATTCGTGAATAGCTACGGTTCCATTGAACAATTACATTCCTTAGTTATGTCTTCATTATTGTAACTTTTACCTCTTTATTTACTTCATGATTCCATTCAACTTGTTTGTCCCTTTTTTAATGTTCACAGTTAGTTGCATCATCGTAGTTTATTTTTAGCACGTATTTTTTGTCTTATTTTCTGCGTTTTTAAAATAAACCTCCAACATCCCCGACCATTTCAACTTACCTCTTTTATTTATCAAAATTGTAGTAAAACCCTTAAACTTTCCTAAAGTTCTGGAACTACAATTTTGATAAAATACTATGAGTTTCTTTTTTCATTTTGTAGCCATACCCCTGTAGAAATTACAGGGTTTGGCTTCCCCGTGTACCCGCCCATTAATAACAGCTCTTGCTTCAATAATTAGGAAAGCTTTGTAAAAGATGTTTACAAACAACTTAAATTTAGATATACTTACAAAGTAAACAAAAAATTCTTAAGGAGGTCGAATAAAATGATCGTTATCGTTAAATTGATGTCATTGGTAGCTACAACTTCATTAAAAATGAAAATCACACATTCGACCGCATCGGAATGGATCGCTTAAGTTTTTTTTTGTAAATAAGCATACCCATACCGCAGGGAGAAGTGTGCCCCTGCGGTATTTTTGTGCCTTTTTTCGCCGTAGAGGAGTCTCTCTACGGTTTTTTCATTTTTCATGACAATTTAAGGAGGTGATAATAAATGATATTAAACTTTTTTGCGCTCACGATAACTATTACAAAACGTAAGGTCTCTCTTGAGAAAGCACTTCATGATGAATACGTGAAAAAAATCTTTGAAGAGAACCGAAAAAAAATTGACGATTATATTCGTATTCGTCAATATTAATCTTGTTAATTTAAAAACATGAAAGGTGGGAATTGAAATGTTTTATATGATCAAAAGACGTCATGCAGTTTTATGGCTGGAGAAAGACACAACCACCAGATGAAGTAATATAAAGTGATAATATAGCTAATTTTATAATCTAGGTTGAGCTAACCCGTTCTAATATAGGACGGGTTGCTTCAGGAGATATTTTGCACTTTTATTAAGCGATATGTTACACATGCAACTTGATGTAGTTTAAGAAAATGCGCAATTTACAAACTTGAAAGTAACTTTTTGTTTAGTCTTTTTCAATTAAATAGCCCTTAAACTGAAAAATGAGCTTTCCTGACTACAATTAAGCAAGCGGTTTCCCCCTTGATTTTCCGACAACTAGATAGGAAATACGCCAATTGAAACATACTTATAATCCACTTAAGCTATAACGGTAGCTGCCGTTTATACTTACTTTCGTTCAGCATAAATACTCCTGGACGAGTTCAGAAATTTATTGACTGTTTTGCACCATCCAACAACTCTCTATACAATAATTGTTCCCTACTACTTCCAATCATTGACTTATATATTGATTTAATTCATATTAAATACTGAAAATTTCGTCAATGCAAAATTCCCATAGCAGCGTTGTGGAACCTTCCGTTAAAGAATGTTAATGTTATACAATAATTTGGCCCTTTAATGAAAAATGAGCTTTCCTTTTTCCAGGAAAGAGTCCGATTGTTGAAGATCGTTTTTATTAAATTAAAGCACACGTTAGTTTAAGATATGGTCATTAATTACAAATGGTATTTCAGAGGGTTCTACCCAAATTCGAGCAGATGATTCATGTCTCGGAGAAAAGGTAAGCATTCGGTAACATCCATTCTAAAAAATGCCTGATAAGCAATCAATGGATATTTTCCACTTGAATCAAAGGACAGTTTTTCTTTATGGCTTACTTCAATTGAACCTATGTATTTAATTGTTCCCTTTACATACCCCTCTTCATAAGTTTCGCGTAGTATAGCGTCTTCTACTTTCTCCCCAATCTCTACGTGTCCACCTGGATAATTAAACCCTCGATTTTTTATTTGTGATAATAACACTTTCCCATCTTTAAAGCACACTGCATGAACACTCGTCACTATTAAAGATTCTGTTAATTTCATTCGAGGCATCCAAGTTAGCTTCACATTATTTCTACCCTAATTCACAAAAATTGTCTGCATATATCTATCCCATCTCCTGTTAAATGCAATTTATCACCTAATATTAACTTTCTACACTGTTTCAAAAATCCATCTTATTCAACAATTACAGAATCTCACCCTTTTGTTGAAGATCGTTTTTCTTATTGAACTAACGTATCTGTTCGTTAAAGGTAACTCTTCACATTTTACTTAATATTATAAAGGTGAATAGAAAGATACGTTATAATTTAGTTTAGTAGTTGTAAAAGTAGGTTATTTATATTATTCTCTTATAATTTTTCAAAAAGGAGTGTTTATGAAAAAGATTATTGTTGTTGTATTAATGATATTTATATTATTCTTAGGATCCACAACACAAGGTTATGCACTGTCAGATTCGAAATCTACGGCAATACAAGCGTTGCTAGATGATGCCTCTCGTATATCAGGTGTGCCAGGAATTTCAATCTCAATAATTGTCGATGATGAAGTGTTCTACTTCTCTTCAGGGTATGCTGACCGTGAAAAGGGGTTGACTGCAAGTGAAAATACACTCTATGAGTTAGCTTCTGTCAGTAAAGCTTTTACTGGTATGGGTATTATGCTGTTGGAAGAGCAAGGGCTGCTCTCAATGACTGATCCTGTGCAAAAATATTTACCTTGGTTTACGTTAAAGTATCAAGGAAAACCTGTTGATACGCAAAGCCTTACACTAAATAACTTTCTTCACCATACCAGTGGTCTAACAAATATTAGGCATACTCAAAATATTCCACAAGGCAATACACCGGATATGTTGCAAAAGACTGTGGAAATGCTCGTAGATGCTGAATTGGCGTTCCCTCCTGGTGAACAGTATAACTATGGAACCGTTAATTATGACGTATTGGGTTTGGTTATTGAGATTGTGTCGCAACAAAGCTATGAAGACTTTATGAAGGAACAAGTATTTCAGCCGTTAGGTCTTCACCAGACGTATGTTTATAAAGAAGATGCCCAAGCCACTGGACAGTTGGCACAAGGCTACCGTTCTTCCTTTTTTATGACAACTCCATTTAAAGCTCCGGATTATGCTGGGAACAAACCCGCAGGCTACATCATTTCTAATACAAAAGATATGGCACGTTGGATGGGCATACAGATGGGTATTGTGCAGGACATACCAGAAATATTTCACACGGTTATCGAAAAATCACATAGGGGTGATATGTCTGTCTCGGCTGTCAACGATATGTATTATGCGGCAGGCTGGTCGGTAAACGCCGACCAAACAATTATCGAACATACTGGGGGCAATCCAAATTTCCGAACCGAAGTAGCCATACTGCTAAATGACAGAACAGCCATCTGCTTGCTGAGCAACGGCGCAAATACCAATATAAACTTGGTACTAAAAGTTAAAGATATATTAGACGGCAATCTAACTCAGTCATATGAAATAAGTGGCACACAGCTTTTGGATATCATTTTGTCGTCTATCACTATTATTCTTTGCCTATTGGCTGTTCTGCTATTTCTCTTAGGATTACGAAAAAAGAAAATGAATAAGAGACAGCCAATGACAAAAAAGAGAATAATCATAACAGTTATTTTCCTGATGGCTACAATTGTCCTTGGTATACTGTGCTATGCTATCGATTGGTCAACAATACTTATTTGGCAAACATATAGTATTCTTACAGCGTTGATTTCGTCAGCATTATTAACAGCCAGCATTACATGGTTTGTATACACTCACCGATAAAATACCTCGCTCCCAAGATAATCATAATGTTAAGTAATAAAATATAAAATTATCGGTATGCTTAATTTGAAAAACATAAGACACTTAGGTGTCTTTTTTAATATCATCGGCAATTTTCCCAGTCAAACCTAATTACTATTGCTCCCACTAACCTGCTCTGTTCGTGGAATAAAAACAACTATATTATTTTTACAAAAGCGTCATTAGGTAACATTTCTTAAAAGACTGTTATTCAACAAGCTGGCCCGTTTGTTGAACAAAAAAATTTTGCATATCAACACCAGGTCGTAGTGGGCTAACGGCTATTCTTAAATATAAAAACAAATTATCTTCTCTTTACTCAAAAAGAACTCTGTGAAATAGCTTAGTACTGCTTTTAACGGGCGTTTTCATTAATAATTGGAGAGTCCCTTTTTTAGTTCGCTAAAGAGAAATAATAGAAATACTATAGATTAGAGCAAAATGTGTAGACCATCCATTTAATTGCTAAAATAACATATTAAAAGTAAGCCATAAGTATCTAATAAGCACCCTTCGCTAGAATAAAAACAAGAATTTTCCAAAAATGATAATAGAAGCCTCTTTTTTATAGGGTGGTTAATGATGTTTTTGTTCATTTTAAAAAAGTCTTTTGAGATCTTGATGTTATGAAACGTAGCACGACTATTGGTAGTACCACCTATTTCTATGGGCGTTAGTTCCCCTACAGGAGTTAGTGGCCTGTCTTCCCTACTTGGGATAAGTATATCTCTTAGAGTTGTAATAGCATCTAGAGAAGAATATTTGTATGCAAAGTCCATCGCGGATGCTTACTTGTGTACCCTATTCCTCTCTTAAAGCTAGTCTGTTATATTTAATAACTAAACCCTCAATCATATGGGATAGTCGAGATCATTTAACATTAATTTTTGAGCAACATTTGATTCAAGAAGTGCGAGTTCGAAACCTCCCCCTGATAAAACGTGACAGGCAATTCATATAAATTAATAACAATAATTTTGTATACTAAAAAAAGTAATAGACTTTTTTAACCAGCTATATGTATATCTATTGAAAAACAATACTTATTTGTGATATTTTGTAATTGCTCGAGTGTAATTTAATTTGTTATAACAAATTATAAACAGGAAGATACTTAGTTTATTAGGAGGAAATTAACAATGAAAAAAATCACTTATTTATTAATTTCTTACTTATGTTTTTCACTAGTACTTACCCCCATGAGCGGTAGTATAGCTTTGGCATACAGTTCAACAAATGATGAAGATAAAATAAACAACGCTACTCATAACGAAGAATTTGATTGGAATTCTGTTAAATGGGAAGAAACTAATTTTGAAAATACAAATGATGATTTCCCTATTTATTTTGAAGAAGAAGACGAAAACTCTGAAATTGTAGACCTTGAACCTGGAGAAGTCTATGATGGTCAGTACAATATTATTAATGAAGAAGACTTACCAGAAGTACAACCATATTTATGGAATTTAATAGCAAGAGTTGTTTTATCAGGTGGTCAATATGTAGTTAAATTTGGTACAAAAATCTTTAAAAAACAACCTGCTACTGCAGCAGAAATTGAAACTGCAACGTTTAAGTCTGCTACTGTAAGCATTGGGAATGGAAATACGGTCCTTTTACAAAGAAGTAGTATGGTACATGTTTTACAAAATCACCACCCACTTTATTGGACAGGATCAACTGGAAAAACTCTTTTTAATCCTAATATCAGCACTCCACAACTAAGATCACAAATAATCCAAATAATTAACCAAAATAGAGATAAAATTAGTGCAAACGGCTATGGAACGATAAATGTAACGATTGAGGGACAAGCTTATAGATTAGTAGTATCTAATAATCGAGTTACTACATTCTATCCTGTCGAATAGGTTAAATAGATGATTAAAATAGATACCTTTATTGCTATAGACTTAAAAAACCACTTTTCAGAAAACATAAATCAGCTTCAAAATGAATTTATTAACATTAAAAATAAGGACTCTCTACAGATTATCGAAAAAAATCTAAATCAAAGTAAAGGTCATTTTTTAAATGGAGCTGTGATTGTAGAAATAGATTACGTTCAAATTACTTCGTTGTTTGACTGGGACGATTTAAATTTATTATGGACAGGTTTTTTAACGATGATTATTGATTACTTAAATGATGGATTTGGAAAAACTAATTTATCTAAGAATAACATTGAATGGACCTTAGAAAAAATTATAAATAAACGAAATAATTTAGTGGTTTTTTCTTCAAAAAATAGTATGAAAAGTCGGTTAAAAGGAGTTTGTGAAGAAAATGAATTCATTAATGAAGTAGTTGTAAGTGCACATGATTATCTTACTCTAAGAGAAAAGGATACTCGAACTCAGAATCTAAATGAAATGGTTGAAAAATACAATCAGCTTAAGCAATTGATTAAAGAATAAAAATATGACAGATGCTTGAAGTTGTACAATTAGCTACTATTAGTTTTCAGACTAATGGTAGCTTATTTAATTGTTAAGTTACAAAAAGGTCGTATCCTAGAAGTCTTTAAAGCAACAGAAAGCATTTAAATGGCTCGAAATGGCTTTATCTGGTGTTTTAAGTAGTTTAAAATCCACTCTTGAATGACATCTAAAAAACCTCCAAATATATGGAGGTTTTTAAACTATTTTTATTTTACTTCAACTTGACCCATCATCCCATTTTCTTCATGTTCAAGGACATGGCAATGGAACATGTAAATGCCCTTATTATTGAACTTCACTGCTAATTTAACTGTTTGACCAGCATCAACTGAAACAGTATCCTTCCACCCTTTTAAATTTAAAGGAGGTTCTTTCCCATCAATCGACACGATTTTAAATTGAGTGCCATGTATGTGGAAAGGATGTGTCATGCCACCCATCATATCAGGTTTATTATAAATTTCCCAAATTTCAGTATCTCCCTGTTTTTGAGTGAAATCAATGCGATTCATATCAAACTGTGAACCATTGATTGAAACCATTGTGCCCATACCAAAAAGTTCAAGTTTCTTTGTAACTGGTAAGGTTTTTTCCTCTTCCGTAACACCAAAATCATTTAATTTTTGTGCAATGTTACTTGTACTTGCAGCTTTTTGTTCAATTTTAAATGGTAAAAGGGTAATTCCTTCTTCATTTATTAATGCTATATCAGTTTTGTCATCCATCTTTGAAAAATCCACTATTACCTCTGCTCGCTCACCTGGTGTTAAGGTAATTTCTTTCATATCTGTTGGTTGATTTAAGAAACCTCCATCAGTAGCAATTTGTTGGAATGTAGCTCCATTATTCAATTTAAACGTATAATTACGAGCATTAGAACCGTTTAATAATCGTAGTCTTATTTTTTCTTTACCGACAGTAAGTTTAGGATTCCAAGTACCATTAATTAATAAAGTATCTCCTATTGTACCATCCTCATTAAGGACTGCTTGATAATTTAATTGCTTTTCTTCAGTAAATTGTCTATCTTGGAATACTAACGGAAAATCATTCACACCATACTCATTCGGTAAATTGATTTTTTGCGAATTTTCATCATCAATATAAATTAAGCCAGCTAAACCTTTATATACTTGCTCTGCTGTAGCACCTTCTGGATGTGGATGGAACCACAGCGTAGATGCTCCTTGATTAACTGTAAAATTCACATTTTCTGTTACACCTGGCTCTAAGACTTGATGTGGACCGCCATCACCATTTCCGGGAATTTCTAATCCATGCCAGTGAAATGTTGTTGGTTCAGATAAAGCATTTTTAGTTCTAAACGTTACCGTTTGATCTTTATGAATACGAATGACTGGCCCTAAAAAGGAACCATTATATCCATATGTCTCTGTTTTAGTTCCCTTAAGGATTTCTGTCGTTCCTTGTTGAGCAGTAATATCAACAATTCCATTTTTAGGTTCAATAATAGGTGGAAGCGCAAGCTCATTTTCCCCAGTTGAATTATTTAATGCTAATGGATTGTTATGACTCGCATGACCATTTTCCATGCTACTATTTTTATTATCCATACCCTCCATGTTTTTCATTTCTTCATCACTCATATTGGAATGGTCCATACCAGACATAGTAGAATGGTCCATATTTGAATTATTATTAGATTCCGAATTACCCGCACTACATCCCCCAATTATAATAGCGCCTACCAATAATGAAGCAATCAAAAGTTTAGATTTCATTATGTTTCCTCCTTTTATTCTTTACATAGGCACTATAACAAAGAAGTATGGAGAAATTATGGATTTGTAATTAAATGAGACAAGTATTAACCACTCTATCTAAGAAAACTTTGATATGACTTTTTTTACTTCTTAACTTTCCAAATCAAAATGATAATTGACATTAATAAGATACTTATTACAATTTTCCCTATTAAATTTACTTGCATAAAACCATATACGGCTCCTGCTTCAAAGATTAAGGCTGGTATTTTTCCAATAGTACTAGCAAGCGCAAATGTGCCTAAAGATACCTTAGAAAATGCACTAGTAAAAGTCACAAGACCTGATGACATAAAAGGTAAAATCCTTAAACTGACAATTATCCAAAATGCATCAGACCCTTCCAACTCCTTTAATTTTAAAAGTTTAGGATGTAATACGAACGGTCTTTTCCATTTATTGATTCCTTTTCTATATAAAATAAAGCTAATAACTGCACCAAGTGATTCACCGATAATAGAAATCAACAAACCGTTGAATACGCCAAAAAACACAAGGTTAGTAGCTGTAACAAAAACACTTGGTAGTACACCTATAATACTAACCAAAGTATTTATCATTAAACTAACCAAAATTGCAAATAATCCAGATTGTTCAAGTAATTGAAGTAATTTTTCTTCCATGATCAAACGCTATCTTTTTTAACCTATTACTTGCATATAATGAACTATTGTTAATAAACAACAACTGCCTGTTCGCCTAATGCTTCATAGCTATTAAAAAATGCTCCCTTATCCAATGTTATCAATCCCTTACGTGGATCCATTACTTCCACAGTCGTATTTCCCACAGATAATAGTACCATTGTATGTAAATTTTGATACATTTGATGGTACTCACCTGTTTCTTCCATAATCCATCCCCCTTTAACCTTTGGTGGTGAGAGGTCCAATGTTACCCATATAATAACTGGTATTCCCTGTCTAATATAATTTGTTATTTCTTTTATTGTACTTCCACTACTATTTTTTGCATGTAAATCTAACTTTCTCTCGGTGATAAAATTATTAGCTGCTTTGACAATTGGTTCTGCAAAAACATATGTACCCGTTTCTAGATTGCTTGGCTCGCCGCCATATGCTTGATTAGGATTTGGCCCATACTTTTTTTTCATTTTGTATTCAAACGATTGTTTAGGTAAATAATTTTGATCCATTTCTAATTTAGATGTTTCTGCACCATAGTAATTAAGTACTGCTGTAAGAGTAGTTATTTCACACCCATTTGGTAATTCAGGATTTTGTAGAATTACAGGAACTCCAAATCCTTTATTATGATTTACTGCATATGTTTGCACTAATATGGATTGTGTAGATGACGTATACGTAAATTTTTTCTCTGTTAAATAAATTCCTGTTGTAAAATTGTTTGGATTCCCTACTTTTACTGTATAGGTTTCATTCGGTTGCAAATTATTAAATTGAGCCTCACCTTTATTCAAACTAATTGTTGAATCTATTTCTTTCCCTTCTTCATTAAGTAACACCACATATAGATCATTAAGTGGATCTCCACTAAAAAATTCAACGGTTAACACTGTTATGGTATTCAAGTTTGTATTTTCATTTGTACAACCCTCTAAAATAACTGCTAATAATCCTAAAGTGAAAATAATTCCAAACTTTCTAATGCCCCATACCTCCTCCCGTTATTATTACATGATTCAAAATGAATATAACGAATAATTATGGAGAAATTATGGATTAAAATTAAAATGGATTTTTAGAATTTCTACATAAAAAAAAGATGTTCCATTTGTCAAAATTGACTTGACTCGTCGAACATCTCTGAGTATTTAATTTTTACGGAGTAGATCATCACTTTCCGTTAGCCATTTATGAATTGTTACTTTTACACCAGGAGTAGAAGTGTAGTCAACCATATACACAGTTATTTCTTCTGTGGAATTGATTCCTCTTTCATCTCCTTCATTTTGTCTTCGCTGCACATGCAATGTAACAATTTTTGAATTACCCAAAATTGACTTTAGTGATATTAAGAATCATTATTTAGTCTGGTAGAATTAGTTCCATATAATTCTTTATATCTTGTTCTTTCATTTCTCCAGTGATTATTTTTTCTATTTTCCCCTCAGAATTAATAAGAATAGTCGTTGGTAATGGATTGATATTATATGCTTCCATTACACTTTTATTTTTATCTATTAAAACTGGAAAAGTTAGACCTTTTCGGTCAATATAATTTTGAACCACGAAGTCGGATTCTGCTATATTTATAGCTAATACCTGTATACCCTTTTCTTTATAATCATTATAATATCTATCTATAATTGGAAATTCTCTTTCGCAAGGTTTGCACCAAGTACCCCAAAAGTTTAAAAAGACGCCTTGTCCTTTGTATTCTTCCAAATTATGTTTATCACCATGCATATCAACTAGAGTAAAATTTGGAGCATCGTCCCCTATTTTTAATACTTCATTTTTATCTTGCGTTAAAGTTGTATAGACTGTGAAGAATATTGCCCCAAATAACACAATTAATATAATTGAACGCATAAGAAATCTTCTCTTTTTTTTATCCATAATGAAGTTAGGCTCCTTCCTCTCTTATATATGTAAAACTAGAAACCAGTAAATCCTCCAAAAATCGGTGTTAAAAACGCAATAATTTTAGTCATCATATCAAAGTATAATAAAACCCCCATCACAATCATTATTGCACCACCTATTTTCATAAACAGTCCATTTTTTCTTTGAAGAAACTTCATTTTTCCGATAAATAAAGACATTATTAGGAAAGGTATAGAGAAACCTAGCACATAAAATAGCATGTACAACATGCCCTTCCCAGGATCAGACACGCCTAAAGCTATTACTCCTGCAAGAATTGGTCCAGTACAAGGTGTCCATCCAGCTGCAAAACCCATACCAATAAGTACCGAACCAAAATATCCTTTGGGCCTTTTTTTAAAATGAATCTTTTTTTCAGATTGTAAAATATCGATTTTAAAAAAACCTAGAATAACTAATCCAAAAAAGACCATGATAATTGCTCCAATTTGTCTTAGGAACTCTTTATACTGAATAAAAATCTGTCCGATAAAAGAAGTTGAAAAACCTAGTGCCATAAAAATAATAGAAAAACCAAGTAAAAAAAGCAGGGTATGTATCAGAGATTTTCGCCTCAAAATCCCTTTTTCTTCTTTCAGTTCATTAAAGGATATTCCTGTTACATAAGATAGAAAAGCTGGATACAATGGTAATGAACAAGGTGATACAAATGATAATAATCCAGCACCAAATGCAAGAAGTAAATTTAATTGCTCTAACAAATACGCTCACTCAACCTTTCTATAGTCCATTTGAAAATAAAGTATAGACTATAAATATGGAGAATATATGCATATGCAGCGTGATATAAGAATTAGAATTTTATTGTTAGCTTTCAAATTGAACATTAATCTAAATAGGGATTAAAAATAAAAAATGAGCCGTGTTTCAACTTTAGAAACACAGCTCATTTTTTATGCTAATTCCAAACATTGAAAAAATCTTTAATTATATTCCTAGTCTAAGGATTAAAGCATAATCTAACAAGCATATTAGATACGAATCATACATATATTGATTTTAGTATTTCATTAAAACAAAAATCTATTATTCTATTCATGATGGAATTATATTAAATTTTCTATAAAGATAGGATGATGACAATTATTGAAAAGTCGGTTCTTGCTATGGTTATTTTACGTGTATTGTCTGGGAGTATTGAAGTAAGTGCTGGATTGTTGATGCTAAAGTTAAATAATCTAGAAAAAGCATTTTATATTAATACAATGCTTGCTTTGGTTGGTCCAACAGTTTTAATCGTAACGACAGCAATTGCATTATTTGGACTAGCAGATAAAATACCTGTGACAAGAATCGTTTGCTTATTTACGGGTATAACACTTATTATTATTAGCTCACATATTAAGTAAAAATAAAACATTACTAAAATTCACCAAAATCATACAAGTGTCAGAATATGAGTTTGACGAAAAAATAATCTTCACAACCTTTTGGATCCAAGTTATCTTCTGTATCTTTATAGCATGGTTCCATTCATAATCTTTGTTAAACTCTTTTATGAATCACCTAACATGTTCATTAAATTACTGTAGCGTGTGACGACGCTGCTTTTTTTTATGTATAATTAGCCTTTATTTGCACAAATTTATATTGAGTGTATCGCACGCACTTATACGGTTGTGGCGTTGGTTGACCGTCACGACCTCCCTCAATAAGGGTTACATTATCTCAGTAACCCTTTTATAAATTCTATTCTGATCAGGTAGTTTTCTACTTTGGACTAACCTTAATTAAACCTTTACGACCACTAACCCTATTGGTAAAGATGTTCCTCTATCTTTGATTTTTTCTGTACCAGCTCATTCATATAGTTAAGGAACACCTATTTCCTCATAATTTCAAATCTCCTGCATCCTTCCCTATATATTATGGAATCTGCTTTTATTTATATATATCTTTAATCTACATGGTTTGCACAGCACGCAACATCAGAATGAACATCTTCTAAAACCGTATCAAACATTTCAAGAAGTTCGCGAATACGCTCATTTCTCAAACTATAGTAGCAATATTTTCCTTCATTACGACCAACAATAATGCCACACCCTTTTAAACAGGCTAAGTGTTGAGAGATATTAGACTGATTCCCCTTTAATTCCTCGACGATTTGAGATACTGTCTTCTCTTTCTCTTTGATACACTCTAAAATTTGAAGTCTTACCTTGTTTGAAAATCCATGAATTAGTTTAATTTTTAAGTCAATATTTTTTTCTGTCACAAAATCTCCTCCAATTCATATTAGACTTAGCTAATATGTTTTGATATGATCATATTCGATATCACTAATATGTGTGTCAAACATACTAGCACTACCTAATATGTCTGTCAAAAATTTTAAAAAATATGGGTCTCTCTTCAGCTAATAAACGTAGGCATCCTCAAGTTAGATTTATTACTGTCTGAAAAGGAATATTAGATTAAATTTGGGACAGGTTTCGCAACTGGCTGGACACTTGTAATAATGGCTTTAGGGCTAACAAACCCTGATAAAGGCTTATTATACATACTTATTAATGTACTTGGTTTTTCAATTTCCTTTCTTAAGCTGTCTCAAATTACGTTTCTTCCAAAAAGAAGCCATTTATGATTATTGATTTTAATGGGATTTTATTATATTTTGACATGATGACAAAGATTATTGCGTGGGTCACTCCTATTTTCGGAGGGGACACAGGATTTTAGAAGTTCATACGCTCTGTAGAAAGGCTGGATGTAGCATTGAATAATACGTGGAACAAAATTATTTATAAAATTGGCTCTTCCTTTTACGATAAATTTTTTAATACAGGTACTTTTTTAAAGACCAGAAAGAGGATTTTTCAAGAAGTACCTTTTCAGCGTAAACAAAAAATCCTCTATGTAGGTATTGGTACTGGGGCTGATTTAGAATTAATCAACTATGTTGATTATGATATAACAGCCATTGATTATTCTCCTGATATGCTAGCGAAAGCTCAACATAAATTCGAGCACTCTTCTATCAATTTTTTAGAAATGGATGCTCAAAAAATGTCTTTTGCAGATGAATCATTTGACTATATTGTAGCTAGTTTAATACTTTCGGTGGTTCCTAATGAAAATAAATGCTTTGAAGAGATGATAAGAGTTTTAAAGAAGGATGGTAGAATTCTTATTTTTGATAAATTTGCTCCTAAAAATCAAAAATTAACGCTAACAAAGAAATTGGTAAGGCCATTTATAAGTATGTTAGGAACAGATATTGGTAGAAGTTTTGAGGAGCTGTTTAAACAAAATGATCAAAGGCTCAGAATTATAAGAGATGAATCTGTTATGTTAAAGGGTATGTATAGATATATTGAAGTTCTTAAACTCTCTTAGCTAATCATTAAGGGCATAGCTGCACTAGCAGTTAACGTTTTGGAGAAACTCATCAAGAAGCTCAAGCATCTTATCAAGAGTTTAAAAAACAACAATCAGCCAACTTGAATTGGCTGATTGTCTTAGTAATTGAACAACCCTATAAATGTTAAATACCATGTACTATCGATTTAAGTCTCCCGTGATAAATTGTTACTCTATTTGTTTTTTCATGAGTTGTTTTGAAAAGTTAAAAGATCGAATTTCGCTAACAAATGTAGAACCTAATAAAAATACCCCTCCGATAATTTGCACTAGGGTCATTTGCTCTTGCAATATCATTGCAGAAATCAATATTGCTACAAAAGGATCGACATAACTTAGCATCGCAATACTCTGCCCTTTCAATTTTTCCATTCCAGAGAAAAACAACCAAAATCCAATTCCTGTATTAACGATACCTAAAATTAAAATAAAAGGAATAGATGCGCTTGATAATCCAAAAATCCCAAAGCCTTCTGTCAAAAAAACATATGGCAGCAGTAATAATGCAGTCGTTCCAAGTTGAATAATGGTCAGCTCTAGCTTGTCCATCTCTTTAATAAATTTGTTTAAAAGTAACAATGCCGCATAAAACGCAGCTGCCATCAATCCAAAGGTAAGTCCAAGGAAATCATCTGATTCCGTTGCACTCACCCCTTCTCCTACAATCATTATCATACCGATAATTGCTATGACAATGCATATTATTTTCTTTATGGATAATTGTTCCCTAAGTACAACAGGTGAAAGAATCATTACAAATACTGGTGCAAAGTAATATCCTAGTGTGGCATTGGCAAGTGATGTGTGGTCGTAGGATTGATAGAGAAAAATCCAGTTTCCTCCCAATGCAACGCCTGAGAGAAACAAAAATAAAGCATTCGATTTCACTAAATTCCAGGATATTTTTTTCTTCATTATGGAGAAGATGAAGAATAAAAATAAGCATCCTAGTAAACTACTTAGTAAAGCTCTTTCACTCGCCGCTAAATCAATGTAACGCACAACTAAACCGATTGTGCCAAAAATAATCATTGATACGATAAATTGAAATTTAGATTTCATGGCCTACTCCCCTAACCTACCGCAATTTAATAGGAACTATTAGGTGTTTTTTCCGTCCTTTCCTTCCACTCCCTTTCAACTTGCTTTTGTAATGGGAATAGCATAGCATACTTATATGTATTACAAAATTGAATGTTTGTCATGCTATACATAACAAAATAGCATGCAAGGGGGATAGCGTTATGAATATCCAAAAATATATGGCCTTTGTCAAAGCAGTAGAATATGGGAGCTTTACAAGAGCTGCCGATGCATTAAACTATACACAGTCTGGTATCAGCCGTATGATCAACGATTTAGAAATAGAATGGGGAATTTCCCTTTTTGAACGAGGTCGTGCCGGAATCAGTTTAACATCCGATGGCTTAAAGTTACTGCCCCAATTACAGCGTATATGTAATGAGCATGAAATGTTAATGATGCAGATCGAAGACTTACATGATATCCAATCAGGAATCATCCGAATTGGTACATTTTCTAGTGTAGCAACACATTGGCTACCTCATATGATCAAATTCTTTAAGCAGGATTATCCAGGGATTGATTTCGAGTTACTCTTAGGAGATTACACCGAAATCGAAAGCTGGATTATCGAAGGTAGGGTCGACTTTGGATTTTTACGACTACCAACAAAAGCTAAAATGGAAACAATCTTTGTAGAACAAGACCGTTTGTTGGTAGTTATTCATCAGGATCATCCTCTTGCTGATTGCGATAAATTTCCTATAAGTGAACTATTGACCAGTCCATTCATGCTTTTAGAAAAAGGCGCAAAAGCTGAAATCTCCGAAATTTTTGAAAAACACAATATCTCGCCGCACATTTCTTTTACAACATGGGACGACTATGCCATTATGTCAATGGTGGAAAACGGGTTGGGAATCAGTATATTACCTGAACTGATTTTAGAACGCATTCCTTACCAAATTATCGCGAAAGAGCTTGAGATCCCTGCTTTTCGAACTATTGGAATTGCGATGAGAGAGCAAAAATCGCTGTCACTTGCAGCAAAGAGATTTATAGAATATTTATCCTATAGAAAGAGAAAATAAGAAGTTTAGCTATTATTTTGCACTACTATAAAAAGCGTATTCGAAAAAATCTCGAATACGCTGCATTAATCTTCCACCGCTTCTAAATAGCCTTGCTGTAAACATGTATCCGTCATAAACTGCTTTATCCCTGCATCAAATGACAATTTGATCGTGCTACTTGTGACCTCCAAAATTTTCCCCTCTCCAAACATCACACGCTTCACCTTTGAGCCAACGATTAACGCTGACTCCGTTGTAATTGTCTGATCATTACGGTATTGCTTCAATGCTTTTCTCGGACTTTTCGACGCTTTCTTTGGTAATTCCTGAGGAGAAACGATTTGCTTTAACGCCTTCATAAATATTGATGGCACCACACTTGCTTTAAAGCGCTTGCTGTACGAAATTAATTCCAAATGGCAAATTGCACGTGTGATACCGACATAAAAGAGCCTTGTTTCTTCCTCTATTGCTTCTTCCGTCTCAGTAGGTAAAATCCCATCAATTAAGTCAATCAAATACACACGATCAAATTCCAAGCCTTTTGAACTGTGTATGGTTGTTAATGTAATGGCATTCATTTCATTTTTCAGATGAGATGTACGTGCTAAATTTTCAAGGTACTTCAAACGACCAGCAAATTCAGTCATCGTCGACGTATGGCGAGCAATTAGTCCAAGTACATCCACAATATCTAGTAAATTTTCATAATTAAAACCGAGGTCCTCGCTCATTTTCTTTAAGGCACGCTCATAACCAAAGTCATAACGGATATGCTCTAGCATGGCTGTTGGTGTTGTTTGATCAAATTGAATGCTATCATACGTTTTGCGAATTCGCTTAATATATTCAGGCTGATAATCCTTTAATTCCACATGCTCTAGCAATAGTGTGAATACACAGCCATCCTCCGGTACTTTCTGCAGTGCCTTTAATTGCGTTGGTGTAATATAAGCATTCATTTTTCTGTAAACTTTTTCAAATATCGAGATATTTTTTGTATTGTATGCTAGACGCATGAAGTTCATTATATCCTCCACAACCCAATGCGTAAAAAAGCGAATGGTGGAATCTTTCATATAGAAAGGCAAGCCCGCTCTGTCTAACGCGTCCATAAGAGGAATGGCTGACGTATTATTTCGATATAAAACAGCCGTTGAGCCACGCTTAGACAAGCTTTTTAACTGATTCACTACATATTTGGCCTGTAAGCTGTAATTCTCTAGGATTTTAAACGAGATTGGCTCTGCTACAGGATTCTGCGTAAACATCTGTTTGTTATATCGTTTTTTATTTCGCTGAATGAAAAGGTTGGCTGGCTCTACAATCGAGGCAGATGAACGATAATTTTGTGTCATTAGTAAAACACGTGCCTCTGGATAAATCTTTTGGAAATTCAACAAATAATCTGGCTCTGCACCGCGCCAGCTATAAATGGCCTGATCCTCATCGGCAACGACGCATAAATTTTGATGGACAGCGACAAGCTTCTCGATGATCGCATGTTGAACAGGCGATGTATCCTGACTTTCATCCGTTAAATAAAAATCGTATCGACGTTGATATTGCGCCAACACCTCTCGATTTTTCGTAAAAATATCATTCGCCATTAACAGCATATCGTCAAAATCAATGAGCAATCGGTCACTAGCTGTGCGCTTATATTCCTCATAATGCTGTAAAATCTCGACTTTTCTTGGCACCTTAACTTCTGCAATTGCCCATTCCTGTTCTGGCAGCATTTTATTTTTGATGAACGTTATGTACGTCAGTAGCTCGTCTAACTGATCTTCCGTAATTTTGGAGCCATTTAATTGTTCAAAAATCTCACGAAGCACTCGTTTTTTTGACATTACACCAGGCCCGTCCGCTTCTTCGATAATCCCGTACGAAATGCCCTGACGTTCAAGTGTCTGCCGCACAACTTGAAATGCTAAACTATGAATCGTCGAGAAATCAACTGGTGGCAAATGCGGAAAAAACTTTGCAAAACGTGCCTTCATATCATTTGCTGATGCCTTACTAAACGTAACAGCCTTTATGCGAGCAGGCTTGACACCAAGCGCCTCGATCATATAGCCAATACGCATAATAATCGTCGTCGTTTTTCCTGAACCAGGAGATGCCAATAGTAGCAGCGGTCCATTCGTTTGCAATACGGCCTGCTTTTGCACATCATTTAGATAAACGCCAAGTGAACGCTCCTTTTCTTCAAAAAATGCTTTTTGCGCTCCATTCATATCATTTACTCCGTTCTAAAAAAATCTATTTTCTATTATACCAGATGATACTGATTAACTTCTTAAGAGCATTTAAGCAACTAAGCTCGACTACTACTCATTCGAGTGATCTTAGCTGTTAAGGAAATTGTTTGCCTCTTCATCATTTTTAGATCTTATCAAAAACAAAAAAGCGTATATACAAAATGTACAACGCTTTTTAGTAGCTCGTTAGTGAAATTTTTTATTTGGCTATCCATTCATATTGAATATCAGCTAAATTCTCTTCATTTTCATGTCCTCTCCCTATGATTTTAAATCCATGTTTTTCATAAAATCGTTGGGCATTTTCATTAACCTCAAATGTGTATAAAGTTAATCGTCCATTTGATTGTGCTTTTACTTTATCTAGTAATGTATGACCTATGCCCATCCCTTGATAGTCAATATGAATATATAGTTGGCTTATTTCTTCTTCGTTATAGGCAATCATGCCAACTACTTTTTCATCCATTAACGCTAAATCGATGTGAAACTGCTCAGCTAATAGATGATTTAAGAAATATACATGACTTTCAAAGGTATGAATTTCTTTTTGACCAATCGCCTGTTCCTTACTATCTCGCCACATAGCAACTGTTTGTTCAGCGTATTGGGGGGTATATTGCGTTATAATTATTTTGTGTTGGTTCACTACGATGCCTCCTTAAGCATAATGTAAAAAATAGATCTTATGAAAAATACTTGGTTGGATTCCTAAATCCTGATTGCATACGACCTTTAACAATGCAATATACTTTAAATCAAATATCTTACATTCAAGCCTAAACCTATGTAGTTTGTATTTGCTCACATCTTCTGGAAAAATATAAGACATTCCTGTATGCTTCAATTTTTAATCGACTACAATAATTATTTTCTCGTCTTGTCAATCTCGTAATTCAAACAGCGTGATAGCCCTTTTATAAACCACCTGCTATCATTATCAATTACTTCCTACCCTATTTTGAACCGTAGATTTAAATTTGGATAATTTTCATTCATACTATACTCCTTAATAAAGTAAAGCACATTACTTGAAGAATTAAATGTAAGTTCTACGGATAAAAAAACATCTTCCACTCACACTAATGGTGGAGGTGAGATGAAAATGGGAAATAATAAACATAAAAATAATAAAACGCAAGACAACAAAAAACAGCAGAATCAAAATCAAAATGCTAACAATGAACGTAAAAACAGAGAAGAGTTTGCTGAAGAAGTAGATTTCAGTCAAATTCAAAATAAAAACAAACGTTAATCATACTATCATGTGAAGAAACCCTAATACTCACTACAGTAAAGATGGGTATTGGGGCTATTTTTATAATCCATTATTACAGCATTTTACGGCTCAAACCCAGCCTGACTTATATAAACATGATTTTCTGGAAAGATTTCAATAAATCGGTTGTATACTTTTTTTATTACATCTGGTCCATACCATTCTTCTAAACCAAGTTGGTCATATTTTTTCTCAATCTCAAGTTTTCTTGTGCGTTTTCCACCACTGCCATCTCCCATGAAGTAGTCATCTATACATATCCGATCGACGAGTTGCTTCAATTTCAAAGGAAAATATTCTCCACTTGGTAAAATGGGAGCGATAGCAACTTGGGTCGGTATGTCCGCAGCTGCTAATTTTTCCAATGTCTTAAAACGCGCTTGGATTGGAGGTGCCATTGGCGTAAAATGTTTACGTATCGTTTCCGAATCTGTCTCCATTGTCATACTTACCCGCACTTTTTCTTTAAATTGTCGCAGCAAATCAATATCTCGACTGACAAGTGGACTTCTCGTCTGGACAAATAAGAAATCAGGGGGATCCTCTAGCATAACCTCTAGTAAAGATCGCGTCACTTTTTCCTTATGCTCTATTGGCTGATACGGGTCTGTACTTGAGGACATAAAAATGGTTACAGGCCCTTTGGCTTTGGCACGATGAAGCTCCTTTTTTAATACATTCGCCGCACCGTTTTTAACATCGACCCAACTACCCCATTCCCCTTCTCGAAAAAGAGATACAGGCATTTGACGTACATAGCAATAAGAACATCCAAATGAACAGCCTGTATAAGGATTGAGCGAATGCGTATAGCCAGAAAGAAAGCCAGTTCCTTTATTCAAAATGGTTTTTGGATGCTTATAGAATAATTCGCTTTTCATACGAAACCTCCATTCCATGTAAAGCAAGTATTACGCATTGCTAGATGAACCTCGCTTTTCAAGTTCCAAGAGCAATTTCTTCATTGCTAATCCGCCCCGATAGCCTGTTAAAGAGCCATTCTTTCCTGTTACACGATGGCACGGTACAGTAAGTAACACTGGATTAGCCCCAATAGCCGCCCCAACAGCACGAACAGCTGCTGGTTTATTAATAGCATGGGCAATGTCTGAATAGGATTTCGTCTGCCCATACGGAATTTCACAAAGTGCTTGCCAGACTGCTAGCTGAAATGGCGTACCTACGTACTCAAATGGGATAGTAAAGGTTTTCCTCTTTCCTGCTAGATACTGAATGATTTCATTGACATAGGGTTCAAGCTTTTCCTCATCTTCAACAAAAGGACTTCCTGGAAAGCGTTTCTTCGCCCATTCAAACATTTCCTCGATTGGTTTGTTCTGTGAACCTACAAACACAAGGCCCTTGGAGGTAGCAGCAATATAAAAATGCCAATCCTCAAACTTGAGTAAAGACCAAAAAAGGGTTGGTTTATTTTTTATTTCCATCATTCATTTCCTCCATTTTTCTCATTTGACGAAATTGCGCTGGGGTCAGACCTGTTTTCTTTTTAAATAAAGTAATAAAATAGGGTGCATTCGCCATACCCACACATAGGGCAATATCGCCTATTGCTTTATTCGTCTCAATCAAATACTTTTTAGCCGCGTGTACGCGAACTTGTTGTATATACTCAATGGGCGTCAAGCCTTTTATCTTTTTAAATGTTCGATGCATATGATAGGGACTCCCATGACAAATCATTGCTAATGATTCGAGCGTTAATTTTTCAGCGAAATTTTGATCAATGTATGCTGTGATAATATCAACCCACTCGCTATCAGGCAAATTTTCATTAGTAGGCTTGCAACGTTTACAAGGGCGAAAATTTGCACGGAGTGCTTGTTCTGCGGATGCAAAAATACATACATTCTCTTTTTTCGGAACGCGAGACTTGCAGGATGGTTTACAGAATATCCCTGTTGACTTGACAGCATAAAAAAATTGATTGTTGTACGCTGTATCATTCGTGATAATGGCTTGCCATTTTTCATCTGTCATCATTTCTACATTATTCAAAATATCATTTTCATCATTCATAGGATCCAGCATTTATCTCACCTCTCCTTACAATATACTCCCTAAAAATTCACAATGTACAATTCTAGATATGGAATAGCAAGATATTGAAGTTTTTTTATTTAGAATCGTGAAAAATGATGCCAAGACCGTATCGTTCTCCAGCAGTAATCGTACTTACTCCATGACGAACCGTATGTTTATAATATCCCCTTTTCCCTAGAACAGGTCTATGGTTTGTAGGAAAGATGAGCGCACTGCCTTGATCTAACGTAATGACATGTCCCCTACTCTGAGCACGTGGAATTTGTTCCACTAGGAGTGATTCTCCACCAAAAAAGTTTTGTTCGCGTTGATTTAATACAAATACTACTTGAAACGGGAAAAACACATCGCCATATAAATCTTGATGCAAACAATTAAAGCCACCTGTTTCATACTTTAAGAGTAACGGTGTCGGTCTAGTTTGTTCATATTCTTCACAAGTGTTCAAAAAATCTTGAAGCTGAGCTGGAAACTGTGCTGTTTTCTTTAAATAACCTAACCATCGATTAGCTGTTTTGGCCAATTCTTGATAAAAGGACTCTCTTAAACTTTGGATAATTTCAGGCAATGGATAGGAAAAATATTTGTATTCTCCCTCCCCAAAGCGATACCTCGTCATATTAATGGTCGTTCTATATGGCTCTTCCGTACTATACAACCCTATTAAGAATTCACATTCCTCTTTTGTTAAAATTACTGGAAGCTTTGCAAATCCTTGTTTATCTAGTTCATGTTGAATGGAATCCCACTCCAAGCTGCCAACACGTGTTTGAATATCTTGGACCATTTTTATTCCCTCCTTAGCCTTCTTAATAACTAACACTATAACCTCATCAATAGAAAAAAATAAGGCGTTTAGAATGGAATAGCAAGATAACAAAATGAGTAAAGCTACTTTTATGATAAAGTAAACTAACAAACTGTGTATGTTGAAAAGGAGAATGAAAAAGTGATATGGCATGACGTTGACGATGTGATGATCATTACCTTACCAGCAAATTTTGATATGCATGCAAATCTAGGCTATTTAACAAGAGAAAAAAATGAATGCCTGTATGAAATAGAGAACAATATCATCACAAAAGTGATAGCCATTGGAGAAATGCAGTCTTTAGTACAGATAAGCGTAATCGATAATCAACAAATGGTTGTTCAATTCCTAAATGGTTCTAGGCCTATTGAAAAGGGGGAGCGGGAAAAAATTGCAACATATATACTTGAATGGTTTGATCTTGATAACGATTTAACGCCATTTTATGAAATGGCAAATGCAGATCCATTACTTAAAATACCTGCCCAAAAATTTTATGGATTACGAGTTATCGGCATTCCCGATTTATTTGAAGCGTTATGCTGGGGTGTTTTAGGGCAACAAATCAACCTTGCCTTTGCCTACTCTTTAAAGAGACAATTTGTAGAAAGCTTTGGCGATTCTATCGAATGGAAGGGTAAAAAGTATTGGGTCTTCCCTCCGTACGAACGAATTGCACAGTTAGAACCTACTGACCTAGCAGCTATTAAAATGACGGTTAAAAAAAGTGAATATATCATTGGCATTGCAAGACTAATGGCAAACGGAGAATTATCGAAGGAACAATTAATGAAAATGAATTTTAAAGAGGCAGAAAAAAGCTTAATCAAAATACGAGGAATCGGACCTTGGACAGCCAATTACGTGCTAATGCGCTGCCTAAGGTTTCAGACGGCTTTTCCAATCGATGATGTAGGTCTGATTAATTCAATAAAAACATTACGTAATATGAACCAAAAGCCTACGAAAGAGGAAATTTTAGCGCTCTCGATACCATGGAAAAACTGGGAATCCTACGCTACCTTCTATTTATGGCGTGTTCTTTACTAAATATCATCACCTTGATTTGAGCATGTTTTGAAAAAATGAACTAAAACATGCTCTTACGTAGGTATGTTTTATGCTTCTACAAAAGCACAATGGATGAACAATCGCAATGGACACAGAATTCTTATAGCTGTAATTCTTTAATACAATCCATGGTTGTTTTTATAAACTCTTTGACAGCGGGAAGGGGTTGCTTCTTTGAGCGAGTAATGATGCTTATTTCTCGGAAAGGTTCGGGTAAGAGAGGTTTTACAATGGTACCTGCTAAATTATAGGGTAAAGCTAGTTCTGGTATGATTGTAATGCCTAATCCTTCACGTACCATTGCAATGATTGTTTGATTTTCTTCCACATTAAACTCTATGTTTGGGGATACCTCTTGTTCCTGTAAAAACTTCTTAACACTCACTTCACATCCTAGCTGAGGCATAATAAAAGCCTCCCCTTGAAGTTCTTCCGCTTTTACTTGTTCATTTATGGCAAGATGATGATGAATCGGTACGATTGCTACTAATCTATCTCTTACTATGGTAGTAGCCTCCAAATGATCCATAGGGTTACTTAAAGATGTAAAACCTATATCCACTTTCCCCTCTTCTACCCAACGTGTAATTTGGTCATAGCTCCCCTCATAAAAGTTTATTTCAATTCCCTTAAACTCTCCTTTAAACCGTGATATGATCGTTGGCAACACTTTTGAAGCGAAACTTGAAAAGCTGCCAATATTTATTTTTCCGTTTTGTATTCCTAAAATAGAAGCGGCTTCTTGTTTAATACTTTCTGCTTCAGATAAGATATTTCTCATATTGTTGATGATACGTTCTCCACTATCTGTTAACGAGATGCCATTTCTTCCTCTATTCAAAAGTTTAATACCGAGTTCTGACTCTAATGAAGCGATATTATGGCTTATGCCCGATTGTGTCATCGCCAATATTTCACCTGCTTTTGTGAAATTTCCAATATCGACTACTTTGACGAATATTTCTATTTGCAAAAGGTTCACAAACTAACCTCCGTATAAGATTTAACTTTCCATTCGACTTCCTCATGTTTAAGATTAAAAACATGAATTTTACTTATCAATTCTATCATACTACAATAATCTTAGAATGAAGGAGGAGATAGCAATGAAAAAAGTGGTAGAGTTTTTTTATGTTGATGCATTCACCACAGAAACGTTTGGAGGAAATCCGGCTGGTGTCATACCTCATGCTGAAAATTTAACAGATGAGGAAATGCTAAACATAGCCAATGAATTAAACCTTTCGGAAACGGCCTTTCTTTTACCATCAACAAATGTAAATGCAGATTATCAAATAAAATATTTTACTCCTACAAAAGAAGTTGACTTTTGCGGTCACGCTACGTTAGGTACAGCATGGTTAATGGCTAATAAGTACAATTGGATTGATAAGGACGAGAAAATAATCTTTGAATCAAACATTGGACTAATTCCTGTAAAATGGATTACGGAAAACAATCACTTAAAGAGCGTGTCCATGACTCAAGTACGTCCCCATGTAAAAAGTATAGACATTAGCCCTGAAGTCGTTGCGGACCTTGTGGGTTTAGATGAAACGGACATTGATGATCGATACCCGATAAAAATAGCGAACACAGGGGTCCCACATCTTATGGTTCCCGTTAAAACACGTCAAGCAATTGATCAAGCAGAACCTAAATTAAATGAGCTTAAAAAGATGAACAATCATTTTAACATATCAACCACTCACCTCTTTACCTTTGACACAAATGGGGAATTTGATATTTATACAAGAGATTTTTGCCCAAATATAGGGATCGATGAAGATCCAGTTACAGGGGCAGCAAACGGTGCATTAGGTGGTTATTTATATCTAGAAAATATACTAGCTCCACAAGAAAAACATCAATTAGTAATTGGACAAGGCCATACGATTAATAGACCTGGAACTCTTTATGTCACGATTACACCTGATGGGGAGAACGCTGTTATTGAAGTAGCGGGAGCAGCAGTTGTTTCAATAGAGGGAAAAATACTTTTATAATACTATTTTTCTGAATTTTCTGTGTTAATCATCATCATAAAATAAACTTCTCTAAATTCTTCACTTAAATTTAGAGAAGTCTTATTTATGCCAAATAAAGTGGTTAGTTTAATGCATTTAAATGCGTTTTTAAGTATTGCAAAAATGGTTGCTCCATGAGATCGGTTTTTCGAGAGCAAATAAATAAACTTTGCTGAATAGCTGCCTGCTCAACATACACTTGAGCAAGTTTCCCGTTTATTATACTTTCAGCCACACTATAGGACGGAGCTAAAGTCATGCCGTACCCCGCTTCCACTACTTTTATGGATTCGTGCAAGCCCTGCATTTGAAGCCCTAATTTAGGTAATGGCGCATTAAATGTGTAAAAAATGGACTCCAATAAATCGAGTGTCGAGCTACCACGTTCCCGATAAATAAAGTCCTCGTTCGATAATTCATAGATGGAGACCGTTTGATTTGCTAGAGGATGTGAAGGATGGACTATAAACCAAAACGGGATATTCAATACCTTTTCAAATTGTAAATCTTCATGACCAATTTTACTTTGAACGACAAAGCCAAAATCTACTTCATAATTCAGAACTTGCTCCTCCACAGATTGAACATTGCCTAACGATACAAAAAATTCAATTTGAGGATGCGCAAGCTTGTATTTAGCGATGATAGGCGGAAGAATATAATTAATAGGGATGTAAGAGGACGCAATATGTATTTTGTCTTCCTTTGCTAAAAACTTACCAAGCTTCTCATCGATTTGTGCTTCTAAGTAAAATAAACGCATGCCTTGCTCGTATAAAAACTTCCCCTCTGGCGTTAATTGAATTCCACGCCCTTTACCTTCAATCAATTTTGCCCCTATTTCATTCTCTAATTTTCGAATTTGTATGGTAACAGCAGGTTGACTTAGTAGCATACTATTCGCCGCTGCAGTAATTCCCCCAAGCTTGGCTACATTCGTAAAGATCCTCAATGCATGTAAATTCATTCCATTCCAACCTTTCTATCCATAAATAATATTTATGAATAAGCAATAATTATATATTTGTTTTATGTATAGTTTACCAGTAATTTAAGTATTGAGGTGATTGAATGGAAATTTTACTACAGGAATGGTTAACAGTAAAAGGAGTTATTTTATTTACAATTGGTTTACTCGCAGCCATAATAGGCGTTCTTTTTGGTGCAGCAGGCTTTATTTTGATGCCTTCATTGTTGCTCGTCGGCATTCCAATTCACACAACCGTTGCTGTTAATAAATTTGCGACAGGCTTATCAGCCCTATCAAATGTTGTTTCATTTGTCATAAAAGGACATTTATCTGTAAAAAAGTATTTTTCTTTCATGTTTGTTGCTAGTATAGGTGGGGTATTTGGGGCATTATTCGCAATCCTCTTATCAGAACAAATCATGAATGTCGTCGCTTGTATAAGCTTAATTTTTGCATTTCTGATTGTCCTTTGCAGTAATAAATGGATTGTCAAAGATGTAAAAGAAACAGAGGAACAACCCTTGAACAAGCTTATTCCATTTGCAATTTCCATATATGACGGTGGTTTTGGACCAGGCTCAGCTCTAATGAATATAACCTATTTCTTGAAAAAACAATACCATTATTTAAAAGCAGTCGAGTTAACAAGAATGCTCACGTTATCAAGCTGTACAGGTGCTTTTCTCTTTTATTACTTTACTGGCATTGTTAATTGGGGAATTGCTATCCCTGTTTCACTTGGCTCTATTGCTGGCTCTTTCTTAGGTTTAAAGATCGTTCCGTATATCCAAACAAAATGGATTCAAATTATTTTACCAATCATTTTTTTGTTCTTAATTGTTCAAGTAGTGTCGGATTTAATAAAATAAGCGAAACAAGTCCTACCTTTTTTGCCCCAAAATTTAAGGACATCTAAGGTAGAGCTTGTTTAGAATCCGCAATTTACGGACTGTTAGTATAATAGACGAAAACAATAATAATTTGCCTATTTTTTATTTATCTACCGCCACTCACATGTATAATTTCTCCAAGGATGTAATTTGAGGCATCAGAAGAAAGGAAGGCAATTACTTCTGCTATCTCTTTAGGCGCTGCAGCTCGTTTAATTGGTACAGCGGAAACCATCCGTTCTAGCCGATTGTCACCAGGAGCAAATTTATCGTGAAAGGGTGTTTCGACCATTCCAGGAGCTACCCCGTTCACGATAATTCCATATTCAATTAATTCTCTGGACATACCAATCGTCATTGTATTGATAGCTCCCTTAGCAGATGCATAATGAATACTTTCCCCCGCCCCGCCAATACGTGCAGCTGCAGAAGAGACATTAATAATTTTTCCGCATTTCTTCGGAATCATATGTCTTAATACAGCTTGAGAGCATAAGAGCACACTATTGACATTTAGCTTGAATGTTTCTTCCCATAGCTCTTCACTCATCTCCATAAAAGTACTTTGACGGATGCCGCCTCCAGCGTTATTCACTAAAACATCAATCGTGCCGAATGTAGAAATAGCCTGCTCAATCATTGCGTTCACTTCTTCTTTATTCACAATATTAGCTTGAATAGCAATGGCGTCTCCACCTTGTTCTTGAATTCGTTGGACAGCTTCGTTGGCACCTTCCACATTTGTATGATAATTAATAATTACTTTAGCCCCATGTTTTGCCACTAGCTCAGCCGTGGCAAATCCAATCCCAGAGCTTGCACCTGTGATAAGAATAACCTTTCCTGACAAGTTATGCATAGCGTCCCCCCTAACGTTTTTAATAGTAATTCGTTCATAAACAACTAATGCTCACGCACCACGATAGTTATTATATGGTTCTACTACTAGTATATTTTTTAATGATCGTAACTAAAATCGCCAGAATAAATACAATCAAACTATTAATGAGTAAATAATAGGCAATGTTCAATCCATAGAATAACGCAAAGGGATCACGAATAATAATTAGTGCTAATACACCTCCTAGTCCACCAAATACACCTGCCAGAAGTAAAATGATAAAAGCAGCATTATATAGATTTTTCTTTTTTTTGTAGAATACAAACCCAATCACATTTGCAGTAACAATTAAAAAGCCTATCAGTATGAAGAAAAAACCTTCCATTCAACTCCCTCTTTTCAAAACGATTTTGTCATGGGATAACTATTTCTTCCCCCTTGAATTAAAGTGGTCCACCCTCAAAACCAATAGGCCAACCATTTTCTTTAAATTTCACTTTATACTGAAACTCAAAGTGACCCTCATAAATAAAAGCTAAACTAAAGCCTGAAAAGATATAACTATCAAAGTTAGCCATATTTCCAAAGCTTATTGTGGATAAATAATAGCTGTTTAATTCTTGATTAGGAAAAAACTTATGTAAATACGCCAATGCGCAGCTTATATGTAAATGGAGTTCATCGAAAATTCTTTCTGCTAGTTCGATTATTCTCACCTCAGGATTTTCATTATTTCCTTGGATAATAATCTCTACATCCTCCCATTCCCCAATATTCATGCTGTATAACCACTGTTCCTGAATAAGATACTTTTCTTTATTGTATACAGGGGGATTGACTAGGTTTAATTCTTTGATGTCATCTTTAGTTAACGGTTTTGCAAGAATAAGCTTATTCTGCAAAATGTCTTTGATATTAGAGACCGTATATTTTGATTTGTTTAATTCTAAAGAGTCCATTTTCCACCTCCGTTTAAAGTAAGTTTACTTAAATTATACCATCATCGCTCTACAACCATTGTAAGTTCAAAAAGAAAAAAGAGCTAGCTATGTAACTAATTCTAGAAAAGATAACCGCTTCGAATCTAAACATATCGTTACCTCTGTTATAACTAAATCAAGTGCCTCTTTAATCTATCATCTATCAAGTTGTTCAGAAAAGAAGCCCCCAACCCTTGCAGTCAAAATAGCAAAACAGCTATTCAAAAAGGTTCGTCTTTTTGAACAGCTGCTGCATTTTATTGCAATGGAATGTTTACTTCAATATTTTCCCCAATCGGATTAGGGTAATAGTTTAAATATAGCTTAGCTTTTCCATTATATTCTTCAAATTGTGATGTCTCCACTACATACTGCTCGTCCCTTGAAATAGTCAAACTTTTGAATTCTAATGGCGTGCCATCTTCTTTTATGGCGTCAGAGAGCATTAATAATTTGCCTTCATTATTTTTTTTCATCTTAACTGCTACACTTTGCTGCACTATTGAAATGTCCCCCTTAAAATAAGTAGGCTTCGTGAGTATCTCTTTTGTGCCAAAATCAACTTCGATAAAATCCTCACCCTTTGGCACAGCTTGAACGGCGCCAATCATAACCGTCAATGACGCTGGATCATCGAAATAATTACTTTGCAAATAGAGCGTAAATTTGCCATCGCGAATATTCCCGTCTGCTGAAATGTCATTTCTAATACTTTCTCTACGTTCACCGCTTTCTGTCATGATGGCAACATCATCTAGCGCTAATAGTTGCATTGTATTATCTTTGGCTACCTCAATATCGAGTGCCACTTTTAATGGCGAACGGCGAATTTGTGTAATCGTAAATTTCTGCCCGTTGACATCGATCGTACGATTTGCAGTAAAAATTTTCTCCTTTGCGATCTCGTTTTTCAGTGAAAACGGTAAAGATATTACAATGTTACCTTTCTCTTCATCCTGAAAGTGAAAAACTGCTTTAAAATCCTTGGAAGTATAGGCGATAGGCTTTAAAAAACTATATTTCACAGATGAAGAGATGTATGTTTGATTGCTAGCATTCATGGTAAACGTACAACCGCATTCAATCTCCTCAGCTCCTTGAAACAATTGAACTTTCTCTAAGTTTAATTTTGAAATATCAAATGAGGCATCAGCGTCATAGAACAGGACAAATCCTAAATTGTCGGCAATCACGCCCTGCAATGTAAGTGCCAGACCTTTTCTAGATTGCGTCACATTGATTTCTTCATAGTATTCATGGTCTACAATATCTTTTATTCCTTTATCTATTGCAATCGCTGTTACAATTGCTTGAAAGCCGGGTATTTTGGCAACTTGGCTAGCAATCGTTGGCGAGACGCGAATTGAAAAAAGAAGGCTTAGGCAAAGCATGGAGATGCATGCAACCGAAACAATGCGCTTCTTTCTTCTTTTTTCTCGTTGAACCTTTCGAAACATGTCCATGCGAACTTGTTGCAGTTTCTCCTTTGGAACGTCAATTAATGGTTTACTCATAGCCAGTCCTCCTTCTCTCTAGCAAAGCTTCTAAGCTTCTTTAAAATGTGATGAAGCTTCGATTTCACAGTACCCTCAGGAATTTGATTGAGCTCAGCAATTTCTTTATTTTTTAGTTGCTGGAAATATTTCATATAGACGAGTTGCTGCTCTGACAAAGATAAATGTTCCAATAATCTCTCCATATCTGAGTAGATGACCCATTCAGATAAGTGGTGTTCCTCAATCTGAACAGTCGGCGGACGTTTTCGTAAATGGTCTTTACAGCAATTGATTAAGACGCGCACAAGCCATGTTCTGGCATATTCGTGCTGTTGAACGGTATGCATTTTTTTGAGTGCCTTGTAAACAAGCTCCTGCATCACGTCCATAGCATCTTGCTCATTTTTCATATATGTAAAGGCCATGCGATATAAAATATCCTCATCCATTTCAATCAGTGAAAGTATCGCTTCTTGATCTCCACCTATAGCACGCTGCTCTAATTCAAATTTCATCCTTTTTCGCCTCCTTCTCTCATTAGACTCAACATTGTTGCATTTCGTTCAAAATTTTTGAAACTTTTCAGGGAACTGTCATTTCAACACATCTCCCCATTAATAATAAGAAGCGATTGCTCTAATTGAACAATCGCCTCTTCCCCTTAGCTGTATGTATTGGTAAACATTAAACACCATAATGAATCATCCATTTATCTTGTTTTATTGCTTCAGCTATTTTTTTGATTAATTCTTCAAGTTCTGCAGATTGGTACTCGACATTGGCTTCACTCACCATATTTAAAAATTGTTTATGGGAGCTCGGTGGTATCAAGGTTATCCCCCAATAGACGAGACTTTTAAATGGCCTATTTGTGTTGTGTACAAAAGTTTCGAGGTGATGTATTTTTTTGCCAAAATCCTTAGAAAGCAGTTCATCAAAGAGGTCACCATCTACACCGATGCAATTGTATTTTTCAGGTTCATAAGCAGCATACTCCTTGTCTTTTTCTATACAAGCAATGATTCCAAACTCATGAATGTATGGCATAGTATCGCAACCCCCAATTCCCTTTATGCCCAGCTAATGATCACGTTTCTTGCAAGAGGATCTTTGCAAGACGAAAAATGCCTTCCTCAATGGCTTGCTCATCAATTTTAGCAAAGCCTAGTACCCATCCTTTTCGAGTATTTTCTAAGCAATACTTGCTCAGTGGATAAACACGTATCCCATTTTCGAGTGCGAGGTTCGTCATTGCTTCTTCATCAAACGATTCTTCCGCCTCAAGAAGCATATGCAAACCCGTTTCAATGCCACTTAGCTTGAAACGTTCGGCTAGTCCTGTCGCCATGATTGCCTTTGTCATCGCTTCATGTCTACGTCGATAGACATTTCTGGCTCTCCTCATATGACGCATAAAATGACCGTGCTCAATAAAATGAGCAAGCGTTAATTGTTCCATAATGGGAAGATGCCGATAGGTTAATTGTTGTACTTGCGCAAGCTGGCGAATGGCATCTTTTGGGCCGATAACAGCCGATATTCGTATGCCAGGAGCAACCATTTTAGAAAAACTCATCATATATAATGTGTTGTGGGGTTGTTGGCTAAACAAGGTAGGAAGCGGGCCACCTCGATACCTGAACTCACCATCATAATCATCTTCTACAATCCAAAATTGATTTTTCGCAGATTTTTGCAGCAGTTGTTGTCTGCGTGGCTCAGACATTATGACACCAACCGCACATTGGTGAGAAGGTGTAACAAAAATAAGCTTGGTTTGTGGATCAATCTGCTCTACTTGTACGCCATACTCATCCACGGGTACAGCAACAACATTCATACGCCGATATTTCATGGTCATCCAGGCTGCAGGAAAGCCTGGATCTTCAACAGAAACCGTTTCTCCTTCCTTAAGAAGGGCTTGGGCAATCAGATCGATGCTATGCTGTGCGCCAGAGGTTAAGATGATTTGGTCAATCTCTACATGCACACCTCTTTCAAATGTCAGGTAACGTTGAATCTGTTCACGGAGCGGTGTGAAACCGTAGGCATCGCCATAGCCCCAATTGGTCAGATCTGTTTCTGCTGAAGCCTGTAAAAACGATTGTCGCCAAGTTTTTCGGAAATGCTCGTCCAAATACGGCTCATGGGGACAAAAATCGATTGCGACATCTCCATTTTCTTTGCCTCTAAACCAACTGTTTAATTCATCAACTGCCACGTTTAATAAAGGTAATGTTGGCGTGGATGGTCCTTGAGGAATCATCTCTTCTGCCAAGTTGGTTTTAAATCCCCATTCACTTACTCTTGTTCCTCCACGCCAATTTGTCACGGTATACCCTCGACTAAATAATTCCTCATAAACAATTTGTATGGTTGAGCGTGAAACACCTACTAATAAGGCGAGTTCTCGGGATGGAGGAAGTAACTCCCCTGGTGGCCATTTGCCTGTTGTAATATGATGAATAGCTTGGTCAAGTAACTGTTGCCATATAGGATTTTTATCGTCTCGGTTAACTTGTAACATTCAATTCACTTCCAGTTAGAATAGAGATTGTTAAAATATGCGAAAATTAATAGTTTTGTACAGTCAATAAGTATTATACTATCAAATCGATCTTTTTATAGATATAGGATGTTTGTAGTCCACTTTCCATCATCTAATTACATGATAACATCCTTTTAAAGGCTACATCTGCAGCATGAATCGTTCTATCAATATCATGTATGGAATGAGCAGTCGAGATAAATATGCTTTCATATTGAGAAGGAGGTAGAAGTATACCCTGTTTAAGCATTTCTTTATAAAAACGGCGAAACATCTCAGCATCTATTTTTTGAGCATCATCAAAATTTTGTAAGGGATGATCGATGAATGCGTAGCCAATCATTGTCCCAGCTTTCGTTGTTTTAAGTGGAATATGATTGTTATGAGCTACTTGTGATAAGCCTTGAATAAGCCGCTCTGCTAAAGCTTCGATATACGTATAACTGTTATGATTTAATTTATTGATTGTGGTATACCCTGCTACCATAGCGATTGGATTACCCGATAAGGTTCCAGCCTGATAAATACTACCTTCAGGTGCAATGTGATTCATGATTTCTTTTTTTCCACCATATGCCCCAACAGGCATCCCTCCACCAATGATCTTTCCTAAACATGTTAAGTCTGGTTTTATGTTATAAAGCCCTTGAGCAGAGTGGTAATCTATACGAAAACCAGTCATGACCTCATCGAGTATAAATAGTCCACCATACTTTGTAGTGAAAGAACGTATAGCTTGAAGAAATTCAGGGTTAGCTGGTATTCCCGCCATATTGCCTGCAAACGGTTCTACGATGACTGCTGCTATTTGTGAGCCATATTTATCAAAGATCTTTTTCAGGACTTCGATATTATTATAAGGTATGGAGATTGTATGCTTAGTGATCTCTATAGGTACACCCAGACTATCAGGAAGGCTGAAGGTAGCAATGCCTGAGCCTGCCTTTACTAATAGATGATCACTGTGCCCATGATAGTTTCCATCAAATTTCACAATGATGTCTTTGCCTGTAAAGCCTCTAGCTAGTCTAATGGCGCTCATTGTCGCTTCTGTACCCGAATTAACCATTCGAATCTTCTCTATGGAAGGTATGCGAGTAGATATTAATGTTGCTAGCTTATTTTCTTGTAAAGTTGGCAATCCAAAACTTGTCCCCATCTTGATGGCTTCAAGAAGCGCATCTGAAACTTCCTTATCTGCATGTCCATGAATTAATGGCCCCCAAGATAGAACATAATCTATATAGCGATTGCCATCAATATCATATATGTTTGAGCCTTTCCCGTGACTCATAAAAATTGGTTCCATCCCAACTGATTGAAATGCTCTCACTGGGCTATTTACCCCACCAGGCATAAGTTTTTTTGCTATTTCGAAGGCTTCTATTGATTTTGTCGTATCGATGTTAAAAACCACCTTTCGTAGTGATATTATCTTTGTCTAATTTGTTGTCCCTCATTTATGCTTTGCTGTTTTCTGAGCAATGGAACATTCATTAATAAATGTGCGCCCAAACCAGCTACAAGCCCCCAAAATGCCCCGCCAACTCCAAGTAAAGTAACATTTGCGGCTGTTGCCAAAAAAGTAATGAGTGCTGTTTCGCGTCCAATAGGATTTGTTAAAGCATTGGCAAGGCTACTACCAATTGTGCCTAGCAACGCTAATCCCGCTAATGTTGCTATGAACGTAGCTGGGAGAATTAAAAACAATGCAGCCAATGTTACCCCAAAAATTCCGACAGTTATATATAAAACGCCACAGACAATACCTGCAATATAACGTTTTCTTGAATCCTCATGAGCGTCCTTCCCCGTACAGATGGCTGCTGTAATTGCTGCTATGTTAAAAGCATGTGATCCAAAGGGTGCTGTCAGGAGTGATCCCAATCCTGTTACAATCAAAATCGGATTGGCACTCGTTTTAAATCCATCATTTCGCAACACTAACATGCCTGGCATGTACTGTCCTGTTAAGGTAATAATAAAAAGCGGCAAAGCGACACCCAATAATGCATGTAGAGAAAACGTTGGCGCAACAAATACAGGAGACGCGAAGGCCAACTCGATATGGCTGAAATCTACCTGCCCCATACTTATTAAATAAATCAAGCCAATGACTAGAATACCGACAATTGCATAGCGAGATGTAAACCTTCTTAATACGATATACGTAGTAAACAGGACAATGACAAGTAAAGGTTCCACTTTCGCACCACCAAAGGCTGAAATACCAAATTGTAATAAAATACCTGCCAATAGACCTGAAGCAATACCTGGAGGAATAAGTTGGACAAAACGTTCGAACATGCCTGATAAACCTAACAAAACAAATGCTATTGCAGAAATAATATAAGCACCAATGGCTTCAGCATATGGGGTAACAGCTAAAGCCGAAACAAGAAACGCCACACCTGGTGTTGACCAAGCTGTAATAATGGGTTCACGATATCGGTAACTTAGCCAGATACCCGTTACCCCCACACCAATGGAAATCGACCATATCCATGATGCAGTCATTTCTGGACTTAGACCAGCAACCTTGGCAGCCTGAAACACCAGGATAAAAGTGCCCCCATAGTTAACTAAGACAGATATAAAAGCAGCGATGGTGGGCGACAGGAAATCACGTACATTCAGTGAAACGGATGTTGAGTTCATACACTTTCCTACCTTTCTACAAATTATTTTAATCTCTTCTTCATACTAGAAATTCATCACGTATTCTCGTCCTTTAAGGACTGTTCCCTTGTGGAATGTCGTTTTCCTATTGTCATTAGCCCTCTTTATGTAACATGTCATTCCATAAAATTTCAATTTGCTTGATTCCAAGTAACGCCTTACTTGCCGCTATTTGATAAAATGTCAATCTACCTGAACTAAACAGTAGCACTTCCCCTCCTTGCTAATAAATGAACGGTCTTAGCATAACGTAATACGGATTGATAAAAAACATCCAAAATTGCGAATTTTAGCAGTCCATAAAATTAGGTACAATAAAAAAACACTATCCTTATATTGTAGTTTTAAAAAAGAATTGAACGTTTAAAACAAAGATTGATCATTCATTTTAAAGTTTGATTAAAAATCCTGTGTTGCTATGTAGGATTTTTTTGTTCAACAAACGGGCCAGATTGTGAAAAAAATCATTTTGTGCAATGTTACAAACAAGGATTTAGTAGCTTATTTAACATAAATGATAGATTGTTTAAAAATTTCCATTAATATGTTATTTTTAATGAAATTAAATCTAATTTGAGGTGAATTTATATGTTATTAAAGCCAAATAAACTCCAGCAAGGAGATTATATCGCCACAATAAGTCCTTCTTGGGGAGGTGCTGGAGATCCAGAATTAAAATGGCGTTATGAACAAGGCGTAAAAAGACTTGAAGAGGTTTTTGGACTGAAAGTTATAGCAATGCCAAATAGCTTGAAAGGTGCAGATTATCTAGACAAAAATCCAAAAGCACGTGCAGAGGACTTAATGATGGCTTTTAAGGATCCCAAGATTAAAGCTATTATTGCAAATATTGGTGGAGATGATAGTGTTCGTTTACTCCCTTACATTGATTTTGAGGTTATAACTAAAAATCCTAAAATTTTAATGGGTTATTCAGATGTAACGATTGCTCATTTATTTTGTTTGAAGGCGGGTATATCTTCATTTTATGGACCAGCAATTTTAACCGATTTTGCAGAAAACGTTGAAATGCACTCATATACCGTTCAATCTATTCAGAAAACGCTATTTTCTAATGAAGTAATAGGTGAAATTGTTCCTTCTGTAGAATGGACAAGTGAGCATTTAGAATGGATAGAATCAAATAAAAATCAAAAACGCACAATGCAACCTAATAAAGGATACGAATTGCTGCAAGGTAAAGGTATAGTGCAGGGACGTTTAATAGGAGGGTGCATTGAAGTATTAGAGTTTGCTAAAGGTACCGTGCTATGGCCTGAAGAAAAATACTGGGAAAATTGCATCCTTTTCTTTGAAACATCTGAAGATCAACCGGAGCCTAACCTACTTAGATATTGGTTGAGAAACTACGGTGTACAAGGTATTTTACAAAAAGCAAACGGAATTATATTTGGTAAACCACAAGATGAAAAGTATTTCGAAGAATATAAAGAAGAGATTTTAAAAGTGATGGGAGAATTTAACTTGGATGATACACCAATTCTATACAATATGAACTTTGGACATACTGAACCAAAATTCATTTTACCTCTTGGTGCATTAGCAGAAATTAATTGTAATACAAGCTCTTTTACTATTTTAGAAAACGCTGTACTGTAAGATGTTAGCGGCTTTTTGGGATGAATAAGGATATTCAATAATCGGGCGCAATTTTGGAACAACATAGCTAAAAAATGTTCAAACTTTTTTATAAAAATCTCAAACTTATCTAAAGAGAGTAACTCCATTTTGAGCAATCATTTTTCAAAATGGAGTTTTTGATATTGCTATTAGATAAGGATTAAGGGATATTTTTTAATCCATCTTTATTCTAGTTTACAGTGATTTGATTTACCAATTTCTAAAACCAATACTATGTATGTGGGGTTTTCTCAATATTGAACATCTCCCCTAAGGCAATTGGATTTTCTTTCGCGGTAATATGTTGAGGATCAATACGGTAAACTTGAACAGGCCCTCCGAAAACGGCTGATCGATATTTATCCACGTGTTGCTGGGATAAGGGGCGATTATAGTAACCAGGTACATATTTATTTATCATTCCTTGCAACATGTGTGTCGCTTCATTCAAATCCAAAATAGGCTGAGCCTTGCCAAAAACCATGACACTCATATAAGCCGTGTCCGTCTTTGCAGGTACTGGATTTGTAATGGTTCCATATTCATCGCAAACCGTAAAGCAAACCTCTGGGTTCTCTTCCATCACTTGATTTCGTCTCCCGCCAGTGGCTCCATGGAAATAAAGCACTCCATTTGTCCACACATAATTAAGGGGGACAACATATGGCAAATGACCATCAACCATACCCAAATGCCCAATGCGAGCTTGCTGCAAAAATGCATCAATTTTGTTCTTGTCCAACACTTCTCTTACTTTATAACGTACCTTATCCATTGTTATCACTCCTACTTATAGTATGATGTGATTTTATCAACCTTTGGATTGAATAAAAACGTCCATAACTACAGCAATTAAGCAATCCATTTTCCAACTTGAAACAAAGACAAAACCACCGTTCAACAAAGAATGCTCAAACGATGGTTCTACTTTTTAGGAGATAGGTAATTATAAGCTTATTGGCTGACTAACTTTGCTATATTTGCCTTCAAAGAACGCAAGTGGTGAACCATCGCTCATCTCAATATTGGGCTACATCTAACCTATAAAAGGAGAAGCCTTGAGGTTTGCGGTTATTACAAACTTTCCACTTAAACCTTTGTTAAAATACAACATAAAGACTATTTCATTTTTACGATAATCTTCCCCTTTGCTCTACCTGACTCCGCATATTCCATCGCCTTTTGAGCATCTTCAAATGAAAAAGTTCTATCAATGACTGGTTTGATTTTACCAGATTCAATTAAATCGGCGATTATGCGTAATTGATCGCCACTTGGTTTCATAAATAAGAAGGAATATTGAGCATGATATTTCTTTTCAAGTGAGGTCAGTTTATGACTTGCTGCTGAAAATAATAATGTTTTGAAAAATCCTGAACCATATTCTTTGGCGAAACGAGCATTCGGCGTGCCTGATACGGAGACAATTTTTCCACCATCCTTGATAATCTCGAAAGATTTTTCTAAGGTCTTTCCTCCAAGCGTATCAAAGACTGCATCATAATTTTTCAGTATAGCTTCAAAGTTTTCTTTCTTATAATTAATCACTTTATCTGCACCCAAAGATGTAACTAAGTTTGCACCAGCTTCGCTAGCCGTTGTTGCAACTGAGGCGCCCATTACCTTTGCTAGTTGAATTGCAAAGGTACCTACACCACCAGAGCCAGCATGAATTAAAATCTTTTGACCTTTTTGTAATTGCATAATGTCATGTAAAGCTTGGTATGACGTTAAGCCAACCAGTGGGATTGATGCAGCTTCCTCAAAGCTCAAATTTTTAGGCTTTAGGGCTATGTCATCTTCATGAATCGAGATATATTCCGCAAAAGTACCAATTTTACTCTTCCTTGGACGTGCATAAATTTCATCTCCTACTTTAAAGCGCGTCACTTTTTCGCCAACCTTTACGACGACCCCTGAAAAATCATTTCCAAGGATCAGTGGCATTTTATAGTGGATTAACAGCTTCACTTTCCCATCACGGATTTTAAAATCAATCGGATTAATACTTGCTGCATGGATTTCAGCAAGTACCTCATATTCATTTATTTCAGGTGTAGGCACTTCTTTCATGCGCATTGGGGCTTTACCATATTGATCTATCACCATTGCTTTCATCGTTCATTCCTCCAGATAACCTATTATATTGTCAATAAAATTCCGTTAACAACGTCTCAATATCCAAGACAAGATTTTTTAACGAACCTAGTTTTGTCCGTATATCTATATAGTAAAAGTTTTTTGTACCTTCTTTGCGCATTAAAATAACACCAGCATCTCTCAAAATTTTAAGATGATGTGACACAGCCGGTCGAGAAAGATGTGTTTGTTCTGTGATTTCACCTACACGCAATCCCGTTTGACAATCTGTGCTCATTAATACCATTAAAATAGCTTGTCTGGTTTCATCACCAATTGCTAATAGTACCTTTTGAGAATTTATAAAGTCGTCCTTAATCAAGTTAAGCTGGTCCTGTTTATTCATTAAAATCCCTCCTCTTACTAATCTGTTGAATAGTTTAAGTTAATGAACCGTTGCTGCATATAACGATATAATATTGCCGTATTCGCTGCAATATTGGGAAAGTAAATCGAGACGAATGATTTTTAAAGGCGTACATCTTTCTTTCCCCTCTTTCCATAAAAAAACACAGAAGTCACATGGACTTCTGTGTTATTTGCTCTCCTTAATAAGAGCCTTCATATCTCCAACGATTGTTTCAACTGGTACGTTTGTCGCGCCATCATAGTCTTTTACAACTGTGCCGTCTGCGTTTACTAAATAATAGCTCGACATATGTATGACTTGGTCTGAGTTAGGATCGTTTTTAACTAATGAATTAAATGATTTACGTGCAAATTGTTCAATGAATTTTTGTTGATAGCCCGTTAGTAGCTGCCATTTGCTTTCATCTACAACATTATACGTATTTAAGTAATTTGTTAAAACATCAGGCTTATCCACTTCTGGATCCACGCTAAATGCCACAATTTGATAATCTTCAAGGCCTTCATCCTGTAGTGCTTGTTGAACTTCTGTCATATTAAATGTCATGGGTGGACAGATTGTCGTACAGTTTGTAAAAATAAACATGGCTAGCCAAGGCTTACCTTTAAGATCATCTAGGGTCACTTGTTCATTTTTTTGATTTGTTACTGTGAAATCTTGAACCTCGAGATTTAATGTTGGTTCAAACTTGTAACTACCGCAAGCAGCTAGAATGCTACTAAATGCTAGAACTAAAACTAGCAATATACTTTTCTTTGTCATTAGTGGTGCCCACTTCCCTTCATTTCATCACCTTATTTTATTCATTATAGAAGCTAAACACAAGATAATGGACTTACACCCAGATGGCTATTTGTATAACATGTGAACATTAACTGATTCTGGAATTTGGCCTCACTAATTCTTCCAAATAACACATCCTTTTTAAAAATTTTTTCATAGCTTTTTTTTATCATTTTCGTTATTTCCCAAAATCTCAGATAATTGTTATATAACAAATTTTTTCTACTTAACAAGCCACCCTGGAATTTAATAGCAGAATAATAAAATACAGAAAATTCTCTTTTATGTTTGTATTTTCTCCTACATTCATTTTTATCAACAACAAACTATTTTAACAATATTATTTCATCAGAAAACTGTACGCTCTTTTAAACAGAATTTTTCTAATAAATCCTTATTATTTCTATGTTATTTCCTCAAAACAGAAGTGACTAAAAATTATAAAAACTCAAAATTTAGTATTGCATTATAGGATTCTCCCCCATAAAATAAGTGAATATAACGACGAACGAAAAAGAAATATGTCGTTTAAAACAGAAATATATAACTTTAGGGGGAATAATAATGGCGAATGTTTCAAGCAAAAAACAGGCCCAATCAATTGATTATCATGCAATTGAAGCAATGGAATCGTTTAATAGCTTTGTAAAAAAGAAAAATACCTTTCTTTTCTCGATTACAGCAGTGTTTTTAATTCTTTATATCCTGCTTCCGATTCTTGCTTTCCAGCCTGTACTACAACAAAAATTCTTCGGAAATATTACGGGTGTATGGGTTTATTCTGCAGGATTATTTATCATGACCATTGTGCTTTGTACAGTATATGTAAAAAAAGCTGCTTCATTCGATAAAGCTGCAGCCGCTGTTCTTGCAGAGTATCAGGCGAAAGGTGGAAAATAAATGAACATCGTATCCATAGGTTTCTTTTTAGCTATTGTTGGCTTAACACTTGTTGTTACCTATATTGCAGCAAAGCGTACATCTTCTGCGGCTGATTTTTACACTGCTGGTGGTGGTTTAAAGGGGTGGCAAAACGGCTTTGCGATTGCTGGTGACTATTTATCTGCGGCAGCCTTTCTTGGGGTGTCTGGTGCAATTGCCTTAACTGGCTTTGATGGTTTCTTCTTCTCTGTAGGCTATGTAGTAGCGAATTTAGTGCTGCTTTATGTCATTGCTGAGCCAATGCGAAACTTAGGCCGCTACACGTTAGCAGATATGTTAACGGCTCGTTTTAATGAAAAGCGAATTCGTGGTGTGGCAGCGTCTGGTACCATTATTATCGTAATTCTTTATATGATTGCACAGCTAGTTGGTGCTGGTGCATTGATTAAGCTATTATTCGGTATTGAGTATTGGATTGCCGTTTTAATTGTCGGTGTTATGATGACAACTTATGTATTGTTTGGTGGTATGACAGCCACTTCTTGGGTGCAAATCATTAAAGCAAGTCTATTATTATTCGGGACAGGTTTATTAGCGGTTTTAGTGTTAATGAAATTTGACTTCTCTCTTATGAAGATGTTCGACACAATTGCAGTAGATCATGGCGAAAAGTTCCTTGTACCTGGAATTAAGTATACAAGCACAATCGACTCCGTTTCGATGATGATGGCTTTAGTTTTAGGAACATCTGGTTTACCACATATTTTAATGCGTTTCTTTACTGTAAAGGATGCAAAAACAGCACGTTCCTCTATTTCTTGGACAACTTGGATTACAGCTATTTTCTTTTCATTAACAATTTTCTTAGGGTTCGGTGCATTAAACTTTGTAGGTTTAGATCAAATTCTTGCTGAAAGTAAGGCTGGTAATACAGCTGCTCCGCTTCTTGCGCATTACTTAGGTGGAGATGTATTGATGGCATTTATCGGCGCAGTGGCATTTGCGACTATTTTAGCCGTTGTTTCTGGTTTAGTACTAACAGGGGCTTCTGCCATTTCTCATGATATTTATGGAGAAATCATTAAGGGTGGTAAATTAACAGAGAAGCAACAGGTAGTAGCAGCTCGTACAGGCTCTATCTCGATTGCGATCGTGTCTATAATTCTCGCTCTGTTTGCACAAAGCTTAAACGTTTCATTCCTAGTATCATTCGCCTTTTGTATCGGTGCGTCAGCAAACCTACCTGTAATCCTTTATACAATCTATTGGAAGAAATTTAATTCTACAGGTGCTGTAACTGCGATGGTAACGGGACTAGTATCATGTTTAATTTTAGGAGCAATGGGACCAAATGTGTGGAGCCCTGTTGAAGGTGCGGCTATCTTTGTTGGACAACCACTTGTGCCACTTGCTGTTCCAGCGATTATTACGATTCCATTAGGCTTTATTGCTGGATACTTAGGTACTGTTCTTTCATCTAACAAAGTGCCACAGGAAGAAGCAGAACGTATTTATAAAGAAATTCGTGTGAAAGCAAATACAGGCGTGTCTGTCTCTGATATTTCACATTAATATTTATACACCTCGTGCATAATGAATCTCAATTCAAAAAATGCAAAAAAATAGGCAAAAAATTCGATTTTTGGTCGAGTTTTTCGCCTTTTTTGTTATTCAATATCTACCAATTTATTTATTGAACAATATTATTCCACTTCCAAAAAAAAGAAAAAATCCAATTTTCACTAGGTAAATAGTGTTTATTTTTAATTGAAAAAACAAGATTTTTTTGTAAATTTACCCTTCATTTTTTGTTAAGAATCTAGATTTCTCTTCACTTCATTTATTTATCTGAATTTTCTAAAACCCTTTATATTCTTGGCTTTGCGCCATTTTTTCTCTCTTAGGAGTATTTTCTGAAAAATTTTTTTTACATAATTTTTCTGAAATGTATTGCAATTTTGTGAACTGTTACATAAAATGAAAATGTGAATTCACTAAACTAGCAAAATCAAGTCTTGAGGTAGAAAAAATATACACAAAATGGGGAATGTTAATGGCGAACAATCAAGCAAAAAAAGGTATCGTGATTGACTATGATTCAATTGCAAATCAAGAATCATTTAAGTCTCTTGTACGAAGAAAGAACTCTTTTCTTTGGTCAATGACTGCCATATTTTTATCGGCATACATGTTGTTACCAATTCTGACATCGTACACGACAATTCTACACCAAAAGGCATTTGGGGAAATTACTTGGGTGTGGATCTATGCAGCAGGTCTTTTCATCATGACATGGGGGTTATGTCATTTATATGTAGCAAAGGCAAACAGCTTCGATAGAGAAGCAAAAGCGATTATCGCTGAATACGAGAACGGAGGTGGCCGCCGATGAGTAACGGAATGAGTCTTACAGCCATATTCTTCTTCGTAGCCATTGTTGGTTTAACTTTAGTTATTACATGGTGGGCATCTAAACGTACATCTTCAGCAAGTGATTTCTATACTGCTGGTGGTGGCTTAACAGGCTGGCAAAATGGACTAGCTATCGCTGGTGACTACTTATCAGCAGCATCCTTCTTGGGTATCGCTGGTGCTGTAGCATTATTTGGATTTGATGGATTCTTCTTCTCTATTGGTTATTTAGTAGCTTACTTAGTGGTATTATATATCGTTGCTGAGCCATTACGTAACCTTGGGAAATTTACATTAGCTGACATGATTACAGCGCGTTTTGATAACGCCAAAGTCCGTGGAACAGCTGCTTTAAGCACTATTACAATTGTTTTATTCTACATGATTGCACAACTAGTTGGTGCAGGAGCACTTATTCAATTACTTTTAGGAATCGACTATTGGATCGCCGTATTAATCGTAGGATTCATGATGACAACTTACGTACTATTCGGTGGTATGACAGCAACATCTTGGGTACAAATTATTAAAGCTTGTCTTTTAATGTTGGGTACAGTTATTATTTCGTTCTTAGTATTAAAAGAGTTCGGCTTCAGTATCTCTACAATGTTTAAAGAAATGACAACGGTTACTGACAGTGGAGCTGCTTATTTAAACCCAGGTCTTAAATATACAAATGGACTTGATACAATCTCTATGTTAATTGCGTTAGTATTAGGTACTGCGGGTCTTCCACATATCTTAATGCGTTTCTTCACAGTAAAAGACGCGAAAACAGCTCGTTCATCTGTTATTTGGGCTACTTGGATCGTAGGTATCTTCTACGTTCTAACAATTTTCTTAGGCTTCGGTGCAGCAGCATTCGTTGGGAAAGAAGATATTATCGCAGCAAACGCTGCTGGTAACATGGCTGCCCCACTTCTTGCAGAAGCACTTGGTGGCGACATTCTATTCTCATTCGTTTGTGCAGTAGCATTCGCAACAATTTTAGCGGTAGTAGCAGGTCTTGTACTTTCTGGTGCATCTGCCCTATCTCATGATATTTATGGACAAATTATCAAAAAGGGTAAAATTACAGAAAAAGAGCAAGTTCTTGCAGCTCGTATCGGTTCAATTACAATCGCTGTTATTTCTATCCTATTAGCACTTGGTGCACAAACATTAAACGTTGCATTCTTAGTATCTTTAGCATTCTGTATCGCAGGATCTGCTAACCTTCCAGTTATCATCTACACAATTTATTGGAAACGCTTTAATACAGCGGGTGCTGTTACTGCGATGTTAACAGGTTTAATCTCTGCGTTAGTATTAGTTGCTATGTCTCCAAACGTTTGGAATCCAGTTGAAGGTAAGGCAATTTTCGTTGGTGATCCTTTAATTATGTTAACGAACCCAGCCTTAATCTCTGTACCACTTGGTTTCCTTGGTGGTTTCATCGGCACATTACTTTCTAAAGAAACAGATGATGCGAAGTATCGTGAAGTTGACGTTAAAGCAAACACAGGTATTTCTGTACAGGACGTATCTCACTAATACACTCGACAGCCTCGTAAGTATCTTGCTTACGAGGTTTTACTTTTTCTTCCCTATTCGTTACTATAGAATTAAAAATGAATTGGAGGCGATGCTCATGTCACAATCTAAAGCTAAAAAGAAGCGGATGCACATTAAACGCACAGTTGGTAAAGATGTTGAAAAAAATCGACAATCTATCTCTTTTAGTACACATGAACGTCTAACGAAAACAAAAAACGAAAAATTAGAGCATGATTATACGAAATATAAAAAGCAGTATAAGGACGAATAACTCTTACCCTATACTGCTTTTTCTTATTAAAGCCGATAAAATGTTTTCGTGTTTTGCGTAATAATTTTGGCCACTTCCTGTGTTGATAGCCCTTTGATGGAGGCAATCACCTCAATCGTTGAGTGCATCATCCAGGGAGATGTACGCTTCTTCGTAAACGGTCCCTCAAACGGCCAAGGACCATCCGTTTCTACCATCATTAGTTCAATGGGATAAGCATGAATTAGCTGTTGAATTTCCTCTTCGTACAAGCAATCTGGCGTAATGGAAATAAAATAACCACGCTCTATCATGCGCTTCACAATAGCTTCATCCCCTTTAAACCAATGAAAATGGGCTTCGTGAAGCTGATGTTTTTCCAGCAAATCACACACAATATGGGCGTCCTCATATACTGCGTGTAACACAATTGGCTTGTCCAGCTCCTTTGCCAATACAACAAAACGCTCTAATAGCGCCACATAGGGACGTTCATCAATCGCTTGCTCTTGTTTTAAATAATAAGGTAGACCCACCTCACCAATAGCAACCATATCATCCTGATGCGAATGAATCCAATCAAATAAAGCTGTCTCATCATTTGGACTTAGTAAAGGCTGTTCAGGATGAAAGCCAAAAGCAGCCTTTACTTGCTGATAGCTATTCGATAAACGCAACGTTCTTTCACAAGAGGAAAGTTGCATACTAACTGCGATTACAGCTTTCACTTCTTCTAATAAGGAAGGAATTTCCTCATCGGTATACTGATCCAAATGAATATGCGCATCAATCAACATACATATCACCCTTTTCCTCCTGTAAATACATAAATAATTGTTGCTTTAACGCTGTGAATGCTGCAGAATGTCGAATTTCCTCTTTCCGAGGTCTCTCAAACGGCACGATGATTTCCTTTTTAACGGTAGCTGGACGTTTGGTTAAAACAAGTATGCGATCTGCTAAAAAGAGAGCTTCCTCAATACTATGTGTAACAAATAGAATGGATTTGCGGTACTCCTCCCAGATAGATAAAAGCCATGCTTGCATTTCCAGTCGAGTAAATTCATCCAACGCAGAAAATGGTTCGTCTAAGCATAAAATCGGCTTATCACTGATCATTGCTCGAATAAAGGACACACGCTGCTGCATGCCTCCAGACAGTTCGTTCGGGTAGGCATGGATAAAAGAGGCAAGACCAACCTTTTCTAACCATTCCTTGGCACGTTCAACATTTGATTTATGTTGTAATTCCTCTACAAGCGTGACATTTTCTACTATTGTACGCCAGGGTAATAGACATGGCTGCTGTGGCATATAGCCAATCGTTCCTTTTTTTTGTTGGATATCCTCTCCATTCAATAAAATGGCTCCTTGATCAATTGGCGAAACACCACCAATTAATTGAAAAAGTGTACTTTTACCACTGCCTGAAGGACCCACGATGGCCACAAACTCTCCATCCTTGACGTCAAAAGAAAGTTGATCAAGGACTTTGAGCGCATCGAAGGATTTAGCGATGTTTTGAATGCTGAGCATGATAGCCTCTTCCCTTCACCATGAATTTTTCAATTAAACGAATACCACTAAACAATAGTAAGCTCAAGAGAACAATCGCAAAAATTGCCACAAATACGCGATCCGTACGGAAGGAGGACTGGGCTAGGGTCATGTAAACACCAATACCCTTTTTTGCACCAAGCCACTCCGCAATCACAGCCCCCATCACACTATATGTAGCCGCAATTTTAATGCCTGAAAAAATAGCAGGATAGGCATAAGGCCATTCCAGCTTCCAAAAGGTTTGTGCCCTTGTAGCACCAACCATGGCAAAATAATGCTTTAATTCTGGAGCTGTTTGTCTAAATCCATCCATCGCTGCAATGACAATCGGGAAAAAGCACACAAGACAGATAATGATAAGCTTCGGTAATAAGCCAAAGCCAAACCAAATAATAAGGAGCGGTGCCAAGACTAGAATAGGAACATTCTGCGACATAATAAGAATTGGATAAAACAGTTCTCGAATAAATGTAAATCGATGCAACACTATTGCCACCGTTAGCCCACAAGCGATGCCAATGGCCAAACCTAGTAGAGCTAATTGTACTGTAGCGAATGCATGTGGTAGAAAGGTTTGATACGACTGGATGGCTTCCGACAAAATACTACTTGGTGTGGGAACTAACCAATGAGGAACTTCAGCAAACCGCACGATTAGTTCCCATATGAACAAGAGGAAGGCAATAAAAATTATCGTCCTTCCCTTCTGTAATGCACGTTTCATTACTGATATTTCTCCGTTAATGTATCCATCGTAATACCCGTTGGCTGATATAAAATTTTCACTTGTGTAATGACATTAATGGCACCAAGTTCAATCATTTTCTCATTCATTTTTTCAATGATTTGGAGCAATGTTGAAAGCTCACCCTCCATCGTTGTTTCCAATGGATGTACCTCATATTTCACCCCAGAAGCATCGATCACCGCAATTGCTGCATCGACATATGGTATAACATCTTCATATTTCTCTGTCTTCGGAATGATTTGTACACTGATTAATGAATTTGCCATCTTATTTGGCCTCCTTTTTAGGTAAGAAATCATTAGTAAAGGCTTTTTTCGCATCAAATTCGCCCTCTAGTACTTGATTGCTTGACATCCATTTCGCGTAATTTTCCCACACAGAAAGCTTTTGCTCTCCCCATTGCTTGGCATCATCCTGATATTTATCAGCCAGCCATTCCTGACTTTTATGCACTAACGCTTTATCTAAATCAGGAGCTGCTTCGATTAAAATATCAGCCGCTTCACTTGGGTTTTCAATTGCGTATTCATAGCCCTTCGATGCAGCTGCCACAAAGGCTTTGACTACATCCGGGTTGTCCTGTATCATTTTTTCATTTGTAGCTAAAACTGGCGTATAATAATCCAATTGATCACTATAATCTGTAAGATATAGCATATTAATCTTTTCCCCACGCAGCTCAGCCTCAATCCCAGTCCATGCATAATAAATCCAAGCAAAATCTATATCTTTTTCCATCATTGTAAAGAAATCTAAATCCCCTGCATTGACGATATCTAGCTTATTAATATCTGCCTTTTCTTTTTGCATGAGTGATTGTAAAACGGCTTGCTCTAATGGCGCGCCCCAACCACCATAGGTTTTACCTTCAAAATCCTTTGGCGATGTAATGCCCTTCGAAGCAATAGAAGCAAAGCCAGATGTATTATGCTGTATAATTGCTGCGATGGAGACCAGCGGCACATCCTGTACTCGTGCCTGTGTTATGCCTTCCTGATAGCTCACGCCAAAATCCGCCTTTCCAGAAGCAACAAGCTGATCTGCGCCCGCCTCACCAGGCATAATAATATCAACATCTAAACCCTGTTCCTCAAAATAACCGAGTTTTTTGGCAACATATAGTCCTGTATGATTTGTATTCGGCGTCCAATCCAGTACCACAGACACCTTTTTCAGCTTGTCTGCAGCCTGCTTGTCATCCTTGTCACTACAGCCTACTAATGTCAATAGTGCTGCCAATAAAATAAAAAACCATTTTTTCATGCGAAAGCCTCCCAGTTTGTAATATGAAAGTGTTCATGAATGAATGTTGTCACCAGAAGAAAGCGTATACAATGTTGGCAAGCTGTTGCTTGAAAACATAAAAAAACGCCTAGGATTCCTCCCAGACGTATTGCAATCAATCTTCAAAACTTTGCTTTTTGAATAGATGTTCCCTACGCTGGTACGAGCCAAATCAGGTTCAAAGGGTCAGCGTCTACCGGACACAATCTCAGCTAGCAATTACTAGCCCCCCTACATTCTTTCGCTATGAACTTTTCGATGATTATTATACCCATAGTTTCACTTAAATGACAAGGTGCTATTTTTGAATAGAGCTTAAAGCCCAGCGCTCCTAAGAGGCTGGGCATGCTTTTAGCTTGGTTTCTGTTCTTTTTTGGCTGTTACAACATGAGAAATTGCTCCATCTGTTGCAATATCCACTTTAAATGAACCATTGGAATGGCGATCCGCACGAGACAATGCTTGTACGTCAATCATCTCTTGAACACCTTTTTCAGTTTCAATCACAACCTGCTCCTCGTCTGTTGCTTGAACAACTGCCACAATTCGGTGAGGGTTTGCTTTTAACTCTGTTAATACTTTTAGTCCACGTTTTGCACGACTTGCTACTTCAACTTCAGCGACATTCATTTTCTTCACGGCCCCACGCTGTGTCACAATCACTACATAGTGGGTAACATCAGGCTGTAATACATTGACTCCAACTAAGGCTTCTCCATCTTTTAGTGTGATCCCTTTCACACCACCTGTTTTCACACCTGTCACAGGTAGTTCCTCCATTGGGAAACGAATCGCATAGGCTGTATCCGTTGTGAGCATCAGCTCCACGTCATCAGTCACAAATGATGCATAGATCATCGCATCACCAGCCTTGACATTCATCGTTTTAATTGGCTTTGAATAACGCGTTACCGCATAGTCTGCGAGTGGTGAGCGCTTAATTTGGCCATCTTTTGTGGCTGTGAAGACATACGTATTTGGCTGGTCAAATGTTTCGAAACCATAAACCGCAATAATGGATTCATCTTCCCCTGTTGGTACAATACTTGAAATATGCTGGCCGAGATCCTTCCAGCGTATATCAGGCAGCTCATGAACAGGCTGATAAATATAATTGCCTCGATTTGTGAAAAGCAGTAGATGGTGCTGAGTATTTAAATTTGCTTCATACAATAAATAATCCGAATCCTTCATGGCAAAATCTTGCCCGTTTGAAGCGGCATGAGAACGTATGGATGTACGTTTAATATAACCATCCTTCGTTACTGTTACGACAACCTCTTCACTTGGCACAAGGACATCCAATGTAATTTTGATTTCTTCAATTTCTTGCTCAATCTTCGAGCGACGAGGCTCTGTAAAGCGTTTCTTAATATCTAGTAACTCTTGTTTAATAACACGCACTAGCTTTGCTTCACTTTGTAGAATCCCCTCTAGCTTCGCAATTAGCTTATTTAACTCGTCCTGTTCCTGACGAAGCTCTGTAATATCCGTATTCGTTAAACGATATAATTGCAGGCTTACAATGGCCTCTGCCTGTACCTCTGTAAAATCAAACTTTGCTTGTAAATTAAGCTTCGCATCCTTCTTATCATTTGAAGAACGGATCGTCGCAATGACTTCATCTAAAATGGAAAGAGCTTTAATTAATCCATCTACAATATGAGAACGATCCTTTGCCTTTTGTAAATCATAAATGGAACGGTTTGTTACCACTTCTTTTTGATGGGCAATATACGCATCTAGCAATAATGGCAATGTCATCATCGTTGGACGACGATTATGAATGGCAATCATATTAAAATTATAAGCTACCTGTAAATCAGTTGTTTTAAACAAGTACTGTAAAATTCCTTGTCCTGGTACATCCTTTTTCAGCTCAATTACGACACGTAAGCCTGTACGGTCTGATTCATCACGAATTTCCGCAATGCCTTCTAGTCGTTTATCTACACGTTGCTCATCAATTTTTTTCACAAGATTCGCTTTATTTACATCATATGGTAACTCAGTGATAACAATTTGCTCTTTACCACCCTTGATTGGTTCAACAACTGCTTGTGCACGGACGATGATTTTACCACGACCTGTTTCATACGCCTTTTTAATGCCATCAACACCTTGAATGATTCCACCCGTTGGGAAATCAGGTCCTTTAATCACCGTCATCAATTCATCTACAGTAACATTAGGCTTGTCTAAGCGCATCAACACAGCATCCAGTACTTCATCTAAGGCATGTGGCGGAATATCTGTCGCATAACCAGCGGAAATTCCTGTAGAGCCATTGACTAAAAGGTTAGGAAAACGTGCTGGTAATACAGTTGGCTCCATATCCTGATCATCAAAGTTTGGCACAAATTCAACCGTTTTCTTGCCAATATCTCGTAGCATTTCAGCGGCAATAGCTGATAGTCTCGCCTCTGTATAACGCATTGCAGCTGGAGGATCGCCATCTACCGAGCCATTGTTCCCGTGCATCTCAATGAGCATATGACGTGCCTTCCAGTCCTGACTCATCCGTACCATCGCTTCATACACAGAGCTATCGCCGTGCGGATGATAGTTACCAATTACATTACCCACTGTTTTTGCGGATTTACGGAACGGCTTATCATGTGTGTTACCTTCCGTAAACATCGCATATAAAATACGGCGCTGTACTGGTTTAAGACCGTCACGTGCATCAGGCAACGCGCGGTCTTGAATAATATATTTACTATAGCGACCAAAACGGTCACCCATTACTTCTTCTAACGGTAAATCTTGAAACTTTTCTGTACTACTCATGCTTGGTCCTCCTCTTGTTGGATGAATTCATTCTCTAAAATGTTAGAATCATCCTCCATACCGAAGTCTACATTGGCTTCGATCCATTTACGACGTGGTTCCACCTTATCACCCATTAACGTCGTGACACGTCTCTCCGCTCGTGCACCATCCTCGATTGTGACACGAATCAATGTCCGTGTTTCAGGGTTCATCGTTGTGTCCCACAGTTGGTCTGCATTCATCTCACCAAGACCTTTATAGCGCTGTAATATGTAACCCTTTCCAACCTTCTTGATGGCCTTTTGTAAATCACTTTCTGTCCAAGCATATTCAATGACTTCTTTTTTCCCTGTACCTCTTGAGACTTTATAAAGCGGCGGTAGTGCGATATAGACCTTCCCAGACTCAATGAGCGGACGCATATAACGATAGAAGAATGTTAATAGCAAGACTTGAATATGTGCCCCATCTGTATCCGCATCGGTCATGATGACTACTTTATTGTAGGCAGAATCCTCCACCGCAAAATCCGTACCAACACCTGCCCCAATCGCATGGATAATCGTTGAAATTTCTTCGTTTTTCATAATATCCTGTAGCTTGGCTTTTTCTGTGTTGATTACCTTCCCGCGCAATGGCAGAATCGCTTGGAATGTACGGTCACGTCCTTGTTTAGCAGAGCCACCCGCAGAATCACCCTCGACTAAATACAGCTCATTTTTTGCCGCATTACGTGACTGAGCTGGCGTTAACTTTCCAGATAAAATCGTACTACCCTTTTTATTTTTCTTGCCATTTCGTGCATCCTCACGCGCTTTACGAGCCGCTTCACGCACTTGCTGCGCTCGAATCGCTTTACGAACAAGAGAAGCTGATAACTCTGCATTTTCCTCTAGCACATACAAAATTTGCTCAGACACTACACTATCTACTGCAGAACGAGCCTCACTTGTCCCAAGCTTGCCCTTTGTTTGTCCTTCAAATTGCAGTAAATGCTCAGGGATACGAACAGACACGATCGCTGCTAAGCCCTCACGAATATCTGTCCCCTCAAGGTTTTTATCTTTGTCCTTTAATAGGCCAATTTTTCTTGCATATTCATTAAAGACACGTGTCAATGCTGCCTTTGCACCCGTTTCATGTGTACCACCATCACGTGTACGGACATTATTAACGAATGATAAAATCGTTTCTGAATAACCATCGTTATACTGGAAAGCGAACTCTACTTCGATTTCATCCTGTACGCCTTCTACATATTTTACTGGATGAAGGACATCTTTTTCCTCATTCAAATACGCAACGAAAGCCTCGATGCCATTCTCATAAAAGAACACATCGCTCTTGCCTTCCTCGCGCTCATCAATTAATTCAATTTTTAAGCCCTTTAATAAAAAGGCTGATTCACGTAATCGTTCTGCTAACGTATCATAATTGAATTTTGTGACAGAGAAGATCGTTTCATCTGGTAGGAAATGAACAAGCGTTCCTGTCTGCTTGGTCTGCCCAATATTTTCAAGTGTTGTGACAGGCTGTCCACCATGCTCAAAGCGTTGACGATACTTTTTACCATCGCGATGGATTGTCACCTCTAAAAATGTTGAGAGCGCATTCACAACGGAAGAACCAACACCATGTAAACCTCCACTTGTTTTATAGCCACCTTGACCAAATTTACCACCAGCGTGTAGCACTGTAAAAATAATTTCTGGTGTCGGTTTGCCCATTTTATGCATACCGGTTGGCATCCCACGGCCAAAGTCGCGCACACTCATACTTTGATCTTTATGAATTGTGACAATAATATGAGATCCAAAGCCAGCCAGTGCTTCATCCACCGCATTATCTACGATTTCATACACAAGGTGATGAAGTCCACGGCCATCCGTAGAACCGATATACATGCCAGGTCGTTTGCGTACCGCTTCTAATCCTTCTAATACTTGTATAGCGTCATCATTATAGACGCTAGGTGACTGTTTATTCGTCAAAAAAATTCCCCTCCAAAAAACAAACACATGTTCTATTTATGTTCTCATCCTAAT
>Ga0213823_1000200_pt1 | contig 62107 bp, 54 predicted proteins | sample MC6MC0907MG_FD_179887 | JGI IMG/M metagenome (GOLD analysis project Ga0213823, IMG submission 179887) | Enriched soil aggregate microbial communities from Iowa State University, Ames, United States - MC6-MC0907-MG | ecosystem: Environmental > Terrestrial > Soil > Unclassified | place: USA: Iowa...
ACCCTCAACGGCCTTGTCCAGGAAGTCGTCGTCTTGCGCGGCCACGTCGGCGAAGAAGATGTTGGGCGACTTGCCGCCCAGCTCCAGGGTGACGGGGATGATGTTCTGCGAGGCGTACTGCATGATCAGCCGGCCCGTGGTGGTTTCACCGGTGAACGCGATCTTGGCGATGCGCTTGCTTGAGGCCAGCGGCTTGCCGGCTTCCAGGCCAAAGCCCGTCACCACGTTCACGACGCCCGGGGGCAGGATGTCGCCAATCAGCTCCATCAGCAGCAGGATGCCTAGCGGGGTTTGTTCGGCGGGCTTGAGCACCACGCAATTGCCCGCGGCCAATGCCGGCGCGAGCTTCCACGCGGCCATCAGGATGGGGAAGTTCCACGGAATGATCTGGCCGACCACGCCCAGCGGTTCGTTGAAGTGATAGGCCACGGTGTCGCTGTCGATTTCGGACAGGCCGCCTTCCTGGCTGCGGATGCACGAGGCGAAATAGCGGAAGTGGTCGATGGCCAGCGGGATGTCGGCGGCGCGGGCTTCGCGGATGGGTTTGCCGTTGTCCCAGGTTTCGGCGGTGGCCAGGCGTTCCAGGTTGGCTTCCATCACGTCGGCGATCTGCATCAGCATGCGCGCGCGTTCGGCGGCCGGGGTCGCACCCCATTTCGGCGCGGCGCGATGCGCGGCGTCCAGCGCCAGATCGATGTCGCGTTCCTTCGAACGCGCGTTGCGGCTCAGCACCTGGCCCGTGACCGGGGTGACGTTATCGAAGTACTCACCGTCTGCCGGCTTCTGCCACTTTCCATCAATGAAATTGTCGTACTGCGTTTTCAGGTCCAGACGGGTGCCATACGAGTCCGGGGTGATGCGGGTCGCGATGTCCATACTTGTCTCCGATATTGTTGGGATAGCGGCAGTCGGCTGCCTACCCGGTATCAAGCAAGGAACATGCCAACCTGCGGGCTTCCCCGCTGGACAGCGCGCGCTCTCGCGTGCGAAAGTTGACCAGCCCGCGCAACCCCGGGCAACTGCCGTTTTTTGCGACATTGTCGCGGAACAGGTGTCGCAGAACGCCTGTCCTAGGAGACACGCATGGCCACTCATTCCCGTCAGCACGCGCTGACGCAAGCGCGCCTGCTGTTCAACCAGCAGGGAGCGGTGCCGGGCGGCATCGTTGCCGAACCCATCCTGCGATCCTGGCGCCGCTGCGCGGACCTGGGCTTCGACATGCGTGGCGTGCGCCGCGCCGAACTCATGACGCAAGGCGAACTGCGCGAAGCCCAGCAGCGCAACGAAGCGCTGCGCAGGCTGTCCGAACCCGCCATGTCGTATCTGCGCCGCGAGGCGGGCGGCAGCGGCAATCTGGTGATTCTGTCTGATGCCCAAGGGCTGGTGCTGGATAGCGACGGAGACGCCGGTTTCGCCAGCCGCGCGTCGCGTGTGGCGTTGATGCCCGGCGCGCCGTGGGACGAAGCGGCCGCCGGCACCAACGCCATCGGCACCGCGCTGGTCGAAGGCCGGCCCATCACCGTGCATGGCGCGGAACACTACTTCGAACCCAATCGCATCCTGACCTGCGCCGCGGTGCCCATTACCGATAACGAAGGCCGCACGCTCGGCGTGCTGGATTTATCCAGCCAGGCGCGCGACATCCGTCCCGACGTCCTGGAGCTGGTGCGCGCCGCGGTTGATGTGATCGAACATCGCTTGTTCGAACAAGCCTATGACCACCATGCCGTGCTGCGGCTGCACGACCACCATTCCGGCCTGGGCGCACCGGGCGAAGGCCTGCTGGCGTTTCAGGGCGATGTGCTGATCGGCGCCAACCGCCGCGCCTTGCAGGCGCTGGGGCTGGCCGCTACCGCGTTGGGGGTGTACCGCTATAGCGATGTTTTCGATGGCGTGCTGGAACGTTGCCCCGATGCCGCGGGCCGCGTGCATACGCGCACCGGCGCGAGCTATCACGCGCGGCTGCGCTTGCCGCGTTCGCGTCCGCCGCAGCCGGTGGCGCCTGCCTTGCCCTCCGCCGACGCCACGCGCCCGGCCGCACCCAGTTTCGATGCCGCCACACTTGGCGCACTGGCGCGCGCCGTGCACCTGTCCGATGCGGGCGTGTCCATTTTGCTGCAAGGCGAAACGGGCGTGGGCAAAGAGGTCTTCGCGCGCCAACTGCATGCGCGCGGCAAGCGGGCGTCCGGCCCGTTCGTGGCGGTGAACTGCGCCGCCTTGCCCGAAAGCCTGATCGAATCCGAATTGTTCGGCTATGAAGAGGGCGCGTTCACGGGGGCGCGGCGTCAAGGCAGCAAGGGTTTGCTGCGGCAGGCGCATGGCGGCGTGCTGTTCCTGGATGAGATCGGCGACATGCCGCTGATGCTGCAATCGCGGCTGCTGCGCGTGTTGCAGACGCGCGAGGTGTCGCCGCTGGGCGCGGCGCGGCCGGTGCCGGTGGATTTCGCGCTGGTGTGCGCCACGCACCGCCCGCTGGCCCACGAAGGCGCCGACGCGCCGGTGCGCCCCGACCTGTATTTCCGTATTGCCGAATACACCGTCACGCTGGAGCCGCTGCGCACGCGCGCCGACCGCCTGGAATTGCTGCGGGCGCTGTGGGCGGCGCAAGGCGCGGGGCCGGTGTTGCCCCCGCCCATCGAAGCGCTGCTGGCTGCTTACCCGTGGCCGGGCAATTACCGGCAGCTGGTGGCTGTGCTGCGCACCTTGCATGTGTTGGCGGGGCCGTCAGGCGTGGTCGATGCAGACATGCTGCCCGCCGAACTGCGGCCCGTGGCGGATAACGCGCATGCCGCCGCCGCGCCGCCCGAAGGCGGCACGGCAGATTTGCAATCGATGACGGATGCCGCCGTTCGCGGCGCACTGGCCGCGCATGGCGGCAATGTCAGCAAAGCGGCGCGGGCGCTGGGTGTGCACCGCAGCACCGTGTACCGGCGCGCGGCGGCGTTGGGTTTGCCGCGCGCGCGATAGCCTGGGTTGGCGGCTTTAGCCGACCAGGCGTGCGAGTTCGGCGCCCGGGTCTTTGGCGCGCATGAACGCTTCGCCCACCAGGAATGCGTTGACCTTGTGGTCGCGCATGAGCTTGACGTCTTCCGGCTTGAGAATGCCGCTTTCCGTCACGACACGCTTGCCTGCCGGGATGTTGGGCAAGAGGTCCAGCGTGTTCTTCAGGCTGGTCTCGAAGGTGCGCAAGTTGCGGTTGTTGATGCCCAAGAGCGGCGTCTTCATGGTCAGCGCCACGTCGAGTTCGCGGGCGTCGTGAACTTCCACCAGCACGTCCATGCCCAGTTCCATCGCCAGCGTTTCGTAGTCGCGCAGTTGTGCGGGCGTGAGGGCGGCCACGATCAGCAGCACGCAGTCGGCGCCCATCGCGCGGGCGGCGATGATCTGGTATTGATCGATCACGAAGTCCTTGCGCAGCACCGGCAACGAGCAGGCGGCGCGCGCCTGGCGCAGGTGGTCGTGTGAACCCTGGAAGAATTGCACGTCGGTCAGTACCGACAGGCAGGCCGCGCCGTGCACCGCGTACGTGGATGCGATGTCAGCGGGGACGAAGGTCTCGCGCAGCACGCCCTTGGACGGCGATGCTTTCTTGATTTCGGCGATGACGCCGGCTTTGCCCTGCGAAATCTTGTCTTCGATGGCTTGGGCGAAGCCACGCACGTCTTGCCGCGCCTGCGCTTCGCGCAAGACTTCGGCTTCGCTGCGCATCTGGCGAGCGGCGGCGACTTCCTCAACCTTGACGGCGAGGATCTTCGCGAGAATATCGTTCATTTCAGGAATTTCCGGGTGGTTGCGCAGAATTCTTCCAGTTTGGCTCGCGCCGCTCCGGTGGCAATCATTTCAAATGCTAGCGCTAAGGCTTCGGGAATGGAATCGGCTTTATTGCCGGCGTAGATGGCGAGACCTGCGTTCAGGGCGACGATGTCGCGGGCGGCACCCTCGACATTTTCCAGCGCCTCGATGACAAGTTCGCGTGACTGCTCGCGATTGGACACCTTGATGGACCGATTGGACATCATGGATAGCCCGTAGTCCTCGGGGTGGATTTCATATTCCCGTATTTGACCATCTTTCAATTCACCGACCAGCGTGGCCCCGCCCAGCGACGCTTCGTCCATGCCGTCCTTGCCGTGCACGACCAGCACGTGGCGCGAACCCAGCCGTTCCAGCACGCGCACCTGGATGCCGACGAGGTCGGGGTGGAACACGCCCATCAGCTGGTTGCCGGCGCCGGCGGGGTTGGTGAGCGGCCCCAGGATGTTGAAGATGGTGCGCACGGCCAGTTCCTTGCGCACGGCGGCCACGTTCTTCATCGCGCCGTGGTGAGCGGGGGCGAACATGAAGCCGATGCCGGTGGTCTGGATGCACTCGGCGACTTCTTCCGGCGTCAGAACAAGGTTGGCGCCCAGCGCTTCCAGCACGTCGGCGCTGCCGCTGGAGGACGACGCGCTGCGGTTGCCGTGCTTGGCGATCGGCACGCCGGCCGCCGCCGCCACGAACATGGCGGTGGTGGAAATGTTGAACGTGTGGCTGCCGTCGCCGCCCGTGCCGCACATGTCCAGCAGGTTTTCGGGGGTGGGGGTGATGACCGGCGTGGCGAATTCGCGCATGACCTGCGCGGCGGCCGTGATCTCGCCGATGGTTTCCTTCTTGACGCGCAGGCCCATCAGCAGCGCGCTGGCGATCTGCGGCGACATCTCGCCGCGCATCAGCATGCGCATCAGATGCAGCATTTCGTCGTGGAAAATTTCGCGGTGTTCAATGCAGCGCGTCAGGGCTTCGGTGGGGGAAATGGTCACGATGCGTCCTTCTTGTCTTAGGCGAGGTTCAGAAAATTGCGCAGCAGGGCATGGCCGTGCTCGCTGAGCACCGACTCCGGATGAAACTGTACTCCGTACAAGGGCAGCGTCTTGTGACGCACGCCCATGATGTCGCCGTCGGGCGCCGTGGCCGTCACGGCCAGGCAGTCGGGCAGGGTGGCGGGGTCGATCGTCAGTGAGTTGTAACGGATCACCGTGTAGGGCGTGGGCAGGTCCGTGAAGATATCGGTGCCCGTGTGCGAGATGCGCACGGTCTTGCCGTGCATGATCTGCTGGGCGCGCACGATGTCGCCGCCGTAGGCCGCGCCGATGGCCTGATGGCCCAGGCACACGCCCAGAATGGGCTTCTTGCCGGCAAAGGCCTGGATGGCGGCCACCGAGATGCCGGCCTCGGCCGGTGAGCACGGGCCGGGCGACACGCAAATGCGGTCCGGGTTCAGGGCGGCAATCTCTTCCAGCGTGATCTGGTCGTTGCGCGCCACGCGCACGTCTTCGCCCAGTTCGCCAAAGTACTGGACCAGGTTGTAGGTAAAAGAGTCGTAGTTATCGATCATCAACAGCATTTTTTTCTCCGTGCGGGCGGGGTTCGTTTTGGCCGTGGCCGGAATCAGATGGGTTCGTCCAGGCCGTGCTGGACCTGCTCGGCGGCGCGCAGCACGGCGCGGGCCTTGGCTTCGGTTTCGGCGTATTCGGCTTCGGGGTTCGAATCGGCCACGATGCCGGCGGCGGCTTGCACATACAGCGTGCCGTCCTTGATGACGCCGGTGCGGATGGCGATGGCCACGTCCATTTCGCCGCCGTAGCTCAGGTAGCCGGCCGCACCGCCGTAGATGCCGCGGCGCACGGGTTCGAGTTCGTCGATGATCTTCATGGCTTCAACCTTGGGCGCGCCCGTCAGCGTGCCCGCCGGGAACGACGCGCGCAGCACGTCCATGCTGCTCATGCCCGGGTTCAGGTTGCCGGTCACGTTGGACACCAGGTGCATCACGTGCGAATAGCGTTCGATGACCATGGTGTCGCTGACCTTCACCGAGCCCACTTCGGCTACCCGGCCCACGTCGTTGCGCGCCAGGTCGATCAGCATCACGTGTTCGGCCACTTCCTTGGGGTCGGCCTTCAGTTCGGCGGCAAGCGCGGCATCTTCCTCGGGCGTGGCGCCACGCTTGCGGGTGCCGGCCAGCGGGCGGATGGTGATCTGCGACTTCGGCACGCCGTTGTCCACCACGCGTTCCTGGCGCACCAGGATCTCGGGCGACGCGCCCACCACCTGGAAGTCACCGAAGTTCCAGAAGTACATATAGGGGGAGGGGTTCAGCGACCGCAGGGCGCGGTAGAGGGACAGCGGGGAATCGCGGAAGGGCTTGGCGATGACCTGGCCGATCTGGACTTGCATCAGGTCGCCGGCGGCGATGTGTTCCTTGGCGCGGAGCACAGCCGCCAGATAGTCCTCTTTCTTGAAATCGCGCCGCTCTTCGGTCTGCATGCTGGCGTGGCTGTACGGAATTTCCACGGGGCGTCGCAGGCGGGCGCGCAGATCATGCAGGCGCTGCTGCGAGCGGCTGTAGGACTCGGGCTGGCTGGGGTCGGCATAGACCATCAGGTAGATGCGGCCGGCCAGGTTGTCGACGATGACCAGTTCGTCCACGTGCATCAGCATCAAGTCGGGCGTGCCGCCGTCCATGCCGGCCGGGAAGGGCTTGACGGCCGGACCCAGGCAAGGCTCGATGTGGCGCACGGTGTCGTAGCCGAAGTAGCCGGCCAGGCCGCCGCAAAAGCGCGGCATGCCGGGGCGCAGCGCCACCTTGAAGCGGCTTTGGTACTGCTCGATGAAGGCCAGCGGATCGCCTTCATGCGTTTCCACGACCTGGCCGTCGTGCAGCACTTCCGTCAGCGTGCCGCTGGCGCGGATGACCGTGCGGGCGGGCAGGCCGATGAAGGAGTAGCGGCCGAAGCGTTCGCCGCCCACCACCGATTCCATCAGGCAGGTCATGCGGCCAGCCAAGGGGCCTGCATGCGCCAGCTTCAGGTAGATGCCCAGCGGCGTATCCAGGTCGGCATAGGTTTCGGCCACCAGCGGGATGCGGTTGTAGCCTTGGGCGGCGAGAGCTTTGAATTCGATTTCGGTCATGGCGGGTCTCGTAAGCGATTTTTGATTTGCTTCAGACCGGGCGCACAACAAAAAAGCCCGGTCCAGGTAACTGGTTCCGGGCTTGGCTCTGTGTTTACACAGCTACGGCTCTAGGCGGCATACGCGTCCAGGGCCGGGAGGGATCATCGCCACCCGGAAGACAAACGCCACCAGCGCCACGAGGCGCCGAGCATTTGGTTCTGGGGGTAAGCGTTCATTGATCCGGGGTGTGTGTATTCAGGTGTTCGGGTTGCCAACACCCCATCAGGAGGCGATTTTCGCGGCGTTCTGGTTTTGGTTCCAGAGCGCCACCCACTGAGCGGCGTTCACAAGCGTGTCCACTATACCATCGACATCCAGCTCGCGCACGTCACGGCCTTCGTTGTAGCCGTAAGGCACCACCAGCACCTGTGTGCCGGCCGTGCGCCCGGCCTGGGCGTCGTTGATCGAGTCGCCGATGGTGACGGCTTCGGTCACGGCCACGCCCAGCAGCTCGCAGGCGTGCAGCACCTGGTCGGGGTCGGGTTTGCGGCGCGCGCAGGTGTCGCCGCAGACGACCGCGTCGAAAAAGCCCGCCAGGCCGGTGCGTTGCAGCAGCGGCAGCGTGAATTCGGTGGGTTTGTTGGTGACGACGGCCAGCTTCAGACCCTGGTCGCGCATGTGCTTCAAGCCTTCAAGCACGCCGGGGTAGACCTGCGCGCGTTCGCCGTTGACCAGGTGGTAGTGGCGGTAAAAGGACTCGCGGGCGCGGGCGAAGTCTTCAGCCGACGGGTCGGCGGCGTCCAGGCTGCCCGCCAGACTGCGGCGCACCAGGTTGTCCACGCCCTTGCCCACGAAGGTGGCCACCACGTCTTCGCGCAGCGCGGTCATGCCGAGTTCCACGCGCATGGCGTTGGCGGCGAAAGCCAGGTCGGGAATGGAGTCGAGCAGAGTGCCGTCCAGGTCCAGCAGCGCGGCGCGAAAAGCGGTCATGTCGATTCCTGATTAAACGGCGGTGGTTTCGCCGATGGCGATCTGTTCGCGCATCGATTTGATGATGCCGGCGTAGTCGGGCTTGCCGAAAATGGCGGAGCCGGCCACGAAGGTGTCGGCGCCCGCGCGGCGGATTTCGGCGATGTTGTCGATTTTGACGCCGCCATCCACTTGCAGCACGATTTCCTGGCCGCCGGCCTGCGTCCAGGCGTCGATGCGGGCGCGCGCTTCGCGCAGCTTGGTCAACGCGCCGGGAATGAAGCTCTGGCCGCCAAAGCCGGGGTTCACCGACATGATCAGGATCAGGTCGATCTTGTCCATGACGTAGTCCAGGTAGGACAGCGGCGTGGCGGGGTTGAAGACCAGGCCGGCCTTACAGCCGTTTTCGCGGATGAGCGACAGCGTGCGGTCCACATGGCGGCTGGCGTCCGGGTGGAAGCTGATGTAGTCGGCGCCGGCCTTGGCGAACATCGGGACCAGGTCATCCACCGGTTCGACCATCAGGTGCACGTCGATCGGCACTTCGACGTGGGGGCGGATCGCCGCGCACACCATCGGGCCGATGGTCAGATTGGGGACATAGTGGTTGTCCATCACGTCCACGTGAATCCAGTCGGCGCCTGCGGCGACGACGTTGCGGACTTCCTCGCCCAGGCGGGCGAAGTCAGCCGACAGGATGCTGGGGGTGATGCGAGTGGAGGCCGTGGAGGATGACATGATGTTCGGGATCGGGGAGGGCATAATGTGCCATTATTGCAGTTTGGGGCGCGGGTTCGGGAAAGACCCGGTTCCGCGGGTCCGAAAACTGCGTCTTCAAAACGCTCAGGCGCCGCGCTTCGGCCCCCCGCGTCCAGCAGCCACACAGGGAAGGACTGTGAAACCTTACGACCTTAGCGTCTCTGTCACTCCGCGCTTCGTGCCTGAACAGTCCGATCCCGGCGAACAGCAATTCGTGTTTGCCTACACCGTGCGCATCACCAATACGGGGGAACACCCCGCCCAGGTGATCAGCCGGCACTGGGTCATCACCGACGGCAACCAGCGCGTGCAGGAAGTGCGCGGGCTGGGCATTGTTGGCCAGCAACCGTTGCTGGCGCCCGGCGAGACCTTCGAATACACCAGCGGCTGTCCCTTGCCCACCCCGGTGGGCACGATGCGCGGCACGTACCACTGCGTCGGCGAGAACGGCATTCCGTTCGAAGTGCCGATCTCCGAATTCGTCCTGGCCATGCCTCGCACCCTGCATTGAATGGCCCGGCCCGTCGCCCGTTTTTCCAATTGCTCATGAAGCGCATTCTTAGCCTGTCCCTGCTGCCGATTCTGCTGGCGGCATGTTCCACGCCCTCGGAAGTTCCCCCTGAATCTGGCGCGCCCGGCACCCCCGGCGTGCGTACCCCGGCGGCTGATGGCCCCTTGGTGGTGCCGTCGCTGTCGGCCTTGCCCGATACGCCGCCGCGCGCGCTGGCCGGCAAGTTCAAGGCCGGCACCTGGTCTGAAATGCCCGGCTGGAGCACCGACGACCTGACCCAGTTCTGGCCGCTGTTCCTGCGCAATTGCCGTGGGCTGATGCGGCCGACCAGCGGCAACCTGGCCGCACCCGCCCGCGCCACCCCGCGGGCGTGGCAGCCGGTCTGCGCCGCCGCCATCGACCCGTCCCGGGCGCCGGCGGCAGGCGATGCCGAAGGCGTGCGCCGCTTCCTGCAAACCTATCTGCAACCGTGGCGCCTGAACGCCGCCGACGGCAAACCCGCCACCAACACGGTCACCGGTTACTACGAGCCGCTGGTGCGCGGATCGCGCCGCCAGGGCGGCAACTATCAATGGCCGTTGTATGCGGTGCCGGCGGATCTGCTGACGATCGACCTGGGGTCGGTGTACCCGGACCTGGCTGGCAAGCGCGTGCGCGGCAAGCTCGAAGGCAAGCGCGTGGTGCCTTACGACACCCGCGCAGCCATCGAATCGTCTGGCCGCCGTCCGCCCGTGGTGGTGTGGGTGGACGACCCGGTGGATAACTTCTTCCTGCAAGTGCAGGGGTCGGGCCGTGTCCAACTGACCGACGGCCCCGACACCGGCAAGACCATCCGCGTGGCCTATGCTGACCACAACGGCCAGCCTTATGTGTCGATCGGCCGCTGGCTGATCGACCGCGGCGAGCTGACCGCCGACCAGGCATCCATGCAGAACATCCGCGCCTGGGCGCAGCGTAATCCCAAGCGCGTGCCGGAAATGCTGAACGCCAACCCGGCGGTTGTGTTTTTCCGTGAAGAGCCGGTGATTGACCCCGAACAAGGCCCCAAGGGCGCGTATGCGATTCCGCTGGCGCCCAAGCGCTCGATTGCGGTCGACGCCACCTTCGTGCCGCTGGGCACGCCGGTGTATCTGGCCACCACGTTCCCGGCGTCTGACCGGCCGCTGCAACGCCTGGTGTTCGCGCAGGACACGGGTACCGCCATCCGGGGCGCCGCGCGCGCCGACTTCTACTGGGGTTACGGCGAAGAAGCCGGCCAGCAGGCGGGCCGCATGAAACAACGGGGCCAGATGTGGGTGCTGTGGCCCAAACAAGCTGGGGAGCCCTCGGCACGATGAGCCATCAAATTGTTGTTTGCGGGGCCGGTATCGTCGGCCTGTCTACCGCCCTGGCCTTGGCCCGGCGCGGCCAGCGCGTGGCCGTCCTGGCGCCGCGCACGACGGTGCCCGCCGCCGATCCCAACCGCTATCACCCGCGCGTCTACGCCATTTCGCCCGCCAGCCAGCGTTTTCTGGCTGACCTGGGCGTCTGGGACGCCATGCCCTCGGGCCGGCTGATGCCGGTCGAGGCCATGGAAATCCATGGCGACGCCGACGGGCAGGTCAACCTGAACGCCTGGCAGGCGGCGCTGCCGCAGTTGGCCTGGATTGTGGAGTCCGGCGAGATCGAGCGCGTGCTGATTCAGGCGGTGCGGATGTTCGGCATTCCCTGGCTGGAAGACCGCTGCACGGGCTATCGGGATGGCGCAATCGATACCGAAAGCGGTGCGCGCATCCAGGCCGAATTGTTCGTGGGCGCGGATGGCGCGGCCTCGCCGCTGCGCACGGCGGCCGGCATGAAACATGACGCCGTGTCCTATGAAGACACGGGCTTGGTGGTGCATCTGGACGCCGAGCGCGCCCACCATGGCACGGCCATTCAATGGTTCCGCGACGACGGGGTGCTGGCCTTGCTGCCGCTGCCCGACACGGCGGACGGACCGCAGGTGTCAATGGTGTGGTCCATGCGCAATGAACCGGCCCAGGCGCTGCTGGCGTTGCCGCCGGAAGAACAGGCCGCCCGGCTGGAAACCTTGTTGGCCCAGGCTGCCGAGGGCCGGTTGGGCCGCCTGAAGGTGCGCAGCAAGTTGCATGGTTTTCCCTTGACGCTTGAGCGCGCCCAGATGGTGGCGCCCGGTATCGCGCTGGCGGGCGACGCCGCGCACCGGCTGCATCCGCTGGCTGGCCAGGGTTTGAACCTGGGGCTGGGCGACGTCGAAGCGCTGGCCCGCACGGTGGCGGGCCGCGAGCCCTACCGCTCGGCGGGTGACTTGCGCGTGCTGCATCGTTACCAGCGCGCGCGCGCTGAACCGGTGCTGGCCATGCGCCTGGCCACCGACGGCCTGCACAAGCTGTTCGCCTCGCACGCGACCCCGCTGGTGTGGCTGCGTAACGCCGGCATGCACTGGGTGGAAAAGGCGCCGCTGATCAAGCGCCGCCTGATCGCGGGGGCGTCGGCCAACTGACGGGGACGGATTCCGGATGGGTTTGAGAAATCCTTTTGGAACCTTGAGGGCGGGCCGCCGTCTGACAGACACTGCACCCCTCTCTCTCAAAACCATCCCGGCTCAGACCCCCGCCCGGATGCGTTACGCTTCCCATCAAAGAACACGATAAGTACAGGAGTACAAATGAACTTCCGCATCTCCGCCACGCTGGCGGCATGTTTCCTGGCCGGTGGCCTGGGACTGACCGCCACCGCCCACGCGCAAGCGCCCGCCAAGGGTGACAAGGCCGTCTCCACGCAGTCCGTCGGACAGCCGGGCAAGGGCGAAAAAAGCGTGTCCACCACGCAGATCGACCCCGTGGCGGAGGCCGTGAAGGAACGTTTCCAGCAACGCTTCACCGGCATGGATGTCACCACCGTGCGCCGCACGCCCTATGGCCTGTTCGAAGTCCAATTGGGCATGGACCTGATCTACACGGATGAAAAGGTCACCTGGGTCATGGAAGGTCCGTTGATCGACGCGATGACCCGCCGCGACGTCACCCGTGAATCGCAGGAAAAGCTCAGCGCCGTCACGTTCGACCAGTTGCCGCTGGAACTTGCCATCAAGCAGGTCAAGGGCAATGGCGCGAAGAAGGTTGCGATCTTCGAAGACCCGAACTGCGGCTATTGCAAGCAATTGCGCCACACGATGGAAGAGCTGGACAACGTCACCGTGTACACCTTCATGTACCCCATCCTGTCGCCGGATTCCAAGACGAAGGTGCGTGATGTCTGGTGCGCCAAGGACCAGGGCCAAGCCTGGGACGACTGGATGGTGCGCGGCAAGAAGCCGGCCACCGCCAACTGCGACGTGCCTGAAGACAAGCTGCTGGCCCTGGGCCAGCAACTGATGGTGCGCGGCACGCCCACCCTGTTCTTTGCTGATGGTTCTCGCGTCAGCGGCGCCATCCCGCTGGACCAACTCAAAGCCCGTTTGAACTGACCGGCGCCCCGCGCGCCGGCCGGGTGGCTGGCGCGGCAGGCGCCTCGCCACCCGGAGACATGACTTGAAAATCGCAATTCTCGACGATTACCACGACGTAGCCCGGCGCTATGCGGATTGGACCTCGCTGGGCGGTGACGCCGAGGTGCAGATCTTCAACAACTTCATCCCGGCCGAGCAGGTCGACGTCACGCTCGAATCTTTCGACGTGATTGTGGCGATGCGTGAACGCACGCCGTTCCCCGCCGAGCGTATCCGCGCGCTGCCCAAGCTGCGCCTGTTGATCACGACCGGCATGCGCAACAACGCTATCGACATGGCCGCCTGCACCGAGCAGGGCATCGTGGTGTGCGGCGCACCCGGCAGCGCCGACGCCAACACCGCCACGGCCGAACTGGCCTGGGCGCACATCCTGGGCCTGTTCAAGCATCTGACCACCGAAGACGCGGCGATGCGACGCGGCATGTGGCAAACCGCCATGCCCGAGCCGCTGGCCGGCAAGCGGCTGGGTGTGCTGGGTTTGGGCAAGCTGGGCGCTGCCGTCGCCAAGGTGGGGCAGGCGTTTGGCATGGATGTGGTGGCCTGGAGCCCCAACCTGACCGACGAACGCGCGGAAGCGGCGGGCGTGAAGCGGGTGGACAAGCATGAACTTTTCGCCACGTCCGACGTGGTCAGCCTGCACCTGATTCTGTCCGACCGCAGCCGCCACGTGGTCGACGCCGCGGCGCTGGCCGCGATGAAGCCGACGGCCTATCTGGTGAACACATCGCGCGCCGGCCTGGTGGACCACGAAGCGCTGATGGACGCGCTGGTCAAATTCCGCATCGCGGGCGCCGGCCTGGACGTGTATCCCGAAGAACCGCTGTCGCCCACCGACAGCGTGCGCGATCTGGACAACGTGATCCTGACGCCGCACTTGGGCTATGTGAGCCGCGAGAATTTCGAAGCGTTCTACCAGAACGCGCTGGCCGCCGTGAAGGCGTTTCAGGCCGGGAAACCGATTCGGGTGCTGAACGCGTAGCGGGAGGGGCCGGGGTGAAACTCCGGACTCTGCATCATGCCCCGCCTCATTCCCCCGGACCGAACCCCCCGCCGCTGGCGACGGCGTCCTCCAGAAATTTCCATAAGCGATTCAGCACCGGCCCCTGCGGCCGGTCGCTGCGCCGCGCCGCCACCAGCGCTTCGATGCTGCCGGGCAGATGGCGGCTGGTGATATCCAGCAGCCGCCCATCGCGCAATTCCTCGTCGATCAAAAAGCGCGGCAGGTGGCCCCAGCCCATGCCTTGCAGGATGACTTCCTTCTTCATCTGCTGATCCGCCACCGTGCACTGATGCGCGCCTTCGCTCATGAAGTAGTTGCGCGCGGGCGTGTGGCGGGCGGTGTCGCGCATGACGCACTGCGTGTAGTCGCGCAGCAATCGGGGCGTGATGGGCTGGAGGGCCGACGCTGGCAAAAAGCCCGGCGCCACCACGGGAATGAACGGCACGTTCAGCAAATCCAGGCATTCGATGCGGGACTCGCCGCGATCCACCCGGTGCAGGATCAGGTCGGCATCCCCATCCAGCAAGCGTTCCACCGGCCCGCCTACCGCTTCGAAGTGCAGGTGCAAGCGCGTGGCCGGACACTGCGCAAAGAAGCGGCTCAGCAAGCCCAGCATCTGTGGCCGGGGGCACAGATCGCCAATCACCACATGCAGCTCGCTTTCTTCACCCATCGCCAATTGCGCGGCATGCGTGCGCAGGGCGTCCAGTTCGCGCAGCAAGCCTTGCGCGTGCCGGTGAAAGGACTCGCCTGCCGGCGTGGGCCGCACACGGTAGCCGCCGCGGTCTAACAGCGTCAGCTCCAGCTGGCGTTCCAGTTTGGCTACCGCGGCGAACACGGCGGGATGCGAGCGGTGCAGCGCCGTGGCGGCCGCCTGGAATCCGCCCAGGCGCACCACGGCGTCAAAGCACTGGAGATCGTGCAGCGTGAAGTCGCTCATGTCTGTTTTTCCGACAAAGACTGTGCGAACTTTGTAATTTTTTCTGCAAGCCGCCGCAACTACGCTGAGCATCACTTCATCCTTCACGGCGGATTCAGCATGCAAACACTCTCCACTTTCACGACGGGCGATGGCGTCCGGATCGCCTACCGGTTTGACGGCGACGGCCGCCTGCCTGTGCTGGTGCTGTCGAATTCGATCGGCACCACGCTGCACATGTGGGACGGCCAGATCGAGGCGCTGTCCCGACATTTCCAGGTGCTGCGTTACGACACGCGCGGGCATGGCGAGTCCGGCGTGCCGGCGGGCGCGTACTCGATGGACCGCCTGGGCCGCGACGTGATCGAATTGCTGGACGCGCTGGGCGTTGTCCGTGCGCATTTTCTTGGGCTGTCGCTGGGCGGATTCATCGGCCAATGGCTGGGCGTGCATGCACCCGAACGCATCGGCCATCTGATTCTGGCCAATACGTCGTCGTATCTGGGGCCGGCCCCGCAATGGGACGCGCGCATCGCCGCCACGCTGCAAGCGCCAGACATGACGGAAACCGCCGCGATGTTTCTCGGGAACTGGTTTCCGGCCAGCCGGTTGCAGGCTGGCGGCCCGGTCATTGATCAGTTTCGCGCCATGCTGCTGGCGACGACCCCCCAAGGCCTGGCGGGCGCGTTCGCCGCGGTCAGGGATGCGGATTTGCGGCGCACGATCGCGCTGATCAATCGTCCGACGCTGGTAATTGCCGGCCGCGACGATACCGTCACCGCCGCCAGCCACGGCGCATTGATCGCCGCGACGGTGCCGGGCGCAACACTGGTGGAAATGCCCACCGTGCATTTATCGAATATTGAACGGCCCGCAGAATTCGTGGATGCGGTGCTGTCGTTCTTGCCGCAGCGTTGAATCAGTTCCGGCCACGAAAAAGAGAAGGGCCGCTGTGGGCGGCCCTTGTTTTACTGACGCGTGAACATCACTTTCTTTTCAATAATCGCACCCGTCTCCAACGCTTCGGGTGTGTCGCCGCAGGCGTCGTCCGCGCTGTCATCCGGGTCCACGGCGTCAAATGCCGTGTCGCCATTGGCGTCCGGCACGCCGGTGGGCTTCAAGCCCACGAAGTCGAACAGGTCGCGGTCCATCAAATGCGACGGCACCACGCGCGACAAGGCATTGAACACGTTCCACGAACGGCCCGGATGCTGCTTGTCCCAATCCTTGATCATCCGGCCCACTTCCTTGCGTTTCAGGTTTTCCTGAGAGCCGCAGAGGTTGCACGGAATGATCGGGAATTGCTTCAGCTCGGCGTAGGCAATCAAGTCCGTTTCCGCAACATAAGCCAGCGGGCGGATCACCGTGTGGCGGCCGTCGTCGGACACGAGCTTGGGCGGCATGCCCTTGGCCTTGCCGCCGTAGAACAGGTTCAGGAAGAAGGTGGCCAGGATGTCGTCGCGGTGGTGGCCCAGCGCAATCTTGGTGGCGCCCAGTTCAGACGCGACGCGGTACAGAATGCCGCGGCGCAAGCGCGAACAGAGCGAGCACATCGTCTTGCCCTCTTCCAGCACGCGGGTCACGATGGAATACGTGTCCTGCGTCTCGATGTGGAAGGGCACGCCCAGGTCTTTCAGGTACTGGGGCAGGATGTGGTCGGGAAAGCCCGGCTGCTTCTGGTCCAGGTTGACCGCGATCAGCTCAAACTTGAACGGCGCGCGCTTTTGCAGCTGAAGCAGAATGTCCAGCATCGCATAGGAATCCTTGCCGCCCGACAGGCAGACCATGACGCGGTCGCCTTCTTCGATCATGTTGTAGTCGGACAGGGCGCGCGTGGTTTCGCGCGCCAGACGCTTGGTCAGCTTATTGCCTTCGTGGCGGGCTTTCTCTTCTGCTTCCGTGCGGAAGCGGATGCCAGGGGGAGCGATATCGTTCATGGTCAACGCGTGATCTGAATTTCCACGCCCACCGCTGCACAGTCGGAAAAGGCCATGGGCTTGCTGATGCGCAGGCGCAGCGAGCGGATTTCCTGGAAGTCGGCCAGCAGGCGCGCGGCAACTTGTTCGGACAGGGTTTCGATCAGGTTCACATGCGCCTGCGTGCATTCTTCAACAATGGCTTCGCGCAGGCGGCGGTAGTCCAGCACGCTGTGGATATCGTGGTCGTCGACCGAGCGTTGGATATCCACGTCGAATTCGGCGTCGACATGCAGGGGCTGGGTAGCGCGGCGCTCGTGCTCGAGGATGCCAATGCGGGCGTCGAGCGCAAGCCCGGAAAGGATGATGCGGCGTGTGGGCATGATGGAAACCTGGTGGGACAGCCGGAATTGTAAAGGGACAGCGGATCAGGGGCGGCGCGCTGGCTACAATTCAGCCAAGTCCGGGCGCCCGAGAGACGCCGGCGCAGTCAATTAGGGTTGAAATGCAACAAATGCACGATGCGGTCATTGTAGGCGGCGGGCCGGCGGGCGCTTCCTGCGCGCTCTGGCTGGCCAGACTTGGTTTGTCCCCATTATTGGTGGAAGCCAGCGCCCGCCTGGGCGGTTTAAGCCGTGACAACCCCTTTGCGGATGACTGGATTGCCGTGCTGCCCGGCGTGACCGGCCAACAGGTGGCGGCCAATATCGACGCCAGCGTGCGCGCGGCCAACGTGCCGCTGCGGCTGGAAACCCGTGTGACCCGCGTCTTGCCCTGCAAGGGGGGCATTCAAGCCTCGCTGAACGGGCCGGATGGCGAAACGTCCGTGCGCGGCCGCACCTTGGTGATCGCCTCGGGCGTGCGCGCCAAGGGCCTGCCGGATCACCCGCCGGGCGCCAACTGGCCCGGCGTGCTGATCGGCCCGGGTTCGCCCATCGTCGCGCAGGACTATTCCGGTTTGTCGGTGGCCGTGCTGGGCGGCGGCGACAACGCGTTTGAGAATTTCGTCTACGTGCGCAACCGCGGCGCGCGCGCCGTGCACCTGTATGCCCGCAGCGTCCGAGCCCAGCAGCAATGGGTGACGCGCGCTGGCCGCGAAGGCGTGCGCATCGGCCCCTACACCGTCGACCCCGCGACCCGCAGCGTGGACGGCCGCCAGTACGACCTGATCCTGGTCTTCTACGGCTGGGAACCGCAAGCCGCCTTTGCCGACAGCCTGCAACTGGCGCGCGACGAACGCGGCTACATTCGCACCGACTTCGCCACCGCCGAAACCAGCGTGCCCGACATTTATGCCGTGGGCGAAGTGGCGCACCGCATGCATCCTTGTGTGGTGACGTCGATGGCGGATGGCGTGGTGGCGGCCAAGGCCATCCAACGCCGCTGGGAACGGCCCGCAGAGTAAGGCGAGGGCAGTGGCGGCGGTTGCAAGCGCGGGCCGACGCGCGTTAAGCGCAGGCGAAGCCTGACCTCCACATTGCAGAATAGGCATTTGCCAGCGCGGCGCACACACTCCTCCCACAAGTTGATCAATCAATGATCACGTCGGGAGACAAGCATGTTGCACTCGCATCGCTGGCTGGCTGCCGGCGCGATGGCCTTCGCCTTGGCGGGCCCCGCGCACGCGGCTTGGCCTGAACGGCCAATCACCCTCATCATTCCCGCCGCGCCGGGCGGCACCACCGACATCGCTGCGCGGCTGATTGCCGACAAGCTGGGCGCCAAGCTTGGCCAGCAGGTCATCGTCGAGAACCGCGCGGGGGCCGCTGGCATCATCGGCGCGCAAACGCTGGCCCGCGCCAAGCCCGACGGCTACACGCTGCTGATGGGCAACATCGGCCCCAACGCCATCAACTACGCGCTGTACAAGACGCTGCCCTATAAGCCCGCGGATTTCGCACCGGTCACGCTGGTGATCTCGGTGCCTAACGTGCTGGTCGTGAATGAGGCGTCGCCCGTGCGCTCGGTGGCTGACCTTCAGGCGCAGTCCAGGCGGGACCCGTCCAAGGTGTCGTTCGGAAGCTCCGGCGCTGGCCAATCGCCGCATCTGTCGGGCGAACTCTTCAAGCAGCGCGCGGGGGTGGCCGGCACGCATATTCCCTACAAGGGCGCCGGCCCCGCCGTGGCCGCGCTGCTGGGCCAGCAGTTCACCTTCATGATCGACAACCTGCCCAGCTCCATGCCGTACATCCAGTCGGGCAAGCTGCGCGCGCTGGCCGTCACCAGCGAGCGGCGGCTGGCCGAATTGCCCGACGTGCCGACCATGGCCGAAGCCGGCGTGAAAGACGTGGTGGTTACCGCCTGGTTCGGGCTCATCGCGCCGGCCGGCACGCCGGAAGACGTGGTCGGCAAGCTTTACGCCGCCACGCGCGATGTGGTGCGCAGCCCCGATATCTCCGACCGCTTCAAAGCCATGGGCGGGCAGGCGGGCGGCAACACGCCGGCCGAGTTCACGGCCTTCATCAACCAGGAACGCACTCGCTGGAAACAGATCGTGGACGCGGCCGGATTGGCGCAGGAGCAATAAGTGATCGACAAGATTCAAGCATCCATGGCCGACGCCATCGCCGTCATCCCCGATGGCGCGTCCGTGCTGGTGGGCGGGTTTGGCGAAGCGGGCGTGCCCTACGAGCTTTTGCAGTGCCTGGCGGAATCGGGCCGGCGCGATCTCACCATCATCTCGAACAATGCGGGCACCTTCGAACGTGGCATTGCCGCGCTGCTGATCCGCAAGCAGGTCAGAAAGATCATCTGCTCGCATCCGCGTCCGCCCAATTCCGACGCGTTTGCGCGCGCCTACCGCGCGGGCGAAGTCGAACTGGAATGCGTGCCGCAAGGCACCTTGGCTGAACGCCTGCGGGCGGCCGGCGCGGGTCTGGGCCCGTTCTACACGCCCACGGGTTATGGCACCGAACTGGCCGAAGGCCGCCGCCAGGAAGTGATCGACGGTGTGGGCTACGTGCTGGAACAGCCCCTGCGCGCCGACTACGCGCTGATCCGTGCGCACTTGGGCGACCGCTGGGGCAACCTGATGTACCGGCACGCCGCGCGCAACTTCAATCCGGTGATGTGCATGGCCGCAGGCCACGCGATTGCGCAGGTGGACGAAGTGGTGCCGTTGGGCACGTTCGTGCCTGAGCAGGTCATGACGCAAGGCATCTTCGTGAAATCCGTTGTGCGGGTGGAGGCCTGACATGCAAGACGCGAAACCCATCAGGGGCCTGACCCGGCAACAGATTGCGCAGCTGCTGGCCAGCGATATTCCCGACGGCTCCATCGTCAACCTGGGTATCGGCATGCCCACGCTGGTGGGCGACTACCTTCCGCCCGACAAAGACATCCTGCTGCACAGCGAAAACGGCATCCTGGGCATGGGTCCCGCCGCCAGCGGTGAGCGGGTGGACCCCGATCTCATCAACGCCAGCCGCCAGCCCATCACCTTGCTGGACGGCGCATCCATCACCGAGCACACCATCTCGTTCGCGATGATGCGCGGCGGTCATCTGGACTACGCCGTGTTGGGCGCGTTCCAGGTGTCGGAAACGGGCGACCTGGCCAACTGGAAAACCGACGCCGCCGACGCCATTCCCGCCGTGGGCGGCGCCATGGACCTGGCTGTGGGCGCCAAGCAGGTGCTGGTCACGATGGAGCATCGCGGCCGCGACGGCACGCCCAAGGTGCTGCGCCAATGCACGTATCCGTTGACGGGCAAGGGCGTGGTCACGCGCATCTATACCGATCTTGCGGTTATCGATGTGACGCCAGAGGGGCTGAAGGTTCACGCCATGACGGCGGGCGTCAGCGCGGCATATCTGCGGTCGGTAACGGATGCGCCATTGAATTTCCCCGAGACACCGCGCGTGATCGTGCTGGATGCCGCCGGCGCGCCGCGTTACGCCTGACCGCGGGTATGCAGGCGCCCGCGCTCTGATTCCGCCCCTTCGATCCCGGCCCTCGGGCCAAGGAGACTGCTGATGATCCGTTCCCTGCTGGCCGCAGCGTCGCTGTGCGTGTTGTCCTTCGGCGCCGCGCAGGCCGCCCCGGTCTACCCCGACAAGCCCATCACCCTGCTGATTCCGTATCCGCCCGGGGGCAGCGCCGACATGCTGGCGCGTCCCTTGGGGGCGGCGCTGCAAAAAAAGTGGGGCCAGCCGGTGGTGCTGGAATACAAGCCGGGCGCGGGCGGGGCGATCGCGTCAGCTCAGCTGGCGCGCGCCAAGCCCGATGGCTACACCTTGCTGATGGTGCTGGCGGCGCACGCCATCAACCCCAGCCTGTATCCGTCTTTGCCCTACGACACGCGCAAGGATTTTGCGCCGGTCTCGCTGGTGGCGACCTTGCCGATGCTGGTGGCCGCGCCATTGAATACGCCCGCCAACACGGTTCCCGAACTGATCGCCTACGCCAAGAGCCATCCCGGCAAGCTCAGTTTCGCGTCGGCAGGCAACGGCAATACCAGCCATCTGGCCGCCGAAATGTTCAAGCACCAGACGGGCGCCGACATGATGCATGTGCCGTACAAAGGCAGCGGCCCGGCGGTTGTCGCCTTGCTGGGCGGCGAAGTCTCGTTGATGTTCGACAGCATTTCCACGTCGCTGCCCCAGGTGCAGGCCGGCAAGTTAAAGGCCATTGCCGTAACGGGCGAGCGGCGCTCTCCTTTGCTGCCCGATGTGCCGACGGTGGCCGAAAGCGTGCCGGGCTTCGTGGTCAATGGCTGGTACGGCATGCTGGCGCCCGCGGGTACGCCGCCCGATGTCGTCAACGCCCTGAGCCGGGGTATCGCGGACGCGGTGGCGCTGCCTGCCTTGAAGCAGCAGCTGGCAGGCTACGGGTATGAAACGGTCGGCTCCACGCCCGCCGAATTTGCGCGCCATATCGACCATGAATTAGGGGCATGGAAAGAGGCCGTGGAGGTCTCGGGAGCCAAGCTGAATTGACATTGCTGTAATGCCCTGCGTGGATGTGTTGTGCATGGGCGTCACCGCTAGGCCGCGGATTTTCCTTTGAGAAATTTCTCGTATTTCACGACAGACCGATTAGAAACAATGTTGCTTGTCCCCTGCATTGATGAAGTGACGGCTCAGGCCTGACTCGGTGCGGCGGACCAAGGCGTGGCAGGCCGCCCGCCTTGGGGATAAGTCAGTCGGAGAGTGCGGTGAATAAGAAGATTGTTGCGGCGGGTCTGGCATTGTCGTCGTTGGTATTGTGCGGCAGCGCGTTGGCTGCAGATGTGAAGTTGGTGTTCGAGGGCAGGGTGTCTCCGTCCACATGCAAAATCGGGGATCTGGGCAGCGGTGGCGTCAAGCAGGTCGATCTCGACCCCGTCAGCGTCAGCGCTCTGGCCAATCAGAACGATGTCGCGGGCCGTAAGCTCGTCGAATTGAACCTGACCGGCTGCACGGGCAGCAAAGTGACCACGCGCTTTAACCGTGATTCGAACGTCGACCCTTCCACGGGCGCCTTGATCAACCAGGCGTCGTCTCAAGGCGGTAATAATCCATCAAGCGCGCAAGTCCAGTTGCTGAACGGAAAATATCAGCCCATCAACCTGTTCACGGGTGATGGCGTTGAGACGGTCAGCACCGATGCTGGCACGGCAAAGCTTGAGTTCTACGCCCAGTACCTGGCCGCAACTGCAGGCACCACGGCCGGTCCGGTCCAGACCGAAGTGCTGTTGGACCTGATCTACGAATGAAGCCGGCTCCCCTTGAGCGCACGCTCAGGGGGCTTTCAGATTCCGCCAGCCGGGCCATGCTCCGCCATCTATGCGCGGCGCTATGCCTGGCTTGTGCGACCCTGCTGCCCCCTTCCGCCCAGTCCAACGTGGTGATCGGCGGCACGCGCATCATCTACCCCGCCCAAGAACGTGAAGTCACGCTGCGCCTGACCAATGATGGCGGCCAGCCGGCGTTGGTGCAGGCCTGGATCGACGACGGCGATATGAACTCCAACCCGGATGAAGTGAACGTGCCGTTCATGATCATGCCGCCGCTTGCGCGGATCAATCCGGGCAAGGGGCAGACGCTGCGTATTGCGTTTGCGCCGTCCTCTGGTGTTCCGTCCGACCGCGAATCCGTGTTCTGGATGAATGTGCTCGACGTCCCGCCGCTGCCGTCGGCACAGGTTGCGAACCACATGCAATTGGCCTTTCGCAGCCGCATCAAACTGTTCTTCCGCCCGGCGGGTTTGCTCGGCTCCGTGGGAGAGGCGGCCGCGCAGTTGCGCTGGCGCGTCGTGCAAGCAAGCAAGGGCCCGACACTGCAAGTGCGCAATGACAGCGCTTTTCATGTGTCATTGACCACCGTCGAATTGACGCTGCAGAACGGGCGAACCGTGTCGGTGCCGAGCCGCATGTTGGCGCCAAGGTCCGTGACGGAACTGGGCGACGGAAAGCTGTCGAACGCGGCAGGCGTCAAGGGCGGTGTGGTGTTCGAATGGGTCAACGACTATGGCGCCACGGTCCGGCGTGAAAGTCGTCTTGACCCGTAGTGGCGCCATGTTCCGGCGTCTTAGGATCAGCTATTGGCTTCTGCTTGGGTCCGGTTTGGCAAGCGCCGCGGCCCACGCCAGCGAACCCGTTGAATTCAACCCTGCATTCTTTGGCAACCGCCGAGGCCAGACGGTGGACCTGTCGCGCTTCCAGCGTGGTAACTCCCCGGAGCCGGGCAGTTACCAATTGGACCTGTACCTGAACGGAAGCCGGGTCGGCCGTGAGCAGATCTATGTCAAGGCCTTGCCGTCGTCCACGACCCCGGGCCAGTCGGTGGTGCAGCCCTGTCTGCCGGCCAAGGTGTATGAACGGCTGGGTGTCAACCTGGCAATGTTGGCCACCCCCTCGGGCGCTGTGGAACAGGAAACGGACTGCCTGGGCGTCGACAGCCTGCCGCCCGTAAGTCAATTCGACGTCGATATGGGCGAGTTGCGCGCCGATCTTTCCATTGCCCAGCTCTACCTGAAGTCGGTGGCGCGTGGTTACGTGCCGCCAGAAGAATGGGACTCGGGCGTGAATGCCGCCTTTCTGGGATATGGGCTCAACCTGTCGTCCAACCGCGTAGGCAATCGCACCCAACGCCGCTTTTACAGCGGCGCGAATGCGGGCCTCAATTTGGGCGAGTGGCGCTTTCGGCACAACGGTTCTTTCAGCTATACCGACGACCCCGGCGCATCCGAGCGCAGCCGCTATCAGGCCTTGAGCACCTACGCGCAGCGCGATGTGACGGCGGCCAGTGCGCAATTGACCTTGGGGCAGTTCTACACGCCGGGCAATCTCTTTGATAGCGTGCCGTACACCGGCGTCCAACTCAGCAGCGACGAGCGCATGCTGCCGGACTCCATGCGCGGCTTTGCGCCAGTGGTGCGCGGCGTAGCCGACACCACGGCCAAAGTCAGCGTGCGCCAGGGCACAAACCTGCTATATGAAACGACGGTGTCGCCAGGGCCATTCGCCCTCGACGATCTGTACAACACCGGCTATGCGGGGGACCTTGACGTCACGATCACCGAAGCGGATGGGCGCACCAAGCACTTCGTGGTGCCGTATGCGTCGGTGGCGCAGTTGCTGCGCCCCGGCAGTTCGCGCTTTAGCGTGACGGGCGGACGGTATCGCGACGATTCCCTCAGTACGCCGCCCGCGTTTGTGCAGGGCACGTATCAGCGTGGCCTGTCCGATACGGTGACCGGCTATGGCGGCGTCATCGCGGCGCAGCAGTATCGCGCAGTACAGGCCGGCGTGGCGGTGAGTACGCCGCTGGGGGCGTTGGCTGCGGACCTGACGCAGTCGCACGCCGCGGGTCTCGGCGGGCGATGGGGGAAGTCGAATGACCTGTCGCTTGACTCGAAAAGTGACGCGGCAACCCGCCACGCAGGCAACCGTGCCGGCAGTTCCTCGAGCGGGCGCAGCGTGCGCCTAAGTTATAGCAAGCTGCTTGAACCGACTTCCACAAACTTCAGCGTGATGGCCTATCGGTTTTCAAGCGAGGGCTATCTGGGTTTTGGGGAATTCGCACGGGCGCGTGAATCGCGCGGCGCATGGGCATACGGCGGCAAGGAGCGCAGCCGGTTCCAATTCAATATCAGCCAACCTTTGGGCGATGGCTGGGGGCACGTGACGCTGTCTGGCATTGCGCAGAACTATTGGAACCACACCCGCCGCGATACGAGCTTCTACGCCAGCTACTCCAACGGCTACGCATGGGGCAGTGTCAATATCAGCGTGTCGCGCACGCGTGACGAGCGCGGCCGATTCGGCAATCAGTATTTGCTAAGCCTGAGCCTGCCATTGGGGCGCGGCGCGAATGCGGCGTATCTCAGTACATCGATGAACCTTGAAGACAACGGCAAGCGCAGCGCCAACGCGTCTGTCAGCGGGTCCGTAGGCGATATGGGGCAGTTGGGCTACAGCGTCTACGGCGCCTATGACCGCACCGACGGCCAGAGCAGCGGCAACCAGGGCGGCAGCCTGCGCTACGACACCGCGCACGCCAACTACACGCTGTCTGGCAGCGGCGGCACGGGCGGCGGCGGTAGCAGCTATCGCCAATTCGGCGCAGGCATGCGCGGCACCCTGATCGCCCACGCGGGCGGCATCAACGCGACCCAGGCCCAAGGTGAAACCATGGCGGTGCTTGAAGCGCCCGACGCCTATGGCGCCGGCATCGTCTCGAGTTCGCGCGGCCGCATCGCCAGTAACGGATACGGCGTCATGGCGGGCTTGATGCCCTACCGCCGCAACGAAGTCGCGCTTGATCCCAAGGGCACGTCGCGAGATGTCGAATTGGCAATGACGTCGCAGCAAGTATCACCGCGCGCGGGCGCGATCGTGTTGTTGCGCTTTCCCACCGTGGCGGGCCGGCCGATCCTCTTGAAACTCGTGCGCGACAACGGCGCAACCATTCCCATGGGCGCTGAAGTCATCATTGCGGGCATGGATGCCGTCACCCTGGTGGGCCAAGGCGGCCGAGCTTTCGTACGCGGCTTGCAAGGGCAAGGCCAGTTTACCGTCAAATGGGGCGACGGGGCCGATCAGCAATGCCAGGCGGCGTATCACGTTGATGAACCGGCGGCCTCGGAAGACTTGCACTACTACCCGCAGTTGGAATTGCCGTGCAAGCCCGCCTCACACTCGGTACCACACGCGGCCCCACACGCTGCACCCCAGGAAGCCGCTTCATGAAAATAACGTTGCATCGTGCGGCCATCGCGGTCGCATTGCTGATGGCATTCTCGCGGCCGGCGTGGTCGGCCTGCACCGGCATGTCGCTCGTCACGACCATTACCGCGCAGGACTTGAAGAACATGAAGCCGCCGCGTGATGCGACGCTGGGCAGCCCGCTCTTAGTCAAACTCATCGACGAAGGCATTGCGAAGGTCTCTTGCAACACGAACGGAGAGTGGTTCGTGTACGGCTTTCTTGCCGGTGAAAAGCCGGTGCCAGGTTATGAAAATGTGTTTGAGACGGGCATTCCGGGCATCGGCATGCGGGTGTACTGGACGCACGAAGGCGGTGTGTTCATGAAGTCGCCGGGGCCCCGGCGGCAGATTAGAAACTGGCAGTACTCGCCGCCGCAGAGATTCTTCTTTGAGCTGATCAAGATTGGCCCGATCCAGTCTGGGGTCACCTCGGTGCATCGCGTCGAAGTGTGGTACGGAAAGCTGCGCTCCAACATGATCAACTTCAGCAACGTGGCTTACGAGGCGAGCAGCATAGGTTGCAAGGTCGTCAGCGAGAAAAATGCGCAGATCGAACTGCCCTTGATCAACAACCGTCACTTGGGTCATCGTGGCGCCACGGCGGGTGCGAAGGGTTTCAGCATTGATCTTGAATGCGATAAAGGCGTCAGGGTGGGGTATCAGATTGATGCCGATGCTACGCCGGATCACGTCATCAGGAGCGCACAGGGTCCCGGCATGGCGCGAGGCGTGGGGGTGCAACTGGTGGAAGGCGATGCCGGCAGCAACCGCGTCCAGCCGCTGGGGATTCCAGTCGGCTTTACGCACTTGGCCACCACAGTCGACGCTGAACAAATTTCCATCCCGCTTGCGGCCCGGTATTACCAGATGGATGATGCGCTGGTCGCGGGCAATGTCAGCGCCACGGCGACGGTGACGCTGCTCTACTATTAAGACGGGCCGGCCCGCGCCGGCCCGTTCTTGTCGGCCCCTACTGGGTCAGCACGCAGTCCAGCGCTTCCGGCGCGCGCAGCTTCACGCGGTACGCGCGCAGCTCATCGCGGCGGAACACATGTACGGTCACACGGTCGCCAGGCCGGTACTGCGCCAGCAGCAGATCCAAACCGGCGGGCGCATCGACCCGCAAGCCACCCACCGCGACCAGCACGTCGCCCGCCGACAAGCCGGCTTGATGGCCCGCGCCGCCTTCCAGCACCGTCGCCAACGTCAGCGTGTCGCCCTGCTTGCGCGTGCGCACATCCATCGACGGAATGTTGGTCGTTGCTTTCCAATGCACCGAAATGCCGTGGGGCGCCAGCAGTTCCGCCAGCGGGACATCCGCCGTGCCATAAGCGTGGCGCGCGATGAAGCGGCGGGTATCAACGCCCGTGGCTTCCTGGATCAGCGCAGGCAAGCCGTCTTCCGGCAGGCCTTGCGGCTTGCCTTGATAGAAGTCGCGGCCATAACGGTCCCATAGCAGGCGCATCACGTCATCAAGCGAGTAGGCGCCCGCGCTGTCGCGGCGGATCAGCAAGTCCAGGCCCAGCGCAACCAGCGCGCCCTTGGTGTAATAGCTGACCAGCGCGTTGGGCGAGTTTTCATCCTGCTTGTAATAGCGCGTCCATGCGTCGAATGAACTTTCCGCCACCGATTGCTTGGTCCGGCCCGGCGTGCGATGCACGCTGGTGATGGTCTTGGCCAAGAGACGCAGGTAATCGGATTGTGGGATCACGCCCGAGCGCAGCAGCAGCAGGTCGTCGTAATAAGACGTGAAACCTTCAAACACCCACAACAGGCGCGTCAGATCGGGCTGTTCAAGATGGTAGGGCGCAAACGCCTGCGGCTTGATCCGCTTGACGTTCCAGGTGTGGAAGTATTCGTGGCTGACCAAACCCAGAAAGCCGCGATAGCCTTCACCCTGGCCTTGCTGGCCCAGCACGGGCAAGTCCTTGCGCGAGGTCATCAGCGCGGTGCTGGCGCGATGCTCCAGGCCGCCGTAGCCGTCGCTGGTGACCATCGTCATGAACACGTAGCGATCAGCGCTGTCCAGGAATGGCGCGCGTTTGGTGCGCGGTTCGAAGAATGCAATCTGGGTTTCGCAGATGTTCTTCACATCTGCCGTGATGCGAGCCAGATCCAGATTCGCGGCAACCCCGGTGAACACCAGTTCGTGTTCGGCGCCATGCGCGGTGAAGCTGGCGACTTGCGGCGTGCCCATTTCGACGGGGTGGTCGATCAGCGCGTCGTAGTCTGGCGCCAGGTACAGACCGAAGCCGTGGCGGCGCGCCGCGCCCTGATGGCCGCGCGCTTCCGGCAAGCTGGTGTAGACCTTCCAGCCGTCCAGGCCGCGTGGCGGCGCCAGGTCGACTAGGCAGGGCAGGTGGTCCTGGCCATGTACACGAAGGAACACGCTGGTGCCGTTGAAGAAGCCGTGGCTGTCATCCAGATGCGCGCCGCGCACCGACAGGTCCCAGGCGTAGACGACGTAATCGATTTGCAGCGGGCCGTCGCAGGGCGCGGCCTGCCAGGTGTGGTTGTCGATTTTGTCGACATTCACGCGCTTTGATCCGGCACGCGCCGAGACGGATTCAATCTGGCGGGAAAAGTCGCGGATCAGGTAGCTGCCCGGAATCCAGGCCGGCAACGACAGGCGCTGGCCGTCGGTCGAGGGCGTATCGATCGTTAGGGTTATCCGGTAGCGGTGTCCGGCGGGATCATGAGGCTCAAGGCGGTAAAGTATCGGAAAAGCGGCATCTGATTTTTTCATGCTTCTATCTTATTACTGGAGACATTCAATGAGCGAGTCGTTTGTACTGGTCGAAACCCGGGGCCGCGTTGGGCTGTTGACGCTGAACCGCCCCAAGGCGCTCAACGCGCTGAACGATCAACTGATGGATGAGCTCGGGGCGGCGCTGCTGGCGTTCGAAGCCAATGCCGACATCGGCTGCGTGGTCATCACCGGCAGCGAAAAGGCGTTTGCCGCCGGCGCCGACATCGGCGCCATGAAAGATTGGTCGTACATGGATGTGTACGGCAGCGAATACATCACCCGCAACTGGGAAACCCTCAAGCGCATCAAGAAGCCCGTGATTGCGGCCGTCGCCGGCTACGCCCTGGGCGGCGGCTGCGAACTCGCGATGATGTGCGACATCATCATCGCCGCTGACACCGCCAAGTTTGGCCAGCCGGAAATCAAGCTGGGCGTGATCCCGGGCGCAGGCGGCACGCAGCGTCTGCCGCGCGCGGTAGGCAAGGCCAAGGCCATGGACCTGGCGCTTACCGCTCGCATGATGGGCGCCGAGGAAGCCGAGCGCGCGGGTCTGGTGTCGCGTGTGGTCGCGGCCGAAAAGCTGATGGAAGAAGCGCTGGACGCCGCTACCGTCATCGCATCGATGTCCTTGCCGTCCGTCATGATGGCCAAGGAATGCGTGAACCGCGCCTTTGAAGGTTCGCTGAACGAAGGCCTGCTGTTCGAACGCCGCGTGTTCCATTCGCTGTTCGCCACCGAAGATCAGAAGGAAGGCATGGCCGCGTTCACGGAAAAGCGTAAACCGGACTTTAAACACCGTTAAGCCTTGTTACGTCCGTGCTTTAGACCCGGACAGGCCAGAAGAGTGACGGCGCGCCCAATGTGGGCGCGCTTTTTCTTGTGCGGCAGGCCGGAATTCGGCGTTGCGCTTTGAAACGTCTAGGCAGCACCTTGTTGCAGGCTTCTTCCCTATCCTGAATGAGCGTCATCTAGAGGTGCCGCGCCAGAGCGGCTTGCCCCACCTGGCAAGTTCCGCGCGGCGGCTCGCTCGCAAACAAAATCAAGAAGGAGCCTTGCATGCGTACTTTTATCGCTAACCGCCGGTGGTCGACCGCGGTACTCGCCGGCGCGTTGAGCGCCTGCTTCATGACCGCCACTCAGGCTCAATCGCCGCAGCCTACGCTGCGCCTGGTGTCCGAAACGCCTTACTCGGCGCCCGCGCCGCAGATGAGCGAGCAGGAACTGCGCGACACCGCCATCGACGCCTACGTCTACGCGTACCCCATGGTGTTGATGGAACTGGCGCGCCGCAAGGCGACCGCCGTGCAAAGCCCGCTGGAGGGCCGCGCGCCGGTGAACCAGTTTGGCCACAAGGCCGCTTTCCCTGATCCGCGCGCGGCGGATACGCCGTGGCCCAGCGCCGATGCCCTGTACTCCAGTCTGTGGTTTGACGTGACGCGCGCGCCGCTGGTCGTGAACCTGCCCGACACGGGCAACCGCTACTTCGTGCTGTCGGCGCTGGACATGTGGAGCGATGTGTTCGCCTCGCGCGGCACCCGCACCAATGGCCCGGGCGCGCAATCCTTCGTCATTGTCGGCCCCAACTGGCAGGGCACCGTGCCTTCCGGCATGGATGTCATCCGCAGCCCGACCTCCACCGGCTGGCTGATCGGCTGGACGCAGACGGGCAGCCCGCAAGACTATGCCGCGGTCAATCAGATTCAGGCGGGCATGACGGCGTCTCCGCTGATCACGCAAACGGCGGCCACGCCGCCGCTGCGCGGCCGCGCCCCGGCCGATGCTTATCCGCAGACGGGTTCGGGCGTGGGTTCGGCGCCGATTGGCAGCGGCTTGCCGATGCCCACACCGGTGAATCTGCCCGAGGGCACGCCGGCCGAACAAGCGGCCAGCATGGACGCGGCGTCGTTCTTCACCGTGTTCTTCGACGTGCTGCGCAACAACCCGCCGCACGCCAATGACACGCCGATTATCGACCGCATGCGCCGCATCGGCCTGGATAGCCGTCAACCGTTCTCGTATGGGCGCTTGAGCCCGGCCGTGCAGCAGGCGCTGGCCGACGCGCAGCCGCTGGCCGGCCGCCGCATTGCCGATGGCGTGTCGCGTCTGGGTACGCCGATCAATGGCTGGAACACGGTGCTGTCGGGCATCGGCACCTATGGCACCGACTATGCGCGCCGCGCTTCCATCGCGTATGCGGGGCTGGGCGCGCCGACGCCGGAAGATGTGCTGTACCCGGTCACCGTGTCGGATTCCAAGGGCCGCGCCCTGAATTCCAATGAAGACTACGTGCTGCATTTCGACAAGGGCCAACTGCCGCCGGCAAACGCGTTCTGGTCGCTGCAGGTCTACAACGACAAGCACGGCTTCGCGGATAACCCCGCCAACCGCTATGCGCTGCGCAGCACCGACCAGCTCAAGTACAACTCGGATGGCTCGCTGGACATCTATATCCAGCGCCGCGACCCGGGCGAGAAGAAGCGTTCGAACTGGCTGAGCACGCCTGCGGCCGATGGCCCGTTCCTGTTGAGCATGCGCTTGTACTGGCCGCAAGACACGGCGCTGGACGGCCTGTGGGCGCCGCCGCCGGTCAAGGAAGATTGATGCTGCACGCCTGATAGCACCGCCAGGCAGAACAAAGCGGCCCCCATTGCGAGGGCCGCTTTTTCGTCCCTATTTTTGGTACGATGCGCCCGTTGTTTGCACCTTACAAACCCCCGAAAGTTCATTTGCTTGGCGAAAAAGATTCAAGCTATACTCTGCGGGTTTGACGCTTGCGGGATAAGAACACGTGGCGGCTGGTAAGCGGTGGATGGGAACGGATTGAGCGCGAATGCAGCGAAAGCTGTTGCGAAAGCAAAGATGCGAAAGCAAAGCACAGCGCGAGCAAGCCGAACCGAGACACTAGCGCGCACTGAAGTACGGTGTCTTTGCTCTATGTAGGGCCAAAGCATCCGGTTTCAAGTGCGGGCACGCCGGTTCTGATAGGAGCAAGAAGTAAAGCGGGGATGTTTGATGCAGAACTCGATGCAAAATGTGCAGCAGGGTTTGTTGGACCAGGATGATGAGATCAAAGTTCTGGTTCTTAGCGATGCGGATCGCGCAGCGCTGAATGCTCAAGCAAGCCGCGGGCTCCTGTTGGCATTGGCGGCGCAAGGCGCCATGGGGCTCGCAGCAGCAGTAATTGCGGGGGTTGTCGGAGGGGCGGCGGCAGGTTGGTCGGCGCTGGCGGGGGCGGGAGCGTATTTCATACCCAATGCATTGTTTGCATTGCGCCTGGTTGTCAGCGTTCGGGCCGGTCGAGCCAATCCCTTTACCTTTCTCTCTGGTGAGTTGATCAAGTTGTTCGCAACGGCGTTGCTGTTGTGGCTGCTTTCGCGTGTGGCGCAGGACAGTCTGGTTTGGCCTGCCGCATTGATCGGTTTGATACTCACATTGAAGGGCTACCTCCTGCTCTTGATGTTCCGCAAGTTGTCTTAGCGCCGAGCAGTAAGTAGCGGCAAACGTGATCGTGGAATCGTCCGGCTCGCAAGGGCCGGGCATACAGCAAATAGGGTAGGATTCAAATGGCTGCTGCCAGCGACGTGTCGCCTCAGTCCGCGTATATTCAGCATCACTTGGTGCACCTGAACAATACCGGTGAAAAACAGAGCGCAATTGCTCAGTTCGACATCATCAATTACGACTCGTTGTTCTGGTCCGGCCTGATGGGCCTGATCGTCATTTTCTTCCTGTGGCGCGCAGCTCGCCGCGCCACCAGTGGCGTGCCGACCCGCTTCCAGGCATTTGTGGAAATGATCGTCGACATGGTCGACGACCAGGCCAAGGGCATCGTCCACAACGCCAAAAGCCGTCTTTTCATCGCCCCGCTGGCGCTGACCGTGTTCCTCTGGATCATCCTGATGAACGCGCTCGACTTGCTGCCGGTTGACCTGTTGCCCTCCATCTGGCGCCTGACCGGCCTGGGTGCCGAGCACGGCGATCCCCTGTACTACCACCGCATTCTGCCGACGGCCGACCTGAACGTGCCGATGGGCATGTCGCTGGGCGTGCTGCTGTTGATGTTCTATTACGGCATCAAGATCAAGCATCCGGGCGGCTTCGTCAAAGAACTGTTCACCGCGCCGTTCCATGCGCATGGCCTGGGCGCCGTTGTGCTGGCCCCGTTCAACCTGCTGCTGAACCTGATCGAATACGCCGCCAAGTCCGTGTCGCTGGGCATGCGGTTGTTCGGCAACATGTTCGCCGGCGAACTGATTTTCATGCTGATCGCCCTCTTGGGTGGCGCCTGGACCGGCTTTAACGGCGCCAGCATCGGCTTGGGAATCGGCCACATCCTGGCCGGCTCCATCTGGGCGATCTTCCACATCCTGATCGTTCTTCTGCAGGCCTTCATCTTCATGATGCTGACGCTGGTGTACCTCGGCCAGGCACACGAAGGCCACTGATCCCCCGAATTTCTCGCGCTGGCCACCCGGCCAGCGTGGGATAGCAAGATTATCTTGCATTGAGCTGTACCCCTTATTTTTCAATTTTTGACTTCAGATTTCTAACCAAGGAGTTGTCATGACCAACGTCGCTTTCGTTGCCCTCGCTTGCGGTCTCATCATCGGTTTGGGTGCTATCGGCGCTTGCATCGGCATCGCACTGATGGGCGGCAAGTATCTGGAAGCTTCGGCTCGTCAGCCTGAGCTGATGAACGCTCTGCAAACGAAGATGTTCCTGCTGGCTGGCCTGATCGACGCGGCATTCCTGATCGGTGTGGGTATCGCCATGCTGTTCGCCTTCGCCAACCCGTTCGTCGGCTAAGGCACCGCCCGCCGGCAAATAGGTGGGTCATGACGCTGTCGGCGATGAGAGCAACGGCTCCATCGCCGATCAGCAAAGTATCGAGTGCTCCGCGACGCCCCTTTCCGGGTGCGGTCGGAGCCGCAAGGTGTTAAAGGAACGACCGTGAATCTGAACGCGACGATCATTTTCCAGATGCTCGTGTTCTTCGTTCTGGGCTGGTTCACGATGAAATTCGTGTGGCCTCCTCTGACGAAGGCGATGGACGAGCGCCGCCAAAAAATCGCCGACGGCCTTGCCGCCGCCGAGAAGGGCAAAGCCGACTTGGCTCAAGCCCAGGCGCGTGTCAGTCTGATCGAGGCTTCTGCCAAGTCCGAAAACCACGCCCGCATCATCGAGGCCGAGAAGCAAGCCGCCTCCCTGATCGAGCAAGCCCGCCGTGAAGCGGAAGCTGAACGCGCCCGTATCGTGGCTCAAGCCGCTCAAGATGCCGCGCAGGAAGTCCAGCGCGCTCGTGACTCGCTGCGCGACGATGTTGCCGCGTTGGCTGTCAAGGGTGCTGAACAGATCCTCAAGCGCGAGGTTGACGCCCGCGCCCACGCCGAGCTGCTCAACCAGCTTCGCGCGCAGCTTTAATCCGGGACCGTCATGGCTGAACTTTCCACTGTTGCCCGGCCCTACGCTGAAGCGCTCTTCAGCGCAGCGCGCGACGACAAGGCCGGCTTGCCGGCTTGGGCCGACCTGGTCAGCGAAATGTCGCAGGTCGCCTCCAACCCCGACGTGCGCGAGGCCATGGCCGACCCGCGTCTGGGCGACAAGCAGCGCGTCGAGCTGTTTTCCGGCCTGATCAAGGCCGAACTGCCCCAGGCCGCCCGTAATTTCATCGAGCTGCTGGTCGAAAATGACCGGCTGCTGCTGCTGCCCGATATCGCCACGCAATTCGTGGTGCTGCGGAATCGTCACGAGGGCACGGCGCAGGCGGAAATCACCAGCGCGTTCGAACTGAGCGACGACCAGATCAAAGAACTGGTCACCGCTCTCGAACACAAATTCGGCCTCAAGCTCAAGCCCAGCGTCACCGTCGACCAGTCGTTGATCGGCGGCGTGCGCGTGGCTGTCGGTGACCAAGTGCTCGATACTTCCGTACAAGCCCAATTGGTCCGCATGCGCGATCAGCTCGCCGCTTAAGGCAACTAACAGGATTCCAGGAGTCAATATGCAACTCAATCCCTCCGAGATCAGCGAACTGCTCAAGAGCCGCATCGAGGGCCTGGGCGCTTCGGCTGATGTCCGTACTCAGGGCACCGTCGTGTCCGTGACCGACGGTATTACCCGCATCCACGGCTTGTCCGACGTGATGCAGGGCGAAATGCTCGAATTCCCCAACAACGTTTTCGGTCTGGCGCTCAACCTCGAGCGTGATTCCGTCGGCGCCGTTATTCTGGGCGACTACACCGGCGTTTCCGAAGGCGACCAGGTCAAGACGACCGGCCGCATTCTGGAAGTTCCGGTTGGTCCGGAACTGAAAGGCCGCGTGGTCAACACGCTGGGCGAGCCGATCGACGGCAAGGGCCCGGTCAACGCCAAGGCCACCGACATCATCGAAAAAGTGGCGCCTGGCGTTATCGCCCGCCGCTCGGTGTCGCAGCCGCTGCAAACCGGCATCAAGGCTATCGACTCGATGGTTCCCATCGGCCGTGGCCAGCGCGAACTGATCATTGGCGACCGCCAGACCGGCAAGACCGCCGTGGCCGTCGACACGATCATCAGCCAGAAGGGCAAGGGCGTCACCTGCGTGTACGTCGCTATCGGCCAGAAGGCTTCGACGATCAACAACGTGGTCCGCAAGCTCGAAGAGCACGGCGCGATGGAATACACCATCGTCGTGGCCGCCTCGGCTTCCGACTCCGCCGCCATGCAGTACCTGGCCGCCTACGCCGGCTGCACGATGGGCGAATACTTCCGCGATCGTGGCGAAGACGCCCTGATCGTTTATGACGATCTGACCAAGCAAGCCTGGGCCTACCGCCAGGTCTCGCTGCTGCTGCGCCGTCCGCCGGGCCGCGAAGCCTACCCGGGCGACGTGTTCTACCTGCACTCGCGTCTGCTGGAGCGTGCTGCTCGCGTCAACGAAGAGTACGTCGAGAAGTTCACCGAAGGCGCCGTCAAGGGCAAGACCGGCTCGCTGACCGCGCTGCCGATCATCGAAACCCAGGCAGGCGACGTGTCGGCCTTCGTTCCGACCAACGTGATCTCGATCACCGACGGCCAGATCTTCCTGGAAACCGACCTGTTCAACGCCGGTGTCCGCCCCGCAATCAACGCCGGTATCTCGGTGTCGCGCGTCGGTGGCGCTGCCCAGACCAAGGTCGTCAAGAAGCTGTCCGGCGGTATCCGTACCGACTTGGCGCAGTACCGTGAACTGGCCGCCTTCGCGCAGTTCGCCTCCGACCTGGACGACGCCACCCGTCGCCAGCTCGAGCGCGGCAAGCGCGTCGTTGAACTGCTCAAGCAGCCGCAATACCAGCCGCTGCAAGTGTGGGAACTGGCCGTCACGCTGTACACGGTCAACAACGGCTACCTGGATGACGTGGACGTGGCCCAAGTGCTGTCGTTCGAGAAGTCGCTGAAGGATCAGCTCAAGAGCAAGCACGCTGCTCTGATCCAGCGCATCGAAGACACCAAGGAACTGTCCAAGGACGACGAGGCCGAACTGGCCGCCGCCGTTCAGGAATTCAAGAAGCACGGTGCTTTTTAAGAAAGTGATGGGTTAGGCGTCCCAGGCGCCTCACCCATCCTTCCCGGATGGTTGAGGCGCGAGCGGAACCCATCGGCCAGTCTTCACAGGAAAGCGCAATGCCCGGAATTAAGGAAATCCGAACCAAGATCAAGAGCGTGCAAAACACGCGCAAGATCACCAAGGCGATGGAAATGGTCGCCGCATCCAAAATGCGCAAGGCGCAGGAACGGATGCGTGCTGGTCGTCCGTACGCCACCAAGGTGCGCGAGATTGCTGCGCACCTGATGCAGGCCAACCCCGAGTACAGCCACCCGTACCTGGTCGAACGCGAAATCAAAGCGGTCGGCGTGGTCATGGTGACGACGGACAAGGGTTTGTGCGGCGGCTTGAACACCAACATCACTCGCGTGACGTTGGGCAAGCTGAAAGAGTTCGAGAAAAACGGCGTTGCCGTGCAAGCGACCGCTTTCGGCAACAAGGGCGTGGGTGTGCTGACCCGTATCGGCGCCAAACTGGTTTCCCAGGAAGTGCAACTGGGCGACAAGCCGCAACTGGACCGCCTCTTGGGCGCGATCAAGGTGCAGCTGGACGCCTACCTGGATGGCCGCATCGACGCGCTGTACGTGGCTTCGACCCGCTTCGTCAACACGATGAAGCAGGAGCCGCTGTTCTTGCGCCTGCTGCCGTTGGCCAGTGGTTTGGAAGATCCGTACCAAACGGGTGCTGAGAGCCTGGCCAAGACGTCGGAAGTGAAGTCGGACTACAGCTGGGATTACATCTACGAACCCGACGCCCGTAGCGTGATCGACGACCTGCTGCAGCGTTACGTTGAAGGCCTGCTGTATCAAGCCGTGGCCGAGAACATGGCTTCGGAGCAGTCGGCCCGGATGGTCGCCATGAAGGCGGCGTCGGACAACGCCAAGAAGGTCATCGGAGAGCTGCAACTGGTCTACAACAAGACCCGTCAGGCCGCGATCACCAAAGAAATTTCGGAAATCGTAGGGGGCGCTGCCGCCGTTTAAGGCAGGCAGCTCCCGTCTAAAGCTATCAAGCAAGGAATCGACATGAGCAACGGAACCATCGTTCAGTGCATCGGCGCCGTGGTGGATATTCAGTTCCCCCGCGATCACATGCCCAAGATCTATGAAGCGCTTACTCTGGCTGAGGACGAGTCTTCGTCGTTCGCCGAAAAGGGTCTGACGCTGGAAGTGCAGCAACAGTTGGGCGACGGCGTGGTGCGTACCATTGCGCTGGGCTCCAGCGACGGTCTGCGCCGCGGCATGAAGGTCACCGGCACGGGCGCCCCGATCTCGGTGCCGGTCGGCACCGGCACGCTGGGCCGCATCATGGACGTGCTGGGTCGTCCCATCGACGAAGCCGGCCCGATCCAGCACGAAGAAAAGCGTGGCATTCACCAATCGGCTCCCCGTTTCGACGAACTGTCGCCGTCGGTGGAACTGCTGGAAACCGGCATCAAGGTTATTGACTTGGTCTGCCCGTTCGCAAAGGGCGGCAAGGTCGGCCTGTTCGGCGGCGCCGGCGTGGGCAAGACCGTGAACATGATGGAACTCATCAACAACATCGCCAAGCAGCACAGCGGTTTGTCGGTGTTTGCCGGCGTGGGTGAGCGTACCCGTGAAGGCAACGACTTCTACCACGAAATGGAAGAGTCGAACGTTCTGGACAAGGTCGCGATGGTGTTCGGTCAGATGAACGAACCCCCGGGCAACCGTCTGCGCGTGGCGCTGACCGGCCTGACGATGGCCGAGAAGTTCCGTGACGAAGGCCGTGACATCCTGTTCTTCGTGGACAACATCTACCGCTACACCCTGGCCGGTACCGAAGTGTCCGCACTGCTGGGCCGTATGCCGTCGGCCGTGGGCTACCAGCCCACGTTGGCTGAAGAAATGGGCAAGCTGCAAGAGCGCATCACGTCGACCAAGACGGGCTCGATCACGTCCATCCAGGCCGTGTACGTCCCTGCGGATGACTTGACCGATCCGTCGCCTGCCACGACCTTCCAGCATTTGGACTCCACCGTCGTGCTGTCGCGTGACATCGCTTCGCTGGGTATCTACCCGGCCGTGGACCCGCTGGATTCGTCCAGCCGCCAGCTCGACCCGCAAGTCGTTGGCGAAGAGCACTACTCGGTTGCTCGTGGCGTGCAGCAAACCCTGCAGCGCTACAAGGAACTGCGCGACATTATCGCGATTCTGGGTATGGACGAACTGTCGCCGGAAGACAAGCAGGCCGTGGCCCGCGCGCGTAAGATCCAGCGCTTCCTGTCGCAGCCGTTCCACGTTGCTGAAGTGTTCACCGGCTCGCCGGGCAAGTACGTTCCGCTGGCTGAAACCATCCGTGGTTTCAAGATGATCGTGAACGGCGAGTGCGATTCCCTGCCGGAACAGGCCTTCTACATGGTCGGTTCGATCGACGAGGCCTTCGAGAAGGCCAAGAAACTGCAATAAGGAACCGATATGGCTACCCTGCATGTGGATGTCGTCAGCGCAGAGGAAGCGATCTTCTCCGGTGAGGCGAAGTTCGTGGTGCTGCCTGGCGAAGCGGGTGAACTGGGCATTCTGCCCGGCCACACCCCGCTGATTTCGCGCATACGCCCCGGGACGGTCAAGATCGTTCGTGCCGACCAAGGCGAGGAAAACATCTTCGTCGCCGGGGGCATTCTGGAAGTGCAGCCGGGCAGCGTGACGGTTTTGGCCGACACCGCTATCCGTGCTTCCGACCTGGACGAAGCCCGCGCCGTGGAAGCGCGCAAGAAGGCCGAAGAGGCCCTTGCGAACGCCAAGGACAAGGCTGACATCGCGGTTGTCGAAGCCGAACTCGCCATGCTGGCTGCGCAAGCCATCGCGGCGCGTAAGCTGCGCCAAGGCGGTCGCTCGCACTAAGCGGCAAAGCAGTACGCCGGGGTTCGCCCCGGTTTGGAAAAAGCGGCCATTGGCCGCTTTTTTCATGCGCGCGCGGTTTGCAGCACGCCCATGACGTTTTTATCTGCATCGCACGGCGGGGCGACCGCAATGCGTTCGATACGAATAGCTGGCCCGGTTCTGCACCAGTAGCCTTCAACTTTGCCAATTGAGCCAAAGGGGAAAGCGTGCGAAAAGTCCTGGATTGCGGCGTGCTGCTGGCGCCCGGCCACGAAGATGACATGCGCGAGTGGGTGGCCCTGCATCGGGGTGGGCTGCCACGCATCCGGCTGCACCTGGTGCCGTTGGCCTCCGTGGCGGCGGCGCAAGACGCCCCGGCACCAGCGCCGCCAGACACCTCGCAAGACGTGCAGGCCTTGGCGCGGCTCGCGGTCTCGCTGCGGCGATACGACAGCTGCATCCTTCCCGTTGCTCCGTCTTCGGTAGCCTGGGCGCGCATGGCGCTGTCGCAAGCCGGGGCGTTGCTGACCACTCCCATTCTGCTGTTGATGGACGGCATGAAAGCGCCCGCCATTGAAGACCTGCTTGGCTTGGGCGCAGCGGACTTCATTGCACAGCCGGCGTGTTTGGAAAGCATGCGTGTGCGACTGGGGCGACTGGGCCGGCCACTGCTCTGGCGGCAGGCGTTGCGGGCGGGCGTGCAAGAGCCGCCGGCCGATTATCACGCCGCGGGCAGCGGGGTTGCAGCCCTGAGGGATGCCGCAAGGCCGCGAGTATCGCTAGACGTGCTGGAAGACGCCTTGGCCGGGGTGCGCGATTGGGAAGGCCATTCACGGCGTGGCCCCAAGCAGGGCGCCCGGCAGGATGTCAGGCAGGTTCCGTGGCCAGATCCGCTTCGAGACCCCCGCCATCCCGCCGCCCAGGAATCGTTTCGTCTGGCCAAGGCGCGTGTGGTGGACGGGTTCGAGCGCGATTACATTTGCCGCGCGTTGTCTCGGCATGGCGGCAACGTGGCGCAGGCGGCCCGGGCTTGCGCCAAGCATCGGCGCGCATTCTGGGCGCTGATGCAAAAGCACGGCATCGAAGCCGCCCCGTACCGGCATGCCGCGCACGTGCGGCGGGTCTTGGGGTGAGGGGTGCGGCACATATTGCGTGTTGAACATTGCGCGGTGAACCGCGTCTATCGCACCGGTCTTGAGGCCCGGCAAACCGTGCTTTCGGGCTGGCCGCGCCTTGTCAGCTAGGGGAAGTAAAATCACGGCTTCCGATCATCGAGGATAGTCGTGTCTGCTTCCAGCTTGAAGAACGATGTGTTCTTGCGCTCGCTCTTGCGCGAGCCCGTGCCCTACACCCCGATCTGGCTGATGCGCCAGGCGGGTCGCTACCTGCCCGAGTACCGCGCCACGCGCGCGCGCGCAGGTTCCTTCATGGGCCTGGCTCAAAATCCGGACTACGCCATGGAGGTCACATTGCAGCCGCTGGCGCGCTTTGACCTGGACGCCGCCATCCTGTTCTCGGACATCCTGACCGTGCCGCACGCGATGGGGCTGGGCCTGGACTTCGCCGAAGGCGAAGGCCCGCGTTTCGCGCACCCGGTGCGCACCGAAGAAGACGTGGCCCGTCTGGCCGTGCCTGACATGGACAAGCTGCGCTATGTGTTTGACGCCGTCAGCGTCATCCGGCGCGAGCTGGACGGCAAGGTGCCGCTGATCGGCTTTGCCGGCAGCCCGTTCACCATTGCGTGCTATATGGTCGAGGGCAAGGGCAGCGACGATTACCGCCTGATCAAGACGATGCTGTATTCGCGTCCTGACCTGCTGCATCGCATCCTGGAAATCAACGCCGAAGCCACCCTGCAATATCTGAACGCACAGATTGCCGCGGGCGCGCAGGCCGTCATGCTGTTCGACAGCTGGGGCGGCGTGCTGGCGGATGGCCTGTTCCAGCAATTCTCGCTGGCTTACACGAAGAAGGTCGTGGCGGGCCTTACCCGCGAACACGAAGGCCGCCGCGTGCCGGTCATCGTATTCACCAAGGGCGGCGGCCAATGGCTTGAGCAGATCGCCGCTTGCGGCTGCGACGCCGTGGGCCTGGACTGGACCGTCGACCTGGCGGCGGCGCGCCGCCGCACGGGCGACTCCGTGGCCTTCCAGGGCAACCTGGACCCGATGGCGCTGTTCGGTGGCGGCCCGGCTATTCGCACGGAAGCCCGCCGCGTGCTGGATGCCTTCGGCCCGGTGGGCAAGGGCGGCCACGTGTTCAACCTGGGGCACGGGATTTCGCGTTTCACTCCGCCAGAAGCGGTAGCCGAATTGGTCGACGAAGTCCACCAACACAGCCGCTCGCTGCGGGGGTAAGTGAGTGGACGCTTCGGTCCGAAGGGCCGAAGTTTGAGGGCCCCGGCGAGCACTTGTGCACAGCAAGATTTCGCTCGGGGAAAACCCTTTATAACCTGGTTTACAATCTTGGAAGCCGCCTTAAGCTATTGTTTTTAAAGCTTAAAGTGGAGTTTTCCACCGGATTGCATCGTGCTGCGCAATCTAGGCTTATTCCAAAATTTGATGTTGCTCCAGCCTTTTCCCCAAAGTTATCCACAGGCGGGGTTGGAGCAAGCTGCGGCCGCCGGGCGACAATTGCCCGGCCGCGCCATTCTCCCGTCCTTTTCCGCCTTGCAGGCTACGCCCGCCCCATGATCCTTCCGAGCATCCATGTCTGAACTGCCGTCTATGCCGACTCCCGCAGCCGTTTGCTGGGTGCGCGTGGCGCTGGACGTGCCGTTGCCCGGCCCCTTCGACTACCGCAGCGATGCGCCGGTCCCGGTGGGCTTGCGGGTCATCGTCCCGTTCGGGCGGCGCAAGATGGTCGGGGTGGTGGTGGAGAACCCGGCCGAACCGTCGTTCGATCCGAAACAGATCCGGCCCATCGAGCAGGTGCTGGACGACTTGCCGCCCTTTGACGAAGACTGGCTGCGACTGGCGCGCTTTGCGGCCGAGTACTACCAGCGGCCCCTGGGCGAAGTGATGTTGCCGACGCTGCCGCCGCCGTTGCGCAAGCCGACGGCGTATCAGGGCAAGCGGTCGGCAGGCGGCCCGGTGGCGCGCCTGGACAACCGCAAGCGCAAGGCGGCGCGCGCGCCCGCCAAGGCCGATCAGCCGCCGGAACTGAACGATGCGCAACGCACTGCGGTGGACACCATCGGCGCGCTGACCGGGTTCAAACCCGTGTTGCTGCATGGCGTGACGGGCAGCGGCAAGACCGAGGTCTATCTGCGGGCGGCCGAAAAAGTACTGGCCCAAGGGCGGCAGGTGCTGCTGATGGTGCCCGAAATCAATCTGACCCCGCAGCTGGAAGGCGCGTTGCGTGCGCGTCTGGAAGCGTTGGTGGGGCCGGATGGTCTGGCCGTCATGCATAGCGGGCTGTCGGACGGCGAACGCCTGCAAGCCTGGGCCCGCGCCCAGCGCGGTGACGCCCGCATGCTGCTGGGTACGCGGATGTCGATCTTCGCGCCGCTTAGCAAGCTGGGCTTGATTGTGGTGGACGAAGAGCACGACGCGTCCTACAAGCAGCAAGACGGCCTGCGCTATTCGGCGCGCGACCTGGCCGTGTGGCGCGCGCACGATCTGAACATTCCCGTGGTGCTGGGGTCGGCTACGCCGTCTTTGGAAACCTGGCAGCACGCGGAGCGCGGCCGGTACCTGCGCCTGACGCTGCCGGGCCGTGCCCGGTCCAGCACGCTGCCGTCCATGCGGCTGGTGGACACGCGACGGCTACAGATGAAGCACGGGATGTCGCCGCAACTGCTGGAGGCCATTGGCCAGCGCCTGGAGCGCAAAGAGCAGTCGCTGATCTTTCTGAACCGGCGCGGCTATTCGCCGGTGCTGCATTGCCAGTCGTGCGCGTGGGTCAGCAATTGCCCGCGCTGCACCGCGTTTACCGTGTTGCACCGTACGGACGGCCGCGGCCATCGCCTGCAATGCCACCACTGTGGTTACCAAGCGCCGGTGCCGCGCGCCTGCCCCGAATGCGGCGACCAGGATCTGGCCCCGATGGGCCGTGGCACGCAGCGCATCGAAGAGCATCTGGCCGAACTGTTCCCCGAGGCGCGCATTCTGCGTATCGACGCCGACAGCACGCGCAAGAAGGGCAGCGCCGAGGCGCTCTTCGCGTCGGTGCATGCGGGCGATGTGGATATCCTGGTTGGCACGCAAATGGTGGCCAAGGGCCATGACTTCGCGCGGCTGGGTCTGGTGGGCGTGCTGAATTCCGATTCGATGCTGTTCGCACACGACTTCCGTGCGCCTGAACGCCTGTTCGCGCAGCTGATGCAAGTGGCGGGCCGTGCTGGCCGCCATCAAGGCAACGGCGAGGTGCTGGTCCAGACGGGCTACCCCGAGCAGCCCGTCTACCAGGCGCTGCTGCGCCACGACTACGCGGGCTTTGCGCGCCACGCGCTGCACGAACGCGAAAGCACGGGCCTGCCCCCCTTTGTGTATCAGGCGCTGCTGACCGCTGAAGCGCGCGAGCTGAAGGTGGCGCAGGCGTTCCTGGAGCGCGCCCGCGTGTTGCCAGAGGGCGAATGGGCGGCGGACTTTCCGGGCCTGGACGCCATCATGCTGTATGACCCCGTGCCGCTACGCGTGGTGCGCGTGGCGAACATCGAGCGCGCACAGTTGCTGGTGGAAAGCAGCAGCCGGCCGGCCTTGCAGGCCTTCCTGGCGTCGTGGTCGCACCACCTGCCGTACATCGCCAACGAGGCGCGCGTGCGTTGGCAACTGGAGGTCGATCCGCTGGAGATCTGACCCCTCGGTCTGTACCGATGCGTGCTCCAATTGATTGATCTATGATCTTCATCCTCTATCGCGCGGGCGCGGCCGCCACACCCTGGCGGCCCCCGCACTGCAAGACCATCCCACTCAAAAATGTCCGCTAGCGAAACCATTGCGCAAGGTATGAACCCCGCCCAGAAAGAGGCGGTGTTGTACCTTGACGGCCCCTGTCTGGTGCTGGCTGGCGCGGGCAGCGGCAAGACGCGCGTCATCACGCAGAAGATCGCCTATCTGCTGCGCGAATGCGGCTACATGGGCCGCAACGTGGTGGCGCTGACCTTCACCAACAAGGCCGCGCGCGAGATGGACGAACGCGTGAAGACGCTGGTCGACCGCAAGCTGTCCAAGGGCCTGATCATCAGCACGTTCCACTCGCTGGGCGTGAAGATGCTGCGCGAAGAAGCGCGCAACGCAGGGCTTAAGCCCACGTTTTCCATCCTGGATGCCGATGACGCCATGTCCATCATCCAGGAACTGCTGGCCACCACCGACAAGGCGCGCCTGCGCCACGTGCAGGGCATTATCTCGTTGTGGAAAAACGCGTTGCTGGAACCGGACGACGCCGCGCGCGAAGCCGTGACGCCCGGCGACGTCGAAGCCGCCAATGTCTACCGCAGCTATGCCGCTACGCTGGCGGCGTATCAGGCGGTGGATTTCGATGACCTGATCCGCATTCCCGCCTTGCTGCTGGCCAGCAATGAAGAAGTGCGCACGCGCTGGCAGAACCGCGTGCGCTACCTGCTGGTAGATGAATATCAAGACACCAACGTGTGCCAATACCGGCTGGTGCAATTGCTGACGGGTTCGCGCGCCATGTTCACGGCGGTGGGCGACGACGACCAGGCCATTTACGCCTGGCGCGGCGCCACGATTGAAAACCTGGCGAAGCTCACCACCGATTACCCCAATATCAAGCTCATCAAGCTTGAACAGAATTACCGTTCGGTGCAGCGCATTCTGGCGGCGGCCAACCAGGTCATTGAAAAGAATCCCAAGCTGTTCGAAAAGAAGCTGTGGTCCGAGCTGGGCGTGGGCGAACCAATTCTGGTGTCGGCCATGGACGGCGAAGAGCAGGAAGCGGAATCCATCGCCATGAAGGTGTCGGCCGCGCGTTTCGAGCGTCAGGCGCAGTGGAAAGATTTCGCCATTCTGTATCGCAGCAATCATCAGTCGCGCATTCTGGAGCAGGCGCTGCGCAACCTGAAGATTCCGTACACGATCTCGGGCGGGCAGAGCTTTTTCGACAAGGCCGAAGTGCGCGACGTGCTGGCGTACCTGCGGCTCTTGGCCAACGATGATGACGACCCCGCCTTCATCCGCGCGGCCACCACGCCCAAGCGCGGCATCGGTCAGGCAACCTTGCAGGTGCTGGGCCAATACGCGGCCACGCGCGAGCAGTCTTTGTTGTCGGCCGTGGCCGAAACCGGTATTGAAAGCCTGCTGGCCCCGCGCCAGCTGGAACCGCTACGCACGTTCGCGGAATTCATCCGGCGCATGCAGTGGCGCGCCGGCCGTGGCGCGGCATCGGGCAAGGACGCCGCGCCGGCGGAACCGGCGGGCGTCATCCTGGACGATCTGGTCGAAGCCATCCAGTACGAGCGCCATCTGTTCGAGCTGTTCGAAGAACGCCCCGCGCAGACGCGCTGGCAGAACGTGTTGGAGCTCACCGGCTGGCTCAAGCGCAAGGCCGAAGAAGACAACATGTCGCTTTTCGATCTGGTCCAGCACGTGGCGCTGGTGACGATGCTGGAACGCGGCGAAGAAGACGAGCCCGACGCTGTCAAGATGTCGACCTTGCACGCGTCCAAAGGGCTGGAGTATCCGCACGTGTATCTGGCCGGCGTGGAAGAGGGGCTGCTGCCCCACCTGGGCAAAGACGACGAAGTGGGCGACCCGGCGCGCGCGGCAGAGAACCTGGCGTCGCGCATTCAGGAAGAGCGCCGGCTGATGTACGTGGGCATTACGCGCGCGCAGCGCAGCCTGAACCTGAGCTGGTGCAAACGCCGCCGCCGTGCGCGCGAAGACCTGGTGCGCGAACCGTCGCGCTTCATCGAGGAAATGGGCCTGGGCGATGTGCGCATCCAGGAAGACGAGGCCACAGCCGCCATGAATCCCAAAGAACGCATGGCGATGCTGAAGGCCTTGTTGAAGAAGTAGCCGAGCGAGCCCCGCGTCATGAAAGACGACGTCCGCTACCGCCCCGTGCCCAGCACCCCTGGATTGGTGTTGGGCCAAGCCCGGCTTAGCGAATTCCAATTCGACCGCCACTATCACGAGGACTATCACATTGGCCTGGTGACTCAGGGCGTGCAGCGGCAGCACGTTCGCGGTAAGAGCATCCTGTTGGGGCCGGGCAGCCTTGCCTTGATGCCGCCCGGTGAAATCCACGACGGCGCAGGCGTCAGCGACTATGGCGCGGCCTACACCTTGAAGACCTTTCGCTTGTCACCCGCCCTGATGCGCGGCTTCATCGAAGACGTGTCGGGGGCGGCAGCTGACGAGCGCTTTCTTGGCACCCTGATCGAAGACGCCGCGCTGGCTTACCGCTTCATGGCTTTGCATAGCGCATGGATGTCAGGCGACGGCGACGAGCCCTTGGCGCAGCAGTCGCAATCGCTGGCGCTGATGGGGGCCTTGTTCGCGCGCACCGGCGAAGTCCGGCCACAGGAGGTCAAGGGCGGGTTGGCGCCCGCACATCAGCGCGCCGTGCGCGACTATTGCCACGCGCATCTGTGCGAGAAGATCGGCTTGGACGATCTGGCGTCGCTGTGCGGCTTGAGCCGCTTTCAGTTTCTGCGCCGCTTCACGCAGGCCGTTGGCCTGACGCCGCACGCGTGGCTGGTGCGGCTGCGGCTGGAGCACGCCTGCGCGGCGCTGGCCACCGCGCGCGTGTCGGTGGCCCAGGTGGCGGCGGACGTGGGCTTTTATGACCAGAGCCATTTCAACCGCGCCTTCCGGATGGCCTATGGCGCACCGCCGTCGGCGTATCAGCCCGCCGCATCGTCGTCTGCTGTGTAGCGTGTCACCCCACCTGCGCGCGCAACGCCGACAGGAAGTAGTCCACCTCTTGTTCCTGCGTGGCGAACGACGTGACCAGACGCACCACGCCCGGGCCCCAACGGTCGTAATAGAAACGGAAGCCTTGTTCCAGCAGGCCCTCGATGGCGTGGGCTGGCAATTGGCAGAACAGGATGTTGGCATCGGCCGGGCCTTGCAGCGTGACACCCGGCAAGCCTTGCATGCCGGCCGCGAGCCGCGTGGCCATGGCGTTGGCCTGGCGCGCATTCTTCAGCCACAAATCGTCGTTCAGATACGCTTCCATCTGCGCGGACAGCAGACGCATCTTCGAGAACAGATGGCCGCCGCGCTTGCGGCGAAACGCCAGTTCGCGTGCGCGCGCCGGGTTGAACAGCACGATGGCCTCGGCGCCCAGCACGCCGTTTTTCGTTGCGCCAAATGACAACGCTTCGACGCCCGCCTTCCACGTCATCTCCGCCGGCGTGCAGCCCAGGCTGACCAGCGCATTGGCAAAGCGCGCGCCGTCCATATGCAGCGGCAAGCCCGCGTCGCGGCAGATGCCGCCAATGGCTTGGATCTCGTCCAGCGTATAGACGCTGCCGGTTTCGGTCGCCTGGGTAATGCTGACGCACGACGGTTGCACGGAATGCACGTCGCCCACTTTGCGGCGCGCTTCCGCCGCCAACTGCGCCGGGTCGATCTTCGCGGCCTCGCCGCCCAGCAGCATCAGCCGTGCGCCATGGGTAAAGAATTCGGGTGCGCCGCATTCATCGTTGGCGATATGGCTTTGCGTATGGCACAGCACGGCGCCCCAGGGCGGCGTCATGGCGGCCAGGCTGAGCGAGTTGGCGGCGGTGCCGGTGGGCACCAGGAGCACCTCGACGTCATGTTCGAAGATTTCGGCCAGCTTGCGTTGCACGCGCAGCGAGCCGTCGTCAGCGCCGTAGGCCGGGGCCTGACCGGCATTGGCGCGCAGCAATGCCTCCATGACTTCAGGGCTTGCGCCCGCGATGTTGTCGCTGGAAAAGCCCTGTTGCAGGGCGGGGACGGATGAGGGCGTGTTCAAGATGCGGTTCCACAGTGATCGGGAAAGGGGACACTATGCCGGGGCGTGGTCACGCAAGCTTGTAGAAAATTGCAGGTGGCTCCTACACTGGGCAGTCTGTCTTGAAGGAGCGCATCATGTGTCGTTGGCTGGCTTACACCGGTAGTCCCTTGCAGATGGAAAGCGTGCTGTTCAAGGCCAAGCACTCGCTGATCGACCAGAGCCTGCATTCGCGGCTGGGCGCCACCACAACGAATGGCGACGGCTTCGGGCTGGGCTGGTATGGGCGGCCGCAGGCGGATGTGCCGCCGGATGCGCCCTTTCGCTACCGCAGCGTGCACCCCGCGTGGAACGATCGCAATCTGCGCGAAGCCGCGCGTGCGATTCACGCATCCTTGTTTGTGGCGCACATCCGCGCGGCCACCGACACGCCCGCGCAAGAAACCAACTGCCATCCGTTCCGGCATGGACAGTGGCTGTTCGTGCACAACGGCCTGATCCGCGACTATCCGCTGCTGCGCCGTGACCTGATGCTGATGATTGCTCCGGCGTACTTCGGGTCGCTGGAAGGGTCCACCGATTCCGAAGTGATGTTCCTGCTGGCGCTCACCTTTGGCCTGGAGGAAGACCCCATTCCTGCGTTGGCCCGCATGGTGGGCGCGGTGGAAGAGACGGGCCGCAGACACGGCGTGGCGCATCCCATCAACATGACCGTGTGCGCGCTGGATGGCGAGCGGCTGATTGCGGTGCGTTATTCCAGCGAAGGCGATTCACGCACGCTGTTTCACAACACCTGCGTGCGGCATCTGCGCGAGCTCTATCCCGACAATCCGCAACTCGCGACGCTGGACGACAGCGCCTTTCTGCTGCTGTCTGAACCGCTGAGCGAGATGCCCGGTGTGTGGGAAGAAGTGCCGGAGGCCACCGCGATCATCGCGGGCAAGGGCGATGTGACGCACTATCCGTTCACGCCGATTCCGCCGGGTGAATGACGCATTTGCCCGCGCGTTTGTTGACGCATTTGCCCGTTTGGCAAGGTAATTGGGTCAAAAACGGCCGAAAGCGAGCGATATATTGGGGTCATCAAGCACGCCTCGCCCATATAGGGGAGAATGCGTGTCGCATGACTTTGCGACGTCCTGGGCCGCGAAAGCACCCCAACTCAATAAGGAAGTTGCATGACTGATAGCAAAACCCCGCAGGTCTCAGACGCATTGGCGGTGTTTACGCACACGGGGAGCGCCCCGGTTCGCTTTGAATTGCATGACAAAGGTGTAGTTCGCCAGCAAGGCGACGCACGTCAATACACCGCGTTCGCGGATGTTCTGGATCTTTGCCTGTTCGCCTCCGGGCCGGACGCCACGGCAGGTTCCATCAACCAATTTGCCTACCGCACGCACGCGACGCAGGACTGGACCATTGTGTCTGGCGACGTCAGCGAGTTTGCCCAGTTCATGGATGCGTTCCGCTCGCGCTACGTCGCGCAACGCCTGCCGGTGCTGGAAGCTGCAATCGCGGAAGGCGAGCGCGTGACGTTCCGTTATATCGAGGCTGGTGAGTTCCCCAGCCTGCAAACGCAGGAATTGGCCCTGTCGGCCGAAGGCCTGCACATTGATGGCATGACCTGGTCCTTCGAGTCGCTGCAACGCATCGACCTGAACGATTGGACCGAGACGATCACGCTGCAAGACGACAACGGCAAGACCGTGTTTTCGTGCTTGGGCACGCGGATTCTCAGCTCCGATCTGCTGGTGAACCTGGTGTACGACCAGTTGGGACAGACGGCGGAATACGCCTGAGCGGTACCTCCCCACAAGCGGCGTAACGGGCGCGCTTGATGTTCGGGAAATAAGAAAGGGCCGCTGACTTCGCGGCCCTTTTCTATTTTGGTTTCCCGATCAATGCCCGGAATGCAGCGCCGGATTCAAGGTGCCCCACGCCGCCGTGCGCACCAGCGCTTCGACCGCGCCCGTTTGCGAGTTGCGGCGAAACAGCAGGCCATGCTGGCCGGCGAGTGCGGCGGCCTTTACGACGGCGCCTTCAGGCGTTAGCACGCGCGTGCCGGCGGTGATGTAGCAGCCGGCTTCCACGACGCAATCGTCACCCAGCGAAATGCCGATGCCGGAGTTCGCGCCCAACAGGCAGCGCTTGCCGATGGATACGACTTGTTTGCCGCCGCCCGACATGGTGCCCATGATGGACGCGCCGCCGCCGATATCGCTGCCGTCGTCGACGATGACGCCTGCACTGATGCGGCCTTCAACCATGGAGGCCCCCAGCGTGCCCGCATTGAAATTGCAGAACCCTTCATGCAGCACGGTGGTGCCGGGCGACAAGTGCGCACCCAGCCGCACGCGTGCGGTGTCGGCAATACGCACGCCGGCAGGCACGACGTAGTCAGTCATGCGGGGAATCTTGTCCACGCCGCGTATTTCCAGCGTCTGCCCGGTGGCGCGCAATTGCCAGCGCAGCGCATCCACTTGATCAACAGCGCAAGGGCCAACGGATGTCCATGCGACGTTGGACAACACGCTGAACAAGCCATCAAGGTTGGCGTCGTGCGGGCGGATCAGGCGATGGCTGAGCAGATGCAGCCGGAGATAGGCGTCATGTGCGTCGGCGGGCGGTTCATCCAGCGAGGCGATGGCGGTGCGCACAGCAACGATATCGACTTTGCGGCGGGTGTCCCGAATGAGCGCCGTCGGCACATGCTCGCCAAGCGCAGCACGCGCTTCTTCAGGCGTGAGATGGCGCGTGCCGGCAGCGGGGGTGTGATCGGCCAGCGACGGGCGCGGATACCAGGTATCAAGGACGGAGCCATCGGAGGCTAACGTGGCAAGGCCGTAGGCGATGGCGCTGATAGGGGCGGCGGACATGATTTTTCGGGATGAGAGACGGATGGGGAATTCTAGGCGATGTGAATTCCTGGTGTCAGACTGCATTTGTTTTTCGGGGGGCAGAGTGCATTTGCTTCGTGGGGATGGCGGTAGGTCTTCGTAGGCCGCCCGTCGTCGGGGTGGGCATGACGGCGCGCGCCCACGATTGCGGTCCGGAGCCTTCGCTCCGGACGTCCCCGTCGTCATCTTCGTCCAGGCCTACGGCCTTACCTTCAGATTCCCTCGGGCGCATCGAGGTTGCGCGCCGTCACGCCCACCCCGACGACGGACTGCTGCCGTCTTGGTTCGATGCGCTGCTAGGGTGTGCTTAAGCCACGAGTGCTGCGGGGCCCGCCGAGTGGCGGCCGCGCGGGCGGCCTTACTCGGCATACGCGGTGGTGGCCGTTTGCGTGGTGGTCGCTTTCGCGAATGTGAGGGAGTTGTTTGCTAATGGTCCCCCGCACGGTTTTTGGGGGGGTAGAGGGGTGGCGCGCGTCCGCCACTGACTCGCGCGTGCCGACCCGTCGCGCGCCACCGCGCCGGAGTTCAACGGGTGGCCGTGCCTCGAGGGATGGCGGATGGCTGACGCGCGGCAAGCCATCAAGAAAACCCAAAGTGCGGCCATACGCGAAGCGAACACCGCGACGGCGTCCCGCCACGCGTAAGCCCCCAAAGGCCGCCCGCCTCAGAGGCGTCTAAAGAACCAACACCCGCCAGCAGAAAACCCTTAAGCCAATTCCTTCAACAACAATTCCCAGAACTTCAACCGCTGCTCCAACGTAGACACCAGCACATACTCATTCAACGTATGCGCCCCGTCGCCATCAGCGCCCAATCCATCCAGCGTCGGAATCCCCATCGCCGACGTAAAGTTGGCATCGCTGCCACCCCCCGTCATCGGCGCGTCTTCCAGCAGGAAACCGGCCCGATCCGCATAACCCTGCACCAGCGCCAGCAGTGCCGAAGCCGCTTCCGTCTTTACCATCGGCGGACGATTCAGTTCCACGTTGATGTCCAGTTCAACGTCCGGACCTACTGCGCACAACTCACGCATGCGGCGCAGCACGTCTTCTGCGGCCCCCATGTCCGGCACGCGGAAGTCCACCACGCAACGGCACAGGGCTGGCACGGTGTTGGTCACGGTGCCGCCTGCGATCGTGCCCACGCTGACCGTGATGCCGCGGTCGTAGTCGGTCATCGCTTCCAGCGCCAGCACCTGGTGCGCCATTTCGCGGATCGCACTGCGGCCCTTCTCGTGCTGCATGCCGGCGTGCGCCGGGCGGCCCTTCACGTTCAGGTTCAGCATCCCCGTGCCCTTGCGCGCCGTCACGCACTTGCCGCCGTTGGGGCGGGCCGGTTCGCAGACCAGCGCGTACTTGGCGTTGGCGGCAAAGCGTTCGATGTGCACGCGCGATGCGTGGCTGCCGGTTTCTTCGTCGGGCACCACCAGGAAGTCCACCGGCAGTTGCGTCGCGCCGGGGCGCGCCACGCCGGCCAGCGCCGTCAGCGCCAGGTAGATGCCGGCCTTCATGTCATAGCTGCCCGGGCCGTAGAGGCGGTCGCCGTCGATGCGCACGGGGTTCTCAAGCAGCGTGCCCACCGGATGCACCGTGTCCATGTGCGCCAGGATCAGGATGCCCGGGCGGGTGTCGCCAGGCGCGCGGTTCGTTGCGTACAGCAGCGGGCCCGTGGTGGGACCCAGCGACGACAACTCCACGGTCAGGCCGGCGGCGGCTGCGTAGTCGGCGATGATGCGCGCCATCGCGGCGATGCCGTCGGGGAAGTTCGACGGCGACTCGCATTGCAGCCAGCTTTGAATGCCAGCGACGATCTGTTCAGTGCTCTGAGTGTTGGACATGGCGGTATCGGGTTTCAGCAATGAGAAAAGAAAGGGCGATCAGGCGACCTGCTGGCCGGCCAGGCGGGCTAGTTCGGCGTCGTCGGGCATCTTGCCGTCGAACCACAGGCTGGCGCACACGGCCGACATGGCGCGGCCGTCGTGGCCGATGCCGGGCACCACTTGCAGCGTCCAGCCAAACGGCACGCCGCGGCGCTCGGCTTCCTGCTTGCCGAACTCGTAGTAGTTCTTGGCGCGCGCGAAGCGGTGCGGGCCTTGGCGCATGGCGGCGGGTTCGGACGGCAGGTTGGGGTCGTCGGTGGCGATGTCCTGGTCGCCCGCCAGAATCGTCATCGGATAGGCCAGCAGCTTCACCAGATGCTCTTCGGTCAGGCCGACGCCATCCATGCCTTCGGGGAACGGGTAGTCGAACGTGGGCAACGTGTACCAGCCGGGGTTGCCGGCGGTGACGGCCTTGAACGGCGCGTGCGACTGGCTGCTCATCAAGCGATGCACGAACTGGCCGCCGGCAGAATGGCCGAACAGGTAGACGTTCTGGCCGTCGATGATTTCACCGTCGATCATGTCTTTGATGACGTTGCCTACCAGCGCATACGTCCAGCCATCGATGTGGCGCGGATTGCCGCCCGCCGAGAACACGCGGCCGTTGTTGTAGCTTTCAACGCCGGGCCAGATTTCGTTGGAGAACGTCAGCGCCACGATCAGCAGCTTGTGCTTGTCGGCGGCTTCGACCCAGAAGTCGCGGTATTCATCGCCATTGCGCAGCACGCCGTGCTGCACGATGACGACCGGGCGGTCCGGCGTGTAGCCGTAGGGGCGGTACGTTTGCAGCTTGAAGGGACGATCCGAATTGCGGTCTTCGTCGATGTACTGAATGGTGTTGCGACCCGCATGGCCCATTTCGATGGCGATGCGGTCCACATTGGACATGTCGGAGGGTTTCATCAGGCGCTCGCTTCGTTCAGGTGACAGGCCGACCAGTGGCCCGCCGAGATTTCTTTCAGGACCGGCGCCTGCTCGCGGCAGCGCGGCATGGCGTGGGGGCAACGGGGGTTGAACGTGCAGCCCGGGGGCGGGTTCAGCGGCGACGGGATTTCTCCCTTGATCGGCGTGAACTTGCGGCCGCGGCGGGCTACGTCCGGCACTTCGGCCATCAAGGCCTGCGTGTAGGGGTGATTGGCGCGCGCGAAGATTTCGGCCGACGTGGAAATCTCCACGATCTTGCCCAGGTACATGATCGCGACGCGGTCCGAGATGTGTTTGACCACGCCCAGGTCATGGCTGATGAACAGGTACGTAAAGCCGTGCTGTTCGCGCAAGTCCATGAACAGGTTGATCACCTGCGCCTGGATGGACACGTCCAGCGCGGCCACGGGTTCATCGCACACCAGGAACTTCGGCGCCACCATCAGCGCGCGGGCGATGCCGATGCGCTGGCGTTGGCCGCCTGAAATCTGGTGCGGGAAACGGTCGCGGTATTCGGCGTCCAGGCCCACTTCCTTTAGCGCCTGGTCAATGCGCGCCGGGATCTCGGCAGGCGGCGCCAGCTTGTGGACCTTCAGCGATTCGCCCAGGATCTGGCGCAGGCGCTGACGCGGATTCAAGGACGCCTGCGGGTCCTGGAAAATCATCTGCACGCCCAGCGTATACGCCAGCTTTTCAGCGCCGCGCAGGCGCACGGCGTCCTGGCCTTGATACAGCAATTCGCCTTCGGTCTGGCGGTGCAGGCCCGCCACCACGCGGCCCAGCGTGGATTTGCCGCAGCCGGATTCACCCACCAGGCCAACCACTTCGCCGCGCTTGATGGACAAGTCCACGCCATTGACGGCATACACCGTGCGGCGATCGATGGGACGGCCGGTCAGGGCCAGGATGCGTTGGGCCAGGTCGGGTCGCTGCTCGAAGCGCTTGTGGACGTTCTTGAGCTCGATGACGGGAGTATCGGCTTGGCTCATGCTTGCTGTGCCTCGCGGGCTATTGGCACGTAACAGCGGTAGCTGCGCGGACCTTCGGTGGTAACGGAGGGGGCTTGTTCGGTGCACCGCGGGATCACCCGGGTGCAGCGCGGACGGAACGCACAGCCCGACGGGCGGCCCGCCAGGCTGGGCGCCATGCCGTTGATCTGATGCAGGCGCGCGCCGGGTTGCGTGGCGCCGGGCATCGAATCCAGCAGGCCCTTGGTGTAGGGGTGGCGCGGCGATGCCAGCACCTGTTCAACCGGGCCGCTTTCAACAATGCGGCCGGCATACATCACGGCCACGCGGTCGGCCAGTTCGGCCACCACGCCCAGATCGTGCGTAATCCAGATCAGTGCGGTGTTGTGTTCCCGGCAGATCTCTTGCATGCGGTAGAGAATCTGGCCCTGGATGGTGACGTCCAGCGCGGTCGTGGGTTCGTCGCAGATGATCAGGTCGGGCTTGTTCAGCATTGCGATGGCGATTGCCACGCGCTGACGCATGCCGCCCGAGAACTCGTGCGGGTAGCTTTTCAAACGCTTTTCGGGCGACGGAATACCCACCATCGCCAGCGCTTCACGGCAGCGTTCCTCGGCCTCGGCGCGCGTCACGTTTTCGTGCGTGAGGATGGCTTCCATCATCTGCTCGCCGATGCGCAGCACCGGGTTCAGCGTCATGAGCGGGTCTTGGAAGATCATGGCGATGCGGTTGCCGCGCAACTGGCGCATCTGCTCTTCCGTGAGCTTGCGCAAGTCGGTGCCCTTGAACTTCACTTCGCCGTCCACGACTTCCCCGGGCGGGTCGATCAGACCCAGCAGCGAGAAGCCCGTGACGGATTTGCCGGACCCCGATTCGCCAACCAGGCCCACGATTTCGCCGCGGCGGACAGTAAGGTCGACACCGTCGACCGCCAGCCACGCGCCGGCTTCGGTATGGAATGCAGTGCGCAGGCCGCGCACATCAAGAAGAATGTCGCTCATGCTCGTCGCGGGTCCAGGCTTTCACGCAGGCGGTCGCCCACGATGTTGATGGAAAGGATCAGCAGCAGCAGGGCAATGCCCGGGAACAGGCTGATCCAGTAGTCGCCCGACAGCAGGTATTGGAAACCGTTGGAGATCAGCAGGCCCAGCGACGGCTCGGTGATCGGCACGCCGACGCCCAGGAACGAGAGCGTGGCTTCCAGCGCGATGGCGGTGGCGATCTGGATGGTGGCGAACACCATGACGGGGCCCAGGCAGTTGGGCAGCAGGTGAAACGCCATGATGCGCCAGGCCGGAAAACCCAGATTGGCGGCGGCTTCCACGTATTCCTTGCGGCGCTCTTGCAGCGCGCGGCTGCGCATGATGCGGGCGTAGTGCCCCCATTGCACCAGCACCAGCGCCAGAATCACCTTGTCCACGCCCCGCCCCAGCACCACCAGCAGCACCAGCGCCACGAGAATGGTCGGGAAACCCAGGATGAAGTCGACGATGCGCATCAGCACGGTGTCGACCAGGCCGCCGACATAGGCGGCGATCAGGCCGACCGCGCCGCCGATGGCGGTGGCCAGCACGACGGCGGACAGGCCCACCATCAGGCTGATACGCAGGCCATACAGAATGGCGCTGAGCATGTCGCGGCCCTGGTCGTCCGTGCCGAGCCAGGCGATGCTGCCGTCCATCAAGGCCTGGCGCGGCGCCAGGCGGCCGTCCATCAGCGACAGGTTGGCCAGGTCATACGGGTTTTGCGGCGCGAAAAAGGGTGCGAACACCACCAGCACCACCAGGATGGCCAGCGCGATGGCGGAGCCGCGCACCGTGGGGCGCGCGCGCAGTTTCTTCAGGATGGAGGCGCGCTGCGGCGTCTCAGCCAGGGGCTGGACGGTGCGGGTGCGGCCGGGATTGGGAGAGTTAGCCATGGCGGATTATTGAGCGGGGGTCACGAGCTGCACGCGCGGGTCGAGCGCGGCGTACAGGATGTCCACAACCAGGTTGATGACCACGAAGATCAGGGTGACCAGCATCACGTACGCGACCACCACGGGGCGGTCCAGCTGGTAGACGCTATCGATCAGCAGCTTGCCCATGCCGGGCCACGCGAACACGGTTTCGGTGATGGTGGAGTAGGCGATCAGGCTGCCGAACTCCATGCCGATCACGGTGACGACCGGGATCAGGATGTTGCGCAGGATGTGGCGGCGCACGATGCGCCCGGGCTTCACGCCCTTGGCGCGCGCAAATTTCACGTAGTCCTGGCTGCGCGCTTCGACCACACCCGAGGCCGTCAGCCGCAGCACCAGCGCAATGTTCGCCAGCGCCAGGTTGATGGCCGGCATGATCAGGTGCGACCAGCCGTTGGCGGTCAGGATGGACAGTCGCACGCCCAGCACGGTGACGGTGTCGCCGCGGCCCGTGGCGGGCAGCCAGCCCAGCCAGACGGCGAACAGCAGGATCAGCATCATGCCCTGCCAGAAGTTCGGCAGCGAAAAGCCCAGTACCGACGTCGACATGATGCCGCGGCCCAGGTAGTCATCGCGGTACAGGCCGGCCACCAGACCCAGCGGAATGCCGATCACACAGGTCAGCATGATGGCCACGAACACGAGCTCGAACGTGGCGGGAATGCGTTGCACGATCAGTTCAACGGCGGGAATGCCGTGCACGAAAGACGTGCCCAGGTCACCGTGCAGCGCGCGCCACAGGAACCCGGTGTATTGCTGCCACACGGGCAGATCCAGGCCCAGGCGGGCGATCATCGCCTCGCGCGCGGCCTGACTGGCTTCGGGGCTGACCAGCAGTTCAATCGGGTCGCCCACGGCATACACCGCGAAGAAGACCACGACCGAAACGGCCAGCAGTACGAACAGACTCTGTATCAGTCTGCGTAGGATGAACAAGGCCACGTGATGATTTCCTTGGTGGGCTCAGGGTTGCTTGGCGCCGAGTGCTTACTTGGCGGGTTTGGCCGACATGGCCAGGGTGTACTGATCGGCCCGGCCTTCGTAGACCAGCCCCTTCTTGAACGCCCAGATGCTGCTTTCGAAATGCAGGGGAATGCTGGGCAGGTCAGCCAGTGCAAGCGTCAGCGACTGTTGCAGCAGCTTTTCCCGTTCGGCGGGGTCCACGGTGACCAGGGCGCGCTTGAACACGGCATCAAACTCGGGGTTGTCGTAACCGCCGTAGTTGCTCGTGCCCAGGCCATGCTCTTTGTCGAACCGGGAAACCCAGTATTGTAGGAAAGACGAGGCCTCACCGGTTTCAGACGACCAGCCGCCCATCGCGAAGCTGAATTCGCGCTTGGCGCGCTTGGGGAAATACACCGAGCGCGTCATCGCATCGACGGTGGTCTTGATGCCCACGCGCGACAGGTATTGCGCCACGGCTTGCGAGATCTGGGCGTCGTTGATGTAGCGGTCGTTGGTAGACGAAATGGCCAGTTCAAAGCCGTTGGGGTAGCCGGCCTCCGCCAGCAGCTGCTTCGCGCCTTCCGGGTCGTACTTCAGTTCCGGCGGGTGCGGCAGCGTGCCGAACATGCCGTCGGGCAGGAACTGGTTGGCGGGCGTGGCGGCGCCGTCCATGATGCGGGCGGCGATGGTCTTGCGGTCGATCGCCATGGAAATGGCGCGGCGCACGCGCACGTCCTGCAAGGGGTTTTTGCCGTCGGCGGCCTTGACCGTGGGGCTGGGGCTGCGGGCCACATCAAACTGGAAATACACCACGCGCACCGATGGCGTGATCACATGGCCAAAGCCCGGCGTTTCCGAAATACGCTTCACGTCGCGCGCGGCGGGGTTTTCGATCAGGTCGAAATCACCGGCCAGCAGACCCGTCAGGCGCGGGCCAGCGGCCGGCACCGGGATCAGCTTGACCGCCTGCCAGGCCGGCTTGTCGCCCCAATAAGCGTCGTTGCGCGTGAGCTCGATGCCGGTGCCTTTCACGTAGGACTTCAGCGTGTAGGGGCCGGTGCCGATGACGTCGCGGCCATTGTTGAAGTCGGCCACCGTGGGCCAGGGGCCGGTCACGCCGCACTTGTTCTTCAAGTCGAAGGTGATGGGGCCGTGCTCGACAATGCCGCTCCACAGCATGCCCGTGCGGGTCAGGTCGTTGGGCAGCAGCGGGTAGGGCTTGAGCGTCTTGATGATGAGCTTGTTGCCGTCGCGCGCTTCAACATTGGCGAATTTCTGCACGATGGCTGGGTACGAGCCGCCAATCGATTGCTCATTGTTCATCACGCGGCAGAACGTGAAGATCACGTCCTGGGCGGTGAAGGGCTGGCCATTGGAGAATTTGGCGCCGTCGCGCAGCGTGAATTCCCACGTGGTGTCGTCCACGGCTTTCCAGGCGGTCGCCAGGCGCGGAATCAGGTCCATCTTGGCGTTCTGGCCCACCAGCGTTTCGAACATGTGCGAGGTCATCGCATCGTTCGGCGTCGCCTGGTGATAGTGCGGGTCCATCGAGGTCGGCTCGGACGACAAGCCGATCTTTAGCGTGGAGCCGGCGGCGGGCGCCTGCGCCTGAGCGGCGGAGGCGGCCAGCGTACAGGCCAGTAATGCGCTGCGTAGGTAAACCTTGGCGGACATGCTTTTCCCGTTGTTATGGATATTTCCGGCGGCGCCTCGTTGGTGGGCGCCGCTCGTTTGCTTGAATCAGACGATGGGCTGCGCCAGCCGGACGACGGTCACGCCGGGCCGCAGGTTCGCGGTGGACGGCATGATCAGGACGCAGTTGTCATAGGGCGTGACGACGGGCTCGCCTTCGGACCAGCCGATGACGGTGCCGGCGGTGGCCAGCGTTTCCAGGCCCTTCCAGGGCTCGGCGAAACGGAAGTCGGCGCTTTTGGCGGCGATGGCATGCGTGACGCGCAAGGCGCGTTGGGCCGATGCGGCAGGCGCGAACCAGCTGGCGGGAACGTCTTCCTGGTCCACCGTGCCGGCTTGCACCAGAAAGCGCGCCATCTGGTCGACCGCCACGCCGCGCGCTTCGGGCGCGCCGTGGAACCCGCATTCGATCAGCAGCGAACGCGTGCCGTTGTCGCCCGCTTCGCCAAAACGGCCGTAGTCGCGCATGCGCACGCCCGCGGCGTGGCCCGCGTCAGCGATGATGGTGGCGGGGTTGCCCAGGGCCAGGGCCAGGTCGATGTTGCGTTGTTCCATGCCGGTCAGTTGCAGCGGCACATCGGAATTGCTCATCGAATGAAAATCCAGCAGCCAATCGGCCTGTTCCACCCAAGGGCGAATGTCGGCGGCGCGGCGGCGTTCCTGGCTGATCGGCAAGCTGAGCTTGTCGTCGCTCCAGACGCGGTTCATGTCTTCGTCGACGAAGCGCGCGGGGGCGTAATTGGCGGAGTCAAAGCGGTCGAACGCCGCCAGGTTGCAGAACGCCAGGGTCAGCGAACCGCGGCGCGGACGCAGCCCGGCGGTCAACGCTTCTTTCAGCGCCCAGGCGCCGCACAGTTCATTGCCATGAATCAGCGCGCTCAACATGACGCGCTTGCCCGGCACGCCGGAGTCGAAATGCCAGACACCGGGGGTATCCGTATTGCCCAAGCGTTCTGCCGACAGATCCGGACAGGCAAGAAGAAAAGGGCGCGGATGAGCCGCGGGGGTCGACGTGGGCATGGGAACTCCGATGAAGCGAGGGGATTGTATAGGGGATAGACGTCTAGGGCTTCAATCGCGCGCCAGTAAGACGCGGTCCCGGCGAATTCTAGGAGCTTGGGAGCTTTCTCTACAATTAGAATATTTATCGGCGGCTTTGCATAAAAGGCAAAGCTTGAGCGTTGGATGGCCCGCGTCGCAACCGAGGACGGAACGTGCACGGCATTTCCTTGAAGTATTTTCTGGAGGTGGCCCAGGCGGGCAGCCTGAGCGGGGCGTCCGAACGCCTGCATGTGGCGGTGTCGGCCATCAGCCGGCAGATCGCCAAGCTTGAGGAAGAGGCCGGCGCTCCGTTGTTCGAGCGCGCCGCGCGGGGAATGGTGCTGAGCGAAGCGGGCCAGCTGCTGCTGGTGCATGCGCGGCGCACGATGCTTGAGGCCGAGACGGTGTTGCAGGAAATCGCCGCGACCAAGGGCGTGGCCCGCAACGAGATCCGGGTGGCGGCGGTAGAAGGCGTGGCGCGCATTTTCGTGCCATCGGTGATGGCGCGTTTCCGCCAGGAGCGGCCCAACATCCGCTTCGACCTGTTCGTGGGGTCGCCCGCCGAGGTCAGCCGCAAGGTGGCCGAAGGCAGTGTCGAGCTGGGCATGACCTTCATCGCCGAGCGCACGGAAGGGGTCAGCGTCCGCTATTCGCGCCGCGCGCCGGTGCACGCGGTGATGGCGGCCGACCATCCGCTGGCGGGCCGGCGCAGCGTCAGCCTGCAAGATCTCAGCCAGTTTCCGTTGGCGCTCACCGGGCCAGGCACCACCACGCGGCAGCTGTTCGACATGGGCTGCGCGCTGGAATCCGTGCAGATGGAGCCCGTGCTGACGTGCAACGATTCCTCGCCTTTGCACGGCTTTGTGTTCGGATCGGACGCCATCATGTTGAGCGGCTATATCTCGGTGGCGTGGAGCTTGCGGCGCGACGAGCTCGTGGCCGTGCCTATTTCCAACGCGGAATTGCAATCCCGCACCTTGCAGATCCAGGTCATGCCGGGCCGCGTGCTGCCGCCGAAGGCGGAAGCGTTTATTGATCTGCTGTCGCGCGAGCTGGACCAGGCGTTGGCGGCCGGCCCGGTAGCGGCGAAGGCATAAAAAAACGGCTGCCCGAAGGCAGCCGTTTTGTCGTTCAGGCGGACCTGATTATTTCTTTTCAGGCGTCACCGAGGTGGCCAGCGTGTATTGGTCGCGGCGGCCTTCGTACGTGATGCCCTTGCGGAAAGCCCAGATGCTGCTTTCGAAGTGCAGCGGGATCAGCGGCACGTTGTCCAGGGCGATCTGCGTGGATTGCTGCAACAGCTTCTCGCGCTTGGGCGCGTCCACGGTCACGATGGCTTCCTTGTAGACCTTGTCGAAATCGGCGTTGGAGAAGCCGCCGTAGTTGCTGGTGCCCAGGCTGGCGGGCGAGTCGAGCGACGCGACCCACAGCTGGAACAGCGCCGACGCTTCACCCGTTTCCGCCGGCCAGCCGCCCATCGAGAAGCTGAACTCGCGCTTGGCGCGCTTGGGGAAATAGATGGAAGCCGTCATGGCGTCCACGTTGGTCTTGATGCCGACGCGGGCCAGGTACTGGGCCACGGCTTGGGCGACTTGGCCGTCGTTGACATAGCGGTCGTTGGTGGACGACAGCGTCAGTTCAAAGCCATTCGGGTAGCCGGCTTCGGCCAGCAGCTTCTTGGCGCCTTCCGGGTCGTACTTGATTTCCGGAGCCTTGGGCAGCGCGCCGAACATGCCGTCGGGCATGAACTGGTAGGCCGGGGTGGCCATGCCGTCCATGATGCGGGCGGTGATGGTCTTGCGGTCGATGGCCATCGAAATAGCCTTGCGCACACGCAGGTCCTGCAGCGGGTTCTTGCCGTCGGCGCTCTTGACGAACGGGCTCGGGTTGCGGCCCACGTCCGGTTGGAAGAACACCAGGCGGGTGGACGGCGTGGCCACGAAACCGAACTTCGGGTTGTCCTTCAGGCGCGGCAGGTCGCGGGCGGCCGGGTTTTCGATCATGTCGAAGTCACCGGACAAGAGGCCGGTCAGGCGCGGGCCGGCGGACGGC
>Ga0213823_1000202_pt1 | contig 61614 bp, 74 predicted proteins | sample MC6MC0907MG_FD_179887 | JGI IMG/M metagenome (GOLD analysis project Ga0213823, IMG submission 179887) | Enriched soil aggregate microbial communities from Iowa State University, Ames, United States - MC6-MC0907-MG | ecosystem: Environmental > Terrestrial > Soil > Unclassified | place: USA: Iowa...
GTCACTCGGTCCGGCAGATCATGCAGTTCAACACCAACCCGATGTTCCGGGCCATTGGCGAGCCGCGCTGGTTCTCGTTCCCTGACGTACTGAAAAGCGCCGAGAAAGTCATCTCCAAGCAGGTCGCCTCGCGCACCGGCTACTACGCGCGTAACCGGGTCGACGTGTTCTTCGGCACCGGCAGCTTCGCCGACGAGCAGACCATCGAAGTGGTCTGCGCCAACGGCGTGGTCGAGAAGCTGGTGGCCAAGCACATCATCATCGCCACCGGCTCGCGTCCCTATCGTCCGGCCGATATCGATTTCCACCACCCGCGTATCTACGATAGCGACACCATCCTCAGCCTCGGCCACACCCCGCGCAAACTCATCGTTTACGGCGCTGGCGTGATTGGTTGTGAATACGCCTCGATCTTCAGTGGCCTGGGGGTACTGGTCGAGCTGGTGGACAACCGCGGCCAGTTGCTGAGCTTCCTGGATTCCGAGATCTCCCAGGCGCTGAGCTACCACTTCAGCAACAACAACATCACCGTGCGCCACAACGAGGAGTACGACCGCGTCGAAGGCCTCGACAATGGCGTGATCCTGCACCTCAAGTCGGGCAAGAAGATCAAGGCCGACGCCTTGCTCTGGTGCAATGGCCGGACTGGCAATACCGACCGGCTGGGCATGGAAAACATCGGGGTCAAGGTCAACAGCCGTGGCCAGATCGAGGTGGACGAGAACTACCGCACCTGCGTGCCGAACATCTACGGCGCCGGCGACGTGATCGGCTGGCCGAGCCTGGCCAGTGCCGCCCATGACCAGGGGCGTTCGGCCGCCGGCAGCATCGTCGACAATGGCAGCTGGCGCTTCGTCAACGACGTGCCGACCGGGATCTACACCATTCCGGAGATCAGTTCGATCGGCAAGAACGAGCAGGAGCTGACCCAGGCCAAGGTGCCGTACGAAGTGGGCAAGGCTTTCTTCAAGAGCATGGCCCGCGCGCAGATCGCCGGTGAGCCGCAAGGCATGCTGAAGATCCTGTTCCACCGCGAAACCCTGGAAGTCCTGGGCGTGCACTGCTTCGGTTACCAGGCTTCGGAGATCGTGCACATCGGCCAGGCGATCATGAACCAGCCGGGCGAACTCAATACCCTGAAGTACTTCGTCAACACCACGTTCAACTACCCGACCATGGCCGAAGCCTATCGGGTAGCCGCTTACGACGGCCTCAACCGGCTTTTTTGAGCGACTCCGGCCGGTGGCCTGAGCCGGCCGGGGAGACCGATTTCAGTAACTCTCGAGCGTGGCGCTGGCCAAACCGGGAAAGTCTGTAATCAGGCTGTCTACGCCGAAGTCGGCGAGCCTGCGCATCAGCGCAGGCTCGTTGACTGTCCATACCGACACATGCAAGCCCTGGCGCTGCGCCCGTTGCAGCCGCTCCGGGGTGCAGAGTGTCCAGTTCAACGCCAGAATCTCGCAGCCGTAGCTTTGCGCGACCTTCAACGGGTCGAGCCAGGCGTATTCGGCGACCAGTCCGCGGGACAGATCCGGGGTCAATTCGACAGCCGCCTTGAGCACTTCCCGTGAGCTGGAGGTGACGGTGACCTTGTCCAGCAAGCCGAAACGCTGCGCCATCTCGCGAATCGCCAGCACCGTGGTGGCGGCACGGGTGCGCGAGGCGCTCTTGACCTCCAGCTGCCAGTGCTCGAAGTCGCATTTTTCGAACAGTTCTTCCAGACGCGGGATCGGGCAGGGCGTGACCCACCCCGGGCCGCCCTTGCGAGCGTCATAGGACACCAGTTCTTCGGCGCTGTGTTCGACCACCTTGCCGCGGCGGTCGGTGGTGCGCTTGAGGGTCGGGTCGTGGATCACCATCAGCTCGCCGTCCATGGACAGGTGCAGGTCCAGTTCGCAGCGGCGCACGCCATGCTTGAGGCACTGCTGGAAGCTGGTCAGGGTGTTTTCCGGTGCTTCGCCTTTAGCGCCGCGGTGGCCATAAATCAGGGTCACGATTGCTCCTTCACGGAAATTTTTCCATTAGATGGTCAGTGCTGCGCGGTGGGGCCGCAGGTCAATCGGCTGCCGGGTCGTTCTGCTCTCGGGCCTGGCGACGTTCCTGGGCTTGCTTCTGCAGGATATAGCGCGCCAGCAACTGGCGTTGGGCGTCGGTCAATGATTCGAACTCGGTACCGATTTCGAACGTGCCGAAACTGCGGGTTTCGCAATGGGTGACCTTGGCCCGCAACAACAGGCCCAAGGCCTGGGGCATCAGCAGCAGCTTGACCGCCAGGTGGGTGCCGGCCGGGTAGGACAGGTGATGTTCGAACTCGATGCCGCCCTCGGAGAGAATCACCCGCTGCGGCTCACCGAACTTGCCGAGTACAGTCTGCGCCACCACCTGGCTGAGCAGGTCGATGCGCTTGTTCATGGACTTGAGGTAGTTGGCCAGGGTCCGGTCGCGCTCGCTGACCTGGCGCAGCAGGTGCTGCGATTCGAATTCGCTCAGATGCAGCTCGCTGAGCAGGTTGAACAGCGGCGACGCATCCTGCAACACTTCCTTGCTCGCCGCTTCGTGGGCGGACAAGGGGCTAATTTCCAGTGCGATCGTGTCCTCGATACGGTAGTATTCGCGGCGATCTTCTTCATCTAATGTCGACATGGCGAACCCATGGTAGCGGCGGTGGTCTGAGTGTAAAGCTGCTTACCAGGACCCGCCACAAGGACGTCTTCTTTTCCTCCGAACAAGCCCCGACATGTTCAGACCTCTCTTCGTATTTATTGGCACGCGTTATACCCGTGCAAAGCGCCGCAATCATTTCGTGTCATTCATTTCCCTGACCTCGATGATCGGACTCGCCCTTGGCGTGGTCGTGATGATCGTCGTGCTGTCGGTGATGAACGGCTTCGACCATGAGATGCGCACCCGCGTGCTGGGCATGGTGCCCCATGCGACCATCGAATCCGGTGAGCCGATCAGCGACTGGCAAGGCCTGGCCGACAAGGTCAAGCAGAACCCCAAGGTGCTGGCGGTTGCGCCGTTCACCCAGATGCAGGGGTTGCTGACCAATAACGGCCAGGTGCAGAAAGTCCTGCTCAACGCTATCGATCCGGCCAAGGAGCGCCAAGTCTCGATCATCGATAACTTCATGAAGCAGGGCAAGCTGGACGATCTGGCCCCTGGCAGCTTCGGCATCGTGATCGGCGACAAGGCCGCGACCAAGCTGGGGGTTGGCCTGGGCGACAAGCTGACCTTCGTCGCGCCCGAGGTCACGGTGACCCCGGCCGGGATGTTTCCGCGCATGAAGCGTTTTACCGTGGTCGGCATCTTCCATGTCGGCGCCGGCGAGCTGGACGGCTATCTGGGCCTGACCAACCTCGACGACCTGGGTCGCCTGCACCGCTGGAAACCGGACCAGGTGCAGGGCCTGCGCCTGAAGTTCGACGACCTGTTCCAGGCGCCACGCACCGCCTGGGAAATTGCCGAGCAACTGGGCGAGAACCAGTACTACGCCCGTGACTGGACCCGTACCCACGGCAACCTGTACCAGGCCATCCGCATGGAAAAAGCCATGATCGGCCTGCTGTTGCTGCTGATCGTCGCCGTGGCCGCCTTCAACATCATTTCCACCCTGGTGATGGTGGTGAACGACAAGAAGGGCGATATCGCGATCCTCCGTACTCTGGGCGCGACGCCGGCCAGCATCATGGCGACCTTCATGGTCCAGGGCACGGTGATCGGCGTGATCGGTACCTTGATCGGCGCCGTGGTCGGGATGTTCGCGGCGTTGAACGTGAGCGCGGCGATCTCCGCCCTCGAAGGCCTGATCGGGCACAAATTCCTCAATGCCGACGTGTACTTCATCGACTACCTGCCGTCGCAACTGATGGCCGAGGATGTGTTGATGGTCTGCGGCGCGGCACTGGTCCTGAGTTTCCTCGCCACCCTGTATCCAGCCTGGCGTGCCGCGCGCACCCAGCCGGCGGAGGCGCTACGTTATGAGTGAGTTGGGCATGAGTGAAAAAGCAATTCTGAGCTGCCGCGACCTGGGCAAGTCCTACGAGGAAGGTCCGGAATCGGTGGTGGTGTTGTCCGGCCTGCAACTGGAGTTGCACCCGGGCGAGCGCGTGGCGATCGTCGGTACCTCAGGTTCAGGCAAAAGTACTTTGCTCAACCTGCTGGGCGGCCTCGACACGCCGACCAAGGGCAGCGTCTGGCTCGACGGCGAGGAGCTTTCGGCGCTGAGCGAAAAGGGCCGCGGCCTGCTGCGTAACCGCTCCCTCGGCTTCGTCTACCAGTTCCACCACTTGCTGCCGGAATTCACCGCCCTGGAAAACGTCTGCATGCCGCTGCTGATCGGCAAGACCGCGATCCCGGAGGCCCGTCAGCGGGCCACGGCCTTGCTGGAACGGGTAGGGCTGGCCCATCGCCTGGAGCACAAGCCGGCCGAGCTGTCCGGTGGCGAACGCCAGCGTGTGGCCATCGCCCGTGCCCTGGTCAACAAGCCAGGGCTGGTGATGCTCGACGAGCCGACCGGCAACCTCGACTCCCACACCGCGCAGGGCATCCAAGACTTGATGCTGGAACTCAGCACCTCGATGCGTACCGCGTTCCTGGTGGTGACCCACGACATGAACCTGGCTCGCCAGATGGACCGCGTCCTGCACCTGCAGGAAGGTTTCCTGACACCCATCTGATTGGTCGCAACCCGGGGCCTGAAACAGGCGCCGGGTCTTTAATTTCCATACGGTGCCCCAGCGAATGTTCAGACCGTTATCGATCTTTATCGGCACGCGCTATACCCGCGCCAAGCGCCGCAATCGCTTTGTTTCCTTCATCTCCATGACCTCGATGATCGGCCTCGCCCTGGGCGTGCTGGCGATGATCGTGGTGCTGTCGGTGATGAACGGTTTCCAGCGCGAAATGAGCTCGCGCATCCTCGGCATGGTGCCTCACGCCACCATCGTCGGCGTCAAGCCGATCGACGACTGGCTGCCGGTGGCCGCCGCGGCGATGAAAAATCCCGAGGTGACGGCCGCGGTGCCGTTCACCGAGATGGAGGGCATGCTCTCCTACAAGGGCTCGATGCAGCCGATCCAGATCAGCGGCATCGACCCGGCCCAGGAAGGCAAGGTCTCCATCGTTGCCCAGCACATCGTCCAGGGCCGCCTGGATGCCTTGAAACCGGGCGAGTTCGGGGTGGTGATCGGTGAGATCACGGCACGGCGCTTCCGCCTGAATGTCGGCGACAAGCTGACCCTGATCGTACCGGAAATCAGCTCCGCGCCGGGCGGCATCACCCCGCGCATGCAGCGTTTGAATGTGGTCGGGGTGTTCAAGGTCGGGGCCGAACTCGATGGCTCCATGGGCCTGATCCATGTGGCCGATGCCGCCGAGATGCAGCATTGGCAGCCAAACCAGGTGCAGAGCGTGCGCCTGGCGGTCAAGGACCTGTACGCCGCGCCCAAGGTTTCCAGCGATATCGCGGCCAGCCTGGGTGCTGGCTTCAAGGCCGACGACTGGACCCACACCCAGGGCAGCCTGTTCAGCGCGATGAAGATGGAAAAAACCATGATCGGCCTGTTGCTGCTGATGATCGTGGCCGTGGCCGCGTTCAACATCATCGCCACGCTGATCATGGTGGTGAACGACAAGGGTGCGGACATCGCGATCCTGCGCACTATCGGCGCCACGCCACGGCAGATCATGGCGATCTTCATGGTCCAGGGCACGGTGATCGGTATCGTCGGCACCTTGATCGGTGGCGTGCTGGGGGTGATCGCGGCGTTGAACGTCAGCGCGCTGGTGGGTTGGCTGGAGCGGGTCAGCGGCCAGCACATCTTCAGTTCCGACGTGTACTTCGTCAGCAACCTGCCTTCCGAGCTGCAGGGCGGCGACGTGGCCCTGATCTGTACCGCGGGTTTCGTCCTGAGCTTCCTGGCGACCCTGTATCCAGCCTGGCGCGCGGCGAAGGTCGAGCCGGCGACGGCGTTGCGTTACTCGTAAGGCCCAAGCCCGCTATCGCGAGCAAGCTCACTCCTCCGGGGAGCTTGCTCGCAACCCCTCCGCTAGTCCTGCCTCGGCAACTCAATCACAAAGCTCGTCCGGCCCTGCACCGATTCGCAACGAATCTGCCCGCCATGGGCGCGGATGATCGATTGGGTGATGGCCAGCCCCAAGCCTGCATGTTCACTGCTGCCTTCATGGCGCGCCGGGTCGGCGCGGTAGAAGCGGTCGAACAGCCGTGGCAAGCGTTCGGGCGCAATGCCTTCGCCGGTGTTTTCCACCCGCAGGTATGACCCCTTGGCCGTCTCGCCAAGCCGCACCCGCACTTCGCCGCCAGCCGGGGTGAAGCGCAGGGCGTTGTCCAGCAGGTTGGAAAGGGCGCGGCGCAACATGCTGCGGTCGCCCTGGATCTTCGCGCTGCCTTCGCGCCCCAGGGCGATACCGGCGTCTTCGGCCAGCGGCGTATAGAACTCCAGCAGCATGTCGGTTTCCTCACCCAGCTCCAGGGCTTCGCGTTTCGGCGTCAGCAGGCCGTGGTCGGCCTTGGCCAGGTAGAGCATGTCGTTGACCAGCTGGGCCATCCATTGAAGTTCTTCGAGGTTGCTGTGCAGGGCTTCGCGATAGTCTTCCAGTGCCCGTGGGCGGGTGAGGGTGACCTGGGTGTGGGTCAGCAGGTTCGACAGCGGGGTGCGCAGCTCATGGGCGATGTCCGCCGAGAACGCGGAGAGGCGCTGGAAGGAGTCGTCCAGGCGTCCGAGCATGGCATTGAAGGCATGGGCCAGTTCGGCGAGTTCGCCGGGCATCTGCTGCTCTGGCAGGCGCTGGGTCAGGGAGCTGGCGGACACGCCCGCGGCGACCTCGCTCATCCGCCGCAGCGGACGCAAGCCGCTGCGCGCGGCCCAGGCCCCGAGCAGCGCGGTGGCCAGGGCCGAGAGGCCGACGGTCAGCCAGATCAGGTGCTGCATACGCTGCAGAAAATGCTGGTGGTGGGTGATGTCGAGCATCAGGGTCAGCTCTGGCGAGCCGGCCTGGCCAGGCTCCAGGGCCGCACTGTAGACACGGTAGGCGGTGCCGTCATGTTGCAGGCTGTGCAGTCCGCTCGGCTGGGCCGAAGTGGCCGGCAGTGCCTTGGCGCTGTCGAACCAGACGGCGCTATCCGCCCCTGTGACCCGCAGCGTCAGGTCCGGTTGATGGCTGAGTTCATCCTGCAGCTGCGCCTTGCGTTCGGCAAAGCGTTGCGGAGTGTCGGCGCCCTGCAGCGCACTGCGCATGGCGATCAGCTTTCCTTCCAGCAGTTGCTGGTCGAGCTCGATGAAGTGCGCCTCGCTGGCGCGGCTGAACAGCACCCCGGCGAGCAACGAAACCACCGCGGTGCAGCCGGCGAACAACAAGGCCAGGCGGCCACTCAGGGACAAACGGCGCATCAGGCCTGGCGCTCTTCGAGCACGTAGCCCATGCCGCGCACGGTGTGGATCAGTTTGTTCGGGTAATCGTCATCGATCTTCAGGCGCAAGCGGCGGATCGCCACCTCGATGACGTTGGTGTCGCTGTCGAAGTTCATGTCCCAGACCTGGGAGGCGATCAGCGTCTTGGGCAGCACTTCGCCCTGGCGTCGCAGGAGCATTTCCAGCAACGAGAATTCCTTGGCGGTGAGGTCGATGCGCTGACCGTTGCGTTCGACCCGTCGGCGAATCAGGTCCAGGCGCAGGTCCGCCAGTTGCAGGGTGGTTTCCTGGGGGGTAGAGCTACCGCGGCGCAGCAGGCTGCGGACCCGGGCCAGCAGTTCGGAGAAGGCGAAAGGCTTGACCAGGTAATCGTCGGCGCCCAGTTCCAGGCCGTGAACCCGGTCTTCCACCGCATCGCGCGCGGTCAGGAACAGCACCGGGATCTCCAGCCCGGCGCTGCGCACGGCTTGCAGGATCTGCCAGCCATCGCGGCCCGGCAGCATCACGTCGAGAATCAACAGGGAGTAGTCTCCGGTCAACGCCAGGTGCTGCCCCGTGGTGCCATCGGCCACCAGCTCGGCGTTGAAGCCGGCCTCGCTCAGGCCCTGGCGCAGGTAGTGGCCGGTTTTCGGTTGGTCTTCGACGATCAGCAGTTTCATGGGCGGCTCATGGCAAATGGAACGCGGGATTTATACCCTGGGTGACGGCCGCAGGGCACAAGCTGACAAAGTTGTAATCTAGCAGTCAGCTGGCTGGCAGCGGCGCGGCCTTAGAGTTTCACACAAGCTGAACCTCATCTTGTTGGAGTGCGATTATGTTTTTGCCCAAGGGTGTTTTACCTCGTTCATTGGCGGTGGCCGCGTGCCTGCTGGCGTTGAATGTGCCGGCCTGGGCGTCGCCGGCGCAGACCTACGATTTCGGTCAGGCGGCCCCGGCGGCCAAGGCGACACGTACGGTGGAACTGGTCATGAACGACATGTCCTACACCCCCAGGAGCCTGGACATCAAGGCTGGCGAGACCGTGCGTTTCGTCTTGATCAACAAGGGCCAGTTGCTGCATGAGCTCAATCTCGGCACCGCGAGCATGCATGCCGAACACCAGCAGGAAATGCTGAAGATGCAGCAGAGCGGCATGCTCACGCCCACCGCGATGAAGAGCATGCCCGCCGGGGCCATGGATCACGCCGCCATGGGCCATGGCGCGATGCCCGGCATGAAGCACGACGACCCGAACAGCGTGCTGGTGGAGCCAGGCAAGACCGCTGAGCTGACCTGGACCTTCAGCAAGGCCGGCAGCCTGGAGTTCGCCTGCAATATCCCGGGGCACTATCAGGCAGGCATGGTCGGCAAGCTGACGGTCAGCCAGTAAGCGCCTGGGGCTCAAAGGCGGAGGCAAAGACTGATAGAATCGCCTGATTCTTCAGTCAGGTTTCCGCCATGCATCCCGCAGCCGAACATTCGCCGCTGGGCAAGTCCAGTGAATACGTCTCCACCTACACGCCATCCTTGCTGTTCCCGATCCCGCGGGCGGCAAAATGGGCCGAGTTGGGCCTGAGCGCCGACACTCTGCCTTATAAAGGCGTGGACTTCTGGAACTGCTTCGAGCTGTCCTGGCTGTTGCCCTCCGGCAAGCCAGTGGTAGCCATCGCCGAGTTCAGCATTCCGGCGGACTCGCCGAACATCATCGAATCGAAGTCGTTCAAGCTGTACCTCAACTCGCTGAACCAGACTCCATTCGCGGATCGCCGGAGCCTGGAAGAAACCTTGCGTGCCGACCTCTCAGCGGCGGCCGGCAAGCCGGTGGGCGTGCGCATCCGCAGCCTGGGCGAAGTGGAGGCGGAAGGTGTGGTGGCCTTGCCGGGCACCTGCATCGATGAGCTGGACATCAGCGTCAGCAGCTATGAACACCCGCGTCCGGAGCTGCTGCAGTGCGACAGGTCGCGGATCGTCGAGGAGAGCGTGCACAGCCATCTGCTCAAATCCAATTGCCCGGTCACCAGCCAGCCGGACTGGGGCAGCGTGGTGGTGGAGTACCGTGGTCCGGCGCTGGACCACGCCAGCCTGCTGGCCTACCTGGTGAGCTTCCGCCAGCACTCGGACTTCCATGAGCAATGCGTGGAGCGGATCTTCCTCGACCTGCAGCGCTTGCTGCAGCCGGAGAAGCTGACGGTGTATGCGCGGTATGTGCGTCGTGGTGGCCTGGACATCAACCCGTATCGCAGCACCGAAACCGCGAGTTTCGCCAACTTCCGCCTGGTTCGCCAGTAATGAAAAGCCCCGCTCTGGTAGCGGGGCTTTTTTGTCTGTAAGGGGTTAAATCCCCATGTTGCCGAGGGTTTGCACGATGTTGCGCAAGGTGCCGGCAATGGCGGGGTGCTCAAGCTCGAAGCGTTCGACGGCGAGGTTGACCCCGTCGGCCAGGCTGGTGTCCTGGGTGGCGTTTTCCAGTTTGAGCTCGAGCTCGATCTGTTGCATCAATTCCTGCAGATTGGCGCGTTCTGCTTCCGAAAGCGGTGGGTTCTGCTCCAATTGCTCGCGCAGGGTATTGAGCTGTTCTTGCAGTTCGCGGGCAGGCATGGCGTTCTCCCTTCATTGATAGGCTCAGCCATGGACCGCGCCGATTCGCTAAAGGTCCATGTCTGAGCCTTAGCGTAATCCACTCGCGGGCAATGTGCATGATCTTGATCAAGTCAGGGTTTTTCACCTTTCTGACGACGCTGGCCGATGTCGGCCAGGCAGGTTGGCAATTCGCCAAGATGGTCGATCACCGAGTGCACGCCGAGGCTGAATAGATGCAGGGTGGCCTTGCCACGCTTGAGCTCGCGCTCCTGCTGGCTCAGAGCCTGCCATTGCGTCGGGCTCATGCCGCAGAGCGAACCGCAGGACGCCAGGCCGATGGTCCACAGGCCGGCGTTGAGGCCCGATTGCAACAGGCGCGGTTCGCCACTGACCAGCACGCAGCCGTCCAGCCGGCTGACATTCAGGGCCATCAGCGCCTGCCAGCAAGCGTCGGGAGCTGGCCAGCGGGAGCCTGTGTTGGGGCAAGGGGTGAGCCAGTCGGGTAGTGAACTTGCCAGGTGCTGGCTGAGGGTGGCGGGCAACTCGTCGAGCCAGGCGCAAGGCACGCCCTGGTGTTGCAGGCTGTGCAGAATGTCCAGGGCGCCGTGAGTGGCGTGGGCCTGTTCCAGGACCGGGTGGTCGGCGCTGTGCAGGCGCATCCGCGCGCCGAAATCCACCAGGCAACCGCTGAGGCCAAAGAGCACGGCGGTCAAGGTGGGGGCGGATACAGGCAAGGCTTCGGCGTGAGGCATCGTGACGTCCCTGAAATACCTTGCAAGAGTATCGACGACAGATGACCGTTGGATGACATCCCTGTGAACAGGCCATGCAAACGAGGGGGAGAGGGCGAAGCACTGCACCAGTGCTGCATAAATGGATATATCCGACTTATACTAGCGCGCTTACCGCCAGGGCATAGCGCCCGCGACAGTACAATCCAAGGAGTTTCTGCTATGCGCTGGAGCAATCGTCTCGCTCAGCTTATGTGTGCCGGCATGCTGCTGGTGCCGGTTTTGGCCCACGCTGCGGAAGACGATCCGTGGGAAAGCATCAACCGTCCGATCTTCACGTTCAACGACACCATCGACACCTATGCGCTGAAACCTCTGGCGCAAGGTTATCAGGCAGTAACGCCGCAATTTCTCGAAGACGGCATTCACAACTTCTTCCGTAACATCGGTGATGTCGGCAACCTGGCCAACGATATCCTGCAAGCCAAGCCTCATGCCGCTGCCGTCGACACTGCGCGGTTGTTGATGAACACCACCATCGGTGTGGCGGGTTTCTTCGATGTGAGCACCAAGATGGGCTTGCAGCGTAACGATGAAGACTTCGGCCAGACCCTGGGCTACTGGGGCGTCGGCAGTGGTCCTTACGTGATGTTGCCGTTCTTCGGTCCGAGCACCCTGCGCGATGCGCCGGCCAAGTATGTGGACAGCTTCACCGAACCTTACCGTTATGTGAATGACGTGCCAGTGCGCAACAGCGCGTTTGCCCTGGACCTTGTCGACACCCGCGCCAGCCTGCTGTCGAGTGAGAAGCTGATCAGTGGCGACAAGTACACCTTCATTCGCAATGCGTACCTGCAGAACCGCGAATTCAAGGTCAAGGACGGCAAGGTCGAAGACGATTTTTAAGCGACCTGTCCATGAAAAAGGCGGCCCTTGGGGCCGCCTTTTTTGTTGATCTTAGAATCAGTCCATCTTCAGGATTGTAAGGCCAAGTTTCTGGCCTTTGCCTTCCAGCTCGGTGACCCAGACCACTTCGGTGTCCGCTTCCAGTCCCCTGAGGGCGGCGTGCTCGGAATCGATACGCACGCTGAGCTGATCGCCGACCTTAAATGAGCGCGGAGCCCGGACCTGCATGCCACTGCTGGAAAGGTCGATGCAGACGGCCGCAATCACCTGGGCCTGGTGGATCAGCGTGACCTCTGCATCCACTCGCATGCGGATGTAATCGCGCTTTTCACTGTAGTCACGATCGTTTGGGCTCATAGGCTCCAACCTGCGTTTAAGTTGCGGATTTGCCTGTTCTTATAACTCCCGGTGATTTGAGGTGTAAAGACGTCCAGCGACCATCGGCATGAGCTTGAAACGCCCCGCGGATGGGAGTACCGTCTGCGCCTTAGAAGGGCACCTCTGATGGTCGAGCGTGCAGGGCTACGGGCCCTGACTCCATTTCCAGAGTGGCTAGAAAGCGAATCCAGTAGTGTGTGTCCAGGCCTCGTGCCCAGCCACCTACGCCAACCTAATTCTGGCGCCGTTTGCCCACATGCCAAAAACCAGTGCCACGCTGCTGATAATCGATGACGACGAAGTAGTGCGCGCGAGCCTCGCGGCCTATTTGGAAGACAGTGGCTTCAGCGTCCTGCAGGCCAGTAACGGTCAGCAGGGACTTCAGGTGTTCGAGCAGGAAAAGCCCGACTTGGTGATCTGCGATCTGCGCATGCCGCAGATGGGCGGCCTCGAACTTATCCGTCAGGTAACCGACATCGAACCGCAAACCCCGGTCATCGTGGTTTCCGGTGCCGGTGTGATGAACGATGCCGTCGAGGCCTTGCGCCTGGGCGCGGCGGACTACCTGATCAAGCCGCTGGAAGACCTCGCGGTGCTGGAGCACTCGGTGCGCCGGGCCCTGGATCGCGCGCGCCTGCTACTGGAAAACCAGCGCTACCGGGAGAAGCTGGAAGCCGCCAACCGCGAGCTCGAAGCCAGCCTGAGCCTGCTGCAGGAAGATCAGAACGCCGGGCGCCAGGTGCAGATGAACATGCTGCCGGTGAGCCCATGGACCATCGATGAGTTCAAGTTCGCGCACCAGATCATTCCGTCGTTGTACCTGTCTGGCGATTTCGTCGACTACTTTCGTGTCGACGAGCGCCGCGTAGCCTTTTACCTGGCGGATGTTTCCGGGCATGGCGCGTCTTCGGCCTTTGTCACGGTGCTGCTCAAGTTCATGACCACGCGCTTGCTGTTCGAGTCCAAGCGCAACGGCACTTTGCCGGAATTCAAGCCGTCGGAAGTCCTGGGCCATATCAACCGTGGCCTGATCAGCTGTAAGCTGGGCAAACACGTGACAATGGTCGGTGGCGTCATCGACGAGGAGACGGGCTTGTTGACCTATAGCATTGGCGGACACCTGCCATTGCCTGTGTTGTACACGCCAGACAGTGTGCGTTACCTGGAAGGGCGGGGGCTGCCGGTAGGCTTGTTCAATGAAGCCACCTATGAAGACCACATTCTGGAACTGCCTCCGAGCTTCAGCTTGACGCTGATGTCTGATGGCATTCTGGACCTTTTGCCGGAACCCACACTCAAAGAGAAAGAGGCCGCCTTACCTGATCGGGTGAGAACGGCCGGCGGCAGCCTGGATGGTCTGCGGCAGGTTTTTGGATTGGCCACGCTAGGGGAGATGCCGGATGATATCGCCCTGTTGGTGTTGAGCAGGAATCTTTAATGAGTACCGGTAGAATCCAGTTCGCCGAGCAGGACGGCACCTTTGTCCTGAAGTTTATCGGTGAAGTGCGCCTGACCCTGTGTTCGGCGCTGGATGCGACTATTGAGCGGATCTTCACGGCGCTGAACTTCTCGGCGATCGTGATCGACCTGACCGAAACCCGCAGCATCGACAGCACCACCCTGGGCCTGCTGGCCAAGCTGTCGATCCTGTCGCGGCAGAAGGTCGGCCTGTTGCCGACCGTCGTCACCACCCACGAAGACATCACCCGACTACTGCAATCCATGGGCTTCGATCAGGTGTTCAACATCGTTGATCGTCCGATCCCATGCCCGGAATGCCTGACCGACCTGCCATCCCAGGACCAGTCGGAAGAGGTGGTGCGGCTCAAGGTGCTGGAGGCGCACAAGATCCTCATGGGCTTGAACGACTCCAACCGCGAGGCTTTCCACGATCTGGTGAATGCCCTGGAACGCAACTGATCCCATAAAGCGGCAGCACATAAAAAAGGGCGAACCCGTGAGGGTCCGCCCTTTTTGCGTTGGCGCTCGCTCGATTAGAGCTTGGCGGCCAGCAGTGCCTCGAGTTTTTCCTGGTCGCGGGCGAACTGACGGATGCCTTCGGCCAGTTTTTCGGTGGCCATGGCGTCTTCATTGGAGGCCCAGCGGAACTGTGCTTCGTTCAGGCTCTGGCGGGCTTCGCCGGCATGGCCCGGCGCCAGTTTGCGCTCCAGCTTGCCAGTATCGGCGGCCAGTTTCTCGATCAGGTCCGGGCTGATGGTCAGACGGTCGCAGCCGGCCAGTTGCTCGATCTGGTTCAGGTTACGGAAGCTGGCACCCATGACCACGGTCTTGTAGTCATTGGCCTTGTAGTAGTTGTAGATGCGGGTCACCGACTGCACGCCCGGATCGTCGGCGCCGGTGTAGTCGTTGCCGCTGGCCTTCTTGTACCAGTCGTAGATGCGGCCCACGAACGGCGAGATCAGGAACACGCCGGCCTCGGCGCAGGCGATCGCCTGGGCGAAGGAGAACAGCAGGGTGAGGTTGGTCTGGATGCCTTCGCGTTCCAGCTGCTCGGCGGCGCGGATACCTTCCCAGGTGGAGGCGATCTTGATCAGTACACGGTCACGGCCGATGCCGGCCTTGTCGTACAGCTCGATCAGGCGATGGGCGCGCTTGAGCATGGCATCGGTGTCGAACGACAGGCGGGCATCCACTTCGGTGGAAATGCGGCCGGGGATCAGTTTGAGGATTTCTTTGCCCACTGCGACGCCAAAACGGTCGCTGGCCAGGCCGACATCGCCCTTGACGTCACTGACGCAGGCGTTCAGCAGCTCGGCGTAACCCGGAATAGCCGCGGCCTTGAGCAACAGGGAAGGATTGGTGGTGGCGTCTACCGGTTTGACCCGGGCGATAGCGTCGAAGTCGCCGGTGTCGGCAACCACGGTGGTGAACTGCTTGAGTTGTTCCAGCTTGGAAGTCATGAGTGTGCTCTGTCCTGTGGGTCTGTTGACATTACCCGAGCGCTGACAGCCGCTCAAGGGCGCGAATACGTAACCGGATGCCTAAACGAGCCCCAAGGGCAACAACCTGAAAAACAGGTGTTTGAATGCTGGGGCACTATCCGTTTACTACGATGCCAAAACACCCATCAGGTTCAACCCGAGCGACCGTTAGCGACCTTCGAGCAACTGCCCGGCCTGATCCAGCAGCGCCAGCGGATCCTTGGCCTTGTGAATGTCCACCGAGAGCAACTGGCGGAACTTGCGCGCCCCCGGAAAACCGGTGCCCAGCCCCAACACATGGCGAGTGATGTGGTGCATGGCGCCGCCCGTGGCCAGGTGCCTGGCGATATAAGGCCGCAACTGCGCCAACGCCTCGGCCCGGGAAATTACCGGTGCGGTGCTGCCGAACAACTGCTGATCCACCTCCGCCAGCAGGTAAGGGTTGTGATAGGCCTCGCGGCCCAGCATCACCCCGTCGAAAGTCTGTAGATGCTCATGACAGGCTTCCAGGGTCTTGATGCCGCCGTTGAGGACGATCTCCAGCTCGGGGAAATCCGCTTTCAAGCGTGCCGCCACGTCATAACGCAGAGGAGGAATATCGCGGTTTTCCTTCGGCGACAGCCCTTCAAGAATCGCAATCCGCGCATGCACGGTAAAGCTGGTGCAGCCGGCCTCGCGCACCTGGCCGACGAAATCGCACAGTTCTTCATAACTGTCGCGGCCATTGATACCGATCCGATGCTTGACCGTCACCGGAATGCTCACCGCATCGCGCATCGCCTTCACGCAATCGGCCACCAGGCCCGGATGCCCCATCAGGCAGGCGCCGATCATATTGTTCTGCACCCGATCGCTCGGACAGCCAACGTTGAGGTTCACCTCGTCGTAACCATGCTCCTGCGCCATCCGCGCGCAAGCCGCCAGATCCGCCGGCGTACTGCCACCTAGCTGCAACGCCAAAGGATGCTCGGACTCGTCGTGACGCAGAAAACGCTCATGGTCGCCATTGAGCAACGCACCGGTGGTGACCATCTCGGTGTAGAGCAGGGCGTGCTTGGACAGCAGCCGCAGGAAGAAGCGGCAGTGGCGGTCAGTCCAATCCATCATCGGCGCCACGGAGAAGCGGCGAGACGGCTCGGAGCGGGCAGGGCTAGTATTTACAGGCGCTTCAGGTTTTTCGAAATTCATTGATACTGATCTTTTATACAGCGGTTTTTACCCATTTTTCCTTGTTTTCCGAAGTCTGTTGCTACAATGTAGCAAGCGTATTCAGCAATGTAGCAACTGGAAATGGGCACGATCACATCACGCAAGCGCAAGGACAATTCGACGGCCTACACGGCGCAGATACGGATCAATCGAGACGGGCGCACAGTTTATCAGGAAAGCCAAACCTTCGACCGCAAGCAGGTCGCCCAGGCCTGGATCAAGCGCCGGGAGACGGAGCTGGCCGAGCCCGGCGCCATTGAGCGCGCTAACCGCAAGGGTGTGACGGTCAGGAAGATGATTGAGCAGTACCTGGACGAGTACGAGAAGATCCGCCCGCTGGGTAAAACCAAGAGAGCCACGCTGAATGCGATCAAAGACACCTGGCTGGGTGATCTAGACGACTCGGCGCTCTCCAGTCAGAAACTGGTGGAGTTCGCTCAGTGGCGGATGAGCCAGGAAGGCGGTGGCGTGCAGGCGCAGACGGTTGGTAACGATCTGTCGCACCTGGGCGCGGTGCTGTCGGTCGCGCGGCCGGCGTGGGGCTATGAGGTGGATCCGCTGGCTACGCCTGACGCCCGTAAGGTGCTGCGCAAGCTCGGCATGGTCAGCAAGAGTAAGGAGCGCAACCGCCGGCCGACGCTCGACGAGTTGGACAGGCTGATGAAGCACTTTTTCGAAATGCAGGCGCGCCGCAAAGCTCAAATCGATATGCCGAAGATGATCGCCTTCGCGATCTTCTCGACACGCCGACAGGAAGAAATCACGCGGATCCGCTGGGACGATCTCGATGAGTCTCGACAGGCTGTCTTGGTGCGGGATATGAAGAACCCTGGGCAGAAGATCGGCAATGACGTGTGGTGTCATCTACCTGATGAGGCCTGGGCGATCTTGCACAGCATGCCCAGGGTTGCGAGGGAGATCTTTCCTTATAACGCAAAGTCGGTCTCAGCGTCCTTCACGCGAGCGTGTCCGATGCTTGGGATTGAAGATCTGCATTTCCATGATCTGCGACACGAAGGGGTGAGCCGGCTCTTTGAGATGGACTGGGATATTCCGAGGGTGTCCAGCGTTTCAGGACACAGAGATTGGAACTCTTTACGCCGTTACACGCATTTACGCGGAAGAGGGAATCAGTATAAAGGCTGGAAATGGTTGGGTATTGCTATGGAAGCATAGAAAAAAATGCTTCGCGAGAGGTTGATTTCAGAATGCCAGTATCCATATAAATGGTGCGGGATCGCTAAATTCAAACTAGAAGGATTTTTTCATGTACGACTACGCAATATCGGCTGTCCGCTATGACAGCACTGAGACCCACATCCAGGCAGTAAGAGTCCACAGAGACTTCGGTACGAGCATTGGACACGCAATGGTTTGTGACCGAGCCTTCGTGGCTGATCTGATCTCGCGCAACAAGGCTACGTTCCAGACAGTTGTTAAGGGCACCACCAATCCATGGCAAGACGGTGCCCGTATTCACGTGATCGATGATGTATACCTGTCGACCGATCCAAACAGCCGTAAAAAAGACAATTTGGGTAATCTACCCACTTTCTAAACCAGCCACGCTATTCAAATAAGCGGCCCGTAACCCGCACGGGCCGTGATATTCATGCCGCTCTGCCCATCAACTGATTTTGTTCTTTTATTGCCTTCTCTCGTTGCTTATCTATGTAGTCTGCGAGATCTTTTATATGAATACCCAGTCCGGCTTTCTGACTGTCTGCACCTAAGCGAACGATCGGCACATCAATTTCGCCATCCAGTCGTTTCCTTTTGAATTTCTCCACGGTGAGATTCATGTAGTCGGCACACACTCGGTCCAGTGGAATGACAGCCTGACCGTCATATTGGGCCATCAGTAGAAACAAAGTGTTCATGCTGCCTCCACCATATTGAGTGGCTCCCATTTGTTATCACAGAGCCCGTAGGCGCTTGAGCAGGCGGTTGCGTCTGTGGCGATCATTAAGTCGTACTGGATACCGCCTCGGGCGGTCTTGGACCATTCCACGGCCTGTCGGATGTTGGCGATCTCCATCACTTCAAGTGCGGTCATATTGGCTATGGAGCCTTTGGGATGTTTGGCATTGCTCCCGGCGAAAAAAGTCGCCCCACCGCGTTTGCTGACCTGCCTTACCAGTCGCTCCCAGCGATCAATTCGGTCGATTACCTCTGGGAATCGTAGGTCAATAGCCCGTAGTTCCTCCTTACGGCAATTGATGCAGGGCATGCAGCCGACGCGGCCCATATCTTGGGAGTAGAGCGGGTTCGGCCTGATGCCCATGTAGCGATGGGCCTCGAATACTGCTGGGATGTCCCACTTCAAGATTGGTCTGTAGTTGAACAGCCCCCCTCCGACTTCGTCGCATTCGGGCAGGTAGCGCCTGTTCAGTGACTCATCTGCGCGGACACCTTGCCAACTGATCAGCATGTCATCGTTGCCCATCAGCGGCATGATTACCTGCTCAAGCATCGGGTCTCGCTTGAGCTCCATGGTGCAGAACTGTGCCTTTCGGCTGGGGAAACGTCCTTTCCAGAGGCAGAGATCAAGGAAGGGGTTCCCTGTGGGCTGCAGTACATCAAGTGCTGCAAGAACCACGGACTCTTCAATGCCTTGTTCGCGCCATTTGGTTTCGATGAACTTCCTTTTCCCGGCAATCTGCCGGCTGAAGTCTGCGCGAACCCGTGTAATGGTTACTCCGGTGGCTTGTTCCAGATATTCCAGGTATTGGTAGGTCTGGTCGTGCTCATTTCCGGTATCGGCAAACACGGCCTGCAGGTTGGATGTTTCCAGGGCGATGGCGACGAGCAGGGTGGCGGTGCTGTCCTTGCCGCCACTCACGCTGACAATGTTATGAGTGGTCATTGATAGCCTCCGGCGTCAGTCGCTATCGATCGAGAGAAGGGCGAATGCTGTTGCTGCCACTCGCGGAACCTGTCCGTTTCCAAGGGCTTTAATTCGGTCCACCCGATGGGCCACCCCATTAGCCACTCGACCCATTCCGGGTTCAGCTGGCCACCGTCCGAAGCCATAACCGCATGGTCTAGCCGGGCCTTTGATCGATCCGCGCCAGACTTGCGTTTCAGAGCTGCTTGGGATGACCCCTTGCTCGCGCTCGCGACCGGAGTCGGCCAAGTCCTGGCTGACACAGCTTCGATCAGGGTTCCGCCTTCCCGTCCCTTGCGTGGAGTAATCCTTCCGCCCTTGCTCCCGAGTGTCGCCGTCGGCGTGGGCCATTGTTTCGCAGCACTCGACAACCCCCATCCCGCATTCTTGCTGCTGCCTGGTTTGTTGTGGTTCCCATGAACCGTGATGGTGGGCCACAAGCCAAATGCGGTCGCGTTGATGGGGCGCTCCGCAGTCGGATGCTGAAACAATGCACCACTCCGCGTCATACCCCATTTCGGCAAGGTCACCGAGGACCAGTGCAAGTCCTCTTCCCACAAGCAGAGGTGAGTTTTCCACGAGGACGAACTGAGGTCGTACCTCGCCGATGATTCGTGCCATTTCACGCCAGAGGCCGGAGCGGGCACCGTCGATACCATTCCCGTTCCCGGCAACTGATATGTCCTGACACGGAAACCCTCCCGAAACCACGTCAACAACGCCGCGCCATGGTCTACCGTCAAAACTGCACACGTCAGACCAAATCGGGAAAGGCGGGATGACTCCATCGTTTTGTCGTTGCGCCAGAACTTGTGCTGCGTAGGCATCACGCTCAACGGCGCAGACGGTGCGCCATCCCAGCAGGTGTCCGCTGAGTATTCCGCCACCAGCGCCTGCGAAAAGAGCCAGCTCATTCATTGACTCTCCGGATATGGGCGGCCTGATGCTGTGCGGATATCAGTTGGCTTGTAAGGCGTGGAGTAGTGGATGCACTGGAGGAGATGGTGCTAGATGCGGTCTTGTTCCCCCAGGTCCGGATGCCTTCGCTCTGATCATCTGTCACTTGTTTCCAGGCCCTGCGCATCCAGGCAGCGAAGCCTGCTCGATATGCGTAGTGCTCGCGGGCGAACTTGTCGGAGGGGTTCGATCCGGCGGCCCGAATGTACGTGTCGCGGTTTGCGCAATACTGCAGGCCTTCCGGAACCGGAAATTCCTTTTCGTATTCGGTACGTTCATCGCTGTGAGGTGAGTGCTTATACCCCACAACAGGCTGCGCGGGCGGGCGTTCCTGAGCGATTAGCGCTGCATCAACACTGGCTGCCTCGCGCAGCTTTTCGTGGGGTATAAGTGCTTCGGCAGTGGCGCTGATAGGGTCAATAATGCCTGCTGCTTCGCAGCAGAGACTCTTTGTTTCTTGCGCGTCGACGCCGCAAGCGTTGCGGAGCAAAGCGGGTATGGATTGGGTGTTTGTCTGTTCGATCTTCATGCCGCTTTACTCCGATGTTCGATTGCGCGTTGGTCCGTCAGGTGTTGGGTGAAGCGCTTGCCGGTGTAGGGGGGAGTCCGAGTCATGCGGCCTCCCTGACGAGATCTGCCAGCAGCAAGGCGTGCTTGGTGTGTTTGTGCAGTTGGCGCACGGCGTCGGCGCCGATCCGGGCGCTTCATGCTGCGTCCTCCTGAGCTGCCGGCTCCAACGCCTCGGCCATGGCAAGAACCTGGTCCTGCAAGGCGAGCGTTTCGTGGGAGATGGTCTTGCCGGTGCGCAGTGCGCCGAAGGTTGCGGCGGCAATCCTCAGCTTGTCGGCGACGTCCAACAGAAATTCCCGTGACTGGCCGGCCTTGAGCCTTTTGCAGTGCTGGGCGAGGTGCAGGTGATTGGCCTGGATGAATTGCAGGGAGGCCTTCAGTTCCCTGATGGTCTTTGCGTTTTCTGCTTGGGTGACTTCTTTCCCTTCCAGCAGGCCTTTCGCCTGGCCGTCCTTGCGACCGAAAAAATAGCCGAGGTTGATCAGCAGAGCGGCAGCGAGTGTCAGACCGATCAGTGCATAGATTTGAGTAGCGGTCATGTGGTGTGCTCCTGGTGGTTTGCATGGCCGGTGGTGGCGGCCGTTGGGTTAGTCGTTTGTTTCGGCTTGTGCTCGAGGCATTTCCTCGTCCGCCCTGTAGGCTCTGATATCGATCAGCGCTGCGACATGCCGGATGTGCGCGTATTTCGGTGCCTTGCGGCTGTTGTCCAGGGTGGTGATGGGTAACTCGATCCGGCCGCTGGTGATCTCTGCCGCAAACGACTCCTTGTTGAGGTTGCGGAAATACTGCTCGCGCAGTCTTTCAAGGGGGATCAACACGTCACCGAAGGTTCGATAGAGCAGCTCGACGGTGGATGAATCCGGTGCGGGGTGCAGTCGCAGCGGTGCTTGGCTGTTATTGCTCATGGCTCTGTTGGGCCTCCTTGCGTTTTTGGCGTGCTGGGTGGTTCCAGGCGTTCAGGCAGTGGCGTTTGGTCAGCTCCCGCAGATGTTCTGGTACTTCGAGGAGCGCGGTATTGCGCTCCTCTTTGGTACGCAGGGCTAAGATCTGGCGGGCGTACTCCCTAGGCCACGTCACGGTTGTCTGCCGGGATGGCAGGCAGGTCGATACCCAACTGTTCAGCTAACCAGCGCAGGCCGGCTTGCTTCACTCGGGTGGACTGGCTGTACTGCATCCCGAAATCCGGGTGCCACCATTGGCCGTTCTTGATGCTCAAGTACTCGCGGTCGCGGGTGGGGTAGGCCGGCAGCTTTTTGTCGTTGATCAGACCTTTCTCGCGCATGAGCTTGATCAGCGTTGGGCGGGTGATGCCGAAGTACTTGGCGGTCTTTGCGAGGTCGCGTTCCATAGTTGCCCCCTACGCCGCGTGTGCTGCAGGAGTTGCGACTGCAGCCAGGTGGTTGATGGACTCGACGATCTTCTCGTACATCTCGGTGTCGCTACCGCACACGGTGAAGCACTTGGTGCGGGGCTTCTTCACACCAATGCTCATGATGGTCGTCACGGCTTTGCGCGTGATGTTGCGATGGAGGGCAATCTGAAGGGGGAGATCGAAGCCCATATCCAGGCTGATGGTGCCGCCTGTGCATACCAGCTCGAACACTTGCTGCCGTTGTTCGGTTTCAAAGGTGCCGAAGCGTCGGCTTGCGTGGGGAAGTGCCAGCAGATCGGATGTGCTGCTTGGATCGAAGGGGCCATTAACGATCTCTTCGATAAAGTCAGCCAGCTTGAGGTGCATCTTCTTTTCGTTCGGCAGGGTCAGCGTGTGGCGTTCGCTTCCCAGCTCGACAGTGAAGAGCGTATCGGATTGGCTGCGTTCAACCTTCAGACGGAACGACAGCACATCACGTCGCGGGGTGGACCGGAGCGTATGAGTAAAGGTTTCGGTCAGATTGACCTGGGCATTGAGCAACTGCAGCGTGCGGTTGTCGAGTTTGTACTTCCTCATGCTGCATGCCCTCCGCCGTTCGGGCCGAAAGGGGCGGGGCGGGGCTGCTTGGGTTTGCTGGCGACGAACTCACACCCGGCCTCACGGGCCAGACGGCGGATTTCAAAGGTGTGGAATGGGGTAGCAGCGGTCGGGTGGACGTGCAGGGTTGCTGTGGTGTGCATGGTATTGCCTCACTCTGTGGTGGAAGAGAGTGGGCATAATTCAACCCATGCGGTTGTTTTTGTCAATGAAAATTAACCCAAAAGGTTAGTTTTTAAGAGTTTGCTTTTGTGGTGGCCATGGGCTATAAAATAGGCAAGGTCGGGTGTACCACCCGAGCGCGCTCTTTAAAATTCATCGATAGAAATAATCAGGCTTGCAGTTGTGATTGGTAAAACAATCAGCTTTGGGTTCTACAAAGCTTTATCCGCCACCCGTATGTCCGCCCTGATCGAGTTCACAGATTACTGCTTATGCAGACCTGTGGGTTAAGCCTCAACGTTTCTTAGCGCTGAGTGCAGAGATTACTCTCCGTCACCGTAAAGATTTAACGTTAACGATACTCGTTGACGGTTTGTCCTAACGCTGACCGAAGAGCAGCCACCGTTGGCCAATCTGGCTAACGCTAACTTAGATCAATAGGGTGAACAATGCGGCGGACGGGCTTATTAAACTTCGTTTAATAAGCCAGAACTGCGATTTGTATGGACACCTTCATGTTCCTTTCGGCCTGAAAGCTTCGCGGCGGGGCAATCCAGCCCGTGAGGATATATCGATGCAAAAATTTAAGAGTACTCAACGTTCTGCGTTGAAAAGTAAGCAAGACAATGAAGGTGTTCGCGTTGTTAAAAAAGGCAAAGGGAAACCAAAATCTAAGGTTCCTTCAGAACGAGAGAAGAAAAGTAGTGCTTTTGAGAAGGTGAAAGGCATTGTTACTCGACTTTCGGTAATGTGGATCTATGATAATTGGTCCCTTATCCATGATAAGGCATCGTTTTGTATCGATGTTTTGATGGAGATTCTTAAATAATGACGCAGCAAATCGCATCATCGAAATTTTAGAGGGCCCGCATGGTTGCGGGCCTTTTTTATGGATATTAAAAATGACTACGGCAAGATATACAAGGAAGCCTGTTTATAGTCTGAAAGCTCTCGGGCTAATGCTGGGAGAGAGCTCTGAGTTGCTTTTAAAGTTAGGTGCAAGTAGTAGTGGGCTTTACCGTGAAGTTCTGCAGCAGAAAAAAGACAAGTCGGTAAGGGTGACCTTTGATGCTTTTCAGCCATTGAAAAGGGTTCAGAGAAAAATAGTAGACAGATTGCTGATCCATGTTAGTTATCCCAGCTATCTTCATGGTGGTATTCGGGATGTAGACTCTCCCAGAAGTCCTCTTTCAAACGCTCGGACACACCTCGGGGCAAAATCAATCGCACTGCAGGATATAACTAATTTTTTTCCATCTATCTCAAGAGATAAGGTGAAAAATATTTTTACGGGGTTCTTTGGTTTTGGATCGGGAGTATCTGAGCTACTGTCGTTACTTGTGACGAAGGATGGCTTTGTTCCGCAGGGAGCAAGTACTAGCAGCTATTTGGCAAATCTTGTGTTTTGGGATGTTGAGCCTCGTTTAGTAGGCTGGATCCATAGTCAAAATCTTATATATACCCGCTTTGCTGATGATATTACGATTTCGTCGAAAGTATTTGTCAGCGATGAACAGTGGGCGGAGATAATAAGTAAGGTTACAGGGATGCTCGCTAGTAAAGGCTTCAAGCAAAAGAGAACTAAGTTGCATGTTCTAAAAAAAGGGCAAGCACTGACAAAAGGGGATAAGCCCGAGCCGCTCGTTATTACAGGCTTAGGTATATCAGGGAGTTCTACTGGTGTGATAAAGGCTGAGCGGCATAAAATCAGGGCTGCTGTAAGGCAGTTTGAGGTCGCGATAGAGTCTGGGAGTAGCTTTGATGAGGTAGCTCATCTTTATCATAGTGCAATGGGGCGAGTGGGGCGCATGCTTGCATGCGGACAGCCATCGGGCTTTGAGTTCAAAAAGCGTCTGAATGAAGCCAAAAGGCTAGGTCAGATTTCATTGATAGATAAATATATCGCTGAAACGAGTACCGTAAGTGATTAAGAAGTTAGAGGCTAGAGATCTTCCAACGAGCTCTACCACAGATGCTCCATTCTTCATCTAATTTAATTATTCTTTCTGGCCAGTCAGGATTCAATGCATATAGGAACTGTTCATTTCCCTCTTGTCTAAGCTGTTTCAGAGTTGCAGCTTGATCTCTTGTTCTTTTCGCCGCGACGAAATGACCTGGAAGTGACTCAAGAGATGGATCAATGACAATCATGTCACCTTCAAGAAATTTCGGCTCCATGCTCATTCCTTCGACTCTGAGAATGAATGCTTTAGGTCCCACTGGGCCTGGGGCTTCAATCCATTCCTCTGCATCCCGAGAATCGAAACTGCCTTGAGGTTCACACCACGCTCCAGCTGCGATCGACCCAATTACTGGTAGTTTTCTACCTGTATGGCTGAGAATTGTGGTGTTGCTGAACTCGTCCAGGCCAAATGGCATGTCGAGATAGCCATTGTGAAGATTTAGAGCAACCTCTAACTCGCGGGCAATCTGATCACCAATTCCTTTCGTGGGGTTCTTCCCCCCAAAAGCACTTACCTGTGCTGGTGCCTTCCCAAGCAAATCAGCAATGTCAGTAAGCCGCAGCTTCTTTTCAGCGAGCACGCGACGGAAATTCTGGAGGCGGGTATCTGAAATTTTCATGTGCTGATTTTGGCTTGATTAACCTTTTGGGTGAATGTCCAAAATGGTATTGAAAAAATTAACCTTTATGGTTAAATTTGATGCAGGGAGGTACATATCATGAAGCTACGCGATTACATCAACGATCTTGACCCCACTGCGCTCAAGGCATACGCCGAGCGATGCGGCATTGCTGTCAGCTACCTTCGTTTGCACATCAAATATGCAAGCAAGGACCCTAGCGTCTCTTTGATCAAATCCTTGACGCTTCAGAGCGAAGGCTATGTTTCGCTTTCAGATGTTCTCGAGCATTTCGGTATTACCGAGACGATTGTGCATAAAGCCGCGTAGTAAGAAAAAAGGCGGCCTATAGGCCGCCCAGTTCCTCCCGGCACGCACCACCACAGCGCTGTCGGGTCGCGATAAAGGTAGGCGGGCACACCACATGCGAACCGTCGACCTTTACCGCGCTTTCCAAGGCTCGGAAGCCTTGGGTTGCTGCCTTTCTCCACCACAGATAGGGCAGCTGTTGCGCCAGGGGTGAGCAACGGATGCTTGCCCCGGTACGGTGCCGGTGTCGGTCTTGCGGACCTAGCCGGCTTTTGGGCCCTTTCAGCCACGCGGCAAATGTATCACCACTGCATGCCGCGCGGCACTGGCAACTTATTAGGATTAATGCCATGAGCCGAATTGCTCTGAGTTGTGTTGACCGGGCGCAGCGGGAAGTCCTGCCGCTCGATCTAGCGCTTTACCATGCTGCACGGGACTATCCCGGCGGCGCCGCAGCCATCGCCGCCACCACCGGCAGAAACGCCACCACCCTGCAGCACAAGCTGTCCCCGACCCACCCCAGCCACACCGTGAACATTCAGGAATTCGGCGAGATCCTGGAACTGACCAAGGATCGCCGCATTCTGGATGCGGTGCATGCGCTGGTCGGAGATACGACCTGGCAGGAGCTGGCTGAGGCGTACACCAACGACATGCCCGAAACCCTGACCACTGGCATTGCGGAGTATTTCCGGCAGGTGGCCGCCCTGGCCGAGACCTGGGCCAAGAGCATCGGTGATGGGGTGGTGAGCGACCAAGAACTGGCCGCGATCCGCCTGCAGGTGTTCCGCGGAATTCAGGGGCTGCTGGGGTTGTTCAACCGCGCTACCTATGTCAACCAGACAACGCGGGGTGCTGACCATGGCTGATATTGCCGACTTCGCTAACGACCTGGTGCAGGAGCGAATCGACCAGGCGCTCGCCGCACGTAACGCCGCCAAGCCTGCATTGGCGGCGCATTCGTTCATGTTCTGTGAGGGATGCGAAGAGCCAATCCCGGAAGCACGCCGTTTAGCTTCGCCGGGGTGCACCCAGTGTGTGAGTTGCCAGTCCATCGACGAAGCGTGGGAGGCCCGCCATGCTCGATGAAGTGTTGGGGCAATTCGCAGACTACGGCCTTGAGCCCGCGCAGCCGCTGGTTTTCGGCAAGCTGACACGCTGCAAAACCTCGCAGGACAAGGGCAAGGAAAAGAACGGTTGGTACGTCGTCCATGAGCATCAGACTGAGAAAGGCGAGACGCTGATTTTCGGCAGCTTCGGTGACTGGCGCTCGGGCGAGACGCAGAAAATCAAGGTCAAGGCCGGGCGGATGTCGCCGGAGGAGCGCGAGGTTATGCGCGCTCGGCAGGAAGAGGCCAAGCGCCGCGCCGCCGAGATCGCGGCTAATGCCGCACGTCGGGCGGCGAAACGGGCGGCAGGTATGTTCAACCGCATGCCGGAAAAGGGGCGCAGCGACTATCTGGATCGCAAACAGATCGTCGGCTTCGGCGTTCGCTATGCGCCGCGGTCTGGGTCTTTCCTGGTGCCGATGTGCAACGTACGGGACGAGATTGTCGGCCTGCAGGTGGTCTTTCCATCGAAGCAGGAGGACACCGGCCGGGACAAGTCCTATTGGCCCTACGGGATGTCGAAGGAGGGGGCGTTTCACTTGATCGGCCCGCATCCAGATCCTGGGGAGCCCGTGCTGGTCTGTGAGGGATACGCTACCGGCGCCAGCCTGCATATGGCGACCTCGCTGACGGTCGCCGTCGCGTTCGATGCGGGCAACCTATTGGTGGTCTGCAAGGCCATGCGCGAGCGCTTTGCAGGCTGCCCGCTGATCATCTGCCGAGACGATGACTGGAAGACCACGAAGCCGAATGGTGATCCATGGAACCCTGGCGAGGAGAAAGCCAACAATGCCGCGCTGATCGTCGGTGGCCAGGTGGTTGCGCCGATCTTTTCCGGCGAGCGACAAGAGAAGTGGACCGACTTTAATGACCTGCATGTTGCCGAAGGCCTGGAGGCGGTACGTCGCCAGGTATTGGCGGTGGTCAAGCCGCCTGCAGCCGGCGGCTGGAAGGATCTGTTGGCTCGTAGCGAAAGCGGCGCATTGATCGCCCATATGCAGAACGTCGAGCTGATCCTGGCCAATGACGAACGCTGGGCTGGGGTGATCAGTTACAGCGCCTTCAGCTCGAAGATCGTTAAGTTGCGTGCGGCCCCTTATGGCGGTGGCACGGGCGATTGGGCCGACATCGACGATATGCGTGTCATGAAGTGGCTCGCGCAGCAGTACAACTTGCGGGTCAAGGCGTCCCACGTGATCGAGGCGGTCAGTGTGGTTGCCCATGACCATGCCTTTCACCCGGTGCGCCAGTACCTGCAAAAGCTGGAGTGGGACCGAGTGCCACGCCTGGAAAGCTGGTTGACTGACGTCATGGGCGTGAAGCCCAGCGACTACACGTCCAAGGTCGGTAAACGCTGGATGCTCTCGGCTGTAGCCAGGGTGATGAAACCCGGCTGCAAGGCCGACTCAGTGATGATTCTCGAAGGGGCTCAGGGCGCTGGTAAGTCAACGGCGATGAGCATCCTCGGCGGCGAGTGGTTCATGGACACGCCGTTCGCCCTGGGCGACAAGGACGGTTTCCAGGCAATCCGCGGTAAGTGGATCGTCGAACTGGGCGAGCTGGACAGCTTCAACAAGGCCGAGTCGACCAAGGCCAAGCAGTTCTTCTCGGCATCCACTGATACCTACCGCGAGAGCTACGGCCGCAGGACTATGGACGTGCCACGCCAGTGTGTTTTCGTGGGTACGACCAACCAGGATGAATACCTCAAGGACGCCACGGGCAACCGCCGCTATTGGCCGGTGGCATGCACCAAGGTCGAGCTCGAGCTGCTGCGGCAGATCCGCGATCAGCTGTGGGCCGAGGCCATGTTCTGCTATGAGGCGGGCGACCTCTGGTGGGTAACGTTGGACGAGGCGGCGATGTTCGGCGAAGAGCAAGACGAACGCTTCGTGGTGGATGAGTGGGAAGGTCCAATCCTGACCTGGCTTGAAGAGTCGCAGATCGGCGAAACCACCACTGGCAGTGAGGTGCTGGCCAGTGCACTGAAGCTCGACTACGGGCATTGGGGCAAGCCGGAGCAGATACGGGTCGGGGCGATCATGCATCGGCTGGGTTGGCGGCGTGTGCGTTTGCCGGCGTTGGTGAAAAGCGGTCAGCGGCCCTGGGCTTACAAGAAGCCGGCTGGGTGGGGCGGTGCGTCAGCGTTGCAGCGGGAAGCGTTCGAGGAGCCTTGCTTTGATTAAGCGGATCGACGACATGCTCAAGCTGTGGGCTGAGGATCTGCATAGTCCGCACGAAGGTGGCTCGGAGCTGGGCGGCGGCAACATGATCGCGATGCTGATGGAGTGTAAGGGCGAGCTGATACGAGGGACTCGCGGCAGTCGGGTGTTGCTGGACGAGTCGGCGGATATCGAGCTGATCGTGAACAAACATCTGCCTGCGCAGCTGTCGGTTCTTGTCCGGGAGCACTACTGCAACCACGACAGCTTCTTGTCGCAGAAGATGTTGCATTGTGGGTGCAGTGCGCCGACCTACTACCGCCGCCTGCATGAAGCTCATGTACTGATCGACGGCATGCTGATGGGGAAGGCCGCGTGACCTCAGGCATGACCTCGGCTGTCGCTGTCCCATTGGCCCGTGTTTGCCCCATTGCGTTTAGGTGCGATGGGACAAGTGCGGGCCTTGTGTTTGTTGCCCTGTCCCATAGTCCCATCCAAGAACGCATCCCGCTCGTGTGAGCGAAGCACAAGCCTGTACGCGCTGTCGCGCGTATGCGTGTTTTTAGATTTTCTTCTTTACACGAGAAAAAGTAGAAACAGATAGGACAATGGGGCAGAGCCCCGAATTTAGGCGCTCTCAGGAGTCCCATACTGATTCTGATGTATGGGACATATGAGACACCGCCGAACCAACAGAATGCCGTGGGGAGATATTCGCCGATATTCGCCAGACATTCGCCCGGTGTAGCCCACTTATTCACCGGGTGGCATTAAAGTGGGGTTGCTGCCATGAGAATCGACCTGTAAAAAGTAGCCATCTTCGATAGGTGCGACCGCAGAGAGCGGCAGACACCACACTCACCAAACCCGGCCCTTGTGCCGGGTTTTTGCGTTTAAGGGGCAGGGGAATGACGAACGAGCAGCAAACGCTGGTGGACATGCCGATCTGGATGCTGATCGTGCTTTCACTGGTCGGCGGTGTTTCCGGAGAGATGTGGCGAGCCGACAAGGCGGGCGCCCGGGGCTGGTCCTTGATTCGCCGCCTGGCGCTGAGATCGGGAGCCTGTGTGGTATGCGGGCTTGGCACCATCATGCTGTTGCACGCCGCCGGGGTTTCGATTCTTGCTGCAGGCGGGATCGGATGCCTCACGGCAATGGCCGGCGCCGATGTTGCGATTGGCCTGTACGAACGCTGGGCCGCAAAGCGGTTGGGCGTTTCCGATCTGCCTCCCGGCAGCGGCGGGGCAGTCTGAAATTGCCGGGGACCCTGAGGATATCCAGAGGACACGGGGCTCGAAACCCGCGGGAAAGTGTTAGCGGCAGGGCTGCCAGCTTACTGAAATTCAATCCATTGAAATTGAAAGGTTTCCATTGAAAAACCGTTGAAAAGGAGGGCTCATGGCAGAACCACTTTTCCTGTCAAAGAGCGCCTTCGCGGCTCGCCTTGGCAGGGCGCCCAGTTACATCACCTGGTTGAAAAACAACAACCGACTGGTGCTGACCGATGACGGCAAGCTGGTGGATGTTCTGGCCAGCGAGGCGTTGATTCGCGACACCGCGGACCCGAGCAAGGCCGCCGTCGCCGACCGCCACCAACAGGAGCGGATTCAGCGCGACGTTTACGGCCAGCTCTCCACCTCGGCCGAGCCGACTTCCACGGCTGCGCCGCCGCCCGCGATCACACCTGCGGGGCAGCTTCCCGACTTCCAGAAGGCACGTGCACTGCGCGAACACAACCTGGCCCAACTGGCGGAAATCGAGCTGCACAAAGCAAAGGGGTCGCTGGTTGTCATGAAGGCCGTGGAAACCGGCGCTTACAACGCTGGCCGCCTGCTGCGTGATCAGCTGCTGGGCATGCCGCCGCAACTGGCCCCCGAGCTGGCAGCCATGACGGACCCTTGGGAAATCGAGAAGCACCTGACGGCGGCGCTCCGCCGCTCGCTGGAGGATGCCGAGCGGCTGTCCTCGGCGGACCTTGAACACGACCTAACGAGTTAAGCCCATGCCCACGGAATTTCCTGACGGTGCAGAGGTGTACCGCGAGGCGTATTTCCGAGGGCTGCGACCTGACCCGGATCTCTGGATCAATGAGTGGGCCGACGATTACATGCGCATTCCGCGTGATGCCGGTGCCGCCGAGCCCGGCCAGTACCGCACCTCGCGCACGCCGTATGCACGCGAGCCTATGCGTTGCCTGTCACCGGCTCACCCCTGTAAGCGAGTGGTCACCATGGTGGCCTCGCAGTTGATGAAAACGCAGATCGCCTTGAACTGGATTGGTGGCCTGATTCACATGGCGCCGTCCAACATTCTGGCGCTGCTGCCAAGCCTCGGCCTGGCCAAGCGGGTGTCGTCCCGGATCAATAAAACGATCAAGGCTACGCCGGTTCTGCGCGAGCGTGTGGCTTCCAGTCGCTCGCGGGATGCGCGCAACACCATGGACACCAAGGAGTTCGAGGGTGGTTCGTTGTACGTCACCACCGCCGGGTCGGCGGCCAACTTGGCCGAGCTGTCGGCGCGCTATGTCTACGGTGACGAGATTGACCGATGGCAGGTGGACGTGGGGGAAGAGGGTGACCCTATCGAGCTGGCGGAGACTCGGGGGAGCACCTTTGGCCGAAACGCCAAGTTCTACTTCTCCAGTTCGCCGACGATCAAGGGCGCCTCCCGGATCGACGATCTGTTCCAGGGTAGCGACCAGCGTTACTTCTACGTCCCTTGTCCGACCTGTGGGCACATGCAAACCCTGGAATGGGAGCGCCTGTACTACTCGAAGGACTACAACATTGTGCATTACCAGTGCGCAAACTCTGACTGTGACGTGCTGATCGAGGAACACCACAAAGGCGAAATGCTCGCCAAAGGCGAATGGCGCGCCCACGCCGAGGGTGACGGCGAGACGATTGGGTTCCACCTCAATGCGCTGTACTCGCCGCCGGGCTGGATGGACTGGCGGTCCCTGGCCAAGCAGTTCGAGAAAGCCAAAAAGGCCCAGGCTAAAGGCGACCTTGAGCCCATGCAGGTGTTTTACAACACCCGTCTGGCGAAGGTCTGGGACTCAGCGCAAGAGCAGACCAAGGCCGACACGCTGAAGGCCAGGGCACGGCTGGAGACTTACGGCCTCGGCTCGATGCCGGCCGGGGTGTTGATGATTACCGGCGCTGTCGATGTACAAGCCAACCGCCTGGAATTTATGGCGATGGGCTGGGGCGTTGGTATGGAGCGCTGGGTTATCGACTATCAGATCGTCGCGGGCGACCCCGCGGACGAGCGCACCTGGGCGGCGTTGGACGAATTGCTCAAGGTCAAGTATCGCCATCCGTGCGGCGTCGGGTTGGGCATTCTGGCGGTGGCGGTCGACTCTGGCGGCCACCACACGGACGAGGTTTACCAGTTCTGCCGTGTGCGGCGCTGGCGCAACGTGTTTGCCATCAAGGGTGCGAGTAAGCCCGGTAAGCCAGTGATTGCCCAGCGGCCATCCATGGTGGATGTCACCTGGAAGGGTCAGACGGAGCGGGGTGGTGCCGAGCTGTGGTTTGTTGGTACTGACACGGCAAAGGACTGGATCTACAACCGCTATCCGTTCGAGTCCGGACCAGGTGCCTTGCACTTCGCCAATGATTTGCCCGATGACTTCTTCGCGCAGTGCGTGGCGGAGCGCAAGGTCGCTCGCTACGTGCGGGGCCATAAGCGCATCGAGTGGGTCAAGGGCAAGGCCGAGCGCAACGAGGCGCTCGACCTGATGGTGTACTGCCTGGCAATGGCCCATTACTTGGGCCTCAACCGCTACAAGGAACACGACTGGGAGCGGGTGCGTCAGGCCCTGGCTCAGTCCGGGCTGTTCGACGATGCCCAGGGCATCAAGCCCGTTCAGGGCGAGCGCCTCAGCAGTGCCGATGTGTCGGTGCCTGAATCAGCAACGCAACAACCCGCACCGCAACCCCTTGCACCGGCTGTGCAATCGCGACCGGCTGCACCACCTCAACGCCGCAGCTCCAGCAGCGGTTACCTGAAGAGACGCTGATATGTCCTTTACCCAGAAGCACCTCGACGCGGTCGAGGGGGCCATTGCGCGCGGTGAGAGAACTGTGCGCTACGGCGACCGCACCGTGGAATACCGGTCCATCGACGAGCTGATCAGGGCTCGCGACGAGATCCGCACCTCGCTGGTCAACTCGGCCGCGCCGCGCTCCCGCGTGGTTCGGATCTATCACGGAGGCAAAGGAGTCTGATGGCCCGACATTATCCGACGCTGAGCCGTAGCGGATTCTTGTTGCCGTCGAACATCAAGGCCAGTTACGAAGGCGCCGGAGAGGGCCGCCGGTCCACTGGCTGGGATGCTCCCGACAACGGGATCAACAGCATCAACACCCCAGCGCTGCGCAACCTGCGTGCCCGTTCGCGGGCAGCAGTTCGCAATGATCCGTATGCCTTCAACGTGATCGACAAGCGCGTCAGCAACCTGATTGGCACCGGCATCACGCCAAGGCCGCGAATCGAAGACGACACCCTGCGCAATTTGCTGCAGGAGCTGTGGGACGACTGGGTCGATGAGTCGGACGCCGATGATCGTACCGACTTCTATGGCCAGCAGGCGCTGGTCGCCCGGACGGTTGAGACCTCGGGCGAATGCTTTGTGCGACTGCGTCCACGCAGTCTGGAGGAGGGCCTAGCGGTTCCTCTCCAGCTCCAGGCGCTGGCGCCTGAGTTCGTGCCTCACGACAAGTACGAGACCACGCGAGACGGTAACTTAATCCGCGCCGGGATCGAGTTCACCCCAGGCGGCAAGCGGGTGGCGTACTGGATGTACCTGGCACATCCGCGTGATGCCACATCGCTGAACGCCGGCTACAACCAGCTGGTGCGAGTGCCGGCCACTCAGGTGTTGCACATCTTCGAGCCGGTCGAACCGGGCCAACTGCGCGGTGTGCCGCGCCTTTCACCGGTTCTGAAACGCCTGCGCAGCCTCGACAACTACGACGACGCCGTGCTGTTCCGGCAGGAGGTGGCCAACTTGTTCGCCGGCTTCATCAGTCGACCGGCGCCGGATTCTGGTCAAGCACCGAGGGATCCGGTCACCGGCCAGCTATTGACGCTCGACCATGATGGCTTCACGCCCATGGTCGCGCTGGAGCCCGGAACCATGCAGGAGCTAGCACCGGGTGAGGAGGTGGAATTCTCCAAACCACCGGACGCAGGCAACAACTATCCGGACTTCATGCGACAGCAACTGATGGCCGCTGCTGCCGGTACGGGCACGCCTTACGAGATCCTCACCGGCGACATGCGGGAGGTTAATGACCGGGCGTTGAGGGTGGTCCTCAACGAGTTTCGGCGGCGCCTGGAGCAGCTGCAGTTCAGCGTGTATGTGCATCAGCTCTGCCGGCCAGTACGGGCAGCGTGGCTGGACATGGCGATCCTGTCAGGTGCCGTAGAACTGGCCGACTACGCGCAACGACGCCGCGAATACCTGCGCACGCGTTGGGTTCCACAAGGCTGGGCCTACATTCAGCCGGTACAGGACGTACAGGCTCGGCGGATGGAAGTTCAGGCAGGGTTCGCATCTCGCAGCGAGATGTGTCTGCGCACCGGTTATGACGCTGAAGCGGTCGACGCAGAAAACGCCGCCGATCTGGCACGGGCGACCAGCCTGGGCCTCAACTACACAACCCTCGATGCCGTCGAGCCGCTCGAGGACAAGGAGCAACCATGAGCAAAACAGCGCGACTGCGCATTTACAACCGCGCCGGCAAGCAAGTGCAGGTCAAGGACAAGACCTGGTACGCGTTGCAGGTCAACGGCGAAGCCACGGAACGGCTCATTGAAATTTTCGTTTACGGCGAGATCGGCACCTGGGGCATCACCGCCAATCAGTTCGTGCAGGATCTGCGCGCCCTGGATGACGGTGTTTCTCCGGTGATCGCAGCATTCAACAGCGTCGGTGGTGACCTGTTCGACGGACTGGCCATGCACAACGCATTGGCGCGCCTGGGCGAGCGTTGCACGGGGCGTATCGATGCCCTGGCGGCCAGTGCGGCCAGTGTTGCGGTATGCGGAGCGCACAAGGTAGTGATCGCGAGCAACGCCATGCTGATGATCCACAACCCGTGGACCTACGCCTCGGGCGATGCCGAAGACTTCCGCAAGGTGGCTGATGTGCTCGACCAGACCATGGAAGCCATCATTGCCGCCTATAAGGCGAAGGCGCCGGACATCGATGAGGCCGAGTTGCGGCGATTGGTCGATGCTGAAACCTGGCTGACTGCCAACGAGGCGGTGGCTTTGGGGTTGGCAGACGAAATCGGCGACGGGGTGAAGGTCAAGGCTTGCCTCGGTCAGGGCGTGGTGCTGCAACGCTACCAGCATGCTCCTGCTGAGCTACTCGCTCAGTTCAATGAACCGCCGGAGTCGGATCCCGAGCCGGAGCCTGACAACCCGCCTCCTGCGCCGGCCGTCTCCGATGCGTCCAAGCTGGCCCTGATGATCACCCAGCGCTGCGCCGCGGGGGGCATCAGCAATCTGGTAGAGCCGTTGCTGGCATCCACCAAGCTGGAAAGCGAATCCATCGTCCTGGCTGCATTGGACCGGGCCAAGGCCGTGCACGACCTTTGTGTCGCAGCTCGATTGCCCGAGTTCAGCGTTGAGTACGTCAAGGCTGGACTGGATGTGTCGGCTGTTCGGGCTCGTCTGTTCGACAAAATCGTCAGTAGTGGCAAGGGCTTTGAAATCGACAGCAGCCTGCCGCTGGAAAGCGATCCGCCACCCAAGATGCAGGCCAGGCAGATTGATCAGCCCTCTATCTGGGCTGCCCGCCAGGTCGCACGTACATCCGCAAAAGGAGCAAGACCATGACCATTCAACGAGAGCCAATGCACGCGGGTGAGTTCCTGCTGTCCGAGGGTGCCGGCACCATTTCTCGCGAAGCCATCAACGTTCAGGCCGGCCCAGCGTTGGAGCCCGGCCAGATCCTCGGGCTGGTCACGGCGACCGGTGAGTTCGCCCCTTACAACCCGACCGCTGAAGACGGCAGCGAGAACGCCCAGGCGATTCTCTATGGCCCGTTGGGCGAGTCTGAGGTGGTGCGGCGAGGCCGTGCTGTGGTGCGTCTGGCCGAGGTTAGCGAAGCGCACCTCACTGGCCTGGATCCTGCCGCTGAAAAGGCCCTGGCCACCCACTTTGTGATTGTTCGCTAATACCAAAAGGGCCCGCCCGGGTAGATTAAAGTCGGCAGCCTCGAAAGGGGCCAAGACAACCACCCGGACGGACCTCTAAAAGGTAGCCGCACACGGTGCCGCTATCCATCAGACAAATCCCAAACCCGCCTAAGCGGGTTTTTTGCTTTCTGGAGAAAGATTCATGGCTGACATTCAGATCTTCAACGATGACGCGTTTTCCGTGTCGTCCCTCACTGCCGCCATCAACGAACAGGAGTACCTGCCGGGCCGCATCAGCAGCCTGGGCCTGTTTCATGAGGAGGGCATTTCCACCCTCACGGTGCAGATCGAAAAGGACGGTGACACCCTGGCCCTGGTGCCAGCAGGTGAGCGTGGCACCTCGGGGTTGGTGGTTGGAAGCAGCAAGCGCAACCTGATCCCCTTCAACACCGTGCACCTGCCTCAGCGCTTCGCCATCAAGGCCGACGAGATCCAGGGCATTCGTGCCTTCGGTACTCGGTCGGAGCTGCAATCAGTGCAGGACGTGGTCAACAAGCGTCTGGCCAAGTGCCGTCGGCAGTTGGATATCACACACGAGTTTCAGCGCATGGGTGCGCTGAATGGCCAGATCCTTGATGCGGACGGCAAGACTGTCCTCTTGGACATCTACAAGACCTTCGGGGTTAATCGCAGGAAGATGTCCATGGGCCTCGCCAGTCCCGATACCGAGTTGCGGGTGAAATGTGGTGAGGCGCTGGACATGCAGGAGGAAGCGTTGGGCAGCATCACCAGCAGCGGATCCCGTGCTCTCTGCGGGAAGAACTTCTGGAACAAGCTGATTGTTCACCGCTCGGTGAAGGAGACTTACCTGGCCAGTCAGCAGGCAGCGGCGCTGCGTGGTGATGCCCGTGAAAGCTTTGAGTTCGGTGGGGTCGTCTGGGAACGCTATCGCGGCAAAATAGCCGGTCAGGCCTTTGTTCACGATGACAAGGCGCAGCTGATCCCCGAGGGGGTTCCAGATCTGTACATCTCGAGGTTTGCACCGGCTGACTACATGGAAACGGTCAACACCCAAGGCCTGCCGTACTACAGCAAGATCGAGCCAATGCCTTTCGGCAAAGGCATGGCCGGCGAAGCGCAGTCCAACCCGCTGCACCTGTGCACTCGACCACTGGCGCAGATCCTGCTGGAACTCTGATCATGGGCATTCGCGATCTGATACGCGATGTCGATGAAGCCGTGTTCTCGACCCTGGGCGACTCTGCCCGGATCGAGGGCAAGGAGGAGCCTGTGCTGGGGATGTTCGCAGCACCCTGGCTTCAGCCTCGTATGGGGCGGATCAGCACGCCCATACGTGAGCCGCGGTTTGAGATCCGCGTCAGCGATTCCGGTGGTCTGCGCCAGGGCCTGCTGGTAACGGTAGATGTGCCGGAGCTGGACGGTGGGGGCGACTACGATCTGATGAGCCTGGAGCCATCTGGTGACGGTCTGGTCGCTCTCATTCTGAGAAAGCGGCCATGAGCGTCGGCAGCTATTACAAGCCCTCGGCCAGCGGCGGGATGATTTCTCTGCAGGCGTCGTCGGCTGATCTGCAGGCGTTCAAGGACTTCGCGGCGGTGGTGCCCAAGGCTGCTGCTGCGGCTCAGCGGAGAGCTATCAACAAGACCATTGGGTGGTTGCGCACGCATATTGCCCGGGCTGTCAGCCGGTCGGAGCGGGTCGCTCTGGCGGCCGTCCGGCAGCGACTGCGCAGCTATCCGGTTTCCAATGGCGCCCAGGTCGGCAAGCTGTGGTTCGGTCTCAATGCCATTGAGGCGAGCCGCACCGGTCGAGCCCGGCAGAACAGGTCCGGGGTGTCGGTCGCGGGGCGGCGCTTTCAGGGTGCGTTCTTCAAAACGGTTTACGGCAACAGCCCCGATATCTGGATCCGTACTGCGAGCAAACACTTCGATGCTGGGGACTATCCCGACAGCGAGGTGACCAGGCAGGTCGGCGCGAGTTCGGGGTGGATCGCCGAAAACGACAACCGCTTTCCCTTGGCCAAGGCCAAGGTTTCGCTGGAACAGGCGCGACCGCACTTTGACAGCTGGACGCGTAAGGCCGACCAACGCTTGCTGCAGGTCCTGCAGCAGGAACTCAACTTTGAACTGCAAAAGTATCTGAAGGGGAATGCCCGTGGCTGATGAAGAATCCAGCCTCCAGCAGTTTTATGGGGCCATCGAGCAGCACCTGCAGTTAAATTTGCCCCGTGTTGCGATTGTGAAGGTTTGGCCGGTCATTGGAACCAGCATCCCGCTTCCGGCGATCTTCATCGAACTGGCAGAGTTCGAGCCGGGGAGGGATCCGGGAACAGGCGAGGCGGGGTTGGTCTGCAAGATGGAAGCCCGGATTGTGACTGACCCACTTCATGCTGATCACCATCAGCAAGCGGTGTTTCTGGCAGGGCGGCTCGCGGTGTTGTTGCGCATGCAGACCTGGGGGCTTGAGGTCGATCAGGCCGAGTTTGTCCAGGCCATGCAGGACTGGACGAAACCAGAGCTGGATAGTTACACCGTCTGGCTGGTGGAGTGGACGCAGCAGATCTACCTCGGCGAGGAGGAATGGCCGTGGCCGGATCAGCCGCCAGGTACTCTGATGTTTGGCGTCGATCCAGATACAGGGCCGGGCAATGAGGACAAGTACATTTCGCCGGAGTCGCTGCTATGAGCTACGCGAGCGCTCAGCATGATCGCATGCTGGCCGGCGTGGTAAAGGATTGCTACGTCGTTGCCCTGGACCTGTCGGCATCGCCTCCTGTATGCCGTGTCTCGGATGGTGAGTGGGTCAGTGGCTGGGTTCGCTGGCACAGCGTTGCAGCCGGTAAGGCGCGACACTGGCGGCCGCCGAGCTTGAATGAGCAGGGCACCCTGATCAGCGCCAGTGGTGACGTGGCGCAGGGCACGTTCGTACCCGGTTTGTACGGTAATGCTGGCCCGCCTCCGGACAATCGTGATCATGTCGAAGTCTGGCGCTTCGACGATGGCGGTTCGTTGGTATACGACTGGGAGGCCAAGACCTACACCATCACTTTGCCGAGCGGGACAGTGACCATCAAGGTCGGCTCAACCGCGGCCGTGATCACCAATAGTTCGGTCTCGGTGAAGAGCGGCACGATCAGCCTGGAGGGGGCTGTGAATATCAAAGGCCCGGTCAATATCGAGGGGGCTTTGCACGTCACGCAAAACATCACCAGCGATGCGGCGATCCTCGACACCACCGGCAACAGCAATCACCACAAGCACTAGTTATTGCCACCAACCCAGGCCCGCCGTGTGCGGGCTTTTTCATGTCTGGAGAAATCATGGCCAAGCCTCAAGAAGAACCTCTTGTCTCTGCTCCTTCCGCCCCTCTCAGCGTTGCGCCGGTCCAGGCCGGCGGGGAGATCACCTACCGCGACAAAATCTACACCTCGCGAACCCTGATCCTGTCGGCAGAGCGGACGCTGCTGGTGGCCAAGGGCGTTGTAACGGTCAGTGCTTCGGATGCGGTCGCGCTGAAGTACCTCAAGGAAAACGCCGAGTTCGAGCAACTCAAGGAGTGACGTGATGATCGGAATGGATCGCCACACCGGCCAGCCCATCTCCGGCATTGAGCATCTACGTCAGTCAGTGGGCGACATCCTGAGCACTCCCTTGGGGAGTCGTCGGCATCGGCCGGAGTACGGCAGCAAGCTGAGGCGCATGGTCGACCTTCCATTCAACGAAGGTTGGAAAAGCGCCGCTCAAGCCGAGGTCGCTCGGGCGCTGGGCCGGTGGGAGCCTCGAATGAAGCTGCAGCGAGTGCGTGTGGTGTCTTTCCTGGCCGGGAAAATCAATCTGCAAATCACCTGTGAATATCAGGGGATGGGTCGCACGTTGGAGGTGACGGTATGAGTACCCTGGTGGATTTGTCGGAGCTGCCGGCACCGGAAGTGCTTGAGCCTCTGGACTTCGAGACCTCGTATGACGAAACGCTGGGGGTATTTCGAGACTACATGGGGGACAACTGGAGCGCCGACGTTGAAAGCGATCCCGTCACCAAACTGCTGGAGGTGGGCACCTATCTGAAAATCGGCAACCGAGCGCGGGTCAATGACGCGGCGAAGGCGCTGATGGTGGCTTACGCCATCGGTGCAGATCTGGAGCAGTTGGCGGCCAACGTCAATCTCAAGCGCCTGGTGATTCAGGAGGCTGACCCCGATGCAGTGCCGCCGGTTCCGGAGGTGCTGGAATCTATCGATGCGTTGCGCGAGCGGGTGCAGCTCGCTTATGAGGGGTTGACCACCGCCGGGCCGCGAAACAGCTACATCCTCCATGCGCGCAATGCTTCGGCGTTGGTGGCCGACGCTACTGCTGAGAGTCCGGCGCCGGCTTGTGTTGACCTTACGGTGTTGAGCCTAGAAGGCGACGGCACAGCCGGGCCTGAGCTGTTGGCCGTGGTCGCGGAAGCGGTCAACGATGACGATGTGCGGCCGGTGGGGGATCGGGTGACCGTGCGCAGTGCCGAGATCCTGCCTTTTAGCGTTGATGCGGTCTTGCACATGAAGGGGCCCGGACCAGAGAACGATGCGGCGCTCGCTGAAGCGATCAGTCGTCTCAAGGCCTGGATCAACCCACGCAGGCGGCTGGGCGTTGAGGTGGCACGCTCCGGTGTCGATGCCCAACTCCACGTCGCTGGGGTGGGACGGGTTGAGCTGAGGAACTGGCAGGATTTGGCTCCTACGAAAGCCCAGGCGGCGTACTGCACGGGCTATAGCGTAGTGCTGGGAGGTTGATATGAGCAGCCTCTTGCCGATCAACAGCACCCAGCTGGAGCGCGCCATAGAAGCGGCGTTTTGCGAAAAAACCGAGGTGCCGCTCCGTTCGCTCTACAACCCCAAAACTTGCCCTGTGCACCTGCTGCCGCATTTGGCCTGGGCCTGGTCGGTGGATCGCTGGGATTACCGATGGTCCGAGGCAGTGAAGCGTTCGGCCATAGAAGCGTCGTTCTACATCCATGCGCACAAGGGGACCATTGGCGCACTGCGTCGTGTCGTTGAGCCGCTGGGCTACCTGATTGAGGTAGTCGAATGGTGGCAGACCGAGCCCGAAGGCGTGCCCGGCACTTTCGCGCTGAAAGTGGGTGTCCTCGATACTGGGATCACTGAGGAGATGTATCTGGAGCTTGAGCGTCTGATCGACGACGCCAAGCCAGTCAGCCGGAAACTTACTGGTCTCGACATAACGCTTGAAACCCAACTGAACGCCTACGTCGGCGTTGCTGTTTATGACGGCGACGAGATCGACGTGTACCCCTGGAGCAATCCCGACATCGACGTGGTGGTTCAGGGTTACGGCGGCGTCAACGAATACTCGATCGACGAACTGGATGTATACCCCCATGGTTGATAAGAACTCTATTTTTGGCGGCATGCTCACAACGCTTGGGGCCGCAAAGAAAACCAACTGCGATGCCCTCGGTATTCCGTGGGAGCTAAGTTACATGTTGATCGGCGATGCCAACGGCACCGATCCGGTCCCTGATCCTTCACAGACAGGACTGATCAATCAGGTTTATCGGGCTCAGATCAACCAGCTGTACGTTTCTCCAACTGACGACAGGGTGCTTGTCGCCGAGGTTGTCTTGCCACCTGATGTGGGTGGATGGTGGATTCGTGAGTTGGCCCTGGAGGACAAGGACGGTGTGTTCTCCGCCGTGGCCAATGCTCCGCCGAGTTACAAGCCGCTGCTCGGGCAAAACTCTGGGCGTCACCAGGTGGTGCGAGTGCACGTCATCACCAGCAGTACTGCGAATATCCAGCTGAAGATCGACCCGTCGGTGGTGTTGGCGACTCGTGAATTCGTAGAAACGCGAATTCGGGAGGAGCTGTACAAGCTGGATAGCAAACAGTCGGTGCGAGTTGCGACCACAGCCAACATCGCGCTTACAGGGCTTCAAACCATTGACGGCATCGTGCTTGCGGCGGGTGACCGAGTGTTGGTAAAGAACCAGGTTGCTGCAAAGGACAATGGTTTGTACGTTGCTGCTGCCGGTTTTTGGATGCGTGCTGCAGATGCCGACTCCAATGCAGAGGTAACCTCGGCCCTGCTGGTCTCCGTTGAGCAGGGGGCCTCCCAGGCTGATACACGCTGGCAGTTGATCACGGATGGCACGATTGTCCTGGGCACAACCGCCCTGACGTTCCAGAACGTGACGCAAGGATTTGCGCCGATCAACTCCCCTGCATTTATGGGTACTCCAACAGCCCCGACGCCTGCGCGATTTGATAAAACTCCACTCTTGGCAACTACAGAGTTTGTTCAACTTTCAAAGGGCGGCTACAGCGGATACGCAGAATATCAAGCGGCTAGCGGGAGTATTCCGGTTAGCGATGCAGGGAAGTACATCGGCTTCAACTCTGGCGGGGCTCAATCCTATTCGTTGCCCGATGCAAACACGCTTCCGCTTGGGGTAAGTTTTTTTATTGAAGCTGTAGGGCCGGCTTCTGTTTTGACCTTGACCGCGCCTAATACAACTTTCACAGGGGTAAGTGCACAAGCGCCTTCTAGTTCTTTCAGGCTTCGTGACAGTGCGTGCGAGTTTATCGTTATTGGTGGGTCATACAGAGTGGTTGGAGGCGGCGGTAAATCTCTGGTCGCGAGAAATGGTTATGAGCGGATGTCAAATGGCCTGATTCGTATGTGGGGGGATGGTGGTGCTGGTGGTCATGCAAGTCACTGTGCATTTGGCAACTCGATTGCCAAGACGACTTATAACGCCTTTCCGATCCCATTCCCCAACGAGTTGTTCGGCGTTGTCGCTAATCACAATAGCGCTGGTGTTTCAACAGTATCTATCGTAACCACGGGGGAGACCGTTAACGGATTTTATGCCGCAGCGAGTTGGTCTGTTGATTGCTCTGTCCGCTGGTCTGCCATTGGGAGGTAAGCATGAAATTTAGCCCTAGCAATCTTCAGTTTTATCCTGACGATATTGGCTACGAAATGACGGATATACCGGGCGATGTTATCGACATTCCGCCAGATGATTTTGCAGCGGCGATGGATCGCGCTCCAGGTGAGTCGCTCAAACTTGAAAATGGTCGTGTCGTTATTGTCCCGGCACCTGAGATCGATACTGTTGAGCGGTTGGTCGCGCTTGAACGCTATTGGCGTTCGCAGCAACTTGCGCAAACAGATGCTGTTGTGACCCGTCATCGTGACGAGCTTGAAGACGGCTTAGAAACCACGTTGACTCCCGCGCAGTATGCAGAGCTTCAGGTGTATCGTCGGTCGCTCCGCAACTGGCCTGAAGCGGGGGAGTTTCCGCTTGCCGAGCACCGGCCAGTAGCTCCACCTTGGCTGGTGGCCGAACTCCAATAAACGCCCCGCACTGACGGGGCGTTTTCTTTTCCATTACGCGTAACACGAACACCCACTAACAGCCTCGCTTATGCGGGGCTTTTTCGTTTCTGGAGATCAATCCTTATGGCTTTCATGCACGGCGTCACGACCTCTGAGGTCAGTACGGGCGCACGCACTATCTCGACACCTTCCTCCTCGATCATTGGGCTCTGCGACACCTTCACGCCCGGGCCGCTGGCCAGTGCCAAGGCGGGTGAGTTGAAGTTGATCACCACCGAGCGCGAAGCCATCGCCGCATTTGGTGCTGGGGCGGCCATCACCAAGGCCTGCCAGGCAATCTACACCAAGGCCAAGGCGGTGATTGTCGCCATCGGCGTTCCTAAGCTGGAAGACCCGGCGCTGCAGACCTCTGCGATTATCGGCGGCGTGCTGGCCTCAGGGCAGCGTACCGGGCTGCAGGCGCTGCTGGACGGCAAGAGCATGTTCAACGCCCAGCCGCGGCTGTTGATCGCACCAGGCCATACCGCCACCCAGGCTGTGGCGACGGCGCTGGATGCCCTCGCGGGCAAGCTCCGGGCTATCGGGATCATCGATGGGCCAAACACCACCGACGAGGAGGCCATGGCTTATGCCCTGAACTTCGGCAGTCGCAACCTCTTCATGGTCGACCCAGGTGTTCGGTTCTGGGATACCGAGGTCAGCGCTACCGTTGATGCGCCTGCCTCGGCCTGGGCGGCGGGACTGTTCGCCTGGACCGACGCGACCTACGGTTACTGGGCTTCACCGTCGAACAAGGAGTTTGCCGGCATCACCGGTACCAGTCGGCCTATCGAGTATCTGGACGGCGATGAAACCTGCCGGGCCAACCTACTCAACAACGCGAAAATCGCCACGATCATTCGTGATGACGGTTACCGCCTCTGGGGCAATCGCACGCTTTCTAGTGATCCGAAGTACGCGTTCGTCACCAGAGTCCGCACGCTCAACATCATCATGGATGCCATCCAGGCCGGTCATAAGTGGGCTGTGGACCGCTCGATCACCAAGACCTACGTCAGCGATGTGACCGAGGGGTTGCGGGCCTTCATGCGCGATCAGAAGAACCTGGGCGCAGTGATTAACTTCGACGTGTACCCGGATCCAGAACTGAACACTGCCAGCCAGATCGAGCAAGGCAAGGTGTACTGGCGGATCCGCTTCACCGACGTGCCTCCGGCCGAAAACCCGAATTTCCTCTTCGAAGTCACCAACGAGTGGATGACTGAAGTTCTCGAAGCCGCCTAAGGAGGCCGCCAATGTCAATGATTCCTGAAGTTCTCTCCAACACCTCCATGTTTATCGACGGCATCAGTTTCGACGGAGACGCACCGAGTGTGACTCTGCCGAAGGTGACTCTGAAAATGAATCCCTACCGAGGCGGGGGCATGGCCGGCGAGATCGAGATCCCGACCGGTGTGGAGAAGATGGAAGCATCTTTCACTACCAGCGGTGCGCGGCGTGATGCGCTTAAGTGGTTTGGTCTGTCGGACCGGACCTCCTGCAGCGTTGTGTTTCGTGGTGCATTCCGCGGTGTGAAAGGGCGAGTGACCCCAGTCATTGCCACTATGCGCGGCGGCATTAAAGAGGTCGACATGGGTGACTGGAAGGCCGGTGACCCCGCAGAAACCAAGCATGCTGTGTCGGTGAATTACTACAAGCTCGAAGTCGGTGGGGTAATGGTCTACGAGATCGACATGGTGGGCATGGTGCTGGTCGTAAATGGCGTCGACCAGTTGGCAGATGAACGTTCGGCCCTCGGCCTCTAAGGATAAATAGCAATGACTCAAGCAACTGCAAAAGCAAAAACTGACATGCCCAAATGGCTGGAAATCACCAGCGAAGGTTTCAGCATCACGCTTAAACACCCCACTGAGCTTTGTCATGCGATGGTCGACAAGGTGGCGATGCGTTCTCCCACTGTGCGGGAGGTCAGTGCTGCCGAGATGGCCTCAAATGGCGACGCTGAAAAGCGTGAATTGATGCTGTTCTCGTCTCTGACCATGATCCCGGTCGAGGATCTGAGATCGTTGAAGTATCGCGATTACCGGCGTCTCCAGGCCGGATATTTTCGTCTGGTCGACGAAGACGAACTTTAACTCCGGCACCCTGAAAATATTGGCCAAGCGCTTGGCAAAAGAGACGGGGTTCTCTGCTGCCGAGATCCAGGCCATGCCTTTTAATGACGTGGTGTGGTGGCTCACGGATTGAGCCTCCCTCGATTCATCTGGATGACGTAGGGCACGGTTATGGCGAAGAAAGTAGCGCTCGGCCTAGTGATCGGCGGGGCTGTTGACTCGACGGTGGGCAAGGCCTTCAAGGACGTCGAAAGCAAGATCAAGCATCTGGATGATGTGGGTGCGAAAGCGCGGGTTCTGCAGAACACAATCGGCGACACGATCCGGCTCCGTGAAGAGTGGCGCAAGGCCCATGCCTCGGGCGCAGAAGGGGCCTCGAAGCTGTTGAACAGGCTGGATGCCAACCTCGACATCCTGAAAAAACAGGGTATCGAGGTGGGGCGGTTGAACAAGGCTTACACCACACTTGGCCGAGTCGCAGTTGGGGCCGAGTTGAAGGCGGTGGGGCACCGGCAGATCGAGGAAGGCCGGGAAGGGATGAAAAGCAGCCTCGGCCAGGCGGGGGCATTCGTGGCTGCAGCGGCGATCCCCACGAAGGTCAGCGCGGACTATCAAGCGATCATTCGCGACATTGCCATCAAGTCGGATATCGTCAACAAGCCGCAAGAGGTCCAGCTGAGCCGGTCGGTGATTGGCACCGCGCGCGATACTGGCATGTCGCGCAATGACGTGGCGGACCTGATTAACCAACTGGTCGGCGCCGGCATGGACGTGGAAAAGGCCATTGCCTACGCACCGACGGCGGCGAAATTTGCCATTGGCCAAGGGTCGTCAGGCGTCGACACGGCAGCGATGATCCAGGCGCTGCAGCAGAACGCAAAGATCACCGATCCGAAGGTCATGCAGCAGGCCCTGGAGGCTATCGCCTACCAAGGCCAGGCTGGCTCGTTCGAGGCGGCCGATATGGCCAAGTGGTTCCCGCAGCTGCTGGCCGGTATGGAGAAAGGCGGCGTCACTGGCCTGGACGCGGTCACGTCGCTGGGGGCAATGCTGCAGGTGCAGATGAAGACCGCCGGCAGCTCCGACGAAGCGGCGAACAACTTCAAGAACTGGATTGAGAAGATCGGCTCAGGTGACATCCAGAGGAACTACGAAAAGGTCGGGATCGACTACCAGAAGTCGCTGAATACCGGGTTGCAAAAGGGCATGAACGTCTTTGAGGCATCCATGGGGTTGGCGGTGCAGTACGTCGAGAAGACCGACCCGAAGAAGGCCCAGCAGTTGAAAGAGGCTCAGTCCAGGATCGACAAGGAGGTTGACCCGCAGAAGGCCACGGCGGCGCTGGAAGCCCTGGAGAAAAGCCTGCGTACCGGCGACGTGTTTGCCGACATGCAGGTCAAGGCAGCGCTGACCGCCTACGCGCAGAACCGGGGCCTGTACAGCACGCTGAAAGCCGACTCGGCCGACGCGAAAAAGGTCGCAGGCATTCTCGACAAGAACCTTGCCGAGCGGCGCGAAACGTCATCGCAGATCTGGAAAGAGACGTTCCAGTCGATCGATGACGGCATGCGCAGTGTTGGTGACGCCATTCGACCGGTGACAGATGCGGTTGGCGAAGGGATCACCAATGTCTCCCGAAAGCTGACCGAATTGACTGACGAATCACCGCGACTGGTCACCAGTATCGGTGGTGTTGTTGCGGGCCTGATCGCCCTCAAGACTGCGGCCAGCGCAATCAAGATCGGCAAGGGCTTGATGAATGTCGGGCGCGGCACGCTGCTGGGTAATCCGAACATCCCTCAGAAAGTGATTGTGACCAACTTGCCGGCGGGTGGGCTTGGCGGTCTGGACGGCGGCGTCGATGGCAATAGCAAGGGAAGTAAGAAACCCGGTAGAGGTAGGGGGGGCCGAGGAAGGGGCATAGGCGCAGGCGTCAAGGCGCCGGCCATGTTTGCGGCTATCGATGCCGGATTCAAGGCTAAGGATACTTACGACAATGCTGTCACCCAGGATGAAAAGGCCGAGGGCTACGGTGAAGCAGCCGGCGGTTTGGCCGGTACTCTGGCCGGCGCTGCTGCTGGAGCGGCCATCGGTTCGGTGGTGCCGGTTATTGGCAACGTTGTTGGCGGGCTGGTCGGTGGCTATTTCGGTGGCATGGGCGGGGACTATCTCGGCGGTTCGCTTGGTAAGTCGATGTTCGGTTCCGACGAGTCGCTCAAGACCATGCCGGCAGCTGGGCCCTTGATGATGGTCAATGCTGGGAAGGATATCCCGCCGGTTTTGGGGGATATTGCTCGGTCCTTTGCTCCTGTGTCGGTGCCGACCGAAAGCCCTTTGCCTGAGCGAGAGGTAGACGCAGCCGCCCTTGGCGATGTGGCGCGTTCATTGTCGGCGCCTTCCGTGCCGAGTGTGCCAGCACTGCTAGCCCCCGTGGCTGCTGCGCCAAAAGTGGAGGCGCCTAGGGTTGATCAGCGGTTCGATATTCAGGCGCCGCTTTACATCACTGTGCAGGGGGATGTGAAAGATCCGGCCCAGTTAGCGCAGCAGCTGCAGCCATTTTTCGAGCAGCACATGCGGCAAGTCGCGCAGCAGCTGCAGAGCCGCACGCTGTATGACGAGCCGCATGTTTGATCAGGAGGACCTATGGCTTACATGGAACAACTGCAGTCGGGGTTGAAGTACCTGGCTGCTGCAGGTGAGACGGGGCGCCGGAGCCTTGATGGCATGATGGGGCCGGTCAATGGTGCGATCAGTGAGATTACTGGCGCGGCGGCTGAGCTGGAGGGGGTGCCTTTCGTGGGGCCCGCAGTGGGGCAGAAGCTGCAGCGTGTCATGCGCAGCGTGAACGCCGCCCAGGCCAAGGTGGGGCAGGTGGTCTCAACGTACAACAAGGCGTCCCGTGCCGTATCGCAGATCGACGAACGTGTAGGTGTGTTGAAAGAGCAGGCCGCTCGAGCAGCCACAGCCGTCAACAAGATCGCCGGCAACATCAGTCCGGCGCTGGCCAATATCGTTCCGACCAGCTCCTTGCTGGGCGATGCCTCGGTGTTGCCGGAGGCGGTTACACCGTTTCCGCATCTGCTGATTATTCAGCCGCAGGATCCCCAGGCTCAGCCTTACTACTTCAATCTGGACACCGCGGCTTTCGATGAGCTTCGGCGTTCGACGGAATTTCGCTGGGCCTCGCAGGAGCGCTTGACGCGTCGGCCGGCGCAGCAGGCTGTGGGCATGGGGGAGGAGAAGATCACGCTCAAGGGCGCGATCTTTCCGGGGTTTAAAGGCGGTATCAAGCAGTTGGATACCTTGCGCAGCATCGGGGCTCGGCTTGCTCCCGTAACTCTGACCACTGGCTATGGCGATGTCCTCGGCACCTGGTGTCTTAAGAGTTTGGAGGAGGATCAGAGCGAGCTGATGCAAGGCGGTATCCCGCGCAAGCAGGGGTTTACATTGGAGTTTGTACGCTATGGCGACGACATGCAGAACATCTGACGGGGATCTGCTCGACACCCTCTGTTATCAGGTTTACGGCCACCTGAATGGCACCGTCGAGGCGGTGCTGGATGCCAACCAGGGGCTGGCTGAAGAGCCTCAGCCCTACCGTGCCGGTATCGTCATTATGCTGCCGGATATGCCAGCCCCTGCCGGCGAAGTTGTCATGCTCTGGGGTTGAAGGGGGCCTTGGATTTGGTGGGTTTGCTGCTTAGGTGAGGCGTCGATAGACTTATCATTTTTAGGAATGGATAAGGGAATATTTATGGAAAGATCGACTGAACTAAGGAAAGTTAATCGGAGTATCTGGGGGGAGCTTAACTATCGATTGAACTGGATCATTTTCGGCACTATTGGTGCTGTCCTCCTGGCATTCATTCCGGTAATCGGTTGGATATTGGGGGCTGGTGTGATTCTCGCTGTGCTGTGGAAGACGTTCGGTTTTCGAGAGTCGCAACTGGTGGGAAGTTGCCCTGCGTGCACTAAGTTGCTGCCGATTGATCCAAAAACAGATGTGTTTGCCTGTCCTGTGTGTCAGAGCTGCATTGCTGTTGGAGAAGACAAACTAGTTATCGTCAAGATCGACTGAGCTGCAATGCCCTGTCCTTGACAGAAAATGAATTCAACTCAGCCCGCCTTGTGCGGGCTTTTTTATTGAGGAATGTCCATGAAGCCTGCCTTCAGGATTGTTGCTGACGGAGCAGACATCACGGCGCTGATCAATGATCGGCTCCTGCAACTGAAAACCACCGACAAGCCTGGGATGGAGTCGGACGAGTTTGAATTACGGATCGATGACCGCGATGGAGCGGTGGTCTTGCCCGGCAAGGGCGCCAATATTGAGGTGTTCCTGGGTTATGCCGGAACCACGTTGAGCCGGCTGGGCCGGTATGTGGTCGACAAGGTCACCGTTTCAGGCCCGCCTGACACCATCGTCATCACCGGCAAGGCTGGCGATATGCGGGGCAGCGGCAAGACCACGCGCAGTGGCAGTTGGGAAGGTTTACCTCTGTCGCAGATTATCGCGGATGTCGCGGCGCGTAACGGCTGGGAGGTTGTCTGCCCGGTCCAGACAAAGGTAGTGCGTGCTGATCAGTTGGGTGAGTCTGATTTCAACTTTATCACCCGGATTGCCAGGCAATACGACTGCACCGCCAAGCTGGCTGACGGCAAGTTACTGGTCATGTCTCGACAGGGAGGACAGAGTGCCAGTGGCAAAGCATTCAGTGTCGTCACGCTGACACGACAGGATGTCAGCCGCTGGCAGTTCACGCTCGATGACCGTAGCACTCATAAGTCCGTGTCCACGAAGCATCAGGACAAGAAGTCTGGAAAGCTGAAAGTTATCACTCTGGACAACGACGAGTCACCGGATGGTCTGCCAGCCGTTCATACCGACCGCCATATCTACCCGAACAAGTCCTCTGCAGAACAGGCGGCCAAGGCTCGATTGGCTGCGTTCAACCGTTCAACTGCAAGCGTTCGCCTGGAAATGCCAGGGCGAACCGACCTGTTCGCTGAGCGCTCAATCCGTGCTCAAGGCTTCAAGGTCGGCCTCGATGGCGAGTATCTGGTGGACTCGGTCGAGCAGGTGTTCACCCAGGCCGGCTGGAGTACCACCGTCGAATGCAATGGAGGCAAGAAAGGTAAGGCGAAAGCCAAGGGCAAGAAGAAAAAACAAGAGAAACAACTGAAGGTCGTCCAGATCAAGCAGTAACGCTGTGGCCGTTCACGGCGTGTTCAATCCAATGTCTCAATGGAGAACCTGTATGTCACTCACAGAGCAACAGCTGCAACGCATCATGCCCAACGCCCGCCGCCAAGCGGGCGTTTTTGTTTCCGCTCTCAACGCGGCGATGGCCCACCGGCAAATTGATACGCCCAAGCGGCAGGCTGCCTTTCTGGCCCAGGTTGGGCATGAGTCCGGTCAGCTGCAGTTCGTGCGCGAACTGGGTAGCGACCAGTACCTGAGCAAGTACGACACCGGCAGTCTGGCGGCAAGGCTTGGCAACACCCCCGCGGCCGATGGTGATGGCCAGCTCTATCGTGGCCGCGGGCTGATTCAGGTGACCGGCCGGAACAATTACCTGCGCTGCAGCCTGGCCCTGTTCGGCGATGAGCGCCTGCTACGTACCCCTGAGTTACTCGAGCAGGCGCAATGGGCGGCCGAGTCTGCGGCGTGGTTCTGGTGGGTGCGGGAGTTGAATGTTCTGGCAGACCGGGACGACTTCAACGGCATCACCCGTAAGATCAACGGCGGCCTCAACGGCTTGGCGGATCGCCTGGAGTTGTGGGGGCGGGCGAGGGCGGTCCTATGCGCCTGATTGAGCTGATCCCGGCCCATGTCCGGCTACTCGTTGCTGGTTTGGCCTTGATCGCCTTGCTCGGTGGCGTCGCCGCGGTGGTCTGGAAGGTTCAGGACTGGCGCTACGGCAAGCAGCTGGCCGAGCAAGCCCGTCTGCAGGCCGAAAGACTCAATCAGATGACGCTGGTAGCAGCGGCCCGGCAGCGTGAAGAACAAGATAAACGTCTGGCATTGGAGCGGCAGCTGCAGGCCAGTGATCAAACCCATTACCGAGCCTTAAGCGATGCACAACGTGATCAAGGTCGCCTGCGTGACCGTCTTGCAACTGCTGATCTGCGCCTGTCAGTCCTCCTCGACGCTGCCGATGCCAGCAGCGGATGTGCAGTGCCTGCCACCACCACCGCCGGCGGCGTGGTTCATGGAGCCGCACGCGGCCAGCTTGACCCAGCGCATGCTCAGCGAATTATCGGAATCACCAACGACGGCGATCAAGGACTGATCGCCCTGGCGGCCTGTCAGGCCTACGCCAGAAAAGTGTCTACACAGAAGTAAAAAGGAGCGGCCGGTCTGGATGCGTCAACACCCATCTCGGCCGCCGTCCCTGCAGATTGCCCTGAGGGATTAGATCTGGCATGAGCCTTTGGATAACCCATACGACGGATCACCTGTTTGCTTGAGGCAAGTAGCAGCAGCTTCGATATTTGCTGCGATATCTCCATAGGTTTCAATTGTGTAATAATTGTTGCCTTTGCAGCTGACGCAGTAGTCGGTTTTTCCCCATAATATTGAAGTGTTACCATTATTAGGTGATGTAATTTGCTCTAGTTCGTTTGGCGATAGAACAATAATTACTTCTAAGGAGCCGTCGTCAAGGGCTGTGGGTGAAAATTTCATGTGCTTTTCCTTGTATTGTAATTAAAGTGTTGTGGCTATCTCAGTACTAGTACAGTCCTGCGGTTGACGTCCTTGTAGCCGATAAACGGCTGTAGTGTTTTCATATTCGAAATAAACGTAGAGGGATATATTAGGAATTGATATTGCGAGGCTAAATGTTTTCCCAACATGGCTCGGTGTCAGAGCAAATCGTGACATCTACGCTTATTGGATGCCGAAAGCAAATATGATGTGGTAGTTAATTTTCTCTGATTAGGTGCTTCAGTGATGGTAGTTTTGCGTCAAATAGTGCAGTCAATATAAGGCAGCTTTCCTGATACATCTTGTTTAGATAAACGTCATCTGAGAGGATTCCATCGAAGTAGGTGCCATATGCGACTATATACATGTCTACGAAATCGTTGCGGAGTCTATCCGCACGTCTCTCGCGCAGCCCTCCATTTGCTGACCGATTAATAATCATGAGGTAGCTGGCTAAGCAAGCCCTGAAGATGAAGGTGTTTGGAAGCTCGTCGTATGTCGGGCGTTTACGTCGAAATTGGAAATTTGAAAAAACAGTGTTGGCTATAAAAAGTGTTGTCTGAACTATCTTGTTTATCATCTCTTTTGAATAGCTTCCTTGGTTGCGCAGGATTGCTCTTTCGTCTTTGCTATATTCTTTTCCTAAGGATTCCAATGCATCACGCATTTTTCTGGATTCATCAAGCATTTTTTCAAGGTGTGCTTGGGCTAATTGGCCTCGCTCAAATATTTGCTGCTTTATATGATGGTCGCCTTCATTCGCTTTTTTTAGGAGGTTTATGTACTCAGGAAAGTCATTTGTTTGGGTGTGGTCGATCAGTCTTTTTTGCAGTCCTTTACATCTGCCGCTCTGTAGGCAGTTTTTTGCTGTCCCGCTTAATATGATGGCCTGATTTGGAAATAGTGATAAAATTGACATGGATTTTGTTATGCTGAATATATCACCCTTGTATGCCTCCAAAGCGATAAAGTCAGTTAGCACTGCTTTGTTTTTTTGGGACTTCGATAGATATTCGTGAAGTTTTGGTGATGTAAGTTGGTTGCTGTCTATGATTAGCTGCATGTGTTCGGTATCCAAAAAACCTGTTTTTGTGTTGGGTTTTTCTCAAATGAAAGGATTACAGTATCTTGGGCAGTAATAGTTCAGCCCCTTGATTTCTCGAATTTCCCACCTCTAACCCGATCTGATACCACTCGAAAACCTCAGTTGGCTCGCCTTGCAGCAGAGCTATTTGCTCCGCGCGAGCTTTCGATGTTGCTGGATCGAGCCATTCCCGAGCTAGTCGTGGAGCCAGCACCACAGGGCGCCGATCATGGATGTCGACCATACCTGCCTGGGCGTCGGCGGTGATGATAACGAACCCGTCGTGTTCGCCAGGGCCATGGTCAGCGTCAGGAAACCGGCCAATCGAGGCGCAGAGGCAGGGTGCCCCGTCCTTCCGGCGGATGAAGTAGGGCTGTTTCTTCGGCTCGCCTTCGTCGACCCACTCAAACCACCCATCGATAGGGCAAATCGCCCGATGCGGCCAGATCTCCCGGAAGAAGGGCCCGTGCGCGACCTTCTCAACCCGGGCATTTACCGGCGGTGCACGATCCTTGGCCCAGTGCGGCATCCATCCCCACCGCACCAGGTCGGCGTGCGGGCCGTCTTCGGCCTGATGGAGCAGAACGACCATCGTCGTCGGCGCAACGTTGTACCGGTCCAGGGGCTTGTTCTCGATCGACGACAGCCATTTGCCGTTGAGTCCAAGGACGTGGCAGTAGTCATCGATGTACCGGTACTGCGCGATCCTTCCGCACATTTCCAGTCTCCACGCGTCGGAGGAGGTGAACGGCCAGGCTGCAGCCGGTTTCTATACTGTAGACCCCGGTGGCAGGTATCCGTCATGGTGTTGGACATCAAGCAGATCGACGCGCTGGAAGCGTGGTATGCGCTCTTCAATGACCCGGCCTTCGCCGCGGCGTCGCCTGAAGATCGATATGACGCCAGGTTGGAGCTAGCAGACGATATGCTCGCCCGCGGCGTGATAGATGAGGGCAATTGGTGGGAGCTGATAGAAGAGGCAGGTGCAGCCTTTGCCGACGAACTTGGATGAGCGCTATCGTAGGCGCTTCATGTCCTCGGGTCGTATGAGCTTCCGGAGGTCTTCGTTTGTCCGGTCTTTCGCTGTGCACGCTCCGTGTAGGTTTGCCATCTCGCGGCGTAGGCGGGCGGTTTCGCCGGCGCGCTCGCGAAGTCTGGCCCGCGCTTCGTCGCGCTCTTTCTCTGTTTCGGCCTGCAGTTTTACAAGCTTGAATATCTTCTCCCTGGCTTCGCGCAGTTGGGTGGTCAATTCCTGGATTTCGTTCTCAAGCAGCTCTCCGTGCTGTGTTGCCATTTCGAGAGGCGTGGGGATGCCCAGCCAGTCGTCTGTATCGTCGATGTGCACGGTACTGCCTCACATGCTGATGCTGTTTGGATATACAGTAATGGAGCCTTAGCCGGCATGCGATTTGAGGCGACGAGCTGTATTGGTTCCCATGAATGCGCTCATTCGTGCTGGGGTAGGGGTAACCGAATCGACATACCCCGACACAATCGGGGTGTGTTCTATCTAGCGGGGGCTTAACCCGGCTGAGAAGTTGCTTCGTCTAGCTCGGTGTCGTTGGGGATATAGTCTTCATCTTTAGCGGTAGAGTTGTTTTCCAGCGAGGCGCCTACCAGCTCATCAAGACGGCGCTCAATAATGCGCACCACTCTAGGGTCGGATACTTCATAGAGGAATGAAGGTTTACCTCCCAATTCGCCCGGGACAGATCCACTCTGCCGAGCCAAGCCCACATCTGTCCACTTAGTGATTTTGTTTCTTGCGCCTTGGGCACCAATCCTGAATGTGGATTGCACATCTTTGTTCAGGAAAGAGATTTTGCCTAGTCGATATACTTGGTGGAGGGTATCTCTTTTGTACCAGGTTTGGATCGTCTCTTTAGCGTATTTATCTTGGGCTACTTCCACCGAGATCATGTCAATCTTTTGAGGTGCTTCTTCACCGCGCGCATCGTGTTCACGGAAGAGAGTATCCATCAAACGGATAAGCTCGCGAGGCGATCTTAACGACAGTCGGCAGAACTCACTAAAAATCGCTTTAGAATCAATCCCGACTTCGAATATTCCTGAGAAATTCGTTTTACCGTTAGAGAAGAATTCGATTCTACGGTCCAGCATTTGCTGTAATTGCTCAGCTGTCCAAGCGATTTTGGCGTTAGCGATTTTGTCGAGTCGAATCTTCAACTTATCGTTAAAGTGGTCTTCGACGTTACCCCATACGAAGAACATCCATGAAAAGCCATCGACTTCTAGGAGCTGAATGTTTGCCAGAAGAGGGTGGAGCAGACGAGCGGTTGCTTCCACTGAGTTATCGGTTTCGCTTGTTTCGTCGAGTTTGTCTACAAGGACGCAAACACCCGAAAACCCAAAAGTTCGGCAAAGCTCTACCAATTTCGTGAGAATTGCTTTGGCTGTATTAGCTGAGTCGCCCACGAGGCTTGCCAAGATACGCTCGGTAGGGCCTTGAATGTCCAAGTCTTCGTCGACTTTGTTCTTCATGAAGGCTTGGAGAAGTCCAGAAAAAACTGCGCTCACCGAGCCCCATCTTTTACGGATCCAGATCTTACTCTTGGTGGTCCATGCACTCCCTAGCAATATAAAGGCTTCTGCAGTGGACGTCTCTCTATCCATTTCTGGAACGGATAAATAAATGGCTTCTAGCAAGGCGAGTATCAAGGCCTTGTCATGTTTGTCGAGTTCTTTTAGGTAGGCTTCGCGATCAGCGTCCTCAAGGGAGGAAAGCCATGCGAATAGTTGTTCAATGATGAAGAACCCAGCAAGAGAACATATGTCTTTATCGCTTAATTGGCCTCGCTTAAATTTTGGAAGTATTTGAGCGAAGTCAGTAAGGTTGACTATGAATGGTTGCTGGTCTTCTGGGTTAAGAGTGGCGGCTTCCCACGCCTCTTTATAAACTGTAAGTCTTGTCGCACTTTTGCCAGCGCCTCGATCTCCGAACAGGATGAAAGAGCTCAATCCTAAAGAGCGCTGTGCGATCGTTTCAAGATATGGAGGGCGCACCGCGTACGCTGCGATTTCAGGTTCTTTCTCAGCGTTGTAGTGCTCGAAAGGGTTGCCCTTCAAGCCTAGACTTTTCGCGATGTTCATTATGCTCCTATCCCTCGGAATCAAAGCTGTCAAAATAACATCAAGTCTGGGAGAGGAAAAGCGGGTCGGTAGCGGCGATCTGTAGGCCGCTGAAAATTTTGAAAAACTGATTGGTACAAAATTGGTACGGATGATGAGGTAGCGCGCTGTAAACCTTGAAGGTAAAGAGCTCTAGGAAGAGGCATTGAGAGTGAATGGGACAAAAATAGGGTAAACCAGGCGCCAAACCACGCTGATCATGCGTTTATGCACGCCGTCTAAATTTACCGCTTGCCCCAACGATTAAGGCTATTTGCCGTGCTCGAATCGACATACCCCCCCACAATCGGTGTGTCGCGGTAAAAAGACGCTTGAACGCTGGTATGCTTTGTGAGATATCTAAGGTCAGGTGCTGGTGGGCGCCTGCCGCTTGCACTGGCGAAGTCAAACACCACCTAGCTGTAGCGCAATCCCCCTCTTACATGTAGCACCTACCCAGGCGCCACGGTTAGCAAGCAATCGTAATTTTGGCGCCGCTCTGGAGTAGAGCTATGAGTCAGTACAGCTATATCAATCTCATCAAGCGCGAAGCAAAATCCTACGGTAAAGCTTATGGCATCCCCTTAGCTATGGCTCAGGAAAAAATTGCTCGGGATTCTGGCTTTGCACATTTTCATGAAATGGTTGCTGTCTCGAAATCGAATCCTAATGACCAACGTCTTATGATTCGAGCAGTAGGTCTCACAAACTTCAATGAGATTTTATTTGGCGACCCTATTTGGGGGGATTTGAATTTATTGGTTGAAGATGAGTTGAGTGGGCCTATTGCGGAAACAAATGCCGCAGGCTTCATTGTCGAGAATCTGGAGGTGTACACTGCGAATTACGATGAGTCCAATGGCATAGCCACTCTTGAGGTCTACTTCGAATATCAAGGTGAACAAGATGAAGACCGCGTTTGGCATGGCGCCGGATTCTATATTCACGGTCAAATACAGTTGATTTTCCGGGATGGCTGGAGCTTGGTGGAGGATGATGCATTGCTCATAACCGAGTTCAAGACTGACCAGGACCTGGATCACGAAATCGAAGCAGAACATCAGTATGAGGAATATCTGGCGTTACAGAAAAGCAATGGAAAACCTGCTTCCGATCCCTTTGAGTTTTAGTGCAAAACTGGGGCCGCTGTATACCGCTAAAGGCTTGCCACTCTCTCAGAAAGTCCCTAATCCGGCGGCCTATTAGAGAAGGGGTTCGAACCCCTATCCTGTATCAATGCCGTAGCCCGCCCAACGCGATCTGTCGTGACGGGCGGGCTGAGCCTATCCGCGCATTGTTATGGGATTCGGCATACCCAAATCAATAAGGCGACAGATAGCACCGGGATTGATAGCGACAAAGGAAGTAGGAGAAATTGCAGCTGAGGCGATGTGGCTAGAATACTTAGACAAAGTGCTAGGTGCTTTAACATTGGCCGGTACCCAATAATCAGAGTTTGAAGTTGAGTTCCCGGTTGATTCATAGCTATCCAGAGATCGTTCTGGAGAAGATGAAGATCTGCCCCTACGCGCCCTTATGAGGGTTGTCGGACTTACACCTTGGAAGGATATTGATAGTATTTCCAAAGCCACGGCTTCGCAATAGGTGGAAGAGCTGAGCCATCTTTCTATTACGTTGATCATGAGTATCCCTGCTTCTCGGTTTGGAGTGTCAGCTCCATTAGCGCCGCTGCTAGTGCGAGCTGGTATTGGTGCATCCTTTCAGCGCATCCGTTCGAGAATATCCCAGCATAATAGCGGCTTCAGCCACGTGACGGCTGCTTAGAAATTGCTACAAAAGTAAGGATTGGGCGTCTTGCGAGCAAGCAGAGTTTGGCGATTGAGGAGGAGTGCGCCCAATCCATCAGCGAATAGAGATGTGGGGGGTGATGAATATCGACCATTTTTATGGTTTGTAGGTGAAATCGTGAGCTTTTGAATTGAGTACGGTTCAGCGTTGCTAAGCGGTATAGGTTAGACATGAGGGCATCATATGCAGCAGACGGACTGAGAAAACGCCACTTTTTAGCCTGAGGCGGTCCAGAGGGGCACGCGATTGGGGGACGGATTCCTATCTATAATTTTTTCAATCTTGTAGCGGAATGGATGTGCATAAATATATGCGTAATCTTGATTTTAGCCGGTTTATATCTAGGTCAACGGTGGAACGGCCTTTTAGGAACAGGGTCCCTGGCGTGTGCGCTATAGATGTACTAGCCTGAAATGATTAGGCGAGCTTGGTTGGGTAGAAATAGATTGGAGCGCGACCGCTATGGCAGAGCCCCTGAATGAAAGTAAGAGCTGGTGGGTGACTCTGCCTGGTGTTCTTGCCGGCTTGGCTGCGTTAATTGGAGCGGTAGGGGGGCTATATGCTGTAATTGAGGGGAAATCCATCCCTCAATCCCCTCCCTCTAAAATTGTTACTCCGACGTCATCTTCTTTATCGGATCCATGTGAAAAGCTACCGATTGATGATCGACCTATATCATGTCTCGGAGACAAAAAATGATCTGGAAGTTCGCATTTTGTCTAGTTCTCTGGCCCGTTATTGCTGTTGCAGACTGTGACGTAGATATTCAACCATCAGACACTATTGGTAGTGTAAAAGCCAAGCTTAATTGCTGGGCGGCCGAGAATTTGAATTTAAAAAAGGAATTGAAAGCTAAAGCAGAAACCTATACGCCAATGAAAATTACCTGGAGTAACGCACTGGCTGAGGCGCAGCCCTCTACGACTGAATGTGTCAGCAAAGCTATTTCAGTTATCCAAAAAAGAAATTGGACGCTTGTTACTCAAGATAAAAGATTGGCTGAGTTTACAAACAAAAATAACATGATGGTAGTTGATTGTAGCTTCCATCAGATTTTTATTTCGGGGCCAGATGAATCGGAGTTGGAGGATATTAGGGATTTATTTTATGGTTTGATCTTTCCTAAAAATTGATTTTTTGTTTCTCCCTTGTCCCACGCTTGGGTCAGCATTGTCACTACTCCTGTATAAAAACTAACGATAACGGCTTTAATCGTTAGTTTCGTATGGTATGTCAGACATCGTGTTACCGATCGCAAACGGGCATGCCTATTCGGATATGGCCGGAATTATCACCCATGGCCCACAGTGCTTCACGGACATTTCTGCCCACTTCCTGCGCCCCTTGTTCCTTAACCAAGAGGGGCAACTCCATAATAGCCGCCTGCAGAGCCTCCTAGTTTTTGTAGATCCTTTCCAGCACGTCCGGCAGTGAATAATTGCTTGGAACGTCGACTCCTTTCGAGAAAAAGAGCATAAGTACCGCAGTGCCGTTGCTAGGTAGTTATTACAGCTTGCTTAAAAATTGCTACAAAACGAAGAGATTGCAGCGGGTTAGCCAGTCTGACTGGGGGCTGGTGAAGTACTACGTCCAATCCATCATCGGCGCCACAGAAAACCTCCTAAGTACCGGATTCAGGGGCTTAGCTAGGATTTCTGCTGTGTTCGTCTGCATTTACATAAATCTCATTTTCTATCGTTTTCCACCTTTTTTGCTTATTCTCCAGAATCCTTTGCTGAAATTCAGCAAGGCTCGAAGAGGATTCAGCAAAAAATGGGATCTATCACCGTTCGCAAGCGGAAGGACGGGTCTGTTGCGTACAACGCCCAGGTCCGGATCATGCAGAAGGGCGTGACAGTTTATCAGGAAAGCCAAACATTCGACCGCAAGACCACGGCCCAGGCCTGGATCAAGCGCGTTGAAACGGAAATGGCGGAGCCTGGGGCAATCGCGAGGGCTTCCAGGAAGGGAGTGACGCTCAAGGAAATGATCGCTCGCTACCTCGATGAGTACGAAAAGCTCCGGCCGCTGGGCAAGACCAAGCGCGCAACGCTGAAGGCAATCGGCGATAGCTGGCTGGGACTGGTAGAAGATAAGGATCTAACCAGCCAGAAACTGGTCGAGTACGCCAATGAGCGAATGCTGAAAGCTGGTGTCCAGCCGCAGACTGTTGGTAACGATCTCGCCCACTTAGGGGCCGTTCTGTCCGTGGCCAGGCCTGCCTGGGGCTATGACATTGATCCGATGGCTATGCCAGATGCACGGAAGGTGCTGCGCAAGATGGGGGCGGTGTCTCGGAGCAACGAACGCGACCGCCGACCGACCATGGAAGAGCTGGATACTCTGCTGAAGTATTACGAGCAGATGCGCGACAGGAGGAAGCAGGAAATCGATATGGTGCGCATGATCGGCTTCGCGCTTTTTTCCACTCGCAGGCAGGAGGAAATTACCCGTATTCGCTGGGATAGCATGGATGAAGCCAAGCAGATGGTTCTGATCACGGACATGAAGAACCCCGGCCAGAAGTACGGCAACGACGTTTGGTGTCACCTGCCTGATGAGGCCTGGCGAATCATGATGTCGATGCCGCGGGTGGCCGATGAGGTTTTTCCTTACGTCGCAAAGTCGGTGTCTGCCTCGTTCACCAGGGCCTGTCTGTTCCTGGAAATTGAGGACCTGCATTTTCACGACCTTCGCCATGACGGCATCAGTCGACTGTTTGAAATGGGGTGGGATATCCCGAAAGTGGCCTCTGTTTCCGGTCACCGGGATTGGAACTCGATGCGGCGCTATACGCACCTGAGGGGGAATGGCGATCCATATAAGGACTGGCCATGGTTGGAGAGGATAATATCGGGCCCCACGATCGAGGCCCAGAAGAGATCAGCAAACGCTTCGTAGGCGTCTGCCCATCAGTTTTTCATGCTCAGTCTTCGCTTTCAGGTGCTGGGCGTCCAGGTAACTGGCGAGGTCGTTCAGGTGAACGCCTCGGGCTGACTTCTGGCTACCTTCAATGCGGACCAGGGGCAGATCGATTTCGCCTGAAGCGACCTTGTTTTTCATCTTCTCAGGCGTCAGGTGGCTGAAGTAATCGGCGCACACTCGTTCCAGGGGAATGATGGCCATGCCGTTGTATTGGGCCATAAGCAAAAATGCGGTGTTCATGTGAATACCTCGCCCGCCTGGCGGGCTTGTGAAAGTTGAGTGGGTGTTTCAGAAAGATCTGATGGTTGCCGGCGTTGCGCGCGGCTATGGTTTCAGCGTTCGCCCGGCCCGTTGTCCTGGCTATCCGTCGACTTTCCGGCGGGCTGTGGCGAACTCCTCAGTCACCACAGAAGCAGTCGATATCTTCGGCCAGGTAGTCGAAATCAAAGCCCGTCTGTTTGGC
>Ga0213823_1000207_pt1 | contig 60778 bp, 61 predicted proteins | sample MC6MC0907MG_FD_179887 | JGI IMG/M metagenome (GOLD analysis project Ga0213823, IMG submission 179887) | Enriched soil aggregate microbial communities from Iowa State University, Ames, United States - MC6-MC0907-MG | ecosystem: Environmental > Terrestrial > Soil > Unclassified | place: USA: Iowa...
TTCTTCATTAATAACTAATGAACTATCACCAATAATGAATACATCTTCAAATCCAGGAACACGAAGGTCAGGCTGTACCTTTACACGGCCGCGCATTGCTTCAAATCCGGATTTTTCAATAATTGCGTTACCACGAACACCCGCTGCCCAAACAACCGTTTCAGCCTTAATTTCATATGGTTCTTCGTCGCCTTTTCCGACAATGATTCCCTCAGGAGTAGCTTCCTTAATTGCAGTACCAATTAAAAACTCTACGCCTTTACGCTCAAGCTGTGAAACCGCATAGTTGACTAATTCAGGGTCAAAACCAGGTAGTACAGTTGGAGCTGCTTCAACACAAGTAATTTTTACTTTATGGAAATCAACATCATACTCATGGCATAATTCCGGAATTCGGTTCGTTAATTCGCCAAGGAATTCAATACCGGTAAATCCTGCTCCACCGACAACAATGGATAAACGATTATCGTTCTTCTCTTCTTCCATATTATAAGTGGCAAATTGGTATTCAATATGCTCACGCAATTGACGGGAAGAATTAACATTAGTAATACCAAATGCGTATTCTTTTAATCCTTTAATGCCGAACGTTTCTGGTTCACCGCCAAGAGCGATCACAAGGTAGTCATAATCGACTTCCCCTTTTTCTAAAATAACTTTCTTTTCGTCTTTATTAATCTCAACCACAGTATCTTGAACAAAATCAACCTTGCTGCGATCGATTACATTACTAATATCATAGCGGACCTTATCATGATGCAGTGTACCAGCAGATGCCTCATGTAGCCATGTTGTTTCGTAATGGTAGTCGTTTTTATTCACTAATACAATATCCGCTTCATTTACACCAATTAACTTTTGCAAACGAACTGTTGTTAGAAGTCCGCCATATCCTGCACCGAGAATAACAATTTTAGGCTTTCTCAAAGTGATCACTTCCACCTTTTTAGTATTTTTGAATAAATCCTCTTTTTCTTATCTTCCACTGCTTTGTTCATTTTTATTTTTCATTGCTGAAAAATGTATGTGATATAATTCACGAATCTAGATAAAGAAAAAGAACTGAATCGTAAGCACACAGGGAATGACAGAGATTTAGTGATTTATCAGCGAAAGTTGTTAGAACTTCCCAGTCATTCATAAAAATGTGCTTTTTTTGTCACAAAATCTTAACAATATATCCACATTACATCTTATGCTACTTTCACTCTATTTTCAAGCGATTTTTTGAATTTATTTAACTTAAGAATATTAGAAATTTTACATTTTCATTACAATTACCAATTGGTCAGTCAGAATATTTGACATAAAGATGTGAGGATTTTTTTATTTTGTGATATTATAGTGAGTGGAGTTTGTTACTACTAGTTGGGGGGATACGGAGTGCAAGAAAATCAAAAAGTTTATGACATTACGATCATCGGTGGCGGTCCTACCGGTCTATTTACTGCCTTTTACGGGGGAATGAGACAAGCATCAGTGAAAATCATTGAAAGCTTGCCACAGCTAGGCGGTCAATTGTCAGCCCTTTATCCGGAAAAATACATTTATGATGTTGCCGGTTTCCCAAAAATCCGCGCACAAGAATTAATAAATAATTTAAAAGAACAGATGGCTAAGTTCGAACCGACTGTTGCTCTTGAGCAATCTGTTGAAAAGTTGGAAAAGCAAGAAGATGGCATTTTTAAATTAACCACGAATAACGAAGTCCACTATTCCAAAACAATTATTATTACTGCCGGAAATGGTGCTTTCCAACCCCGTCGCTTAGAGCTTGAAAGTGCTGCACAATATGAAAAGAAAAATCTTTATTATTTTATTGAAGACTTGAACAAATTTGCTGGTCAAAAAGTGGTTGTGTTTGGCGGCGGAGATTCTGCGGTCGACTGGGCACTGATGCTCGAGCCAATTGCAGAAAAAGTAACCATTGTTCACCGCAGAGATAAATTCCGTGCCCATGAACATAGTGTAGAAAACTTATATAATTCCAAAGTCGATGTAAAGACTCCTTATGTTCCTGCTGAATTAATCGGGGACGAAAATGGAATTAAGCAAGTTGTTCTCGAAACGGTAAATGGTGAAGAAAAAGAAACGATTGAAGTAGATGCCGTCATCTGTAACTATGGGTTTGTTTCATCTCTTGGACCAATTAAAGAATGGGGCTTAGAAATCGAAAAGAACTCCATCGTTGTTAATTCAAAAATGGAAACGAATACACCAGGAATTTATGCTGCCGGCGATATTTGCACATACGACGGGAAAGTAAAATTAATTGCCTGCGGATTTGGTGAAGCACCGACTGCCGTGAACAATGCGAAGTCCTACATCGATCCAAAAGCAAAAGTACAGCCTTTACACAGTTCTTCTATGTTTAATAAATAAGAAAAGCGTAGGCACTCGTTTTCCCGCGTATCCACTGAAGCACTTTGACTTATCGTAGTGAAAAGGGCGAAGTACATTAGCCACAGGATGATAGAGCTAGACAGTTATCAAAGTTCAAAGATATAATATCTTTACTTATAAGAAAAGGCGTCCAATTGGGCGCCTTTCTTTTTGAATAATTAACATTCCTCCGGTGCTCCTACTTCAGTGGCCGTTCGGAACGATGAACCACAGCCGCATGATGCGATGGCATTTGGGTTATCGATGGTAAAGCCGCCGCCCATCATTGACTCTTTATAATCAATTTTTGTACCTTGAAGAATTGCTGCACTCTCTTTATCAACTAGCACTTGGATCCCATGCTGCTCGAACTGTAGGTCATCCTCGTTTACCTCGTGATCAAAGCCCATGCCATAAGATAGGCCGCTGCAGCCGCCTCCTTTTACGCTAACCCGTAAAAAAGCACCCTCTTCTTCATTATGCTTCATCATATCTTTAATGTGTAGTGATGCTGCTTCTGATAAAATAACTACTTCTTTGCTCATTATTTCTCCTCCTTTTTCTGAGGCTTTTATTATAGTATATACACTTGATATCAAGGACTCAAATGTTTAGATTCTCATTATTATCATATGATACATATATAAAAAGGGAGCGGCATGCCCCCTTTCATTAAAACATCGGATTCTCATCGAGATACTGGTAAATGTTATCGACCAGCTCATCAGGTGTGCTTCCTGTTACGACTTCACCATTAACAAGAGCATATAGAGTCATGGCACATTTCCCGCAGTAGCCGAGGCATCCATATTCAATAATATCCAAGTTAGGATCTTTTTGTAGTTTTTCAAGTGCCTTTTGAGCACCATTTGCCAGGTTGCTAATACAAAATTCAATGATAGGTTTAAACATTATTTTCACCTCTCCACACGTAATAATCCTACTCTATTTAAATTACTCCGTCAAATACCATGTTCATGGCATTAGTGTCAAGAATAGTATGAAAAATGTTGTTATTTGGACACAATTTAGATATACTCTAATGTGGTTATAGAAACAGAATATTATCTTAATATACTTACCATTTTATATGAAAACGATTTTAAACAAAGGGGAATTCTAAAAATGAAAAACCTTGTCATTCTTGGTGGGGGTTATGGAGGAATGAAGATTTTGAACGAACTTCTTCCCAATCATTTACCGGAAGACGTGACGATTACTCTAGTCGACCGTGTCCCATACCACTGCCTAAAAACGGAGTACTACGCATTAGCTGCGGGAACCATTTCTGATAAAGAAGTACGTGTTGCTTTTCCCGAACATCCTCGTTTAGAGGTAAAATATGGGGAGGTAACTGGCATCGATACTAATGATCGAAAAATAAAAATGAAAGATGCTGAACCACTTGCCTATGATGACCTGATTATTGGGCTTGGATGTGAAGACAAATATCATAATGTACCAGGAGCGGACCAGTTCACTTACAGTATTCAAAGCATTGAAAAAGCACGTCTCACCTACTCAGTCCTAAATAATCTTGGCCCTGGCTCTGTTGTAGGAATTGTCGGTGCTGGTTTAAGCGGGGTTGAATTAGCGAGCGAATTAAGTGAGAGCCGTGAAGACTTGAACATTAAATTATTTGATCGTGGGAAGCATATTCTTTCAGCCTTCCCGGAGCGTCTAAGTAAATATGTTGAAAATTGGTTTGTAAGAAATAATGTGGAGATTATCAACAATTCCAATATCACCAAGTTGGAAGAAAATCGGTTATATAATCATGATGAGCCTATTGATTGTGATGTAATCGTTTGGACAGCAGGAATTCAAGCCAATGAAATTGTCCGCAATATGAACGGGGAAAAAGACCGCTTGGGAAGGATGATCGTAACTCCTCACCATCACCTTCCAACTGATGAACATGTTTTTATTGTCGGTGACTGTGCAAGCTCCCCGCATGCCCCTAGTGCTCAACTAGCAGAAGGACAGGCGGAACAAATCGTGGAAGTATTAAAGAAGCGCTGGAATGGTGAAGAATTGCCTGCTGCATTCCCGCCAATAAAGTTAAAAGGCGTTCTTGGCTCGCTAGGGAAAAAACAAGGCTTTGGGATGATGGCAGACCGTGCCATAACCGGACGCGTCGCCCGTTTATTAAAATCGGGGATTCTGTGGATGTATAAGTTTCACAATGGATGATAAAAAGAAGCATTCCTATTTAACGGAATGCTTCTTCTTTTTAAATCGCTTTATATCCATAATTCTCAAGTTCTGCAAAAATGGTCTTTAATCGCGGGTTCCCTTCTCCAACGATTTTTTCCTTAATGACGACAACCGGATAAAACATGTCCTCTTCAATTACTCTTTTGGCGAAGATTAGTTTTTCATCTTCTCCAGAAGGCTGGTAAATATCAACGTAAGTCATTTTAACGGGCTGGTCAGGAAACTTTCTAGCAATAGCCGCTTCCAGCCATTCAAAGGTTTCTTTGGAGGAAGGCAAATTCACACAGCTTGGACATAAGGTTTGTGCACCATAGAGAACAATTTCCACTTCATTCGTATTCATAAAACCATTCCTGTCTTTTTTCTTTTATTTTACTTTATTTATACGATAAAAACGACGGAAATGTCTTTCAATGTGTCTTTTCCTAATTTCTGAGAATGGATTTTTAACGCGGATGACATTATAATATAATTAGGAAAGGAGCCGATTAACATGGAAGAACAAGAAATGTTTGAGCAAGTTCAAGAAGTATTAGATAAATTACGTCCATTTCTTCTTCGCGATGGCGGGGATTGCGAATTAGTAGATGTAGAGGATGGTATTGTTAAGCTCCGCTTACTAGGTGCTTGCGGCAGCTGCCCAAGTTCCACCATCACATTAAAAGCAGGTATCGAAAGAGCCCTTTTAGAAGAAGTTCCAGGTGTTGTAGAAGTAGAACAAGTATTTTAAAACGAAAGCGGAAGCACCCGTTTAGCGGCGTTGGGAGAAGTACGAAGTACACTAGCCGTTAGGTGTTCCTCAAAAAAGCTAACGCTTTTCCTTCGTGCGAGGTATCGCTTCCGAAGCTTATTCCTATGGAGCTGGACAATTCTCAAAGTCGTAAACTATTTATTTCAACTATTAAAAGCGATTGCCAATGTCGGCAATCGCTTAATTTATGTGGTCAAGCCTTCACTAAGGGCACCCAATCTTTATTCACCAGCGTCTTTGGAGCTTTTCCTTCTAAAATTGCCTCGATATTTTCGAGACAGAGCTGCATCATCGCCACCCTCGTTTCGATACTAGAGCTGCCGATATGCGGCAGGGCAACGACATTGCCGAGCTTAAGTAACGGGTGGTCGGCATTGATTGGTTCTTTTTCAAAAACATCTAGCCCTGCCCCAGCAATGTCCCCTGCAACAAGCGCCTCATACAAAGCCTGTTCATCGACAACAGGACCTCTAGAAGCATTGATGAAAATAGCAGACTGTTTCATTTTTTTAAAAACTTCTCGGGTAAACACGCCCTTTGTTTCGGCAGTAAGCGGAGTTAGACAGACGATAAAATCGGACTTTTCCACGAGCTCATCAAAAGACACATACGCAGCACTAAGCTGCTGCTCTACCTCAGGTTTTCTCGACCGGTTATGATAAAGAATGTTCATATCAAAACCAGTTGCTCGTTTGGCAACTGTTTCGCCGATTTTCCCCATTCCCACAATACCAAGGGTTTTATGGTGAATATCCTGACCTGCTAAAAGTAACGGGCTCCAGCTTACCCATTTTCCCTCTTTCACAAACTCCGCAGCTTCGACAATCCTGCGAGCAGTTGCCATAAGCAAACCGAAAGTTAAATCTGCCGTTGTGTCCGTTAAAACATCCGGTGTATTACAAACAGCAATCCCCTCTCTGCTAGCTGACTTTAAGTCAATATTATCAAATCCCACAGCTAGGTTTGCCACAACCTTTAAATTGTTCCCTTCAGAAAAAATACTATCATCGATGGAATCCGACAGAACAGTCAGCAGCGCATCAGCTTTTTTTGCTTCTAACAATAAAACCTCTTTTGGGACGGGAATATCTTCATGTTCCCACATGTTCACTTCATATTTTTGCTTCAGTGGTTTTATTATTTCTTCCGGAAGCTTCCGAGTAATATAAACGTAAGGCTTCATCCTATGTCACTTCCTTGGCTGTTTTCAATTATTTTACCATATGTTTTTACCACCATCCTCTGAAAACTTCAAAAACGCAATCTTATTGAAAAAGCCACTCCAGTTGCGGAAGGTTCATTCGATTAATTGGCGCTCCTGACAGTTGAAAGAATCCCCCCAAAAACCGTTCATATTCGCTTGATTGTCTTAATATTTTCTTAAGCCTGTCTTCTAACACCTTCTTGTCCTGTTCAGAGCGTGTAATATAGTAACTTTCAATACAATCAAAATAATGCAGTGGAAAGACTAATCGTGAATATAATAGGCGCCAGGAAAAGGAAGACAATGGAGCAATACTTTGGTATTCAGCAAAAAACTGCCTTAATTCAACATCATAAGTCTGGATATTGCGAAAATACCTCTCCCTTGTCCACTCAGCCAGGTCACGGCTTCGATGGTCAAACACCCAGTCAAACGGATTTTTAATCATGTAATGGCTATAAGGTCCCCATGTTTTATTGGTAAAACGTTCATGACAAACCGTGCCGCTATCTGTTTCTAATGGTTCATCATCAAGTTCGGTATCGACTAAATATTGAATCGCATTCTCCGTTAATCCAAGATAATAAGGAAATGAATCAATAAACATTCGTTCAAACTCGTCTTCAGGAGTTTGAAAGAGAAGACCATTCCAAACCTTTTCCATCTGTTCAAGTCGTTTTTCCCACAAGGACTTCCATTGCCCAGTCCTGCTTGATCTTTCTATTTGAAAAGGGACCCTCCGGCCACGCTCATGGAATTTTGCCAGCTTCCGTCCCAAATTTATCTTTCGCTGCTCTTCAATCTGCCGATTGGCTAACACACAATATTTATTTTGTTCCCATGTCGTAATTAATTGACCTTCCTTCGACGGTAAAAAGATGGGAACGTTTTGATCCCCATAATTCCTTAAATGTTCGGCAATTTTTTCAAGTTCGGTAATATCTGCTTCTTCCTTGCCAGCCGGATTAGAAATTAAATAAAGCCAGCCATTTCCTCTCAGCGCATCATAGGCATCTAATTTTAAATACTCCTTCACTGTGATTCCATATTGGTTTTCAAGCATTTTCTGAAGCATCTTTCCACCCCGTCTCCAAACCTCTTTTTAACTCATGTATATGTTTTAGGTTTCAAAAACTTGTTGTCTTCGCTGTTTTTTTAAAGAATTTGAATACCGGAAAAATATGGAGGAGATGATAAGCTACTGAATTGCTCTTTTTACATTAAATTGCATATAATATGGAAATAGAGTTTAAATATAGTCAAAAATAAAGAAAAGGTGATCAAAGAAATGGCAGATGACAAAAAAGTAGATATAACCGAAAAAACTGCACGCAGATGGCTGAAGGAGCGAGGCGTTGAAGTCCAGGACATTGCAGATTTAGTCTTCTTTTTACAGGAAAAATATCATGAAAATTTGAAAATGGAAGATTGTTTAGCCAACGTAGAACGAGTCCTTTCAAAACGCGAGGTACAAAATGCCATTATTACAGGAATACAGCTCGATAGGCTTGCCGAAAAAGGAATGCTCGAAGAACCTTTGCAATCGATCATCGGAACAGATGAAAGTCTATATGGTGTCGATGAGATACTCGCCTTTTCGATTGTGAATGTATACGGATCCATCGGCTTTACCAATTATGGATATATTGATAAACTGAAGCCTGGGATTTTAGCACATTTAAATGATAAATCAACAGGTGAATGTCATACATTTTTAGATGATATTGTTGGAGCGATTGCAGCCTCCGCTTCAAGCAGATTGGCACACCGGGCAGCAAGAGCAGAAAAGGAAAAATAAGAAAAGGATGGATTTTTCCATCCTTTTATAATTCCCACTTATCTAAAGTATCAATCGAATAAGTCGGCATTCTGTCATAACCAGCAAGCAATTCTTTCGTTGTTACTCCTGTATGGACTAGTAATGTATCAATACCGGCATTCATTCCTGCTGATATGTCAGTATCATAATTATCACCAACCATCAAGGTTTCTTCATTTGCCGTTCCTAAAACCTTTAGAGCCTGTTCCATAATAATCGATTCAGGCTTGCCGATAAAAATTGGCTTTGTTTGTGTGGAAACGGTAATTACCGATGTCAGCGACCCATTACCTGGGAGCAGTCCCCTCTCCGTTGGTATCGCGATGTCACCATTTGTAGATACGAATGTTGCTCCGTTACGAACAGCCAGGCAGGCAACGGCTAATTTTTCATAGCTAATCGACCGGTCGATTCCTACTACGACAAAATCAGCATCTTCGCCGGCAAATTGCAGTCCTTTTTCTTCAATGGCTGTCCGAATTCCCTCTTCTCCAATCACATAAACGGAAGCATCATTTTTTTGTTCATATATATAATTCGCAGTCGCCTGACTTGTCGTAAACACAAGCTTTTCTTCAGCAGGGATGTCAAAGCCCATCAGTTTTTCGGCCACCTGTGCCGGCGTTCTCGACGAATTATTGGTCACAAATAAATAAGGAATACCATGTTCCCGAAGATTCTTGACGAAGTCGGAGGCCGATTCAATCCGCTCTGTTCCTTTATACATCGTTCCATCTAAATCAATCAAATAGCCTTTATATTTTTTCATGCCCAATCACCCTCCTAAAAATTATCATTCCCAACCAAAAGAAAAAGACCGCGCTAACGGTCATTTTTTAAACGCCGAAACTGGTCCTAATTCATTCGTAAGATAATTACGTACATTTGTCGAAAAATTTACTAATTCAGGAAGGTACTTTGAAAACCGTTCCTGAAGTTCACGATGGTCAATTTCTATGTAATCCTGGACAAGCACTTTTCGATATTGAATAAGGATTTTTAAACTTTCTCCTGATTGAGATGTGATGACCTTCTCGTCGATTAATATATCGATAATATCCTCATAACTGCCTGGGTCACGCATGATAAAGCCATCAATCATGGCATTTCCAACATCTAGAACTGACTCAATCATCATTTGGCCTAAACGCTCTAATGCTGTCTTTTCAAGTGGTGTTGACCAATCCTCTTGGCCACGGAAGAGATTGATTTGTCCTTCTAAATAAACTAAAGTCGCTTCAATTTTTTCTCTGTCAACAAAATACATTCCAGTCCACTTCCTTCATTTAGTCTTCTCTATGCAGCCATCCCGTTTATATTGTAACATAATCTAATGTTGTTCGTATTTTTTCGGGAGCAGAAATCAGTGAATCTTGCAATGATACTCCCATCTTAACCCGAAATTTGATACTATATAGGTGATGAAAAACAGTCAAAATCATAAAGGAGAACATTTAATGACAGAACGCTTTTTCTTATACGATGATACAGAGGATACAAAAACAAGATTTGTCAGTTTTGTTGGCGAAAATCAGCGCTTTGATTTAGCTATTGTTCAAACCGGCCGCCATTATGGAAAGCACTTGGTTCTGGATATGCAGGGAAATCGCTTTGCCATCATTGGCCAGGACGATTTGCAGGAAGAAGGATATTTAGAATTTGCTTTTCAATTAAATGAAGAAGACGCTGAAGAACTGCGATCATTTTTAGCCGAAATCGTCTGACCCGCACATGTTTTTCACCCCGCCTTGCAATAATAAAAGGTAAAGGAGTGAAAGCATGGGAAAAAAAGACTCTAAAAAATATACTGAATTATCTACTGTTGAAAAACAACAAAATGTTCTTACTGCCCAGGAATTTCCCGAAGGTCCTTATGGTTCCTCCATTAGAAAAGATGAGCCTGTTCAAAATAAGAGTACACCTTGGAAAGAAGGACAGCGAAAATATAGTGCCTTTAATTACGAATTCAAGTCACTGCATGAGGAATTACCTCGGCAAATGGAGGGTGCTCATCCACCTCACGATGATCCGGATACAAATATTCAGCAGCCCTATTCTAACCAGTAAAAAAATGAGAAGGATCAGTTTCCTGATCCTTCTCATTTTTTTACCTTTTTTAAAACAAAATAGGCACAGCCGAAATTGCAGTATTCATAAAAATACTCACTCAGGGTGCTTATTTTTGTATCAAATGTAGCCTTTTGATTTTGATCATCGAAGAAACCCTTTAGGCGTAGCTGCCCATAACCCCAATCGCCAACAATATAATCATATCTTGATAAAATATCGCTGTACCTTGCTTTAAAGGCTTCTTCATTATACCCATCCCGATATTCCTGCAGAATTTCATAACCGGTATTGTTGATAACAATCATCCTCATTCACCTCATTTTACCCAGCAAATACCTAATACCCATTATAACCGATTCCCCATCAATTACTAAGAAAAAAAAACATCCTTTTGGCTATTCTAATAAAAGGAGGTGTAGAAATTGAAAAAATTGCTCATAATTACAGGATTATGTACGATCACTGCGTTAACCGGATGCACAAAAGACGCTACGAAAAATGATGTTTATGAAGAAAGCGGTAATACCATTAACGTCAATAATAAAAGACATGAGCTTTACAATGAAGGAGCAAGCAGAGGAGTTCGTAACGTCAGCAACGATTATGGCTTTGTCCGCCACCAAAAAAGTCCGATTATGAATGATAATACGGCGAATAACCATTACACAGCACTTGACCGTGAGCAACTCGCTAACATAATAAGCAAGTACAGTACAAATATTCCTAATGTCAATGACGTGGCAACACTTGTCACAGACCAAGAAGTGTTAATTGCCTATGATACCAATTCAAAAGACCGCAATCTAACCGCTGACCAAGTAAAAAAGACTGCGATGTCGGTTGTGCCAAGATATTACCACGTCTATGTCACAGATAATAAAGTGTTAATGCGCGATGTTGAAAACCTGGCTAACACCGATTCAACAGGCAGGAACGCCCGTAATTTGGTCAATGGGCTCATTACGCAAATGAAAAAATCTCCACAAGGCCAGCGAATAAATTCAAGCGAAGATGCAAATGGCCTGACACCGGATGATAAAACAAATCGTTAAAAAAAGAGTTCAAGCCTATTACAGGCTGAACTCTTCATTTTTACGCTATTTTTACGCTTCTTTTGCTTCCTTTTCACCAAGCAATTGCTTGTGCTTCGCTGCGGCATTGACTTGTTCATCGGCATGATACGATGAGCGGACAAGCGGGCCTGCCTCACAATGGCTAAACCCTTTGCTGATGGCAATTTGCTGAAATTCTTTAAATTCATCAGGGCTATAGTACTTTTCCACCTTTAAATGACCCTTAGTTGGCTGCAGATATTGTCCAATGGTCATGATATCCACATGATTCGCCCTTAAATCATCCATGACTTCTAGAATTTCTTCTTTTGTTTCACCAAGACCAATCATTAAGCTTGATTTTGTTGGAATGCTTGGCTGCATTTCTTTTGCACGGCGGAGAAACTCAAGAGAACGATCGTATTTCGCACGGGCTCTGACTCTTGGTGTTAACCGTTTAACTGTCTCAATGTTATGATTTAGGATATCCGGTTTCGCATCCATTAACACCTTTAAATTTTCTTCTTTGCCGCCCATATCGGAAGGAAGAACTTCGATACTGGTGAATGGATTTTTCCGGCGAATAGCTTTAACTGTTTCGGCAAACACAGCCGCGCCGCCATCTTTTAAATCATCGCGTGCTACGGCTGTAACGACGACATGCTTTAGGTTCATCAATTGAACAGAATCAGCTACTCTTTCCGGCTCCTGCCAATCAAGCTCCGTTGGCAGCCCAGTTTTTACCGCACAGAAGCGGCAGGCACGTGTACAAGTATCTCCAAGTATCATAAAGGTTGCCGTACGTCTTACTGCCCAGCATTCGTGAATATTCGGGCAGCGGGCCTCTTCACAAACCGAGTGAAGATTCTTTTCACGCATCATTTTCTTTAAGCCTGTGTAAGACTCATTGGTGTTCAGCTTTATTTTTAGCCATTCAGGCTTACGTAAAATTTCTTCTTTTTTGCTCATTTTGACACCCCTTGAAATCCCATTATGTATAATCTTCTGTTGTCACTTTATCATACTGGAATAGGAACGACAAGCATTCAACTTGTTGTTTCTTTTTACCAATCCTAATTTCATTGGTTTTATAGTTCATTTTTTGATTACCAATTATTAGCGATAATGAAATAGCCTATTAATCATAAACTAAACTTGTACATTAATTGGAAGGAGGATTCCTGTTGCGGGCTGTTCTCATTATTGGAACTATCCTTATACTCTTTACTTCTACATTGTCTGTCAGGGATGCTCATGCAAAAGAAGAACCTGATCCCTATCAGGAAAGAATGAAGCTATATAAAAAGGTTGAAACGGTTACCCAAATACCTTGGTATTATTTAGCGGCTATTGATCAATATGAAAGAAGCATCCGTTTTGCTCGCCGCGATTTACCAAAACCAGAAAGTACCATTTCAATTCATTTCAAGCCTGAACAATGGGCAGGTTTAGCCAATCCTAACCCTATGGAAGAAAACCCAGCCATTATTCAGTTTTTTAATGGTATCGGTATTGATGGAAATGGAGATGGAAAAGCGCGCTTAAAGAGTGATGAGGATGTTTTATATTCGTTTGCAAATTATCTTCTTTCATATGGAATCGATCAAGATAATATAAAAATTGGTTTATGGAATTACTATCATCGCGATAAAACCGTAGGAATTATCGCAGGAAAAGCAAAAATTTATCGCCATTTCGGCAGGCTTGATTTAGATAAACAGGTTTTCCCAGTTCCTCTTAACAGTAATCACAGCTATCGCAGCACATGGGGGGATGCCCGCGGCTGGGGAGGAAGAAGAATCCATGAAGGTACCGATATTTTCGCCGGTTACGGAGTCCCAGTACGTGCTACAAGCTATGGGATTATTGAAATGAAGGGATGGAACAAGTTTGGCGGCTGGAGAATCGGTATCCGCGACATAAATAACACGTACCATTACTTCGCCCATCTTAGCGGTTTTGCGAAAGATTTAAGGGTCGGCCAAATTGTTGAGCCTGGAATGGTTATTGGCGGTGTCGGCAGCTCGGGATACGGCCCTCCGGGAACCTCTGGAAAATTCCCGCCTCACTTACATTACGGTATGTATAAGGACAATGGGATTACGGAATGGTCGTTTGATCCTTATCCATACCTTGCAAAATGGAAACGTCTTGAGCGGATGAATATGAAACGGAATTAGGACTGTCCATTGCGGATAGTCCTATTAATTTCCTGATTTTTTCGTATCAGTCTTCTTTTCTGGAACCTGAATGGATGGTGTTATGCCGCCGCCGTTGTTATAGAATTGCGGAATGTCTCCTTCTACCAAGGCTGCGTCAACAGGGATACTTTGTTTCAGTTTCGTAATCTTTGTTGCAAAGGGAGTGATAATTTGAACAGATACTTTAACTTCAACAGAGACCTGCATCCATGTATTATTAATCCCCATTTCTTTTGTATCAATATGAACATCGGGTTCCACTTCTCCGATGGCATGAAATTTTACCGGTATTTTAGGACCAATATTCCCTAATAACGAAATATTCGTTGACTGCCCTAATGGCACATACCAGACAATGCCATCTCCTTTTCCCGTATTTTCTGTTTCAATTTCCACATCTGATTCTAATAAGGCAATATCACCTTTCTTGGCCGTTTTTAAATTCTTTTGAATTTGTGCAGTGGTTTCTGCCAATACCCGATTGATTAAATCTGTATTCAGTTGTGCATTTTGCTTAGCCCCATCACTGCTTGGTGTTATTTTTATGACATTTTCTCCAATATTGGTCGTCCGTTTTGTAATCGCCCTGCTAATTACAAGAGAGGCAATATTACGGGTTTCAGATTCAGCGTATCTCATTAATGCCGGCTCAATTCCCTTGTTTACGAGTATCAGACCTGTAGCGGTAGAGAAAAGGAAAAAGACGAATGTTAACAGCATAACATATCGAAATGGCAACGGTCCCCACTTGAAAAACCGTCGTCGAAACTTTGCCAAAGAAATCACCCCTTCAAGCTATATGTATGCCTGAAAAAGAAGAACTAGCCCATAAAAATAAGCCTGCTAATCATAAGCAAGCTTTTAAACCATTTTAAGCAAGGCGTCTTTACCAATCATTCCTTGATGAATCCCTAATTCCTCTGCCTCTAATGTTACCGACTCTAACGGGGCATTGAGAAGCTGATCGATGGTTCTCACTCCAACAGCCCGGCCGGCAATGATTTTGCGGTCCTTTAATTTTTCATTTAATAAGCCCACATCTAAAGCACCGCACATAATATATCCTTTATCATTTGACACCGTTAATAAGGTGGTTTTTGGAAGTAAAACAGTGACAGCCAAAAACGTATGGCCGTTAATTGCAATTGGTGAAAGATCAATCAAAGGGTCCCACACTCCTTTCCTCCCTATCACAGTATGATAGTGTTGGAAAATAGGTGATGGTTAGGAATGCATCTGCAGCTTCCATTTTAATAAATCCCGCATAAATTCCGGCAGGAAATATTTCTTCTGCTTATGCGGCAGTACTTCCTTGAAAAAATGACCAAACGTAAACATATCCGGCAGGGCTAACGTATAACAGCTTTCATGCTCCAATTCCCTGCCATCAATAAAAATTTTATTTTTCTCAAAACAAATACCATCAAAGACAAACACACCTAAATTGGTACCTCTAAAACCAAGGCCTTTTATTTGCTTATGTGGTAAGCTCTCGTCTTTTGTCTGTAATAGAACCTCCATTAATTCCTTTCCCGTCAATTCTACTACACACGGATTAATAGGGTGTGGGCACACCTCAAGTAAATCGTAATTGGTGACTTCTCCAGTTAATGTTCCCAAAAGAAGGCCCGCATTGATCATGGCACAGTCTGCCCCACACCATTCTCTTAATGTCCTGGAAAGCAAAAGGGAAAAATTCGTTTCATGAAATGGATTGTGAACCAAAGGTTCGCTGAGAATCGTAACCCTTTGATTTAACAGTTCCTTTCCCTTTTTTGAAAAAGTATTTATTCGTTCCTGTTCGTTCCGAGGAGCTGTGAGATCATTAACGTCATAAAGAACCGCTTCCTGATGGGTAACAGCTTTTTGTTCATTTAGATTGATGGATATTTTGCCAACATAATACCCATACTTACCAGCTGCTCCAAGGAGTGTATTACCCACTAGTTTTCCTTTTTCAAAAAAGTGATGGGTATGGGCACCTAATATAACATCGATTTCAGGGAATTCTACAGCAATCTGTTCATCATCATGAATGCCAAGATGGGACAATACGATGATGAAGTCCGCTTCTTTCTTTAAGGGTCCAAGCCACTTTTTCAACTCAGCAATTGGTTCTGTCAGCTTCCAGCCAAGTAATTCATATAGTTGTACAAAATATGCAGTTAGACCGATTACTCCCACCCGTGTTCCCTTTTTTGTATGATAAATCTTATAAGGTTTCACCCAATCTGGATAAATGCCAGTTTTGTGATAAAGGTTTGCGACAAGAACATCAAACAGGGCATTGTCATATAGATTATTTAAATCTTCATAGGGCAGGTTAACCCCTTCATTATTGCCAATCGTAACAGCCGTAAATTGGCACTCATTTAAAAGGGTGACATTTCCCTTTCCTTTCGTCGCCTCGGTAAATGGATGCCAGCGGTCAAGGAAATCACCAATATCAAAGAGAAAGACATCCTCATCATGCTTTCGGTGAAGTTCTTTTTTCAGTTGTAGAAATTGCAGTATTCGCGGCCAATGTTCTAAGTGACTGTGAAAATCATTGGTATGGTAAATGTGTATCGTTTCCATTTTTCAACCTTATCCAGCAAATCCTTGATAAATTAGGCGAATTCCAACAATAACAAGGATGATTCTGATAATCAAGACAATCGTTTTGCTTTTTAGTTTTGAATTTAAAAATACTCCTACCTTAGCGCCAATCCATGCCCCCGGTATTAGCGCCAATGCATATAGCCAGTTAACATTTCCCAGAGCAATATGAGTGATTGAGCTTAAGATTGATGTTGGTAAAATCATGAACATAGACGTAGCCGTTGCCACATGAGGTGGAAAGAAAAATAACAAGATCATCGTTGGGACCATAAGCGAACCGCCGCCAATCCCAAAAATACCTGATAAAAATCCGACAAGGAAGGAAATGACGATGGCGGTGATTGGACTAAAACCGTATTCAAAGGTTTTTTCACTATTGTCGGTAAAGGTGCGAACAATGCCCTTATCTTTCCGATAGGGAAGGGGCTTTAATTTATCCTTGACGACCAATACAATCGAGACAAATAGAATAAAGAGACCGAAATAGATATTGAAAGAGTGCAAATCTAATTTTTCCGTTACCCACGCACCAAGAATACTCCCTGGCCCGCTGCCAATAAGAAAGATTAATCCGCTTTTATAATCCACTGTTTTATGTTTCATATAGGCTAACGTCGAGGATAAACCGGTAAAAATCATCGTAAAGAGAGAAGTCCCTACCACTACCTGCGGCGTTAAGTGGCTAAATGTTGACAAAGTTGCTAAGTAAAGTAAGGCAGGAACAACAATGATTCCTCCTCCCATTCCGATAAGCGAACCCAAAGAGCTCGCAACCAGACCTACTAAAACTAATATAATCCATTCCATTTGTTTTCACCTTCTAGTGTCTGTGTTGTTATGCAAAAATCTTATATCTGTCTTTCTTAAAACTATGAAAAATCACCTAAAAAATTGGAGCGTCTCGATCAAGTTCGATTTTCAAAATAAATCCAGCTGCCTTGGGGCGAGTCCCTCATATTCTATTTGTAAAAGACTCATCATTTCTTTTGCATTGTCCGCTGCATCGCCGCCGGAGTTGTTGTTAAACAGGAGATATACGTTATCACATTCCTTCGCTAACCTTTCAACGCGGTCTGCCCATTCCTGCAGCTCTTGTTGATTATAGCGATAAAGGTAACGAACCTCGCGCCAGTTTTCTGCGTTTGGGTTTTGCCAGCCATGAACATTGCGGCCATGAAATCTGACAAGGACATTTAGTGGGTCAGTTACTTCAAGTACTGTCGGAATCGACCCTTCCCCGGATTGGGGTTCATCACAAATACTATGAATCCATTTTTCTGTCTTCATAAAATCGAGCGTTTTTTTCAGATATGAAGGTGCAAACCATGATTGATGTCTAAACTCTAAGGCACAGGGTATGTCGTTCATTTCATGTTTACACCATCTTAAATAATCAACATTTTCCCGTCTACAAGTAAACCATGGCGGGAATTGAAACAGGACCATGGCTAATTTATTGTGTTCTATGTATGGTTCCAACGACTCTTTAAAGGTCTTGAACATCGCTTGTTTAGTATCAAAAGGAATTTCACTATGCTGATGGCCGGTCATCCCTTGGTATGCTTTTACGATAAACTGGAAGCTCTCTGGCGTTTCATTGACCCACTTTTCAGCATTCCGCTTTGGTTGAATCGAATAAAAAGCCGAATCGACTTCTACAGTCGGAAAATGACCTGCATATACCTTAAGCTTATCTCTTGATGGTGTTTGATTCGGATATAAGCTATCTTGGTCGCCCCAGCCTGTTACACCAATGTAGATCAAGAAACTCACCTCCATTTATTAATAATAGCATAACCAGTTTTGCATCGTATGGTAGATTCTTCGAAAAGCGTAATTTTTTAATGTTGGTGATGCTCTACTGCCAATTGGCAGCGCTTATCCGCTGATTGGCGACACATATCCGACAGTTACTATCCCTCAACCGCCAGTTATTCATCCTTACCCGACAGTTAACAGAACCTAACCTAGTTTCCAACATAAAAACCCGCCTGCATACATAGCAAGCGGGTAAATTTTTTCAAAAATATTAACCGATGGAACCTTCCATCTCGAACTTGATCAAGCGGTTCATTTCAACGGCATACTCCATTGGTAATTCTTTAGTAAACGGCTCGATGAAGCCCATAACAATCATCTCTGTTGCTTCTTGTTCTGAAATACCGCGGCTCATTAGGTAGAAGAGCTGCTCTTCAGATACTTTAGATACCTTCGCTTCGTGCTCAAGCGAGATATTGTCATTTAAGATTTCGTTATATGGAATTGTATCCGATGTTGATTGATTATCCATAATCAGCGTATCACATTCGATATTGGCACGGGCGCCATCGGCTTTACGGCCAAATTGAACAACACCGCGATAGGTTACTTTACCGCCATGCTTAGAAATAGATTTCGACACGATGGTTGAAGATGTGTTTGGAGCTAAGTGAATCATTTTTGCTCCGGCATCCTGGTGCTGGCCTTTGCCGGCAATCGCAATCGATAACGTCATGCCACGGGCCCCTTCACCTTTTAAAATAACAGCAGGATATTTCATTGTTAACTTGGAACCGATATTACCGTCAATCCATTCCATAGTTGCGTTTTCTTCACAGACTGCACGCTTAGTTACAAGGTTATAAACGTTGTTTGCCCAGTTTTGAATTGTTGTATAACGGCAATAAGCATTCTTTTTAATAACGATCTCAACAACGGCACTATGCAAGGAGTTGGTTGTATAAACCGGAGCCGTACAGCCTTCGACGTAATGAACGTGTGCACCCTCATCAACAATGATAAGAGTCCGTTCAAATTGCCCCATGTTTTCAGAGTTAATCCGGAAATAGGCTTGTAACGGCGTATCCACTTTTACACCTGGTGGAACATAAATAAATGACCCGCCAGACCAAACAGCTGAGTTTAGAGCCGCAAATTTGTTGTCAGTTGGTGGAATAACCTTTGCCCAGTGCTCACGGAAAATATCTTCATTTTCTCTTAAAGCGGAATCGGTATCTTTAAAGACAATTCCCAACTCTTCAAGGTCTTCCTTCATGTTATGGTAAACAACCTCTGATTCATATTGCGCAGAAACACCGGCAAGGTACTTTTGCTCTGCCTCAGGAATTCCTAGCTTATCAAAGGTTGCTTTAATTTCTTCCGGTACTTCGTCCCATGACTTCTCAGATTTTTCAGACGGCTTTACATAGTATGTGATTTCATCAAAGTTTAATGAATTCAAGTCGCCGCCCCATTGAGGCATTGGCATATTATAAAAATGCTCGAGTGATTTTAAGCGGAAGTCGAGCATCCACTGTGGTTCACCCTTCATCTTTGAAATTTCTTCAACAATCTCACGTGTTAAACCACGTTTTGATCGGAATATGGAAACGTCTTTATCGGCAAAACCATATTTATAATCACCGATTTCAGGCATTTTTTTCGCCATCGTCGTATTCCTCCATTCTTATTAGAAAAGCGGAAGCGCCTGGGTCAGGGCCTTGTGACCTCGAGCTCCTAGGCGCTAGCTGGAAACAGCCCACTCTAATCGCATTTTCCTATACTATTCTTGTTCCTCTTCCCTTAACCCTTTTTCCATCGCCTTCCATGCTAATGTAGCGCATTTGATGCGAGCAGGAAACTTGGAAACACCTTGAAGTGCTTCAATATCACCTAAGTCAATCGAATCGTCTGGCTCTTTTCCTAACATCATATCAGAAAAAATTTGTGATAATTGTAAAGCATCTTCGACTTTTTTCCCTTTAATCGCCTGTGTCATCATCGACGCAGATGACATCGAAATTGAACAGCCTTCGCCCTCAAACCTGGCATCCGCGACAATTCCATCTTCCACTTTAAAAGTCAATTGAATTCGGTCTCCACAGGTTGGGTTATTCATATTAATCGTATGGCTGCCATCTTCTAAAACGCCGCGATTACGAGGTTTTTTATAATGGTCCATAATTACTCTTCGGTAAAGTGCATCTAAATTAGAAGACATCGCTGAAATACTCCTTTGTTTTGACAAGCCCTTCAACGAGTTTATCAATATCTTCTTCCGTATTGTACAAATAAAAGCTTGCACGTGCAGTTGCTGAAGCTTTAAGCCATCTCATAAGCGGCTGGGCACAATGGTGTCCGGCGCGGACAGCAATTCCTTCCGCATCCAACACCGTTGCAACATCATGTGGGTGTACATCACTAATATTAAAAGTGACGAGTCCTGCCCGTTTGGCTGCATCAAGCGGTCCGTAAACTGTCATGCCTTCAACAGCTGACATTTTTTCTAAAGCATAGGCAGCAAGTTTATGTTCATGCTCGGCAATATTGTCTAAGCCAACTTCATTTAAAAAGTCGATGGCAGCCCCAAGGCCAACAGCACCGGCAATAATCGGTGTCCCGCCTTCAAATTTCCATGGAAGTTCTTTCCATGTCGACTCGTACAAATGGACGAAATCAATCATTTCACCGCCAAATTCGATTGGCTCCATGTTTTCAAGCAGGTGTTTTTTTCCATAAAGAACACCTATGCCGGTCGGACCGCACATTTTGTGTCCGGAAAAAGCAAAAAAATCACAATCTAAGTCTTGGACATCAATTTTCATATGCGGTGCACTTTGAGCACCATCGACAACCATGACTGCGCCATTTTCGTGGGCAATTTGGGCAATTTCTTTTACAGGATTAATGACGCCAAGGACGTTTGACACATGCATCACAGACACTATTTTAGTGTTTGGCGTAATTGCAGCACGAACATCATCAAGTGAAATGGTGCCATCCTCTTGCAGTGGAATATACTTTAACTGGGCACCTGTCCGTCTAGCTACCTGCTGCCACGGAATAATATTACTATGGTGCTCCATATAGGTAATAACAATTTCGTCGCCTTCTTTTACATTCGCGGCAGCATAGCTTGCTGCCACCGTATTGATTGAAGTCGTTGTCCCTCTTGTAAAGATAACTTCCTGAGTCGATTTCGCATTTATAAACTTACGAACCTTTTCCCTTGCCCCTTCATATGCATCAGTTGCTCTTGTTCCTAGTGTATGCACACCGCGATGGACATTGGAATTGATTTCACGATAATATTTTTCAATAGCCTCGATTACTTGGAGGGGCTTCTGTGATGTTGCTGAACTATCCAAGTATACCAATGGCTTGCCATTAACTTCTTGATCTAGTATCGGAAACTGTTTGCGAATATCCTTGATATTCATTAGCGTACTTTCCTTTCGATCACTTCAGTTAGCTGTTTCTTTACTCCTTCAATCGGAAGTTGTTTAACAACCGGTGCAAGAAAACCATGAATCACTAAACGCTCAGCTTCTGTTTTAGGGATCCCGCGGCTCATGAGGTAATACAATTGTACAGGGTCGACGCGGCCAACAGAGGCAGCATGGCCAGCCACAACATCATCTTCATCAATTAGCAAAATTGGATTTGCGTCTCCACGTGCTTTTTCACTTAGCATAAGAACACGTGAGGTTTGTTCTGCATCAGATTTAGATGCTCCATGTTCTATTTTGCCGATTCCGTTAAAGATCGATGTTGCACTCTCCTTCACAACACCATGATTTAAAATATTTCCTACTGTATGCTTTCCAAAATGAACAACCTTCGTGGTAAAGTTTTGCGTTTGCTCCCCACGTCCAACGACAACTGTTTTTGTATCGCCATAGGAACCATCACCAAGTAGATTCGTTGTGTTTTCAGAAATTGTATTTCCCTCGTTCATTAGACCAAGAGCCCATTCAATGCGGGAATCTCTTCCGGCAACACCGCGGCGATTTACATAAGTAGTAATTCCTTTAGCCAAATTATCAACAGCACCATATTGAACCCTTGCATTTACATTCGCAATCACTTCAGTCAAGATGTTGACTAAGGTATTAGATGTTTCAATTGTAGAAATATAGTTTTCTACATATGTTACTGAACTATTATCGTCTGCTACAACAATAACATGGTTAAACAGATTAGCTTCAGCATCATCCTGTACATAAACAGCTTGAATTGGTTCAGTAATTTCCACATTTTTTGGAACGTATAAGAAAACTCCGCCGTTTACAAGTGCCGCATGAAGTGCAGTTAAGCGATGTTCATCAACGTTAATGGCCTGTGTCATATAATACTTTTTCAACAGGTCTCCATGTTCCCTTGCAGCGGTGAAAATATCAGTAAAAATAACACCTTTGCTTTTCAAGTCTTCTGATAACGATAAAAAAGCAGGAGTTTGGTTTCGTTGAATATATAAATTCTTCATTTCCGCATCCAAATCAACTAATGACTTTACTTCTTCCGGAAGTTCAGCAAGTGATGGATATACATCGCTTTTTACAGTATGTTGATTGAATTGAGTGAAATTCCATTTATCGATTTTCGTTTTATCAGGTCTAGGCATTGGCAGTTGATCAAAATCATTTAATGCCTTTAGACGAAACTCTTCAAACCATGCAGGCTCGCTCATTTCTTTTGAAAAAGAACTTACAAACCCATTATCAAATGGTAATTTTGTTTCTGTTGTCATTGTAATCCTCCTAACACTCTCTTACGCTTCTTGCCCAACTGTTTCATCTTCAATTCCGAGCTCTTGCTTGATCCAGTCATATCCTTCTGCTTCTAAGCGTTGTGCCAGTTCCGGACCGCCTGATTTCACAATGCGGCCTTGCATCATTACGTGCACATAGTCTGGAGTGATATAGTTTAACAGACGTTGATAGTGGGTGATCACTAAGCAGCCAAACTCTTCTCCGCGCATTTCATTGATTCCCTTAGAAACAACCTTTAAGGCATCAATGTCTAATCCGGAGTCGATTTCATCCAAGATTGCAATTTTTGGTTGTAACATCATTAATTGCAAAATTTCATTTCGCTTTTTCTCCCCGCCGGAGAAACCTTCGTTTAAATAGCGTTGTGCCATATCAAGGTCCATTTCAAGGAATTCCATTTGCTTATCCATTTGACGGATAAACTTCATAAGAGAAATCTCGTTTCCTTCTCCTCGGCGGCTATTGATTGCTGAACGTAAAAAATCAGCATTTGTTACGCCGTTAATCTCACTTGGATATTGCATCGCTAAGAATAGACCTGCACGTGCACGCTCATCTACTTCCATTTCAAGGACGTTTTGTCCGTCTAATGTAATGTTTCCGCTAGTTACTTCATATTTTGGGTGGCCCATGATTGCCGATGACAATGTGGATTTACCAGTACCGTTTGGACCCATGATTGCGTGGATTTCTCCACCCTTTATTTCAAGGTTTACACCTTTTAAAATTTCTTTCCCATCAATTTCTACATGTAAATCTTTGATCGTTAAAGTTGATCCAGCCATTTCTATACCTCCGAAAAGAAAGTTTTGTATCCTGGCCGATAGAAAAGCACTATCGGCATAAGTGCAACTACGCCTCTGTCATCGCCTAACGGCTCGCCAATCGGCAAGTTTTCTTTATAGACCGCTTTGGTCTGCATTTCTATTCTCATTTTATTCTCATTCCAATCTTATAACAAATGAAATGTATTAGCAACACTTAAACTGTAAAAACAGAGTTACTATTTTCATTAAGAAGACTCTAAATGAGAATGCAAATGGTTTAGTAAGGAAAATTCCGAAAAATAGAAATTTCCATTAATGGGTGTTCATTCCCCACTGATAGTTAGTTGCACTAATCGGGCTTTACGATTAGTTGCTCCCCTTTACCATCATTCTATCAAATTCTTGAAATGCAGAGCTTACCGCCCGTTAATACAGGAATATAAATAACTATGTAAAATACACCCGTTTAAAATCATACCTCATTTTTCGGACATTTCCAACTGATTCACAGTGTTAAACCCTTTCTATTTTTACCCAATTAGCAGGATTCATGTATGAAGTGACCTGACCCAATAGAAATAGGAAAAGTCAGTGAATCAATCACTGACTTTTGTCTTTCTTCCTATTAATATGTTACTCAGAAACCGGAACAACGGCACCTTTGTATTTTTCAAGAATAAAGTCTTGAATTTCTTTTGAATGTAGGACTTCTACAAGTGTTTTGATCGCTTCTTTGTTTTCATCACCTTTACGAACAGCAATGATGTTCACATACGGTGATTCTTTATCTTCAATTGCAATAGAATCCTTTACAGGGTTAAGGCCGCCATCGATTGCATAGTTTGAATTGATTAATACGGCATCACCTTCGCCATTGTTATAAATCTGTGGTAATAATTTTGCCTCGTAGTTTGCATCAAATTTAAGCTTCTTAGGATTTTCTACTATATCTTTTAGCTCAGCTTTTGTTTTATCAATTCCGTCTTTTAACTTGATTAACCCTTCTTTTTCAAGTAATGAAAGCAGACGGCCATGGTCAGCGACAGAGTTGCTCATGATTAAGTGTGCGCCTTCTGGTAAATCGCTAAGCTTTTTGTATTTTTTTGAATAAATACCAATTGGCTCGATGTGAATGCCGCCAGCATTGACAAAACCATAGCCAAACTCTTTATTTTGAGCTTCTAGGTATGGGATGTGCTGGAAATAGTTCGCGTCTAATTCTTTTGACTTTAAGGCCTTGTTTGGCAAAACATAGTCTGTAAATGTTTCAATTTTAAGATCAATGCCTTTTTCTTTTAAAATTGGTTTTGCTTTTTCAAGAATTTCTGCGTGAGGAACGGTAGAAGCTCCAATAACTAATTTTGTTGTTTCACCTTTTTCACTTGTACCACTAGATTTTTCCTCCGTTTTCCCGCAGGCAGCTGCAACAAATACGATGGATAATGCTAAAAGTAAACTTAATAATTTCTTCATGCTGACCTCTCCTTTATCGTTTATCTAGTTTTGATGTGATGAAATCTCCAATAAGTTGAATCACAAATACAATAATTAAAATGATAACCGTAGCGACAAATGTTACATCATTTTGGTTTCGTTGATATCCATAGTTATAAGCGAGACTCCCTAAACCGCCGGCACCAATCGCTCCGGCCATCGCCGTGTACCCAACAAGGGCAATCGCTGTGACGGTAATCCCTGAAATAAGTGCCGGCATTGATTCCGGCAGTAATACCTTCCAAATGATGGTTCCAGTTGTTGCTCCCATTGACTTAGCGGCTTCAATGACCCCTTTATCAATTTCTCTGAGACCAATTTCAACCATCCTTGCGTAAAACGGTGCAGCACCAATAATTAGTGCTGGCATTGCAGCATTTTCTCCAATCATCGTTCCTACTAAGAACGTTGTAAACGGAATTAATAACACAATTAAGATAATAAAAGGAATAGAGCGAAAGATATTAACAATCGTACTGATAACCGCATTAATCGGTTTACTTTCCCACATATTCCCTTTTGCAGTGAGAAATAATATTAATCCAAGTATTGTGCCTAAAATAAATGTAGCAAGAACTGATATACCCGTCATATAAAGGGTACTCTTTGTTTCTTCCCACATAATGAGCCAATCAACATTGGGAAAATATTGATTAATCATTTGCAACCACCTCCACTCCTACCTGCTGTGAACGAATAAAATCGACTGCCTTATCCACTTCTTCTTCGTCCCCATCGATATGAATGAAAAGAGTTCCGTACGAACCACTTTGAGTTTGCGAAATTTTCCCCTGCAGGATGTTAACGATGACATTATAATGGCGGATTAAATTCGTAATCAGCGGCTGCTCAGCAGATTCACCAATAAACGTTAATTGGACAATTCGACCTGAATGATAGTTTTCAAGTAAATGATCTGCTGTTTCCTTCGTTTCCTCAGGCTCTGATACTTGTTGCACAAATCGTTTAGTGATCGGCTGCTGTGGATTTTTAAACACATCGAGTACGGAACCAAGTTCAACTACTCTGCCGCTTTCCATCACAGCCACCCGATGACAGATTTTACGAATGACATGCATTTCATGAGTAATCAAAACAATTGTTAAACCGAGCCGCTTATTGATATCCACTAACAATTCTAAAATCGAATCGGTCGTTTGCGGATCGAGGGCTGAAGTCGCTTCATCACAAAGCAGCACCTTAGGGTTATTTGCAAGCGCTCTGGCAATCCCCACCCGTTGCTTTTGCCCGCCGCTAAGCTGGGAAGGATAAGCATTTTCACGGCCCTCTAGACCAACCAGCTTAACAAGCTCTGCCACCCGTTTCTCTTTTTCCGGCCTTTTGACACCTGCAATTTCTAAAGGAAAAGCAATATTTTCACTCACTGTTCTGGACCACAGCAAATTAAAATGCTGGAAAATCATGCTAATTTCTTGACGTGCTTTTCGAAGTTCAATACCCTTTATCTTTGAAATAACCCGGCCAGCAACCGTGACACTCCCATCAGTTGGCAGTTCCAGCCCATTTAACATGCGGATTAAGGTACTTTTTCCGGCACCGCTATAACCAATCACTCCGAAGATTTCTCCTTCTTGAATCTCAAGGTTCACCTGATCGACTGCCTTTAGCTCACCTTGCTTGGAAGGATAAATCTTGCGGACATTTTTAATTGAAATCACTTGAATCACCTGCTTCTTATCCTGATTAATAGTTACTTGAATATAGGGTTTAACTGTTTAAGCGAAAAGATTCTACTATTTAGAAAAATAAAAAGCCTCTCTGCGCAGGCAGAAAGGCATTACGAACTAAACCTTTCTCCCATCTCCCAAAGCAAATGCTTTGTGTGAATTGGCACCATTTCAATAAAATTGACGGTTGCCGGGCTTCATCGGGCACATCCCTCCACCTCTCTTGATAAGAGCTAACAGCTTCTATATTCAATTAACACATTAAATGATTTACGTAATTTAATTACGAAAGCTATCGTATCATGGATGAAAAGGGGTGTCAACGGAAATTTCTTCATTTTCGAAAAAATACAACTAGGTAATTTTTAGGCATTTGCCTTTAACGAAGCTAAGCCTGTTGCTGCCTCAATCGCTGACTCGAGATCCTCGATTAAATCTTCTACATTTTCGATTCCGATGGAAAGTCGGATTAAATCCTCTGGAACACCTGCCGCCTTAAGTCCTTCCGCATCTAATTGCTGATGTGTCGTACTTGCCGGGTGAATGATTAAGCTTTTTGCATCGCCAACATTGGCAACATGTGCCCATAGTGATAACGAATCAATCAATTTAGCCCCTGCTGCTTTGCCGCCTTTAATACCAAAGATTACCATTGATCCTGTGCCTTTTGGAAGATACTTTTTTGCTAATTCATGGTCAGGGTGTGATGGATGCCCAGGATAGGAAACCCAGTCAACCGCAGGGTGATTTAGTAAATAATCTACTATTTGTTTTGTATTGGCCACATGCTCCTTCATTCGGACATGAAGGGTTTCAAGTCCAAGCGTAAACTGGAATGCATTTTGCGGACTAAGGGCAGGGCCAAGGTCACGCAATAATTGCACGCGGGCTTTAATTATATAAGCCGCAGCACCGAGAGCTTCTGCATAAACAAGATCATGATAGCTAGCATCCGGAGTCGTGAAGCCAGGGAATTTCGGTGAATTCCAATCAAACTTACCACCGTCAACAATTATGCCTCCTGTTGTTGTCCCATTACCTAAAAGCCATTTAGTCGCTGAGTGTACGACAATATCGGCACCATACTCGATTGGCCTGCAAAGATACGGCGTTGCAAAGGTATTGTCAATAATTAATGGAATTCCGGCCTCATGAGCGATTTCTGCTGCTTTTTCAATATCGAGTACACGTAAGCTTGGATTACCAATCGTTTCAGCAAAAACTGCTTTTGTTTTTTCCGTAATCGCAGTGCGGAAATTCTCTGGATCATCGGCATCAACAAATTTTACGTTGATTCCGTATTTCGGAAGTGTAACTGCGAATAAATTGTAGGTTCCACCATAAAGGTTCGATGCAGCGACAATTTCATCCCCCGCTTGGGCAAGGTTTAATATCGCGAGCGTAATTGCTGCCATGCCGCTCGCAACTGCAAGGGCGCCAACGCCGCCTTCTAATAATGCTACCCTTTCTTCAAAAACAGTGGTGGTTGGATTGTGAATCCGGGTATATATGTAGCCAGGTTCCGCTAAGCTGAAAAGGTTTGCCGCATGTTCGGTATTTTTAAATTGATAGGCGTTGTTCTGATAAATTGGAACAGCACGGGCACCTGTCACTGGATCCGGAGCCAAACCACCATGAACACTTAAAGTTTCGAAACGATATTTCTTTTGATTTTCTGCCATTCTCACTTCCTCCTCCATTTATAAATTAATAAACCCCCACTTCATAAGAAGAGGGGGCTCTCTCTTCTCATCTCCCAGAGCTATAAAGCTCTGCTGGATTTAGCACCGTGTTACAAACCGGTTGCCGGGCTTCAAAGGGCCAGTCCCTCCGCCACTCTTGATAAGAATGCTTTATTAAATTGTTTTTTATTGATAGAATATTTAAATAATAGATTACAGGAAGTTTAATTCCGAGTCAATACCTTTGATTAAATTATTTTTGCGAACTGGCTGTTCTGTGCATTTGTTAAAAAGAAAATCGATTCTAGTAAAAGAGTGGTTCGTAATGGTGTTGAAGCCTTCAGCTGCCCTTGTTGTTCAAGAACCCGCAGCCTTTCCGTCCCTTCAAGCAGCTGTTTCATAGCGGTTGGGGATCCGCTAATCTCGTATTTCACCTGCTGTACGTCAGGATATTGCATGAGAAAGATTCCGCCATCTTTTATGTTTAACTGTATGGTTTGTGCTTCACAACATAGGTTAACTTGTAAGTCTGCTTGATGAATTAAAGGGAGGACATGCTCTTGGTTTTTGATCATCGCTAGAAAGTTTTTTATAGTTTCGTTCATTTCTAACAACTCCAGTACTTACGCTAATATTTTATATATTCACTAGAGCTCTGTGAAACCCTTTAATATTTGTACGACAATTAATGACAATAACAAAAAAACGAGAGTGAAATACTCCACTCTCGTTTTTCGTTGAAGGTTTTATTTTAATAGACCTTTTACAAGTAATAGCGTCTCTTCAGAAACAGCATTAGGTCCACCAAGTACTCTTACCGCCCCAACAGGTAAAGTTTTAAGGAAGTTTAGAGTATCTTCAGATAATGTGTTAGGTACTAAAACAACCCCTGCCTTATCCTTAGCAGCTAAAGCAGCTCCTGATAAGCTATCTGGGAATTGCTCGCCTGTTGCTAAATACACTAAATTTGAATTAATATTGAAATATTTAGCAACTTCCACATTTGTTTCATATCTTGTTTGACCAGCAATTCTAGTTGCCTTTGGTAATTTTGATGCAACACTATCAGTTACTACAGCAGTTCCACCAATGACTAAAGTTTCTTTTGCACCTAATTGAGAGATGGCTGTATATGTAGCTTCCGGAACATCTTGTGTTGCATTTACCAATAAAATTGGTAATCCCTGTGCCCCAGCATATGAAGCTACTGACAATGCATCAGCAAAATTATATCCGTTAGCAACGACAACCTTTTCAGAGCCTTTTGGTGCAACTTCTTTTGCAATAGCTGCAGCTGTTTCATAACGAGTATTACCAGACAATCTAACTACATTAATCTCACCAAGTTCTTTGATTTGCTTTTCGACAACTGGTAAAACGGCACCTGTTCCACCAAGAATATAGACTTTCTTTGCTCCAAGTCGGGCAATTTCATCTTTAATTGGAGCATCTAGATTATTACCATGTGTTAAAAGAAGTGGGGCGTCATATTTTGCGGCTAACGGTACGCCAGCTAATGCATCAGCATGCTCATCACCACGAGCAAGAACTACTACATCTGAATGATCCCAGCCTTTTTTACTTACTTCAACAGAAGTTTCATATCTGTCCGGACCGAAAATACGTGATACACGCTCATCACGGTGGATTGTTACTTCCTTCGTTGTTTTGTTTCCAGCAACGTCTACAAGCTCTAATGTAAATGTATTGTCACCAGGCTCTAAAGAAACTGTAGTTTTTACTTCTTTACTGTAGCCATTCATTACATATGGTTCAGCAATTTCTTTATAGAATTCTTCGCTTCCATCTACAAAGTAGCGGATGTGAGCAAAGTTATCAGAAATAGTTGCTGTAAGGTCCACAGATTTTGTATTGTAATTTACTGATGATGGTACATTCACTTTCACTTCTGGTGCAGTCGTATCGACTAGAATCTCACGTAAGAAGTCGATATTATTTCCTGCAGCATCCTTACCGGCGATTCTAATTTTTTGAACACCGTCTTCAAGTGTAATGGTAGTTTTGAAATCGTAGCGTGCTTCTTTTGCGTTCCATACTAATTCTACTGCTTGACCATTAACTGTGAAGCTAGTAATTTTTGATGAATCCTTAACGTATCCTTCGATAGGAAGCTCATGAGTATTAAATGCTCCTAAAGCCTCAATTGAAGTTACATGAATATAAGGAATCGTTGAATCATTGGCATTTTCTACAGTCGCCTTGCCTGTATTTCCTGCAAAGTCATATGCAACGACCTCAACAGTTGATCCATCAGCAGGGGCTTCCTTGAATGTGTACTCTTTAGTGTGGCCTGCTAACGGCAGATCATCTTCACCAAAAACAGATTTTCCGTTTACTAAAACATCTAGGTATGCAACACCAGAACCATTTTCATCTGTTGCATCAACTGTTAATTTGTCACCTTTTACACTGGCAGTAACTGCTGGTGCTTTTGTGTCAACAATAACAGGGAATTTAACAGCTTGTGGTGCCTTACCAGGATAATCAACAGTAGAGTCAATTTCATAATAGTATTGACCATCTGCTACTACCTTGTTCTTCACTTTTCCATCCCAAGCATTAGAAGGATCTAATCTATACGCTTTCCCTCTGCCGCCGTCAATGAAGTTTTTACGTACTAATTGGTCGGACTTAATTTTTCGAAGAACTTTTCCATCTTTATCTACTACTTTGTATTCTACTAATTTAGCATTTCGCAAGAAGGATAGAATAGGAACAGCGTTATCGTTCACACCATCTCCATTTGGTGAAATAGCAATCGTGCTGGAATTTAGAGATTCATCAACTGGGTTATATCCTAAAATATCATAACTGCCTTCCTCATCTGTGCTTGTATACAAACCAGTGTATCCAAAGAATGAGTTAACATCGTTACCATCGTAAACCATTTCGTCTAGTACAGGCGGCTTATTCCAGTCACCTTTAAATCCTACATACGGTACATTGATGGCAGGATTCACATCATTAACATCTGTTAATGTGACGAAACCTTCTACAAAATATCCATTCTCAAAAAGTTCCTCTACTGGTAAATTATTATACCAATCGACAGTATCAGCTAAATCAATTGTAACATCTACTGTTGTACTGCTCTTTGCCGGAATGGTTATTTCTTGCTTGCTAAATGAAATTGGATATTGACCATACCAAGGTGCATTTTCAGATATGGTACCATCTTTGAAAATTCCTTGTGATTCAAGTCGGTCTTCAAAAATTCCTGTATCTTCATCTTGAACTGCAAGATCTGTTTGGACATTACCACTTACCTTATAAGTAACATCCTGGTCTGAAAGGTTCTCAGCCTTAAGTGTGAATGTAGCAGTATCGCCATTGATTTCTTTTAAGGCAACCTTTGCCTCATTCGTATTTTGTTCAGTTACGACAATTGGCGTACTTAAAGCTGCATGTAATTGCATAACTCCGGCACCTTGGCGGCGTGGAGAATATGGATTTTTACCTCCAAGTGGCGCTATTTGACTATTAATGGCTCCTTTATCTTGTACAAGTTTACTTGTGTTCATTAAAAGGTTCTTGGCCATTAAAACTTTGGCATCGCCAGAAAGATTACTGAAATCGTTTTTAACTCGCTCAAGGACAAGTGCTGACCCACCGGACACATGTGGTGCTGCCATAGAGGTTCCGCTCATGACTCCGTATTGGTCATTGTTTAAGGTAGAATAAATATTACCACCCGGAGCGGTAATTTCAGGTTTAAAATCTAAGTTTGGAGTTAAACCCCAAGAAGTGAAATCAGACATTTTACCAGCATTTGGATTTTGGGCAGTTACCTTATCTCCTTTAAATTCAATAGTAACTGAGGCACCCTGCGCTAGTTTCCCTGCAAGCTTATCGCCATCCGGCTTTAACATAAATAATTGTGGAATTTGAATTGCTGCATCACTCGCCATGCTTACAAAGCCATCAGTGTTGTTGTAAATGATAGCACCAACAGCTCCTGCTTTTTGGGCATTTAAAGCTTTATCAACAAATCCAATATCTCCGCGTTGAATCAATGCATATTTTCCTTTGATATCTTTCCCTTCAAAATCTGAAGGTTTCCCTTTTCCGGCATTAAGAATTTCATATGACTTTTGCTTCTGCGTTAACGGATCTACGCTGCTGGCAGAAAGGAATGGCGCTTTATTTTCTGTACCATCTAAGGAATAAGTGATGGCATCCAAGTCCATAAAGTTGTTTTCAAGAGATGCTACTTGTAAGGAATCAGGAGATAATCCTGGTGAACCAACAACTCCAACATCAGGATTCGAAGCAAACACACTGTTGCTATAGCCATAATTAATTGTCCCTGAGTTTCCTGCAGAAATGGACATTAAAACACCATTATCTGTTGCTCTTTCAATAGCCTTTTGCTCAGGATCATCAGGAAGTACGAATGATGCTGTTGAACCCAAGCTCATGTTAAGAACATCTGCGCCAAGGATAATCGCATCATCAATTGCTTTTACATAGATATCGCTCCATGTAGAAGGCATTTCAGGGTCATTGCCAAATACTTTAAGGGCAAGCAGCTGTGCTTCTGGTGCAACCCCTTTAATTCCGCCTTTTTCTTCATCGCCGTTTGCACCAACTGTTCCCGCTACGTGCATACCGTGCATAGAAGCATCTGGACCTAAATCTAAGATTTGATCATTTTCATCAGCATAGTTATAACCGTATGGCACTTTATCTGTATAGAAATGGCCAGGCAATCCCTTTTCTGCAACCAAAGCATTAACTTTATCCTTCTTTAATGCTTCTTGTGAATTGTCTGTTAATACCATGTCTTTGTGGCTTGGGTCGATACCGGTATCAATAATACCTACGATCATTCCTTCGCCCTTATAGCCGTAATCTTCCCATGCCTTTTGTGCTTCGACAATTTCCTTACTGTATTTCATATCAGGCTGTTCTTCCGGACGCTGATATTCATGAGAAATTGTTACTTTTGTTACTCCATCAATGCTTTCAATAGCAGGAATTTGAGCGTATTCAACTTCCCCGCTGAATCCATTAAATGCAGTAGTAAAATTTTGTTTAAATTTCATTTTAATAGATTTAGAAGCAAATTTGCTTTTTACAGTATCCTGTTTTTTCAAAATATCTTTTTGAAGGTTCTCTTTGACGGATTTTGATAGTTCACTATATTTTTTACCTTGTTTTGTGGCATATGTAATCGCAGGATCTCCGTCCACTTCAACAATTACACGTACTTTATCGGTCTTCTTGTAATTTTTTTCTGCATTATTTACTTTGATTGTTGGTGAAACTACTTTTGTAGCCGCTTTCGACTTATCTGGCGTTAAAGTAGGTTTACCTGCAGCTAAAGCCGAGTTGGAGAACACCATTAAGAATACTAGAACTAATGCTAGACTTCTCTTTAAATTCAAACCTTTTCCCCCCTAGATAAAATGTTTTTTAAGCATCATTTCGATTTCCGAAGAAAGCTATAGAGCCAACTCTCCCCTCCCTATATTTTTACTATTTTACTATTTTAGTTTAGTCACAATTTTATAAATAGTCAAACTATTTTTTTACAAAAAACTACCTTTTTATTTAAAATTTTCTATTTTCTCACAATTTATTTATTAGACGAATTTATTCTTCTTGTTGCTTATGTTAAGCAGACCGCAGAATAAAAAAATGCCCCTCTTCCGATTGGCATTTTGGACATTTCCTGAGAAATATGTCGTATCTTTATGATATTTTAGCAGATGCTGTCGTATCTTTTTTACCAGTGAACCCTTTAAAAACCAGGAAGAAATAAATGGAACCGATTAGATATAATGTTGCGGTAATCGTGAACACATAGGCATAGCCCCAATACGAGCCGTATTTTACAACAATTCCTGTGGAAACCGGCCCCATGAATGCCCACCCTAAATTAAACACCATTTGGTTAACGGAATTCGCTAGTCCCTTCATCGAGTCATTTACTTTCGACATCATTAATGACATTTGGATTGGGTTACCTGCGTTCATTAATGCCTGGCGAAAAAGAAAACCAAGTGCCGCCAGCCATAAATGTTCTGTATAAGCAGTTAATAAAAGGAATGGAAGAGATGCAAGCTGTAAATAGACAACAGCCTTCACGTCACCGACTTTTTTGACGACCAATGGACCAATGAACATCGCTAAGGCCGTTGCAGCCTGACCAAGTGAGATGATTAAACCGATTGATGTTGTTGAGGCCTTAAAGCGATCAGCAAAATACAGATTTAAATATGGAATAACAAGCCCGGCTCCAAAGCCGATCAGTAGCTGTGCAATCGCAAATAATACAATTAACTTCATTCCATCATTTTTCCAAGCTATTGTGGGGTTAAATTTCTTCTTTTCTGCTGGTTTCTGTTTAGGAAGTTCATCGAATTTCGTTGTGGGAAAAATTCCAATTAGATAAATGATTGCCCCAATGATCAAGGTGAAACGGATGCTATTAATATCGCTGACAAAGATAGAAAATATGTCTGTTAATGTTCCGCCTAACAGGTTACCGACAACATTCGCAGCGGTCATAAAGGCAAAATGAAGGCTGAACAAGCTCACCCTCTGTTCAGCGGTTGAATTTTCGGCAAGCCATGGAATACCTGATACCTGTAAGAAAGCCATTGTCAAGCCGCTGGTAAAGGCAAGCGAGATTAGCACCCCTTGTGTGGAAAAAATACTCCTCAAAAGCAATACTGCCCCGGAAATTAAGATGCCATAAAAAAATACTTTCTTACGTCCATAGCGATCACTAATGAGTCCTGCCGGTACTAAAATAATCGCAGTGGCTAGCGAAGTCATCGCAATAACCTGGCCATTGACCGCCTCTGTGTATCCGAGTTTACGGATATAAAAATTGTAAATCACCATAAAAATACCAAGGCCAATTTGTGTAAACATATTAGCCATGAAGCTTAACTTGATGTTTCGATTATACGTTTTAAATTGTGCTTCCCAGTTGTGATAGAAGGCCATTTTGGTTTCGCCCCTTTAGTTATTTCGCATCCCTAAGTATCATAATGCATGGAGGAAGTTTTTGTAAATGGAAATGTTTTAGATTTTTCAAACATTTCGGTTATGGCCGAATTTTAAGGCGAATTGTTGAAAAGTATTCAAATACTCATTTCCGATTGCAGGGGAATTTTTTATAAAATGAAATTGGAAAGGAAGTGGAATATGAGTTTTAAATCTCGTTCTGAACCAGTTGAAGTAATAATTCTGAGACTCTTAAACGCCCGAATGTCTTTGGTCGAAAAAGACAAACAGCACTTTTATAATCTTGTAAAGGGTTATGAAGGTGAAGTCATGTTTGACTCATTGACTGAGAAGCTTCATTGTCAAAGCTATATTTTAAATGACTTGTTGCTTGAATCTAACGGCAGTAAATTTCAAATTGATTCAATAATGTTGACTCAAGAGCCTTTATACCTTTTCGAAGTGAAAAATTACGAAGGTGATTTCTATTTTGAAAATGAAAGGTTCTATACGATTTCCAAAAAAGAAAAGGAAATTAAGAATCCACTGCAACAGCTTGAGCGTAGCGAATCCTTGCTCCGTCAGCTGCTCCAGAATCTAGGGTATCGAATACCTATTGAGGCATATGTTGTCTTTATCAACCCTTATATCAAGCCCCACTAAACAAACCCATTATTTATCCGAGTCAGCTCAATCGTTTTATGAAAAAATTAAATATGAGGCCTTCAAAATTTAACGGATTTTACAAAGAGCTGGCAGACCAATTAGTTTCTTTGCATCAAATTGAATCATCTCATGACAGGTTACCTCCATATGACTATGTTCAACTAAAAAAGGGTATCATTTGTGCTGCTTGCCACTCATTAAAGACCACTGTTTTTGAAAGGAAGCTCGTATGTGAAGTTTGTGGTTACCAAGAAGATATTGATCACGCTGTATTGAGGACTGTAGAGGAGTTGAAGCTGCTTTTTCCGCATAAAAAGATTACCACTGTTGTGGTTCATGAATGGTGTAAGGTGGTGGAGTCGATAAAGACAATTAGGAGAATTTTGATGCAAAACTTGAGATATATTGGAAAGACAAAAGGTTCCTATTATGAGTAATGACCGATAGGACTCTTTTTTCTCTGCTTCGGGCACAATTAATTTTTTTTGCGACCGTTAGGACTCTTTTTTCTCTGCCTCGGGCACAATTAATTTTTTTTGTGACCGATTGGACTCTTTTCTCTCGGCTTAGGGTACAATTAATCTTTTGTGACCGAAGAGAGCTTGTTTCAAGTTTTCAGGTCACAATTCCTCCCCGAATAGAACAAAACTTCCCATTCAAAAAGCAGATGCAATCCGCATCTGCTTATAATAGATGTTGTTTTATTTTATCAAGCAAATATGGGACAGAATGGAAAGCGTAGATGGTTTCTTTCACCTTGCCGTTTTGAACAAATAATAGGCACGGTACGCTTTCAATTGCAAAATCCTTAGCTAAATCCGGATAATAATTCAAGTTCATTTTTCCCATTTTGACATCTACCAGTTCCTCCACGATTTGCAGCATCCTTGATGCAAGCTGACATGTGCCGCATAGTGGTGTATAAAAATATAACAGCCCGCTTTCATCATGATCGAGGAAAGCAGCCAGATCATTTCGATTCCATTCGTTCATAATCACATTATCCCATTTCTAAAAACTCAGTATGAACATCGATATTCGCCCCTAGGAGAACAGTCGCCAAATGATGCACTGGTGCGGTTGCAACCTCGCGATACATCCGATCAATATATAAATGTTCAGCCTGTGGAAACTCCCGTTTAAACCGTTTGCGAAGCTTCTCACCGGCAGCATCGGCATCAACAAGAATATAGACATCCTTGTTTTCAAGAAAATCAATCAATTCATCCAATTTGGTGTGACTGATGGTTCCATTTGTACAAATGATTTCAAGCGGTTCCTTTACAATACTCTTTACCTTATTTTTATCCGATTTTCCTTCGACAATAAGAACTTTGTCAACATACGAATCATTCATATCCACATCACCTGTAATAGAAGTTGTTTATGTTAACATATTCTAAAATATTGATTACGTGTGCCCTCTTCTTAGTATGTTAACTATAGCATTATTGTCATTATAAAAATAGAGTTTTGCTCATTGGATACAGCTGTTTTACTCTTCATTTTATTATAGTTTCCCCAATTTTAGTTGAAGGAAAAGTGGGAATTTAAGAGAAAAAGCACCTTCACAAGGTGCTTTCAAAATTTATAATTATTCTTCCTTCGTCATCTCATCGTATTGTTCAGCAGTCATCAGGTTATCTAATTCGCTGCTGTCAGATAGTTCAATCACAATCATCCATGCCTTTTCATAAGGTGATTCATTTACGAACTCAGGGCTGTCACTTAAATCTTCGTTTACTTCCACAACCTTACCACTAACTGGTGCGTACAGCTCAGAAACGGTTTTAACAGATTCAACGCTGCCAAATGGTTCGTCAGCCGTTACTTCATCGCCGACTTCTGGAAGCTCAACGAAAACGATATCTCCTAATTCATGCTGTGCAAAGTCGGTAATTCCAACGCGCACTCTTTCCCCTTCAACCTTTACCCATTCATGTTCTTCAGAATAACGTAATTCTTTTGGTGTGCTCATTAGCTCTAATCCCTCCATAGTTTTTTTCTAAAATCTATCATCGAAATATATCGATTTCCGTTAGTAAATTCTTAAGAGCATGCTTAAAGCCACATTTTCTCATACTCTTCTTCTTTAAAACCCACAGTGACACGTTCACCATCCGTTAAAATCGGCCTTTTGATCAGCATCCCGTCAGATGCTAGCAAATCAAGCAGTTCATCGTCGGCAGCAGACTTCATTTTATCCTTGATCCCTAATTCCCGATATTTTAACCCGCTCGTATTAAAAAATTTCTTTAATTCCAAGCCGCTTTTTTGATAAAACGCCTGCAACTCTTCGCGTGTTGGGGGCTGTTCAACAATATGTACTTCTTCATAAGAAAGCTGATGGGCATCCAGCCATTTCTTTGCATTTCGGCATGTGCCGCATTTCGGATACCAGTAAAAAGTCAAAGACATTCTTTTCACCACCTATTACTTAAAAAAATGATGTGACCGCGTCAATAGAATATTACCATAACATTTTTCAAAATCCTAACAAGAGGCCTAAAAAGTTCTCCATAGGAAAAATTCGACTAATTTCGTAAAAGTCCTTCCTTACTATGATAATTATTTTTCAAAAAAAAAAGCTCCCTTCACACTGGAAAGGAGCCCTGATTAATTAGACAATATAGCGTTCAGCTTCAATTATTACATTTGCTGCTTCACGCTTTTTCGCAATTACGTTGAGTGGGGTATGGCGAGTAAATTTGCGAAGAGAAGACAACATCATTCGAAGTGTATCACCTTGTTCAACAGCTACTAAAGTTTCTTTTGCATCTGCTTCAATTTTGTTGAATGCTTCTTGGCAGAAGATTTGCGTATATAGTAGCTTTTGGTTGCTCTTTTCTACGCCTTCTTTAGCAATTGCCTTTTCTGTACGTAAGACAACCGACTCCATTGCATAGACGTTAGATGCGATATCCGCGATATTGGCGAGGATTTCCTGCTCTTTTTCAAGAGCTTTGCCAAATTTTTGTGCTGCCAATCCAGCTGCCAATAAACCAATCTTCTTCGCATTTTTCACTAGATATTTCTCTTGGGCTAGCGGCTCATCGCCAGGTTCTTCCGGCATTAACATCATTAATTCTTCTTGAAGCGCCATCGCTTTTTGGAACAGCGGCAGCTCACCTTTGAACGCTTTCTTCAAGAAGGTGCCTGGCACTAATAGACGATTAATTTCATTCGTTCCTTCAAAAATTCGGTTAATACGGGAATCACGGTAAGCTCTTTCAATTGGATACTCCTGCATAAAGCCATATCCGCCATGAATTTGCACACCTTCGTCGACCACATAATCTAACACTTCACTGGCAAAGAATTTATTAACCGAGCACTCGATCGCATATTCAGCAATCGAATTAGCCACCTTTTTAATATCTTTGGAATCTTCAGTTGAAAGCTGGCCTTGGTTATCTTCATACAATCCAACCGTACGGTACACAGAGCTTTCTGCTGCATAAATCTTAGATGCCATTTTACCGAATTTTTCTTTTGTTAAATTGAATTGGGAAATAGGTGTCTTAAATTGCTGACGTCCATTTGCGTATTTAACGGTCATTTCAAACGCGGATTTAGAACCTCCGACAGCGCCGACAGCTAATTTGTAACGTCCAATGTTTAAGATGTTAAATGCAATAACATGACCGCGGCCAAATTCACCTAATAAATTATCTACAGGGACAGGAACATCCTCTAAAATAAGTGTACGTGTAGATGAGCTCTTAATCCCCATTTTCTTCTCTTCAGCGCCAGTGGAAACACCTGAGAACCCTCTTTCGACGATGAAGGCGGTGAAGTGCTCGCCATCAACTTTTGCATAGACAACAAAGACATCCGCAAAACCAGCGTTTGTGATCCATTGCTTTTCACCATTTAGAATATAATGTGTACCCTCAGCGTTTAATTTAGCTGTTGTTCTTGCGCCTAGGGCATCTGAACCTGAACCTGGTTCTGTTAATGCGTAAGCAGCAAGCTTTTCACCTGATGCAAGAGCAGGTAAATATTTTTTCTTTTGCTCCTCATTACCGAATAAAACGATTGGCAGAGAGCCAATCCCAACGTGAGCTCCGTGGGAAAGCGAGAAACCTCCTGCCTTTGACATTTTTTCAGTAAGCAGTGACGACGTGATTTTATCTAAGCCTAAACCTTCATATTCTTCCGGTACGTCAGCGGCTAAAAGACCGAGTTCACCTGCTTTTTTGAGCAGCTTTACAGTGCGATCGAATTCATGTTTTTCTAAGTATTCAACCTGTGGAAGAACATCTTTTTCGACGAAGTCTTCCGTTGTCCTGGCAATCATTAAATGCTCTTCTGTAAAATCTTCCGGTGTTAACATATCTTGATAAGAGATATCTTCAATTAAAAAGCTTCCGCCTTTAATGAATTTTTTTGTTTCGTTTGTCATGATAATTTCCTCCTAATCTATATTCTTAAAGCAATTCGAATACGCCTGCAGCACCCATTCCGCCGCCAATACACATCGTTACGACACCAAATTGCTCATTTCTGCGCTTCAATTCATGAATGAGTGAGAGTGTTAATTTTGCTCCAGTACAGCCAAGCGGGTGACCGAGAGCAATCGCACCGCCATTGACGTTGACGATTTCTTCATTTAATCCAAGTTCACGGATGACCTGCAGTGACTGTGAAGCAAACGCTTCATTCAATTCGAACAAATTAATATCGGAAAGCTCTAAGCCAGCCAGTTTAAGGGCTTTTGGAATGGCGACAACCGGGCCGACACCCATAATTTCAGGAGGTACGCCGCCGACAGCAAAAGATCTGAATTTTGCTAATGGTTTTAAGCCAAGTGATTCTGCCTTTTCACGATCCATCACCATCACAGCGGCAGCCCCGTCACTTGTTTGTGAGGCATTTCCGGCTGTTACCGAACCTGTTACCGAGAAAGCAGGACGAAGCTTCGCAAGTGCTTCGAGGTTTGTATCTGGACGAACACCTTCGTCTTGTGAAAATTTGATTGTTTTTTCAACTAGTTTATTTTCATTTCCAACCGTACGAATCGTTACATCGACTGGGACAATTTCATCTACAAATTTGCCTTCTGCAATCGCTTTAGCAGCACGCTGGTGACTTCTGACCGCAAAGGCGTCCTGATCTTCTCGAGAAATGCCATACTTTTGCGCTACCTGTTCTGCTGTATGACCCATTCCCATATAATATTGCGGTGCTGTCTCGGCTAGTTTAATATTCGGACGAACAACATGGCCCATCATTGGGATCATGCTCATCGATTCCGCGCCGCCGGCAATCGCAGTATCTGTGTGTCCAAGCATAATTCCTTGCGCAGCATAGGCGATGGCCTGTAGGCCTGACGAACAAAAACGATTAATGGTGATAGCAGGGACTGTATATGGAAGTCCTGCTAACGCCCCGATGTTTCGCGCCATGTTATTTCCTTGTTCTGCTTCGGGCATCGCACAGCCCATAATTAAATCATCAATATTTCCTTCATAATTACCCGCACGTTTTAATGTTTCTTTTACAACTAACGCTCCCAAGTCATCAGGACGAACATGGGCAAGCGTTCCTTTCTTTGCCTTACCTACCGGGGTACGAGCTCCGGCTACGATTACCGCTTCTCTCATGCAAGTTCCCTCACTTTCTTTCAAATTATCAATCTATTTTTTCGAAATGGCCCGAATTATCGAGCCCTATATTAGTTTCTTAACGGTTTTCCCTTCACAAGCATATGCTGCATGCGCTGCTGTGATTTTGGCTCTGCAATCAGGCTTAGGAAAGCCTCTCTTTCTAAATCTAATAAATATTGCTCATCTACTTCTGTTCCAAACGGCACATTACCGCCGGCAATCACATAGGCAATTTTCTTGGCAATCTTCAAATCATGCTCAGAAATATAGCCGGATAAGCGCATTGCTTCTGCACCAAGCAGCAACGTCGCATAGCCAGTTTCACCAACCACCGGAACCTTTCTGCGCACTTTTGGCATATAGCCTTGTTCATACAGGCAAAGTACGGCTTGTTTCGCATCATATATCAGATGGTCGCTATTGATGCTGATTCCATCAGATGAATCTAAGAAATTATTTTCCCGTGCTTCTTCCGCGGATGTGGAAACCTTCGCCATTGCAATCGTTTCAAAAACTTTGTTGGCAACATTTTGCAAATCAAATGGAACACCGTTTGGAAGGTTTTCTAAGTGCTTCATGTAAAGCTCTTTGTTACCTCCTCCACCCGGCAGCAGTCCGACACCCACTTCGACAAGCCCCATATATGTTTCAGCTGACGCTTGAATATGTGCTGTAGGAAGGCAAACCTCTGCACCGCCGCCAAGTGTCATCCCAAATGGTGCAGCGACAACAGGCTTAGAGCTGTATTTCACTTTCAACAGGGCACTATGCAGGTGACGAACAATCATATCAAGCTCATAAATATTGTCATCCTGCACTTCCATTAACATCATCGCTAGGTTTGCACCGACACAGAAGTTCTTTCCTTGGTTGCCGATGACAAGACCCTTATAATTTTTCTCCACTTCATCAACAGCAAAATTAATCATCTGTACGATATCGAGGCCAATCGCATTGTTAGGTGAATGGAATTCTAGGAGTGCAACACCGTCGCCAAGATCAATTAAACTCGCGCCGCTATTCTTTTTAATTACACCTTTTTGTTTCTTGATTTTTTTAAGGTCAATCGCCTTTGGATTGTACTCCACTAGTCTATAATGGCCATTATGATAGAAGAACAGTTCGCCATTTTCTTCTAAATAGAACGAAGAATTTCCTTTTTCCAACATTTCAGTAACCCATGCTGGAACTTCCACACCGGCTTCTTTCATCTTTTGAACAGATTTTTCAACACCAATGGCATCCCATGCTTCAAATGGACCCATTTCCCAGCCAAAGCCCCATTTCATTGCCCGGTCAATCGCAACGATATCGTCAGCAATTTCACCTAATAGCTGTGCAGAATAGACAAAAGATGCAGTGAAGGTATTCCATAAAAATTGTCCGGCACGATCATTGGCATAGACAAGCGCTTTCAATTTATTCGCGGTGCCTTTTTCCTGCTTGGCTAATTCGATTGCAGGTGTAGAAAGCTTTTTACGCGGTCCATATTCTAATGTATTTGGATCCAGTTCAAGAATTTCTTTTCCTTTTTTCAAGAAGAAGCCTTGTCCGGACTTACTTCCAAGCCAGCCTTTTTCAACCATGGCTTTTAAAAAGGCAGGGACTTCAAACACTTCTTTCTCTTTCCCACTCACTTGTTCGTACACGTTACCCGCAACATGATAGAAAGTATCTAATCCAACCACATCAAGGGTTCGGAAGGTGGCACTTTTTGCCCGGCCAATTAATGGTCCAGTGATGGAATCAACTTCGCCAACACTTAAGCCTGCTTTTAGCATTTCTTGAATAGTGACAAGGAGGCCATAGGTACCAATCCGGTTAGCAATAAAGTTTGGTGTATCCTTAGCGACGACAACGCCTTTTCCTAACACGTCCTCACCAAAGGTTTTCATGAAGGAGAGAACTTCAGGATCAGTGTATTTGGTCGGAATCACTTCTAATAATTTTAGGTAGCGCGGCGGGTTAAAGAAATGTGTTCCAAGGAAATGTTTTTTGAAATCATCGGAACGGTTCTCCACCATCGCTTCTACGGAAATTCCCGAAGTATTAGAGCTGATAATACTGCCTGGCTTACGGTATTGGTCAACCTGTTCAAAAACCTGCTTTTTAACGCCTAGGTTTTCCACAACTACTTCGATTACCCAGTCAACATCTTTCAGTTTGACTAAATCGTCTTCCAGATTCCCTGCTTCAATGAGCGCAAGGTTCTTTTTCGCTGCCAGCGGGGCCGGCTTTTGCTTCAATAATTTTTGGATGCTTGTTGCACTGATACGATTACGTACTTGTTTGTCAGCTAATGACAATCCCTTCGCTTCTTCTTCTTTCGTTAACTCCCTTGGCACAATATCCAACAATAGCGTCGGAATGCCGATATTTGCTAGGTGGGCAGCAATTCCTGAGCCCATTACTCCAGATCCTAGGACAGCTGCTTTTTTTATCAATTGGTTCAACATTGTCTCCCCCTTCAAACTTTGAATGAACACTCATTCATTTTTTTGTCAAAAAAAATTCATTTTTGAATGAGTTCTGCTACTATTTACTATAAAATATTTCGAAAATTTGTGCAATCTATAAACGCGGAAAATTGAAATTTTTTTGAACTTTTATTTTTAGCAAAATAATTCTTCCCGTTTGGGCATGCTATTTCCTGAGGTGATAACGATGGCGAGAATGAAAAAGAATCCTTCCAAAGCAGGCGTTAGTGCCGCCAGTGTGAAGGGCAACGGCGGACCAGGCAACGAAGAAGCTCACTTGGATAAAAAAAACAGCCAGAATAATCAATACAAGAGGTAGTAAGAAAAGCGGAAGCGTAATTTTGCGGTGTATAGACTGAACGATAGGGATACGATGTTGACTTATCGCAGGCAGAAGATCGAAGTTATCTCACCGCTGGGCGATGGAGCTAGACAAGAATCAGGCTAATTTGTTCAGCCTGATTCCTATTTTTGTATAAAAGTTTCATTAGGAGAAACCATAATGTCATAAAGATATCTTTGAAATAGGAGGGTACACTTTGCAGCAGCAAAATATGAATATGCCAAATATGAACATGCAGCAGCCGCCAGGAGTGATTTCAACAAAGGATTCGCTTTACTTAACTGACATGATGTCGTGGAATTTACTTTCTGCAAAAAAAGCACACTTTTTTGCCCAACAATGTCAGGATCCTGAGCTGAAGGCAGAAGCAGAAAAGTGCGGACAAATGCATCAGCGCCATTATCAACAGCTTCTTCAGCACTTAGGCCAACATGCGAATCAGCAACAGCCATTAAACAATATGCAGTAGGAACGAAAAGCGGAAGCGCCTTGTACAAATGCGTTATAAAGAGAATTATTTACTGACAAGTTGTACGGAGCCAGAGGTTAGTCTCCCTTAATGCGTCCAGAAAGCTTTGGCTTTCTGTAGGCAGGCATAGGACAAGCAGAAGAGAAGGTTGCTCTTTAACTTTATTGACAGATTGTCTGTAGACCTAAGAGCCTCTATGATCTTGAAGTAGATAAAAAAGGAGGTATTTTCAATGAACCAGAATCAACAAAAGATTCAAAACACGGAAACACAGGTACCTAAAACCCCGCAAATGAATGATCGCGATTTCATCACTGATTTACTAACAACAGAAAAATATCTGACTACCTCTTACAGCATGGCGCTACATGAAGCAAGCCACCAAGGGCTATATCAAGACATTATGAATATTTTTACCGAAACGGAACAATGCCAGCGTGACATTTATGACCTTATGTTTAGAAAGGGCTGGTACGCAATCGAAGCAGCCGACCAACAAAAACTGCAGCAATCCTATCAGCAGTTTCAGGGGTATACCAATCAATTTCCGACAGGCGGGACACTTCAATAAGACAAAAGCCAGGAGGATTTCTATAAAGGGTTTATATGTAGTGTAGGGTGTAAAAAAATAAAACACGAAGGAAATTTCTGATCAATTCACAAGTTTTCCTTTACTTAATTCAAAGGACATTACGCATTTAGTTTTGTCCCTGATGGGTTTTGGCCTTCATAGACCTTATGAAGGCCATTTCTCTAGTTTTCTTGATGGGTTTTGGCCTTCATTGACCTTATGAAGGCCATTTCTCTAGTTTTCTTGATGGGTTTTGGCCTTCATAGACCTTATGAAGGCCATTTCTCTAGTTTTCTTGATGGGTTCTGGCCTTCATTGACCTTGTGAAGGACTGGATGGTTCCTGAAAAGTTCTGAGAGGTAAGCTGTTCTTTTATGCTTTGGACCTTAGTTGTGAACCCGTTAAGAATTCCTACGCATTTTCTAGGCAAAAAAAGCTTACTTCTGTATTGATTTCCGATACTGTTCATTCAATTGTTTAACTTCATGAACGATTTGCTTCATTTCTTCTCTTGCCTCAGGGTATAGTGCATTCCAATGGTTGATTAATGACGGCATCGACTTAGCGATATGAGAGTACAACGCCCAAGCCTTTACTTTTTCCTTTGTTTCCTCGTTGCTTTCACCAACCAATAGTTCACTGTATTTTTCAAGTAAAGCTTCGAACTGCTTCACAAATACTTTCTCCATCGTGACACCTTCCATCTTTACCTAAATGAGTACATGGACATGTTTTGCAGCGCTTACCTGCAGGGAGCTGATAGGAAAAGCAGCATGTTTTTCTAATTCTTACCTCTTCATCGCGTTCTTTCAAATACATCTTTTCAGTAAAGAATTTTTGCAGCGGGTTTAGGTTATAGGCACCAAATATTTGTCCTTCTGCTTCTAAAATTAAATAGCGAAAATCGTCCTTACTGTTAGCATTGTCGCTATCTTTCAGTTCAGTTTCATATAGCCAAAATAAATATACAGCAATATTTTCCCACAGAATCAACTTGGAAATACCGACTGTTTTTTCTAGTTTAGAAATCATTGGATAAATGCTATTTGCAAAAAGATCTTTTAGAACACTTTTGCGCCATTTTGGACGATTCTCATTAGAACCTGAGCTTAGCACTTCGGCATCCTTTAAAGAAAAGGAAGGAAGCCAATCTTTCCCTTGTTCGGCTAGCTCCATTTTTACGTTTTCCAACGATACATTAAGCTTTTTATTCAAAGCGGTCATCGCATAGAGCGACATTACCGCCAAAAAGGCATACCGTTTGATAAAAATCGATGCGGCAACTTTTTCTGTAGGGGCACCAATCGCAAGGGATAAATTTTTCAAAAAGTCCTTAAGGAACGATTCATCCAATAGATCAGCGAGACTAAATGAATGTTCCAAGCTGGTATTAAACCGAAATTTTTGTAATTGCATCCGTTCCTGTTCTGTCAGCATACTAGCCATTCATCGCCACCGCCTGATTAAGGATACATCTTCCTCTGCCATAAGGGATGCAAAGTGGTGTCCCAAATAGTGGATCCATTGTCACCTCACAGTCCATGCCAAACACATTTTTGACAAGACTACAGTTGATGACGTGCTCCGGCTTCCCTTGGGCAAATACCTTCTTGTCCTTAATTGCCACCAGATTATGAGCATAACGGCAGGCAAGGTTGAGGTCGTGAAGCACCATGACAACTGTCCGCTTTTTCTTTTCATTTAATTCAAAAAGCAAATCAAGTATTTCAATTTGATGGGTCATATCTAGGTATGTGGTTGGTTCATCTAATAGGATGATATCAGTATCCTGAGCCAATGTCATTGCAATCCATGCCCTCTGTCTTTGCCCGCCGGAAAGAGAATCAACCGTTCTCTCTTTTAATTCCTCCAAACGAGTAGCTTTCAGGGCATCATTGACCTTTTTCTCGTCTTCCTCTGACCATTGCTTTAACCACGATTGATGTGGATAACGCCCTTGTTTGACGAGTTGGAGAACGGTTAACCCTTCCGGAGCAGTTGGTGACTGGGGCAAAATCGCCATCTTTTTCGCTATTTCCTTTGTTGAAAGTTTGGAAATCGCTTTTCCTTCGAGCAAAACGCCCCCGGACTTCGGCTTTAGGAGGCGGGCGATGGAACGAAGGAGAGTGGATTTCCCACAGCCATTTCCTCCGATAAAAACAGTAATTTCACCCTTTGGAATTTTCAAATCCAACTCATTAATAATGAGCGTCTCTCCGTAGGAAAGGGATAAATTTTTCGTTTCAATCGCATTCATCATCTTGCCAGCTCCTTTTGCCATTTATCTAGACAGCAGGCGCGGAATTATGTTCACCTGCATTTTTCGTTTTATGCGTTTCTTGTTTTAAAAAGTAAGTAAATAAAGTATGGTGCACCGATCCCGGCAGTAAACACTCCTGCAGGTACTTCTAATGGTGAAAACATCGTCCGGCCGATTAAATCTGCAACCATGACCAGGATGCCGCCTAGTAGTGCTGATGTCGGAAGCAGTGCCCCAAAGGACGATCCCACTAACCTTCTTGCCATATGCGGTGCCATTAAACCGACAAAGCCAATGCCCCCGGCAAAAGCGACCGAGCTGCCAATCAAGGCGGTGCTGATCATTAATAGAAGAAATCGTTGTTTTTGTACCTTTCCGCCTAAACCGGTGGCAACTTCATCGCCAAGCTCTTGAATATTTATCGTTCTTGCAGCCACGATGGCAATGATGAGAAAAATAACAGTCCACGGAACGAGCGTTGCTACGTTCTTCCAATTAGAACCATAAACCGTACCGGTAATCCAAATATTCGCTTGGCTCGCCTGATAAATTGGCCCCATGATCATCATTAATGTTGTTAATGCCTGCATCAAAGTTGAAATCCCGATACCAATCAACACGAGTCGAATCGGTGAAACACCATTTTTCCATGCAAGGAAGTACACTAAGAACGCAACAATCCCTGCTCCTAAAAAAGCAGCTAACGGTAACCAGGCGATGCTGACGGTTAAGGCATTATTTGAATCACTAAAGAAAGCTAAAAAACCAACAACAGCCACCGATGCGCCACCAGTAATCCCAAGGACATCTGGTGAGGCGAGCGGATTTCGAATCATTCCTTGTAATATCCCGCCCGCTACAGCTAATGACATTCCAACCATTAAGGCGACGATAATTCTTGGCAGACGGAAGGATGTAATAATCAGCTTTTCCATCTCCGGGCCCCCGCCAAATAAAACTTTTACCACGGTGAGCGGGTTAATTTTCATATCTCCTATACCAGTACTAAGAACAAACACCATGAATGTGACAAGGAGCAGGATGGTAAAAATAAATGCAGCTTTTCGATCGATTAAAAAAGACAGTTTACCCTTAAAAAGACGGAAATTTTTATATTTGCTCATCGGCCATTAAACCCCCTTCTCGCAATGTAAATAAAGAATGGAGTTCCAATAATGGCCGTCATGACACCGACAGGTACTTCTGAAGGCATTAATATATATCTTGCGGCGATATCTGCTGCAAGTAACAGAATCGCACCAAGAACACCAGATAACGGAATGACCCAGCGATGATCAATCCCTATGATAGACCTTGTAATGTGGGGAACGACAATCCCGACAAAGCCAATTGGCCCTGCCACTGCTACGGAACCCCCGGCTAATAAAATAACAATGATACCAATGGCGATTTTAACAAGACCGGTATTTAGCCCCAGTCCTTTCGCGACATCTTCCCCCATGGACAGGATATTCATTTTTCCGGCAATCAGAACGGCACCAATCCAGCCAAGCCCGATGAATGGTAAAACCGAAACGAGCGTCTCCAGCTTCCGGCCTTGAACAGACCCAGCTAGCCAAAACAGAACCTGCTCGAGTGCTGCTTCATCTACAACTAGTAGCCCTTGAGTGAATGAAGAAAACATAGCTCCTATTGCAGCACCAGCTAACGTAAGTTTCATCGGTGTTAAACCTTCTCTTCCGAAAGAACCAATTCCATAGACGCTGACGGCAGCGACTGCAGCTCCTAAGAAGGCGAGACCATTGAAGGCTTGTAGATTATTAACCGAAAATAAAGTTACAGCAGTTACAACTGCAAAACCTGCGCCAGCATTGATCCCGAAGATTCCAGGAGATGCAAGCGGATTTTTCGTCAAGGTCTGCATGAGTACCCCTGCAATTGCCAGGCTTGCCCCTACCGCCGATGCTATTAAGGCTCTGGGAAGTCTTACAGTTTGAATAATAATATGTTCGTTTGAGCCATTATAATGCGTAAAAGCATCGATTGCCGTCCGCCAGCTTGTATCTGTATAGCCAAAAATGACACTCGCACACATTAGCAGCAGCATAACTAATACGGCGATAATAATTCCGATCCATTTTAATGATGTATTTTTTAACAGCATGTGATTGAAACCCTTCTAACTTCTTTTAGTTCATTAAATTTAGTCTATCTCTAATTGATAACTATTGTCAATGAATTTGAGAATCGTTTTCAACTATATCTATTACTGTTCACAAATTTGAAAATGATTTTGAAAATCATTTTCAATTAATGATTGACAGCCTTCTTCTCTTCATTTTATGATAAGAATGTCATTGAAAATGATTATCATTTATAACAATTAAGGAGGATACATACAAAAATGAAAGCAATAAAAACACTACTCTCTCTCTTCTCCATCATGGCAATTTTCTTATTAGCTGCTTGCGGCGGTACAGAGGAGAAAACAACTGACAAGAAAGAAGCGCCAAAAACAACGGAAGAAAAATCGTATACCGTTGAACATGCGATGGGATCTACAACTATTAAGGGTACCCCAAAAAGAGTCGTAATTCTTACGAACGAAGGAATTGAAGCACTTTTAGCAATGGGAGTCACTCCTGTCGGTGCGGTTAAACCTGCTGCAGGTGACACATGGTATAACCATATTGCCGATAAAATGAAAGACGTAAAAGTTGTTGGTATGGAAAGTGAAGTAAATGTGGAAGCGATCGCTGCCCTAAAACCTGATTTGATTATTGGCAATAAAATGCGTCAGGAAAAGATTTACGAACAATTAAGTGCGATTGCTCCAACCGTATTTGCAGAAACTCTTCGCGGCGACTGGAAGGAAAACTTCAAATTATATGCAAAAGCACTTAATAAGGTAGATAAAGGTAATGAAGTCATTCAAAAATATGAATCCCGTATTGCTGATATCAAAGAAAAGCTTGGCGACAAAAAGAATATGAAAGTCTCTATGGTCCGCTTTATGGGTGGCGAGGTTCGTATTTATCATAAGGATACATTCTCAGGTGTTATTTTAAATGACCTTGGCTTTGCCCGTCCGGAAAGTCAAAATGTGGATGATTTTGCTGAAAGAAATGTCACAAAAGAACGAATTCCAGCAATGGATGGAGACATCCTATTCTATTTCACTTACGAAACTGGTGACGGCAAAAGTTCTGAATTGGAAAAAGAATGGATAAACGACCCTCTATTCAAAAACCTTGAGGTAGCGAAGAAAGGTGAAGTTCACAAGGTGAGCGATACGATTTGGAATACTGCTGGAGGCGTATTGGCTGCAAACCTGATGCTTGATGATATTGAAAAGATCTTTTTGAAAAAATAAGATTTGTGATAAGGACTGCCTGCGTGTCAGGTGGTCCTTGTTATTTATTCCCCCGATTTGGTGCGTATTTCCGCCGATTTTCGGATTTATTCCGCCAGTTTGGAGCGGAATTCCGCGTACTTTCAAATTAATTCCGCCAACTTTTACATTTTTTCCGCCTACCCCATTTAAATTACCTTTTTTATAATGATTCCTAACCAAGGTTTCGGTTTTTTCATCAGTTAGTTCTCCCTGCCTAGGGATTTCCGCCAACTTGAGCCGGATTTCCGCCAACCTAGTCGATAATTCCGCCAACTTTCGTATTAATTCCGCCAACTTTTTCATTTTTTCCGCCTACCCCATTCAAATTACCTTTTTTATAATGTTTCCTAACCAAGGTTTCGGTTTTTTCATCAGTTAGTTCTTCCTGCCTAGGGATTTCCGCCAACTTGAGCCGGATTTCCGCCAACCTAGTCGATAATTCCGCCAACTTTCGTTTTAATTCCGCTAAACTACGCTCAATTTCCGCCAAACCCGTTTCCAAGCAACAAAAAAAGAGCGAACTGACCTCGCTCTTTGAACAATATTATGCCGTTGTTGAAAACATGTATTTTTTATAATGGTAGCGAATTGAAAAAATTAACCCCATCGCGAGCATGTTTGCCATTAACGCGCTCCCGCCGTAACTGATAAACGGCAGCGGAATACCTGTGATCGGCAGGACGCCGATTGTCATTCCGATATTTTGGAAAACGTGGAAGGTAATCATGCTGATAACTCCAACGCAAATATACGTATAAAAATTATTCTTTGTTTCCATGCCAACCTTTGTAATATGGTAGACCAGTAGGAAAAATAAACTGATTAATACACTCGCTCCAATAAAGCCATATTCCTCACCGATAACACTAAAAATAAAATCGGTTTGACTTTCAGGTAAATAGACTTCTCGGTTGCCGAACCCTTTTCCGCCTGTCTGCCCAGAGCCGATCGCGAGCAAGGATTTCGTCAGCTGATAGGCATCAGTGCCTTGGTAACTATAAGGATCAAGCCATGAATATATTCGACGCAGCTGATATTCGCCAACCCCAAGATACTTTGACAAAAGATCTGGGTGCCAAAGTACAAAATAAAAAACTGTTCCAATCAGGACAATCCCGGATGAAAAAATTGGCACAAGTAATTTCCATGAAATGCCAGAGATAAAAATCATTCCTATTAAAATAGCTAGAAAGACGAGTGCAGTCCCTAAGTCCTGCTTGATGATTAGCACTAATGGAACCATCGTTACGATCCCCATCTTGATAAGAAGCCAAAAATCAGTTTGCATGGTCTTGACCGGATTTTTTTGATGATGTTGATCGATGACCCGTGCAAGAGCGAGGATAATAAAGATTTTGACAAACTCAGATGGCTGCAAGGAAATTCCTGGAAGCTTAATCCAGTTTTTCGCTCCATTGATTACCGGGGCAATACTTTGCGGAGCAACAATTAGAAAGCAAAGTAGAAAAATACCAAACCCGTACGCATACCAGGTGAGCTTTTTTAATTGATCCGAATCGAGGGTCATGACGGCTGCAATAATACCCGCACCGACAACGTACCAAACAATTTGCTTGATTAAAAAGTTTTCCTTGTACTGCCCGCTCGCTTGTGCACTATAAATTGCTAAACAGCTCGCTAAGAAAAGTAATATCAAAATAAAAACGAGACTATAATCGAGTTTAGACGTTGTATTGTTTTTTAAAGTCATTTTGGTTCCACCTTACTAAAAACTTGTACATTCCTTCATTATATTTTTAAAAACAACAAATCTCAACTTCTAACCTGCTAATGGTTTTATTTACATAAAGAAAACTCGCCGATTGGCGAGCCCCTAAGAGCGAAGACAGAGGCGTAGTTGTCCTTATGCCTGATAGTAAAGTTATACTTTCCTATCGGCTAAAAAAGGAAGTGTGTGCAGAGCTATGCTTCACTTAATTCGTTACGTGAAATGTGTTTTTTTCAATACAATTGGATTTACTGATTGGTTTTGAGACGCTCCGCCCTCTTTCCTTAGGAATAGATTCGTCTCACCTCACCTGCCATCCACTCCAAGTTATTCGGCACCTGTGGAATGCCGTATCCGATATAAAGCGGAGTCGTGACAAAACGAGAAACAATTTTCGCATAGATTTTATCGTCAATATGATGAAAAAACACATTATAGCTCGTTGCCTTGAACGGAAAATGGTTCAGGATATAGTGTACAGCCATCTGCATGTATTCCGAAAACTTCTCCAGGTAGCCGGAATCCTGCATTTCGACATTAAATTCATAAAACCCAACGCGCGGCTTTGTTGAGAGCGTAAACCGAACACCATCTGCTTCCGCAATAACGATTCCCTGGAACATTTCATGGAATACCTTCTCTTTATAGTCAATGTCATGTAAACCGACAATCTGCATATGGGGATGGGCAATTGTCCCACCAGACAATGGTCCATGGTTTTTGAAAAAAATGACCGATCGATATCTTCCAGCTTCCTCCATATGCAACCAATGACGCAAGCCGAACCTAATCAATCTATGTAGATGGTCTTTTGAATAGGTTGATATATCTGCATGGCAATTGTCTGTTTCAATCAACACGGTTTGATAGGCATTTTCCAATACAGGATATTTATTTTTCAAAAGAATAATAGGACCGTCCACTGCGATGATGTCTGTTAACTGGTCTCTTTCGCAAAACGGGCAGGCCTGTTCTTTGTTCCGAATATTTTCCGGCTTTTTGACACCGATTGACGTATTAAAATACAGATGTTTAGTTTCCAAGCGTGTATCTCCTCTCAAAAAGACTATATTTCTATTTTATGGGAGAGGAAGGATGGTTTGCACTTATTTTGATTTAGTAACTAAAATTTTCATTGACCATACTGGTAAAATAACCCTAAAATAGAGTTGAATTTCATTAAATGGTTGTTATTTGCATATCTTTTAGGTGTACAGGCTTATCATTATTTGAGAATGAGAGGGAGTTTATGTTAACAAAACTAGAAGCATTTATCCTCGGGATTATCCAAGGGTTAACGGAATTTTTACCGATTAGCAGTACGGGGCATCTTTATTTAGGAAGAAATTTATTTGGCTTACAGGAAGCCGGGCTTTTGCTGGATACAATGCTTCATGTCGGTACACTGCTAGCTGTCTTTGTTTTTTATAAGAATGAATTTATTAAAATTATCAAAAATCCTTTTAGCAAATTAACCTTTTTATTAATTGTGGGGACGGTTCCAGCAGTCATTTTTGGACTTGCCTTTAAAGATTATATTGATGAAATCTCGAAGACAGGGGTTACCATCGGCTGGGAGTTTTTAATTACAGGGGTATTTCTGTGGCTCGCCGATTCAGCCAAAAATGGCTATAAGAAAATGGACGATATCAGCTATAAGGATGCCTTCATCATTGGTACCTTTCAGGCGGTTGCGATTATGCCGGCGATTTCTCGGTCCGGAATGACCATTGTTGCCGCCCTATGGAGAAAATTAGACCGCGAAACGGCAGCCTACTTTTCATTCCTCTTATCTACACCAGCGATTGCAGGGGCGATTGTCCTGCAAACAAAGGATTTGATCGGCGGTCAAGGGGAGGAAATCAGTTTATCTGCATTGCTTGTCGGCATCTCCGCCTCTGCCCTTTTCGGTTATGTCGCTGTTAGATGGATGATAGGTTATTTGAAGAAACATTCTTTAAAACCGTTTGCTATCTATGTCTGGGTACTAGGTCTACTTGTCTTATTTTTCCAATTTACAGGAAAATTTTAAAGAAATTAGGTTAGGCAAGACCGTTTCGCAAATAAACTACTGATTTCGTAAATAAACGTACTAGTTGATAAAACAGACTTGTCACTTTCGCAAATAAAATATATTATTAGTAAATAAAAGAGAATTTACTGAAAATTGAGAACTAAAAAGCGACTCGACACATCGAGTCGCTTTCTTTTTTATTGTGTAACAGTTTGTTTTGCCATTTCTCTTGCTGCATCTGCTGCTTGTTCTTTCGCTTTTGCCATAATTTCCGGCACCTTTTTTGGAAAATGATCCATTCCCTCTGCAACGACCGTATCAAAGATCTCAAAGCCTAGGAATTTAAATACCTTCTGTAAATAACGGTCGCCCATTTCAAATTCAAACATAGGACCGCTTGAATAAATACCGCCGCGGGTTTGAATGTGGATGGCTTTTCTTCCGGTAAGCAGTCCTTTCGGTCCTGCTTCCGTATTAGTAAATGTTTTTTCTACAATAAATAAGTTATCAATAAACTTTTTCAAAATTGATGGAGCGCCGAGATTCCAAATTGGCGTGACAAACACATAATAATCAGCAGCGATAAAACGGTCAGCAAGCGCATGCATTTTTTCAAGCTTTGTCCGCTCTACTTCCGATAGCTGCTCTTTCGTATAACCCATGAACGATAATTTTGCCCGGGCATACAAAAGATCCATATCAATATCAGGGATATCCATATCATATAAGTGCCAGCGCTCAATTTCCACATTCGGCTGTGCCTTTTGAAACTCTTCTAAAAATACTTCCCCGATCTGCATCCCTTTTGATAGTTTAATGTCATTCTTTGGATTCGCTGTAATATACAAAAGTTTTGACATGTACATCCCTTCCTTTTAGCCACATTTTTTTCTTCTATTTCTATACTACAACAAACTTCTTTGCTCACCATTGAACAATAAGTGAAATTTATGAAATTAATGTGAATTCATTAGAAAAACAGAAGCGTCCGTCAGCGCCTTATGGACTGGTGCGCTCTGACTGAGATAAAGGAAAATCAAATAGCGGAAAACGCTAGCGATTCGATGTTGTGATTTATCGTAAGGAGGAGCTTGAAGTACACTTGCCGCTGGACACAGGAGCTAGACACTATTCAAAGTTTATAGCTTATTATTTATTTATTTTCTTGAACAATTCGTGACAATCCTAAACAAAACTCAACGAAACTTAACAAAACTTAACAAAAGTCACATTTAGTATGATATTCTTTTTATAAAATAAAACTGGAAAAAGGAGGGGGACTAATGGACGAAAAGGCGTATACTCCCGATGAGGTGGCGCAAATCTTTCAAATCTCAAAACATACCGTTTATGAGCTGATTAAAAGAGGCGAGCTGCAGGCCTTTAAAATCGGAAATAAAATGAGAATTGAACATGCCGAGCTGGAAAGATTTAAGGAGAATATGAAGGCTCCTGCAAAGAAACATTCAGTCGAACAAACAAGCTCTGTAAGCAATACCAACATGCCAATCCGGCTTTCCGGCAGCCATGACTTTCTTGTTGAACATTTTACCAAACAAGCAGCACAGGCGTTACATTTACAAATTCAGCCTTCCTTCATCGGCAGTTTAGAAGGTCTAATGATGCTTTATCGAGGTCAATGCGATATTGCAGCTATTCATCTTTTAGATCCGACATCACAAGAGTATAATCTGCCATTTATCCATCAGCTGTTTGTCTACGAATCTATCTTGGTTGTTAGATTAGCCGTAAGAGAGCAAGGCTTTATTGTCGCAAAAGGCAATTCAAAAAGTATTCTAGATTTTTCTGACCTCACGAGAAAAGATGTTCAATTTATTAACCGCCAAAAAGGGTCAGGGACAAGATTTTTACTAGATTCTAAGCTTTCAAGCTATGGGATTGCCCCTAGTAAAATTAACGGTTACGGCAATGAAGAATGGAACCATTTGTCAGCAGCTTCTTATATTGCGAGAGGCATCGCCGATGTTACTTTTGGCATTCATTCTGCAGCCAGCTATTTAGGACTAGATTTCGTACCGGTAGCAAAGGAACAATTTGACCTTGTTTTCCGCTTTACCGATGAAAACAAACAAAGGTTAACGGAATTAATTCATTACTTACAGTCCGATCGCTTTAAAAACAGCCTAATTGATTTAGAAGGCTATTCCATTCAAGATTTAGGAGAAATCATCTATCAAACAAGTCAAACGGAGGAACTCGTATGAAAAAAAATCGCTTTTTAATCGCATTATTTGCTTTGATGCTGCTAGTTTTATCAGCATGCGGAAACTCTGACACAAAAGACGCTGCCGCAAAAGAGAAAAAGCCGGCACCGAAACCAGCACCTACAGAAATGATTCTCGCTACGACAACAAGTACACAGGACAGCGGATTATTGGATGTGTTAGTCCCAATGTTCGAAAAGGAAAATAACGTAAAAGTCAAAACAATAGCAGTTGGTACAGGCCAGGCATTAGAAATGGGTACAAAAGGGGAAGCCGATGTCCTTCTTGTTCATGCTCCGGCATCTGAAAAAGCAGTTGTTGATGCTGGTGACGCGATTAACTACAAACGTGTCATGTATAATGACTTTATTTTAGTTGGACCAAAGGACAATCCAGCAGGTGTAAGCGGAAATGACATCAAAGCTGCTTTCAAAGCATTGGCTGATACGAAGTCTACTTTCGTTTCACGCGGAGACGACTCTGGTACACATAAAAAAGAACTTGGCATCTGGACTGCTGATAACATCCAACCAGCTGGCGATTGGTATGTATCAACTGGCCAAGGAATGGGACAAACCTTACAAGTTGCTGCAGAGAAAAAGGGCTATGTTTTAACAGACCGTGCTACATGGCTAGCGCAAGAAAAGAATTTGGATACATTAAAAATCGTCGTTGAAGGCGGAAATGATTTAATGAATATCTATCACGTCATGCAAGTAAATCCTGAAAAACATGACAAGATTAATAGCAAAGACGCAGAAAAATTTGTAAACTTTATGGTAGATAGCAAAACTCAAGACGTGATCGAGAACTTCGGTAAGAAAGAATATGGACAATCCTTATTCTTTAAGTACACAGAATAATTATTAACATGGATAGCGGGGGCCCCTAGGTCTCCTTCCTATCATTCTTCTAAAGGGAATCCTGGAGGCATTACGTATATGGAATTACTAATAGATGGACTGAAAAAAGCGATAGAAATGATCTTTTCCGGTGACAGGGAAGTTTTTGCGATTACCTGGCTGACCCTTAAGGTCTGTCTCATTTCCATTCTGATTAGTACCCTCATCGGATTGCCGCTTGGAATTTTACTCGGATTAACTAGATTCAAAGGGCGCAGACTGTTCTTATTATTCATTAATATTGGTATGGGACTGCCTCCAGTTGTTGCCGGTCTTTGGATTACGATGCTGTTATGGCGCTCCGGCCCATTAGGCGACCTTACCTTGCTCTATTCGCCGACTGCGATTGTAATGGCACAAATTTTAGTTAGCCTGCCAATCGTCACGAGCCTGACATGCACGGCATTTCAGCAAATCAGCGATAAAATGCTGTTGCAAATTAAAGCATTGGGAGCAACAAAAATACAAACACTGGTGATACTCATTAAGCAATTAAAAATTGCGATATTTGCAGCAGTCATGGCCGGCTTTGGCCGCGTAATAGCTGAGGTTGGCGCAGCAATGATGGTCGGCGGAAATATTCAGGGAGATACACGCATTTTAACAACTACGATTGTGATGGAGGTTTCAAAAGGGAACTTTGACATTGCCTTAGCCCTTTCATTCATTTTATTGTCGGTTGCCCTGTTGATTACGGCCGTGTTAACATTTTTACAGCAAAGGAAGCGAATATCATGAACCCTTTAATTGAGCTGAAAGACATCACCTTTAAAGCCCATACTAAAACGATTCTTGATATTCCTGAATTTCAGATTTACGATGGTGAATTTCTCGGTATTATGGGACCAAACGGTGCTGGAAAAAGCACTCTGCTAAAGCTGGCAGCATTTCTTGAGCAACCAACCAGCGGTGATATCCTCTACCGCGGGGAAATCATTCCTAATGGAAATGCCCCGCTTGATTTACGGAGAATGTTTTCAATAGCCCTTCAGCAATCCTTACTTTTGGACGGAACCGTTTTTCACAATATTGCGATTGGTTTAACCTTAAGGAAAGTTTCGAAAAGTATCATTAAGGAAAAAGTGGCTCATTGGATGGAGCTGTTTGGCATCAGCCATTTAGCGAAAAAAAATGCGCTTTATCTGTCCGGCGGTGAGGCTCAGCGAGTCAACTTAGCTCGGGCGATGATTGTTGAGCCGGAGGTTCTTTTTCTAGATGAACCCTTTTCAGCTTTAGATTTCCCAACCAAAATTAAGTTAATGGAAGATTTCAAGGGCATTATCGAAACTGCCCAAACAACGGCTGTGTTTGTCAGCCATGATCTGATGGAGATCAATTACCTCACGAATCGTCTGGCGATTATCGTGAATGGTGAGGTAAAGCAATCCGGACCTACCCCTCAGGTCCTAGAACATCCTAACGCTTCTACTCAATCCTTCCTAAATGAGTGGAAGAAATTCTATCCCGCATTAACGGGCAGTAGATTCCCTTCCTCAAATCTTAAAAGTGTCGAAAAAGTATCGTTGAGGTAATATTGCCCGTAATTGCCAGATTGGTTAGATACAGTGAAACTTACCGATGCATCAGCAGAGGTTAGTTGAACCTTATCCCTTAGCACGTAATTTGCAGTTCCATCTGGAGCTGCCTTTTTTTATTCCGTATTAACGGGTATTAAGACCCCACTTCAAGACTTTGAAAAAACCAATTAAGTGCATTTGAGGGATTAACTGCCCGTAATTGCCAGATTTCTAAAATACAGTGAAACTTACCGATGTGCTTTTTTATCAGCTTAGTTGAACCAATTGGAGACTTTAGAACGGAACCTAACAATCAGTGGAGATGAAAAAATACCCCTACTGATTAAAGTTTCACTTTGTTTGCTTTAAAATTCCTTGAAGGATAAAATAGGAAATACATAGTTTACTGGGTTATTAGGGGGAGTTTTACATGAAATATGCAATCATTACTGGAGCATCAAAAGGGTTAGGCGAGGCAATTACAAAGCGGCTCATTCATGAACAAATCTCCGTTGTTTCGGTTTCTCGGACAGAGAATGAGGAAATCAAGGGTCTTGCTATAGAAAAAGGAATTGATTATAAATACTTTTCCTGTAACCTTTCATTAGAAAAGGAAGTTCAGGAAGTCTTTATGGATATTGCCCATTTTATTTTTCAAAAGGATCCAAAGGAAATTTTTCTTTTTAATAACGCTGGTGTGATCGAGCCCATCCAGACGGTTGGTAATTTAGATCAAACTCCGGTCATTCGGAACATTAAGGTAAATTTAATCGCACCCATTCTTATTACCAATTTATTTTTGAGCAAGGCTCAGTTAACCAATACGAAAGTTACGGTGATTAATGTTTCTTCAGGTGCTGCGGTTCGTTCAATTGAAGGCTGGAGTGTTTATTGCAGTTCCAAGGCTGGGTTAAATATGTTTACGCAAACGGCCGCAATTGAGCAAGCGGAAATGAAAACAAACAACAAAATTATCGCTTTTAGCCCTGGCGTGATGGACACAAAAATGCAGGAAACCATCCGTTCCTCCAACAAGGAAGCGTTTAATGACCTGGAACAATTCAAGGAATTTAAGGAAAAGAATATGCTATTGCAGGCAGATGTAGTTGCTAATGCTTTAGTTGATCTCGTTCTAAGCGGTAATGTTGAAAGTGGAAAGGTCTACAATATTAAAGAACTATTAAAATATAAAGAAAACTCGCCGA